>Ga0082212_10006060_pt1 | contig 16338 bp, 17 predicted proteins | sample TergutNt197P3_FD_71548 | JGI IMG/M metagenome (GOLD analysis project Ga0082212, IMG submission 71548) | Neocapritermes taracua P3 segment gut microbial communities from Petit-Saut dam, French Guiana - Nt197 P3 | ecosystem: Host-associated > Arthropoda: Insects > Digestive system > Gut ... | reverse complement strand
AAAGGTTTGTCGCAATTCATCCCAACCGCTTAAAATCTGCGGATTTTTGAAGCGGGGGTATTCTTGCGACGAATTGATAAAAAGTGGCGGGGTAACTCCCCGCCTTGGTAGGACCCGGACCTTTCGGTCAGCCCCAGCAAAGAATAACATCTTTGCCTGATACTATTATTATAGCAGGTTTATTTGAATTTGTCAAGAATATTTTGAAATATTTTTTATCCTGCTTTTTTATTATATGCAAAAAAGCTTTCTTTAAAAATTTTTATAATTATTTTTTCAAAAGGGACAGTTGATGTCCCCTTTGTGTTGTATCATTAATTTAATTACGACAGAGGCATATCATTTTTATGACAAAAAAGAATTATTCAATTGGGTCAATGAAAATAACGATAAATATCCCGTGCTTAAACAACTCAAGGAAACGATTATCGACGGCATTATATTTATAGAACTGCCTGTACAATACGGCATATACCTGGGAACATATTTTTGCGAACATTATAATCCAATCGTCGATAAACTCGGAAAAAATGGTTATGCTGTGGGTGTTGTTGAATTATATGAAACAATGCAAATTTATATTTTAGAATGTGTTAAAAATCAAAAAAAGACAGGTAAAAAATAATGAAATTAAGTTTTTCTTTGTTTTGTTACAGGGAAAAACTTGATAATAAAAATTTTAAAGAAAGAAAGGGAATTTAACATGGCAACAAAAAAGAACAGCGAAGGAATGGTTATATCAATTCCGGTTATTAACGAACAACAAATCACTGTGAGGATAATCGGCGAAACGCCGCTGGTCGTTCATAACTGGTCGATAAAAGTCAAGCGGCAAATGTTGGATGCTATGATGCAAAAAGCAAAAACAAAAAAACACGACGTCAAAAACCCAGTTGAAGATTTTATTGAATCACTTTATTGGCTTGATAAAAAACCCACAGAATATACGGAGGAAGCTTTCGCGGAAGCTATTCAAAACGGCGCCCGGTTTGGTTTCCCGTCCACTGGATTCAAAGCGGCAGCTGTTTCAGCGGGTTACAGAGCCGGACTCACAAAAAATAAAGTCAGCACTTTCGGAGCTTTTCACATAAAAGGAGAAATGATTGAAATTTATGGAACCCCAGAAATGCGCGAAGACATGGTTAGAGTAGCAAACGGAGCGCCGGATATCCGTTACCGCGGTATGTTCAAGGAATGGGAAGCGGATCTCGTATTAACATATAATGCGAATGTTATATCGGCGGAACAACTCGTAAATCTTGTGAATTACGGCGGATATGCCTGCGGCATAGGAGAAAAGCGACCGGAAAAAGGCGGCGATTGGGGCAGATACCGCGTAATGACGGAATAGTACAATCTCCGAATTTTGCGGCAAGGCAGACGCGGTGCGGTTAAATGATTTTGGGTCGGTTAGGGTCCGGTTGGGTAAGGCGTGGTAGGGCAGTCGCGGTGAGGTTTGTTAAGGCGGGGCGGCGGTGGCGAGGTTTGGTTGGCAGTCGGGGTGAGGTCCGTCCAGTTCTGGTCAGGTATTTCAAGGCAGGGTAAGGCAGTCATGGTAAAAAAGTTCTAATTAAATAATTAAAATATTACCCATTATGAAAAGTAATTTTTATAATGGGTAATATTTTGGAATAACAGAATTCACCCTGCTGACTTACAGCTTGATTATATCATGGGTATCTGTACGCCTGTTGACTTAAAAGTTACAATTAATACCTTAATATCTTTCAAAGTTTTGCGAGGAGCTTTGATAGATAAAAAATTACCTCGCAAATATATTATACGAGGAATAAATATATGGATTCGCAAATGGTGTATAAATGGACTATTCCGGTTTATCCGGTGGACGCACAGACAGCAGGAACAGAACTTGAAAAAATCACGGAAAAACGAGGTTCACTCAAACCGTCTTATGTGGTTGAAGAAAGCATGGATGAAAATGCAACGTTGCATAAATGTTTTGAATGGGACGACGAAAAAGCGGCGGATAAATACCGCCAGAATCAAGCGCAAGATTTAATACGTAATATTGCGGTTGTAAAAATTAATCAAGTTGAACCGACAAGACCTATCCGGGCATTTATCAGCTTTAAAAAAGACAATGAATTTGTTTCAATAGTAAACGTGATGAATAATTCTGATTTATTTGAAAATCTGCTGGAATCCGCAATGAAAGAACTTGAAAATTTTCGGCGTAAATATGCTGCGCTTGAATTTTTATCGGAATTGATGTCCGGTATAGATAAAAGCATAGATAAATATCAAAAATATGCGGAGATATAGAAAGGATTATATTAATCATAAATTACTAAAATTAAATATAATAAAAATATGTGTTTGAGCCTGTTTGTTGATTTAAACGCTATTTTTATTTGTTTAGGAGATTACAAGATTACATAATTATATTTATTACAAAATATTTAAAAAAGAAATAATAAAACGTATAATTTTAAAAATACGTTTTATTGGAAAAATACTCATTTTGAAATGTCCACAGAGAAAGGAGTCGGACGTCATGTTATTGCAAGATGAACAATATGTAGTAAAATGGCTCGCACAATACGGAGCCCTGACAAAAACACAAGTAATCCGTTTGCTTAGAGATAAACCGCCGCAAACCGCCGAAAAAATCATACGGAATTTGAAACAGCAGTTTATGATTTCGGATATACGCGGCGGTTATTATCTCGGTTCGGATGCCATGAATCAACCTGATCAGCGTATTATTCTGGCAGTATGGGTTTTATTGAAATTCATAGACAAGGTAGACCCTATGGCGCATTACCCCGCCTCATATCCTTCGCAATTATTTTTTTTAAAAGAAGATATGGGATATGAGATAGTCGTACTTTACGAAGGCGAACAACACTTAATCCGGTTATTGCGACCGGAAGACGAATTAAAATATATTTTGGTCGTACCCCATATAACAATGGCGCGGGACTTTAAACTGCCGCAAGCGCCTTGTCTTTTTGCAACGGTCGATTACGCCGGTAAAGATGAACCGGACGTTATATTCTACAAAGAGGAGGATTTTGTAAATGCAAACAACAGAAAACATATCTCCGTTTAAGAAAGAAATATTATTAGCGGATAAACAACTGCGAAAAACAAACGAAAAAATGGGGATAATGAAACAGCGGCTGGAAATCGGCGATTTAAACGGAGCATACCAAGACGCTTTGAAATTCGCCGAATCCTCAGAATTGCTTACGTTATATGCAAGACAACTCCCGGCATATAACATAAATCCGCAAATGCGTAAAATGTCCGAACAAATTATGGAAAACAATATTCCTGTCCGTATAGGTTTTACACCCGAAAGATGGTTTGGAATCGTTATGCCGACTTTACTTCCAAAGAAGAACCGAGGCAATAAAAACTCGTCTTATTATGTCTGCGGTTTTTTATATCCGGCAATGCAGAATTTCTTCCGTGGGAAACAGCCTGTGAAGTATACCGACTGCGTTATGATATTCCGGCATATCTATCAGCGAGACCGTCCGGAACGGCAATACAGGGATCATGACAATATTGAAGTTAAAGCGGTAATCGACGTTATCGCTTTATATATTCTTTTTGACGATTCACCGTTGCGATGTTCTCATTACTATTGCAGCGCGCCCGGAGACGAAAACCGGACGGAAGTTTTAGTTATTCCGCAAAACGAATTCGGGGCGTGGATTGCAGACGCACATACATACAAAAATAAGGAGGTACTATTGCTTGAAAACCTCCCGTAAAAATCAAAAAAATATATGTATCAAAAGCCATTTTTCACAATTTTTTAGACACATACATAATAAAAATGCAAAAATCGTGGATTTACCGGCATTTAGCGATATTTTTTACGAACCGGTTTCCGTTGAAGTTAGCAGTCATGTGCACGCAGGAATAAAAACTCGGAGGTGTGTGTTATGATTACAGTAAGGCCCGGCAGTCATATGTATCATTTATTGCGTTTGTTATCGGTATCGGGTGAATTTCCGAGCAAATCATTGGGCATTCTCGGCGATGTGCGGACAATCAAAACAATGATTCATAAAATGGAAACTGCTCAAAAGATTCGGTTATATTCTAACGGAACCGTAATCAAAACCAAACTGTTTCAAGTAAGCGGATTAAGAAATAAACGGACAATACGGCTGGCAAAGAATGCGCTTCCTGTTTTAAATGAATTCCACCAGGATGCGCTCGGCTATTATTTGAATTCATATCCGGATAATAAATTCACCGGAAATCTATTAAATATGTGGCGCAACCATCGTGTCGGCGAGGCAATGGCAGTTTGTATGATGGCAGGTATCGAAACCGCTCCGTATATATTGCCTGAGCTGCAGAAAGATTCTATCCGCCGCATTATTCCCGAAACACCCAGTTATTATATTTCGCGGGATTTTAAAAAAATCTATGAAGCGGAATTAAGCAAAACTATATTCACCCGTATGATCGGTTTGCTGTTCTATCCGGGCGGCTGTTATTCGGTATATAATACCCGCGATTCCGTAATGAAGTGGAGCGGGTTCGGCGAAATAAAGGCTCGGCAGGAAGTATCTGAGATTGTGAGGATGAATGCGGAACTTCACGAAGTTTCTTCGGCATTGTTATTTGGAAACAGCGAAGAAATTGCGCTTCAAACTATAATCGATTCTGATAAAAGCCTAAAAAAAGAACTTCGGTTTGACAGGGTTTATAATAAAATACATTTTGTGCCCCTGAATAAAAACGGGGTCGATTTGGTAAAAATACTCACTCTCCCAGACTGGCAAGAAAAATTGATGAGCGTACTTTTCTCCTCGAAAACGAGAATGCGAGGTTACGATTCAATTGAATATGACGCACACCAAGACGACAAATATTATTATTCTTATTTCGACGGAGATATAGCGAGGCTTATACGGTTCAAAGATTCCTTGCAGTCCCGAACGCAGTCATTTGAAGTGCTGTGTTTTCCGTGGCAGGCTAAGTTTTTAAACGATTATTTGAGCGGTTCTGTCACAATTAAACAGCTTGCAACGCAAACGGTGCTTAAAGCGCTCAAAATTAAATAACGGAGGTTCATGGATGATAAACAATAAAACACGGCGATGGCTTATTATCATCGCCGCTATACCGATAATTATAGGTCTTCTTTATGTTTGCGGCATTATAAGCCAGTTGATCAGCGGTTATCAGAACTGGTTCCAACAGGATGGAATGATGGGTGGATTACCGATGGATTCAGTAAATTTCAACTTTTTTTATTGTTTAGGTAAAGCGTTCACTAAAGAGGGACTTACGGGTATACTGGTTATAATAGCGGCAGCGGCAATCACATTCATTTATTTTAAAATCCAAAACAGGTTCGGCAGCAAAGACAAAGACGACCGTAATTTCAAACGAAGCAAAAGCGGCGTATACGGAACCGCGGGCTGGATGAATCCGAAAGAAATGAAATCGGTTTTAGAGGTATCGTCTCCGGAGAATGCCAACGGCACTATATTGGGACATATAAACGGTTCGGTTATATGCTTACCGGAGAATACCCGACTCAATAAACATATATGCGTATTCGGCGCATCGGGTACAATGAAATCCAGAGCCATTATCCGCCCATATCTTTTCCAAAGCATAAAACGCGGCGAATCTATTATTTGTTCTGATCCGAAAGGCGAACTTTACAGCGATACCGCAGAAATGTTCCGCCGCAACGGATATACGGTCAGAGTGTTCAATCTTGTAAACCCAGAGCATAGCGATTCCTGGAATTGCATGGCTGGTCTTGACGGCGACACAATGACAGCGCAAATCCTTACGAATGTAATCATATCGAATACAGGGAAAGGGCGGCCCGATCATTTTTGGGATAATGGCGAAGGAAATTTATTAAAAAGTCTGATACTTTATATCGACCAGGAAAAATCCCGCAGTCCCGATGAGAAGAATCTTCCGGCAGTCTATCAAATGCTCACACAGAATACTGAGAAAACATTAAGCAGTATATTCGATAAACTTTCGATTTCGCATCCGGCGAAAGCGCCGTATAACCTGTTTGCCCAAGCGAGCGATACGGTCAAAGCAGGCATCGTTCTCGGTTTGGGAACGCGATTGCAGGTAATGCAAAATCAAGCAATCAGGAATATAACCAGCAAATCCGAACTTGACCTCGAAGAACCTGGCAAATCAAAATGCGCGTATTTCGTTATACTGAGCGATCAGGAAAGTTCCACGGAATTTATCTCATCGCTCTTTTTTTCTATCCTTTTTATCAAACTGGCTCGCTACGCGGACAGTTTACCCAATCAAAAATGCAAAGTACCGGTGAATATCGTATTCGACGAATTTAATAATATCGGGCAACTCGACACATACCCGCGCCGGTTGAGTGTGGTTAGGTCGCGGGCAATACAGGTTTGCCACGTAGTCCAATCGCTTGCTCAATTCAAAAACCGGTATCCGGACGAACAATGGGCCGAAATTATAGGAAATTGTGATACGCAGATTATGCTCGGATGCACAGAAGAACAAACGGCTGAATATTTTTCGGCACGCAGCGGCGATATGACGGTGGATATAAACTCAACCATGACGGTAAAACAAACCATCACTATCGCTCAGATTATACCCCAGTACCGGCATACAGAAGGAATGGGTAAACGTCGTTTGCTGACTCCTGATGAAGTGCTGCGGATTCCAAACGACGAAATGCTCATCATAATCAGAGGAGAAAAAGTGCTGCGGGCAAACAAATTCGATTTTACCGGTCATCCATATGCAAAACGAATGATACAAACATTGGTTATGGATTATTACCCCAGCGATAAGCGTCCGTCCCAGACTGAAACAAAAATACCCAAAAATCCCGGAGATGACGATAATAATCCGGAGGCAGCTGGCAATAAACCTATTCTATCCCAGACTGAGAATAAAAAGCCTGATAAATCTAAAAATCCGGCGGGCAGCAATATAAATAATCCGTTTTACCAGACTGAAACAGAAAGCAACCTGAATCCCCCTGAAGACAATCCGGATACAGAAGAGACGACGCTTGAATTCATTGATTATTCCCAGACTGATATTGAAAATCACCTGGACGAGGCGGAAAGGCGCGCATTTCAAGATGAAATCGGCTTGGATGAAAATGAGTCTGATATAAATGCGGATACATCTTCTGATCCGGTTGCTCAGCAGCAAAAAAATCAATATGATTCCTATACTGAAACAAATTATAATAAAAAAACTTCCCAGCGGGCAGGAAACCAGATACCTGATACAAATTATACGCAGCTTCTGGAGTCATTCAAACAGCAGTCCAATAAAAAATCAAAACAGAATAAAAAAGATCCAAATCAAGATAATCAGGAAGACCAATCAAATAATCCAAATGAATTTTATGGGTTTATAAAAAAAACGACTTTTAATACGGATAAAGAAGATACGGATTTTCAAAATGATAGTCCCGACGATTTCCAAACCGAAAATGAATCGCCCTTAGTAGAATCCGCAGAACAAATTGATTTATTTGATTTAAGTACAAGCTCTTACGGTTCTTCTGATTTTGGAAACGATTCGCCGCCGGATGATTTTTAATTTTTCATCCGGTATTCATATTAATAAATACGAAGCAATGCTTCGTTTTTTATATAACAAATACATTAAATAAAAATTTTTAGGAGGACAATATCATGGCAAGAAAAACACCCATTAATGATACCGACGAAAATCTCGTCGGAAAACCCGAAGACAGCATCAACGAAACTCCCATAGAAAATATTGATGAAGCTATCGGTGAACCCAACCTTGACCAGCAGACGCTCGCTGATGAACCGGATACATCTCAGGCTAATCTTGAAATGGACGAATTTATGGCGGCTGGAGACGCTGCGCCAAATGATGGTTCAAATCAAATCGAACCGGATATCCCTGACCAAGCGTTTGAAAGTCAAGATGAATTCCAGTCTGACAGCGAGCCGCAGGAACCGGTTAAAAAAACCAGAAGACCAAAAAAAGCAGCCGAAAATACCGAATCTGAATCCCAGTCTGACAATACGGCTGACGAAACACCCAGAAGACGGCGTACCCGATCTCCCCGTGCAAACGCGGTTGTTTCGATTGACGGAACCCGCAGCGTAGAAACGTCGGCTGATAAACATAACAACGAATTGCTTGATTTGGTCGAGTCTTTGAAAGGCAGAAAAGTTCTTTCCGGCACAATACAGGGCGTCGAACGCTCCACAGAAAACCCTGACCTTTCATATGCAGTCCTTTATCACGGAGATTTTAAAGTCATCATTCCCGCCGAAGAACTTGTTGAAAAGCCGGAAGATTTCCGTGACCGGTCGCCCGGAGATGTCATGCACTATATGGTCACCAAACGTCTTGGTGCGGAAATAGATTATATCGTAAAAGGCGTGGACAAAACCGGTATCGCCGCAGCCAGCCGGCTTGAGGCTATGGCAGCCAAACGCAAGGAATATTATTTCGGCACAGACCGCGACGGCAACAACCTGCTTTACGACGGTATCAGCGCGGAAGCCCGTGTAGTATCGGTCATACGGGCAGGTATTTTTATTGATTTGTTCGGAGTCGAAACATATATTGCGCTCCGCGAATTGAGTTACCAACGAGGTATTGACGCATCGGCGCAGTTCCAGCCCGGGCAGCGTGTTCTGGTAAAAATACTTTCAATCGACAGATCCAACAAAAATAAAATCCAAGTTTCCGCATCAGTCAAGCAGGCTACCGAAAATCCGTATGAAAAAGCGCTTCGCAAATATGTGATTGACAGCAGGTATGTCGGTACGGTGAGCATGGTGGATACCAACGGAGTTTTTGTTTCGCTGGACGGAGGCATTGATTGTTTATGTTCGTACCCTAAACGCGGAAGACCGCCGAGAGGTTCCCGCGTTACAGTCCGCATAATCGGAATCAATCACGAATCAAACCGGATATGGGGCGCAATCACGCATATGACGACCGCAAGGTAATGACTTTAATAAAAACCAAAAAAGCCGCAGGGATATTTATTTTTTATAAATATAATTATTCCTGCGGCACATAAAAATTCATAATAAACGGAGGCAACGAACACATATGAAAAAATTTAATATAAACGGACCATGCGATCCAGACAAACATTTTATGGTTGATATAACCGGAAAAGTTGAGAAAATAAAAACGCTTGTAGATAAAAGCGCATATTTAATTATTGATAAACCGCCGAAAAGCGGCAAAACAACTATATTAACGGCTGTTGAAAAAATCATGAGAGCATCATATAAAGTAATTTCAATCGATGCCAACTGTATTAACCCGGTATATTTTGAATCAGAAAATAAATTCTGCGCTGAATTTATCAGGTTGGCGTTAGATTCTATGCAGCTTAAAACACCGGAATCAAAACCATGGACGGAATTAGATGATAATTTAATATCTATGTGGAACGACAGCAATGAAATCAATGATCTTAATTCTCTTGATGAACATATAAAAAGTTTATGCATATTCGAAAAACCCGTATTGATTATTGATAATGTAAACACAGACCTTAAAAATAAATATAAAGTTTTTTCGGATTTTATTGAAATGCTCAAACGGCAGCAGGAATCAAGCCTTAAAAATATGTGCGATATATTTCAAAGCATAATATTGGCAGGCGTATTCGATACGAAAGATAAAAAAGCTTTTGATTTGCTGTATAATTCGCCGTTAGATCTTCCTATAGATTTTGAATTCGAAATGTCGTTCCGCAGTCAAAAAATAAAAAAGATGCTGGACGAATATGAAACCGAATATAATACAGGTATGGATACTTTTTTTACGGCATTAAAAATATGTAGGTATTCGGGCGGACACCCGTTACTGGTTTCAAAAATATGCAAATGCATAGACGAAAAATTTGATAGAGACTGGTCGTTGGAAGGAATTCAAAAAGCCGTAGAATTAATCAATATATATGCCGCACATGGTATAAATTCTTTTGTATAACATTTGACAGACATAATATTTTCGTATATAATGGAATCGCATTCCAAAATAATTGAAAAAAGGTTAATAATTGTTGGATTTGAACACACCTGAAAACGTATGGATATTGCCTGTTGGTTATATTTAGACGAAAAAAATATAAATTTATGTAAAAATACTTGATTAATATACAAAACTTTGCTATAATCATAAATATTATTTTAAATATAAATATAATAAAAATGTAAAGGGGAAGCATAAAAAATGAATAAAACAGAATTAATATCGGCAGTAGCCAAAGAATCCGGAATAAAGAAAAGCGAAACTGAATCAATAATCGAAAATTTACTCGGTATTATCATGACAGAAGTGGCAAAAGGCGAAAAAGTACAAATCACAGGCTTTGGTTCTTTTGAAAGAAAAGAAAGAGGCGCGCGTACCGTAAAGAATCCGCGTACAGGAGAAGATATACAAGTTCCGCCGTCAAAAAGCCCGTCTTTTTCAGCAGGCAGCATATTCAAAGAAAAAGTCAATAAGTAATTTTATATCGAGGGGAATGTTTTTTGCATTCCCCTTATTCCAAGATTCAAATAAAAAAGGAGAATATATAAAAATGAAAAAAAGAATCAAAGGAAAACTCTGCGATACCGAAACGGCCGCATTACTTGGAACTAAATATGTCGGGGTATTCGGGGACACGAACGGGTATGAAGAGCAGTTGTATATAACAAGAACCAAACAATATTTTATGTATGGTAACGGCGGTTCTGAAAGCAAATATACCAAAGCCACAATTAATTTACTTGCGGACGACCAAGCCGAGGAATGGAAGAAAGAAAATATAACGGAAGTTAAAAGTGTATCCAAGAAAGAAAGTGTTCCGAAGAAAAAAGTTAATACGACGAAAAAGAAAGCAACTACACTTAAAAAGAAACCAGCCATATCGAAAAAACCGGAACAAGAATGAAAACAGACCGATTATTATCAATCGTGATTTATCTTCTAAATCACAATACGGTCAGCGCGGCGAAATTAGCCGAAAAATTCGAGGTTTCCAAACGAACTATACTGAGGGATATCGAGCAAATTTCGCTTGCCGGAATTCCGGTAACATCAATACCCGGCATGAACGGTGGCTATTCTATAATGGAAGGATATAAAATAGACGGGCGGTTAGTCACCGCAGAAGATCAGGCGTCGATTATTACGGCATTGAAAGGATTTTTATCCGCATACGACAACAAACGGTATAATGAAATATTGGAAAAAATATCGTCGATTCTACCGCAACCACAGAATCAGCATATTTTTTTCGATTTCGGAGCTTCGGGTGAAAACAACGAAACGCAGGTTAAGCTGAAAATCCTTGAAAAGGCGATAACCGATAAAAAATCCGTGCAGATTTCTTATGTAAACGCATACGGCGGAACTACAAGTCGGCTCGTGGAACCTATTGTCTTGAATTACCGCTGGTACGCATGGTATCTGTTGGCTTATTGTACAGCAAAGCAGGATTACCGCGTATTCAAATTGGTTCGTATCAGCGAACTTGAACCCACTGAAACGATATTTTCAAAAGAACACGGTAATCCCGCCGATTTATTGGAACAGGCGTTTCAAGGCGACGGGCGCAGAAGTTTTGATATTATTATGCTGTGCAAAGCGGAAATAAAAGTTCAGGTATGCGAATATCTCGGCGGAACAATAACGGAAACATTTGAAAACGGCGATTTCATCATGCGTATGAACGTGCTTGAGGACGAACGGATATGGTTTGCGCTGCTTATGAGTTTCGGCGATAAAATAATAGTGCTTGAGCCTGAAGAAGTCAAAATCCGGCTTATTGATACAGCCCAAAATATTTTATCAGCGTATAATAAATAGTGACATACAGGTGTCACTATCTTTATGTTATGATATATCAAAAACAAAAATAATATAAAGATAGCGAGGAAAACAAATATGAAATTTCGTGAAGAACGAGGAATAGGATATTGCGGATTGGCTTGTGTTTTATGCAGCGACGAGGATTGTCTTGGCTGTAAGGCAAACGGGACGAACGGAGACGGCTGTTCGGTAAGCAAATGTGGTATGGACAAGGGGGTTGACGGTTGCTACGCTTGCCCGGATTATCAGTCATGCGAAGAAGGTATGCTTCAGGGCAAACGGAGCAGAGCGTTTAACCGTTATGCTCAGGAATTCGGAGAACCGGCGTTAATCGAGCGGTTACGAATTAATTATGAAAAAGGTATTACATACCATACGCCGGATAAATCGCCGGGGGATTATGACGTTCTGGAAACAGAAGACGAAATATACAGACTTGTGCGATATGGGAGGAATGATCCATACGCAATATGTCCGGAATTTGATACAAAACATTTCAAATTCCGTCAGGTACAGGAAGAAGACGCAAATGAATTACTTTCTTTTTACGGCGATTTAAGTAATTGGATGTTCTTTGGTAATGATATGTGCAAAAGTATTTTCGCTTCCCGATATGCAACGGTTGACGAAATGAAACATTGTATCCGTGTTTGGTTAGACGAATACAAAAATAAATTTTATATCCGTTTTTCTGTGATTGATAAAAAAACTGGAAAAGCAATCGGAACAATAGAAATATTTGATAATATCGGCAAAAGATATCCGTTGGAAATAGTACGTCTCGGAACCGTGATACATATTGATTTTTCTGCTCCTTACGAAACACGGGAATATATTTTAGAATTATTATATCTTGCAGATGCAGAATTTTTAAAAATTTTCGGCGTGAAACATCTGATTATAAGAGCCGTTCCCGCTGCGAAAGAACGTATTGCGGCATTGTTATTCGCCGGGTATGAGCCGTTTGAATGGGAACCGGGACGCGAGCATTATTATAAAAAATAAATAATATATTTGTGGCAGGGCGGTAAAAACCGCTCTGTTTTATTTTACGGGGAAATTGATTGTAAAAAATTCTTTATCTTGATTTTATTATTTAGTTATGATAATATTAGTCTATATAAACTTGAAATTTGAGGGGTAAAATCTATATGGATATAAAAGATAATATTGCGAAAGCAGAGCAGGCGTTTCCGAAACTTTTTTCTTTTTATGAGGAGCGGCCATATGGAATATTGTTTTACAACGCAAAAATAAAAGACCATCACGACAGTAACCACGCGGTATTATACCCTGAAAAGATAAGCGATTTAAACGCGGTACTGATTGATATACGCTGCTTTTATCAGAATAAAGGGATTGTCCCCGCTATATATCATCCGATGACGGTCGAAAACTATTTTATTGATAACGCCGCAATTTTGAAATCAAACGGCTATGAGTTTATGACTGCTCTTGATGCGCGTATTATGGTATTGAAACGCACGGTAATTATACCGTTATCTAATAAATTGGATATACGGCAAATAAAAGATATTTCTGTGATTGAAAACGGCAGCTTTTTTGTTGAACATGATGAATATTTGACTGAGATATATAAAAATTGCATTGGTAAAGAAAATCATTATTTATTTGTAGGGTATTACGAAGAAAAACCTGTTACATTAATATCGTTTCATGTGTCGGAATACGGTTGTACGCGGTTTGACGAAATGAAAACCGCGAAGGAATATATGGGCAGAGGGTTTGCCCGTGAGATGAACAAATATGCGGCGAATTTCTGCATCAGCAACAATCTGCCCGCAGCTTATCAATGGCCGGCTCACGGTACATCTGAACGTATAACCTCCGAAGCCGGTTTTCAAGTATCTTTCACCCTGCCGAATGGGTATGCGTGTTATGCGATAACAGATCATTATGCGGAATAGTGGTTATAGTATATAACAAAATTTATCTGAGAACCGGAGGCAACGAACAAAATGGCGTATGAATTTACAGAAAAGCAAAAGAATACAATCATTGAAAAATGGGGAAATGATTTTTACGATAAAATAGTGCAGACTATTAAAATATACTCGAAGAAATGGAAATTATCCGATTTTGAACTTATGGAATACTATTCTGTCAACGCCATAGTTTTCTGCAAATCTGAAACATACGGCGATTGTGTGTTAAAAATCGGCGGCAACTGGCAGGATTATGAGTTTGTCGGGGAATATAATACTTTGCGCGAATACAACGGCAGAAAATACGTAAAAGTTTACGAAGGCGATATAGATATAGCAAACGGAAAGAAAGTCACGCTCATGGAACGCGTCAAACCCGGAACAAGATTAAGCGAAGAACCGTATTTTGAAAAAAGGCTGGCTGTATTTTCAGAACTGTACAACGGCTTGCATATAGAACCGGAAAATCCTGAAATATACGATTATTTCACAGACTGGGTTGATGAAGCGGTTAAAAACTGTGAAGAATCGCAAAATGATTTAAAAGAAATAGACGAATATATGCAAAAAGCTAAAGATATTTATTTGGAAATAATAAAAACATACGATAAAAATATGCTTCTGCATATAGATATATACGGAGCGAATGTCGTAAGCGACAGCAGCGGCGGATATAAAATAATCGACCCGAAAGGCGTAATCGGCGACCCGATATTTGAAACGGGGCAGTTTATATTTAACGAATGCTGCGAAGATAAAATAGAACCTGAAAAAGCAGGAATAATTTTTGATTATTTAGATAAAAGCCTGAATATCCCGCAAGACATTTTAAGGAAATGCTTTTTTATTGAAACTGTGAGATTTATAAGTTATTACGCGGCAAAATATGGCGCGAGCGAATTTGACGTTGAACGTATAAAATTTGCAGAATCTGTTATGAATAACGGAATTAATCACAAAGGCACGCAGACTATCGAAACGGAGCGTTTGATATTGCGGAAAATACTTCCCGATGACGCGGAGATTATGTTCAAATGGATGAGCGACCCGGAAGTATTGAGATATGAAGACTGGGACCCGCATCAAACTGCGGACTACACCCGCGGATATATCTCATACATAACCGGAGATTACAAGTCCGACGAAACATATCTGTGGGGAATACAGCTCGGTGACGAACTCATCGGGCATATACTTGGAGGGAATGTTCTGGCGTATTATCTCAGGAAAGACTGCTGGTCGAAAGGTTACGCGACAGAAGCGGTGAGAGCGGTTATAAAATATATGTTTACGGAAGTGGGCATAGACAGAATCGAGGCAAAACATTCCGTAAAAAACGTTGTTTCGGGAAAAGTATTGAAAAAAGCGGGCATGATATTCGAGAAACACGAAAAAGCTGTGTATCACTGCGACTCCGAATGGCAGGACTGCGATTTTTATTACCTGACAAAAAATGATTTTATAGGGTTTGAAAATGGATAGATGCGAGCAAATAAAAAATATACAAAAAGAATATAACTTTCCCTTGAATATACTTCGTGACTATATCTACGAAAACACAAATATAAAAGTGTCTGAGTTCAAGAAAATCACCCAAGGCATTGACGGTGAAATATATGACATCGGGCAGTATATAGTAAAGATACGGCGACAAACTCCGAATCATTTTTCCTGCGTAAAATGGGCAATGGACAAATGCCGTGAAATCGGCGTGAAAGTGCCGAAGATTATTTACTGCGGCAAAATTTCGGATTCTAATAAATTTTTAGACATTATGATCGAGGAAAAAATACAGGGCAGCCCGCTTACTCCTGATTTATACGAGGAAGCCGGAGCGGAGCTTAGGAAAATCCACAGCATAAAAGTAAACGGATTCTGGCGGATGCACGAGGACGGAACGTTTGATTTCGATATAAACGGCGTTCTTCAGGACAGGTCAAAGCGTTTATTTGAAAATGAAAAAGACATTATAACTCCAGTATTGTGTCACGGAGATTTTCGCTGCGACCATATATTATGCGAAAACGATCATATAAACGGAATCATAGATTTCGGAGACTTCAACGGCGGGTCGATATATTATGATTTAGCGCATTTTTATGTATATTCCGCCGACAAGAAGTATTTCGATAAATTTATCAATGGTTACGGAGAAATAGACGAAAAAGCACTGATAAGCAAAGCTGTTGAATTTCTTGAGTGGGATTTGAGCGAAGCAAAAGAAAACGGCGATGAAGATAAAACAAAAACTATCGAGCGGAAATTGCTTGAGATTTTACAGGAGGATATATGTCATACGGTTGGATAAAAGCGGAAGATTATTCGTTTAACAGCATATTGCTCATGGACAGATGGATTTTACGGTACCTCGTCGGAATGGGACAAAGTGGCGTTGGTTATTACGCAGACCCCGAATACAAAAAACATCTGGGTATAGCCTTTGCGTATAACCCTGCGGTTCGTTGGTACTTTGAAAACAAATGCCCTGAATCAAAGGAATGTATAGCTTCATTAATTCAGGATACGCCTCAAAATTTAACTATCTCCGAAGTAAGGGCAA
>Ga0082212_10006059_pt1 | contig 16338 bp, 15 predicted proteins | sample TergutNt197P3_FD_71548 | JGI IMG/M metagenome (GOLD analysis project Ga0082212, IMG submission 71548) | Neocapritermes taracua P3 segment gut microbial communities from Petit-Saut dam, French Guiana - Nt197 P3 | ecosystem: Host-associated > Arthropoda: Insects > Digestive system > Gut ... | reverse complement strand
CCAGACAGAAGCGTGCTGTACAACTATTTCCGGGTTTTCGGAAAAACTCCGCCCATAGGCGCCAATGGCAGGATTTTCGGGATTCAGGTTGAGGTCCACGCAGGGGGCAAAGTTCAGGTTAATTCCCATTTCAGACAGCAGAGCCGCCGTTTGTGCTGCCTGGGTTTTGGTTAGTTCTATATCAGCTGCCATTTCTATGGCACAAAGAGTTGGGGGAAAACCATATTCACCGCGAAGCCGGTTTACCTGGCCGCCTTCCTGATCGATGGCGATAAATAATGGAACCGGGGCGGCATTTTGCAGATCCCCGGTAAGCCGCTTTAATTGTTCTTTTGACAGGATGTTCCTTGGCCGGCTCCGGGAAGGAATATCGTAGTCAAAAAGCAGTACCCCGCCAATGCCCAGTTCTGATATATCCCTGTATATAGAAGAACCTGCTGTCAGTTCTGTGCCCCGGAACCCCACAAGGAGCATCTGGGCTATTTTTCGCTTTAGTTCATTCTCCGGCTCTTCAGCAAACCAGCCGTCCTGGGCAGAAGGCGTACTGCAGGCAAGGAGGGACAGCACCGAACAAACGGCAAGTAAAGCCCGGATTTTTCTGATCATCACTGCGGAACCGCACTGCTGCTTAGTACCCTTACCCGGACAACACCCTCTATGGCGATAAGTTTTTCCAGCTGTACCTGTGGTATGGGCTGTTCGGTGTCGATGATGTTGTAGGCATATTCATTCATGTGGTGATTGATAAGGTCGGTAATGTTGATCGACGCTTCAGCCAGAATTGTGGTGATTTGCCCTACCATGTTGGGGATATTCCGGTTTGCAACAAGGAGCCTGTACGGCGAATGAAATTCCAGTTTGCAGCGGGGATAGTTTACCGAATTTTTAATAAACCCGCTTTCCAGGTAATCCATAAGCTGCTTTACCGCCATAACATCACAGTTGTCTTCTGCTTCCGGGGTGGAAGCGCCAAGGTGCGGTATACAGATTGCCCCCGGGCAGGATAACAGTTCTGCAGTGGGAAAATCCGTAACATAGGCGGAAAGCTGATTGCTTTGCAGCGCATCGATAATATCAGCTTCGTTTACAAGACCGCCGCGCGCCAGATTAATAATACGGGCGCCTTTTTTTATGATGCGGAATTTTTCCGCATCCAATAAGCTTTTTGTTTTATCGCTTAATGGAAGATGCAGGCTTATATAGTCTGCCTTAGATAAAAGCCCTTCCAGAGTATCTGCACGTTCTACTGAACGGGAAAGGTGCCATGCAGCGTCTACAGATATAAACGGATCATAACCCATTACATGCATACCAAGGGCCAGGGCGTCGTTGGCTACCATAACGCCGATAGCGCCAAGGCCGACAACGCCAAGAGTTTTCCCCCGTAGTTCCGGCCCTTCAAAGCGGCTTTTTTCTTTTTCTACAAGATCGGGCACTTGGTCAGCCTTATCTGCAATGTCTGTACCCCAGGACCAGCCGCCCAGAATATTCCGTGATGCAAGAAGCAGCGATGCAATGGCAAGTTCCTTAACAGCATTGGCATTTCCGCCGGGCGTGTTGAATACCACAATGCCCCTGTTACTGCAATCCGGTATGGGGATATTATTTACGCCGGCACCGGCCCTTGCAACCGCCAGTACCGAACCGGGAATTGTAACCGAGTTAAGGTCTGCACTGCGTACCAGGATGGCATGCGGATTTGGGATTTCGCTGGCAACTTCGTATTTATCCCTGGGAAAGAGTTCAAGACCCAGAGGGGATATTTTATTCATCGTTTGAATACGAAACATAAGGACTCCTTGTTAGTTGAGCTTGTTCCAAAAACTGAAGTTTTGGAACAAGCTCAGTTTTGAAAAAACGTTATTCAATTGATTGCTCAAATTGTTCCATAAATGTGATAAGAGCTTTTACGCCATCTGTCGGCATGGCATTGTAGATACTGGCCCTCATTCCTCCAACCAGCCGGTGGCCTGCAAGGTTTATCAAGCCTGCCGCCGCTGCTTCCGAAACAAAGCGCTTTTCAACTGCTGCTTTCCGTTCAGGATCAGTTTCCTTTGGTACAAAGGGAATATTCATTAAGCTGCGGAATTTTTTCTCTACCGGGGAATAAAAAGTTTTGCTTGATTCAAGGTAATCGTAAAACAGGGCTGCCTTGCTGCGGTTTATTTCTGCGATTGCTGTTACGCCGCCCAGCTCTTTCAGCCATTCAAGTACAAGGCCAATGATGTATATTCCATAACATGGCGGTGTATTGTACATCGAACCTTCCTTGTCGTGGATATCGTAGCGGAGCATTGCAGGAGTGCTTTCCGCAGTCTTGCCGATAAGATCCTGACGAATAATTACAAGTGTTACTCCCGCAGGTCCCAGGTTTTTCTGCGCTCCAGCATATATTAGACCAAAGCGTGATACATCCAGAGGCTCGGAAAGGATGGAACTGGAAATATCGGTAACCAGGGGAATACTTCCTGTTTCGGGAACATCTGGCCATTTAGTTCCAACAATGGTGTTGTTCCAGGTGATATGGTAATATGCGTCTTTGCTGCCGGGTGCCGGGGCTTCTGGTATATAGGTATAAGCCTTGTCCCTGGATGAAGCTGCAATAGTAACTTCCGCATATTTTGCAGCTTCTTCTGCCGCTTTCTTTGCCCATACACCTGTGTCAATTAATGTAATTTGTTTTTTTTCCCCGTCAGTTTCCGGTACAGCCAGGTTCAGGGGAATCATGGAAAATTGCATAGAAGCTCCCCCCTGAAGAAACAGCACCCGGTAATTGGAAGGGATACCCATTAATTCACGAAGCAGACTTTCTGTTTTTTCGATTATGGGCTTATAATCTTTCGACCTATGGCTCATCTCCATTACCGACTGTCCCGTTCCGCTGGCATCAGTCATTTCAGCAGCGGCTTTTTCCAGTACCGGCAGGGGCAGCATGGACGGCCCCGGTGAAAAATTGTACACACGCATTATTGCCTCCTAATTCATTTTTATTCGCAAGCTGGTTTAATACCACACCATAAACTCCTTTTCAACAGCGGGTTTTTGGATATTAAACCAGCATACAATCCATACCTATCAGAACCAACATGCCCCGTTTTAAGAACAGGGTATGTTGATAGAAAGAGCCAAAAGCTCATCTCTTACATAAACATTTCTAACCGTTATTCCTGCCGGAACGGTTATTATTACCGGGGCAAAGTTCAAAATACCCCGTATGCCGGCAGCGGCACATTTATCAGCCGTTTGCTGTGCCGCTTCAGCCGGGACGCAGAGCAGGGCGATATCGATGCCCAGACGGCGTATCACTTCTTCCATTTTATATGCCGGATACAGGGGAACCGGCGATTTACAGATCTCCACCCGGTTCACATTGATATCAAAGCCGGCTGCCGGTTCAAATTCGCCCAGGGCAGCAAAGTCAAAGTTTAGATACGCTGAGCCCAGTCGGCCCAAACCCACAACGCAAAAAGTTCGCAGCCTGTCCAGCCCCAGGGCTTCCTTGATCAAAGGGACAAGAATCCGGGGCGCATAGCCTGTGGAAGTCCCGGCCGAAGTATTCCCGGCAGCCTGTTCACCGGTCTGCTTTGGCAGGAAGGAAATGTCCTTTCGAATAGTATCCCTGGGCCACCCTGTCAGCGCTTCCAGCCCGGCAGAAGTAATATCCTTTTCTTCCCCCTCCAGAATGCGTAAAATTCGCAAAAGCCGCTCTTTTGCCGGCCATGAAATGGTGTCAGGCACTATTTCTCCATTTCCTGTGAAATATTTCACAGGAAGGATAGCATTGTTTAGAAATTATGTCAATAATAAATAGAAAATTAAAATTTCAGGCTCGGCGACAAATACGGCCTTATGGTATATACTTTTCTCATGTGGTGGGAGCCCTTTACCTTCCAGGATGGCCAATGGTACCTCTGGCGTCTTTCAGGGGCGGAAATATTTATTCGCCGTAAAGAAAAAACCTGGCAGGGCTTTTGCAAAGGGCTTAGATGGGGGCAGCGGGATACTGTGTGTATGGAACCGGTACAGGAAGATCCTGAAACCAGTGAAAATGTTCAAACAAATGTATTTAATAGAAGAACTGCAGCTCTTAGGCCATATCTTCCGGGAAAGCCCTTTCTAATTAGCCTTGGAGGACTCAAACTTTTTCCTGGCATGAAAACAACATTGAATTTGGAAATTCCCCCTCTTCTCCGGCTTGTAGCAGAAAAAAGCGGCAGTACCCCCAAACATATTTTTTGTTTTACTCCGTTTACCCTAAAGGAAACCTGGTATGGTAAAAATTCCATGGAAGGGTTTCTTTGTACTTCGCTGCCGGTTAATACCGGCGGCCCCTGCGATCTGTCTGTTTGTTGCAGTGTACAAATACGCAACCGCACAAAAAATGTACTGGAACTGGATACAATTCCTTTTTATGCTTCAGGGCTTTCCATATACGAAAAAAACGGAAAACTAACAAGCGATGCGCCACTTATTGATGCTTTGGAAGATAATTTCTACATGACCATCGACAATTCCAGGCATGAACAGTGTACTTTACTTGCCCATGGTGATAAAAATGATCCGAATATTATCCAGTGGGGATCCTCGGTATTGTCTGGCCTTGGCGAAGGGTTCCGGCAAAAAACTCGAATAATAAAAAACCTGGCAGGATCCTAAAATGATATCTGACATACTAATGGAAAGTTTTAAGGATTTTGTCGCCAAAACCGACCCGGTACAATTAATTGAAAAAGCTGCAATTGTTATCGTAACTGTAATAATAATCTTTGCGGCGTTTTATCTTGTCAGATTTTTTGCAGGTATAATTCTTAAAGGAAAGATTAGCGAACCGCGGCGGTATATGATAAAAAAGGGGATTAAATACACCGGTTTTATCCTGGCAATTCTTTATGTTTTTAAAAGCATAGGCATTGATACAACTGCAATTCTGGGGGCTGCAGGTATAGCGGGAATTGTTATTGGTTTTGCGGCGCAAACATCGGTATCCAGTTTAATATCCGGTTTTTTCCTGCTTTCTGAAAAACCTTTTGCCGTTGGCGATACAATTAGAATAGACAATACGACAGGTGTAGTTCTTTCGGTAGATCTTCTTTCGGTTAAACTGCGTACTTTTGATAACCTTTATATAAGAATTCCCAATGAAACAATTATTAAAAGCAGCCTGACCAACATTACGCGTTTTCCTATCCGCCGCCTGGACATTAGCTTTTCCATTGCCTACAAAGAAGACCCGGAAAAAATACGGAGACTACTGCTGGAACTGGCATCGGAAAACCCATACTGCCTGGAAAATCCTGCGCCATTCTTTGGAATAGACAGGTTTGACAGCCAGGGGGTAACTATTCTGTTTAATATTTGGTTCGAAAAAAGCAATTTCTGGAACTTAAAGAATTCTGTTTTTATTGATATAAAAAAATATTTTGAAAAAGAAGGGATTGTAATTCCTTATCAAAAGATTGATATTACAATAGCGGATCAGAAAACAAAACAAGAGGAGTAATAGATGAGCAACCCTCCGGGGTTACCTGAAAACGGACAGGATAACCAGCATCCATGGAAAAAACAAAAAAGTACAAAAAGCGGAGGAAACTGGAAATTCCCAATCATCTATATTATTATTTTTGCCGTTCTGATGACCGTCCTTAATCATTTTTTATCAAGCCGTTCAACTTCATTTATTGATTTTTCAGAATTCAAAAGCAAGATTGCTTCTGGAGAAATAAAGCGCGTAGAGTTAAGCGAAAGCGCCTTTACCGGTTATACAAGCGAAAACAAGATCGAAGAAAAACCATTTACGTTTCCTTTTTTTAATTCTTTCCAAACGGAAAAACAGGAAGAAACAGTATTTAAAACTATACCGTTAAACGATCAGGATTTTATAAGACTAATGGACGAAAAGAAAATTTCTTATATAGCAGTCCCTCAGCGGGGAGGGGCCATTCTAAACCTTATTCTTAGCTATATTATTCCCGTAGCAATTTTAATTATTGTTTGGCGTTATGTGATGAAACGATCTGGTCTGGGCGGCAATGTTCTTTCGGTTGGCCAGAACAAAGCGGTAATTGTTGCAGAAGGGGATATTCCCACCCGGTTTAAAGATGTAGCCGGGGTTGACGAAGCAAAAGAAGAACTTGTGGAAGTGGTGGATTTTCTTAAAAGCCCTGGAAAGTATACAGAAATTGGCGGAAAAATTCCCAAAGGTGTTCTGCTGGTTGGTCCGCCCGGTACAGGAAAAACACTCCTTGCCCGTGCAGTGGCAGGGGAGTCGGGCGTGTCTTTTTTCAGGATGAGCGGCGCAGATTTTGTAGAAATGTTTGTTGGTGTCGGCGCTGCACGTGTGCGGGATCTTTTTAAACAGGCAAGGAACAAAGCGCCTTGCATAATCTTTATAGACGAATTGGATGCCATAGGAAAAAGCAGAATTAATAACATTGCCGGCGGCAATGACGAACGTGAACAAACACTGAATCAACTCCTTGTAGAAATGGACGGTTTTGACGGTGCCGGCGGCTTAATTATTATTGCCGCTACTAACAGGCCGGATGTTCTGGATCCTGCATTACTCAGGCCCGGCCGCTTTGATCGTCAGGTACTTGTAGACCGGCCGGATATGGCAGGCAGGGAAGAAATTTTAAAAATTCATTCCAAAGGTGTTAGGCTTGCACCCGGTACGGAATTGCAGGTTGTGGCCCGGATAACTTCCGGTTTTTCCGGTGCTGATTTGGCTAACATTGTTAACGAAGCGGCGCTTTTAGCAGTACGTGCAGGCAGAAAGCTTGTAGAACAGCGGGACTTTGACGAAGCTATCGAAAAAACTGTAGCAGGGCTGCAGAAAAAAACAAGAGTGCTTAAACCGGAAGAACGAAAACTTACAGCTTACCACGAAGCAGGTCATGCTTTAACAGCAGCGTTTACACCAGGTTCCGATCCGGTTCAGAAAATTTCAATAATTCCGCGCGGATTTGCCCTTGGCTATACCATGCAGCTTCCCGTAGAAGATCGCTATACAATTACCCGGTCGGATCTATTGGGAAAAATAAACATTCTTCTGGGCGGACGCATAGCGGAAGAGATGGTATCTGGAGAATATTCCACCGGCGCTGCAAATGATTTAACCAAAGCTACTGATATAGCAAGAAAAATGATCACTGATTATGGTATGAGTGAACGTTTTCGCAATGTAGCACTGACCAGCCGTGGAGGAATGCCCGGAATCGAACGGCAAGACCCGGTATTTCAACGGGAATATTCAGAAGCAACGCAACAGTACATTGATAACGAAATTGCGCGTATTGTAGAAGAACGTTATGAATTTGTAAAAAAATTATTGCAGCAAAAAAAATTTTTATTAGAAAAAATTTCTACGGTTCTTATGGAAAAAGAAACACTGGACGAAAAAGAGTTCTACGCTTTAGTACAGGCAGAATAATATTCAAACAGTAATATAAATTAAAAATTATAATCTGTTAAGTAAAAACAATTAACGCAATGTTAATATCAAAATGCTGCATAATAAAAAAAATTTTTTTTGATCAAAAAGCAAAAAAATTAATAATTTAAAAATACAGCTGTTGGCTGTCCATATCGCCTATCTGATATTTGTAATTTTTTTTTATTGATTTTAAAAATAATAATGATGAAACAAATTAATGGCGAGGACATTCGAGAAATTTTTAGCCGTAATTTAAAACATTTCCGCAGCATAAAAAACCTTTCCCAGTTTGCCCTTTCCAACAAGGCCGGCCTTGCCCATAATTTTGTTAACGACATCGAAAACAGAAAAAAGTGGGTATCGCCCGAAACCATTGCAAAGCTGGCAACGGTATTGGAAGTGGAACCTTACCAGCTGTTTATTACTAACCCTCTTGACGGCAAGCAAACCAAACGCATTCATTCATATCTTGATGAGTTGAATGATCGTTTTAGTGAGGCAGTTGGAGAAATAAAAGAGTCTTATCTTTCAAAGTAAGACAAGATTGTTCCACATTGCAATTAGTTGCATGTTTGACTCAAATATGAGTACCGCAGTTAATTAAAATAATGCACCGTTATCCGGGATTGCAAATAATGAATCCCCGTTTTACAATGTTAGATAATGAAAATAATCGTTGCCCCGGATTCATTTAAAGGAAACATGAGTGCAGGCGAAGCATGTATTGCCATTGAAGAAGGTATACTAAAGGCAGACAGCAATGCAGAAGTAATTAAAATCCCTCTTGCAGACGGCGGAGAAGGAACTGCTAAAGCGCTAACGGAAGCAGCAGGGGGACGTTTTTTGGAAGCCAGGGTACACGGTCCTCTTGGCGAACAGGTTACTGCGGCATTTGGTCTTATCCATGACGGAAAAACCGCAGTGCTGGATCTTGCCTCCGCATCCGGCATTGAACTGGTTCCCCGGGAAAAACTAAATCCGCTTTTGGCTACAAGTTTTGGTACAGGGCAGCTAATTTCTGCAGCCCTGGATACCGGGGCAAAAGAAATGGTTATCGGCATAGGGGGAAGCGCCACCAATGACGGCGGTATGGGAATGTTGTCCGCACTTGGTTTCCGTCTTTTGGATACATCTGGAAAAGAACTTGCCCTGGGGGCGGATGCGCTTGGGTATGCTGCACAGTTTGATTCTTCAAATGCCGATCCGCGGCTTAAAGAAATAAAAATTACCGTAGCCTGCGATGTAATTAACCCGCTTACCGGCCCTAAAGGCGCATCGGCGGTTTTTGGTCCCCAGAAAGGGGCTGATCCCGAAATGGTAAAAATCCTCGACGCCAACCTTGCAAAACTGGGACAATGCTGGATAGAGGCAGGGTTAACAGACAATCCCGAGCAACCCGGCGACGGTGCTGCGGGCGGCACAGGGGCGGCGCTGCGTATTTGTCTTGGTGCTGTAATTAAATCGGGCGCAATGCTGGTAATGAAACATTCAGGTTTTTTTGAAAAAATAAAAAGTGCTGATTTGGTAATTACCGGCGAAGGAATGACCGACAGCCAAACCGCAGGGGGAAAACTCTGTTCCGTGGTAGCAAGGGAAAGCCGCAAGGCAGGTGTACCCGCGGCACTTCTTTCAGGCGGCTTGGGCGGCGATCCGTTTGTTCTGTTTGATATGTTTGATTATGCAGTATCCATTTCCTGCGGGGAAACAAGTCTGGATGCCATGATCAAAATGAGCCGCCGGGATCTGGTCTTTGCTGCGGAAAATCTGATCCGTGCAATGCATTTAAAACGCTGAACCCTGTTTTAAATAAGCGCATATCTTAAGGAATTATCATGATATGAGCAGCATAGAAAATACAGAGAGCAAACCTTCCCTGCTCCGTTCAGGCACAGCGCTGTCCATCCTTACACTTGTCTCCCGCATATTGGGGCTGCTGCGTGAAATGACCAAAGCGGCCTTGCTGGGAACGACTGCCCTTTCCGATGCGTTTTCCGTAGCCTTTATGATCCCCAATCTTTTCCGCCGGCTCTTTGCCGAAAGTTCCATTGCTGTAGCTTTTATCCCGACTCTTAAAGAATACCTTCTGGAAGACAACAGGGAAAAAACAAAAGAATTTATTTCCTGCGTGTTTACTTTTTTAACGTTTTTTGTAAGCCTTGCCGTTGCCCTGGGGATGATATTTTGCCCCCTGATAATTCCGGTTTTCAGCATGAAGGCTTTTGACGAGACCGTGTTCCTTACCCGGTTTATGTTTCCGTTCCTGGCGTTTATTTCCATAGCTGCACTGTTTCAGGGAATACTAAACAGCGTTAATGTTTTTGCGCCTTCAGGTTTTGCTCCAATACTCCTTAACATAGTAACAATAGCCTGCGCTTACGGACTGTCGCCCTTTACGGCAAACCCTGCCAGGGCAATGGCAACAGGGATTATTATTGGAGGATTTCTGGAAGCGGTTATTCAGTTTCCGTTTGTCTGGAAAAAAGGGTTTCGTTTCTTTTTTACCGGTATAGGCAGGGCGATAAAAAACCCCGGCACAAAAAAAGTATTAGCCCTTATCGGGCCTACAATAATCGGGATGGCAGCTCATCAAATTAATGATCTGGTATCAACTGCCCTGGCGGGAAAAGCCGGCGAAGGGGTTGTATCCAGCCTTCAGTATTCACTGCGGCTCCAGGAATTAATTCTGGGGGTTTTTGCTGTCTCGATAGGTACGGTGCTGTTGCCCAATCTTGCAGAACTTGCAAAAACAGGCAGATGGCAGGAATACAACCAGCGCCTTGCCCGGGCTATAGACATTATAGCGCTGATTACCATACCAATTACTTTTTTCTTTTTGGCTCAGGGTGAAACCTTAATCCGGTTTCTCTTTCAAACACGATCATTTAATGAACAATCGGTTAGGTTAACTTACGGGGCCTTTCTTTTCCATATGCCGGGACTTTTTTTTATTGCATTAAACCGTATTCTGGCCCCGGCTTTTTATGCCCAAAGTGATACACGATCTCCTACCCTTGCAGGGATTATATCGTTAGTAGTAGATATAATTCTGACTGCCAGTCTGGTTGGCCCTATGAAAGGCCCTGGTGTTGCTCTGGCCTTAACTATTGCCGGCGCCATAAATACTGCATTACTTCTGTTTTTTTTAAAACGAAACCCCAATATCGCTGTAGGGACGGTGCTGGGACCAGCTGCTTTTTACACGTTTAAATTGATTGTTTTTTCCTGCACTGCCGCCATTCCGGTTTTTTTGCTTACCCCCAAATTTAACTATGTCTTTGCAGAAATCAGCGGCAGCCGGTTTATCCGCTTCGGGTTTCCTTTGGCAATTGAAGGGTTAATATTTGCTTCTATTGGTATTTTTTTACTGATAATTACCAGGGACCGGAACGTTAAAACTCTTTTTAAACTGATTAAAAAATGAGCATAATAAAACCAGGCGGTGTGTGCATGAATGGAAAGGAACTGCTGCAAAAAATAGAGGAACCTTCTTCTCTGCTGATCTTTGAAAAACTCTATGGGCGGGAAGGGGCAAAAGCCGGAAAAAAACGTTATACCACTATAATTAATAATATGCTTTCCGGTAAGGGTTTTCCATCCGGCACATCATCTGAAACTAAAAAAGAACTCCGGCTTTTTACAGCAGCAGGCCGTACAGAGCTGGGAGGCAACCACACAGACCATAACCGGGGCCGTGTAGTAGCGGCGGCAATACAACTGGATCAGGCTGCGGTTGTTGCAGAAAGGACAGACAGCCGCATTTTTTTTCGATCAACCGGTTACACGGATGTTATTGTTGATATGACAAGTGCAGACGGCCGGCCTGATCTTGAGCCAAAAAAAAATGAAACTGGAAAAACAGAAGCCCTTATACGAGGTATTGCTGCAGAGTTTATCAACAGGGGAGCGGCTGTAAAAGGGTTTACCGTATATGCCGATTCAACAGTGCTTCCCGGCTCCGGTCTTTCTTCTTCTGCAGCTGTTGAGGTACTTTTTGGAAGAATTATTAACAACCTGTATCATGCAGGAAAATGCAGTTCTCTGGAAATTGCCCAGATAGGACAAAAGGCTGAAAACATCTACTTTGGCAAACCATGCGGCCTTATGGATCAAACTGCCTGCGCTTTTGGCGGAGCAGTTGCCATAGACTTTGCCGATCCTGCAAAGCCACATGTCAGGCAGGTTGATGTGGATCTATCCGCCGCTGGTTTTTCCCTTTGCGTGGTAAATACAAGGGGAAGCCATGCTGACTTAACACCGGACTATGCGGCTATCCCGGCGGAGATGAAAGCAGTAGCAGGTTGTTTTGGCAAAGAAGCGCTGCGGGAATGTGCCAGGGAGATGGTTGAAAAAGAAGCTGCTGAGATCCGGAAAAAACTGGGAGACAGAGCGCTTCTTAGGGCATTCCACTTCTTTGACGAAAACCAGCGGGCGGAAGAAATGCACACTGCTCTGGAAATACTAAATACCGCAAAAACCAGCGATTCAAAACAGGAAGCGATGTCAAAATTCCTGATACTGGAAAATGAATCCGGCAACTCATCCTGGGAGCTTCTGCAGAATGTTTATTCAACACGAAATGTAAAAGAACAAAGCATTGCAACTGCCCTTGTTTTAACCAGGAACTTCCTCCAGTCCTGGAATTTACCCGGTGCCTGCAGGGTTCACGGCGGAGGTTTTGCCGGTACAATCCAGTCTTTTATCCCGGCAAATGCACTGGAAAACTATTGTTCTGCAATGGACAGTATTTTTGGCCCCGGATCGGTTACTGTGCTAAAAATCCGGTCTGTAGGGGCAGAAGAACTGATAATATAAAAACTATTCAGTTGGGGATTTTCCAAAACCGCGCAGTTCCATGAAACGTTTAGTTTTCATACAAATGCATTAAATCATGTTCCGGTTCTTCAGGTTTGGTAATTAAAATCTCATAAGGATCTGCAAAATTATCAATCTTAAAAACATCAGGCACATTTTCTTTGGCAGTTTCGATTTCTTTGGCAACTTCCAAATCTTTGTTTTCTGTATCATCCGTAAAATCATAATCTTTAAATTCTACATCTGTCTCTGCCCATATTATTTCTTCTTCAAAAGGCAAAAGAATTTCCGGTTCTTCTGCTTTTGTCTGAACAGGCTCTGCCGGTATTGTTTCTTCTGCCTTAATTTCAGCTGGTTTAACTTCTTCTGGCTTTACCTCAACCGGTTTTACTTCAACCGGCTTTACCTCAGCCGGTTTTACTTCAGATTGTTTAGCTGTATCCGGTTTTGCATCTTCGGCCTTGCCGGCAAATTCCCGGATAATAACTTCCTTAAAACCGGCCTTGCCCAATCTGTCAACAGCTGATCGGACATCAGCTGCTTTAACCACAACAAATACCCGGACAAGATCTCCCCGCCTTTCATACTGAGAGACAAATCCATTTTTGGTTAATATTTCAGAAGCCTTATTTGCATTAACTGCAAGGCGGAATGCACCAATTTGCAGCTGATACATTTTTCCTGTATCTGTTTTGGGAATAACCCCGGTAATTTTTATATTCTGTGCAAAAGAAAATGTGCAAAGCATTAAAAAGGTTTGGGCAAGTAAAATTTTTTTTAACATGGCACTAATCACGCTTTTCCTCTTGTCCGGCAGGTGTAGCAGGTTGCGGATTTGTGTCAGCATCCTGCCCTGTGTCCGGCTGTGGCGGGGGAGTACTTTGATTTGCAGGGGCGGTTGCCGGAATAAGAGTCTGCACCTTTAGCCCTGCTGAATCTAGACCATCTTTGGCCCGCACTAGTATCCCTTCCATTGCAATATCGGCAGGGTTTTGAATACCATTAGTTAATTCAAAAAGTCCTCCGGCAGTTTTTAGATAAATATAGGTTTTATGATCACCATAATAAATATCCCTGATCATTAAAATCATATCAGTCAGATACCATATTTTAAACCTGGCAACAATAAGGCCATTGTTGATATGCTGGAAAAGCACTGTTTTAACTTCATTGTTTTGGGAACTGATCACAAATTCATCAAAATCATTATCCGGTCCGGTCCGTTTGCCGGTAACAATAAAAGCGCCTGTGTTATAAGCTGCAATAATGCTTATATTTTTTAAAACACTGTCCTGTTTTGAATCAAAAAGCATATCCCAAAAAGCCTTTGTTACCCTGCCGTCCCGGGAAAAACCCATATAATACTGTACTGTCTTTACTGATCCTTCAGTTAAAGGGCCATACCAGCCATCGGCCGCTCCTGTTTTTGCAAAACCCAAAGATAATAACCGCTGTTGTACCCTTGTAACATCGGGACCATTCATCCTGCTGCGCTGCATTTGAATAATCCGGGAAAAATTCTGTGCATTCAAACCGGATAGAAAAGATAATAAAAATACAATAATAACAAAAAAAGATTTTTTCATGCAAAACTCCAATACTAACTTCATGGTTACAAAATTTGAAATTAGCTACTCAGCTTCAGAATCCAGTTCTTCAAATTCTTCCTGCTCTACACTTTCCAGCTTTTTGGTAATCTGGACCGCTATTTTTTTACCAATTACACCGGGCAGACAGAGAAATTTCTTTTTATTTCCAACATTAAGGGAAAAGGGATCGCCTACCCTTACATTGTACAAGTTAATAATATCACCAATGCGGAGAGTTACAACCTCTTTTATGGGAAGCTGGATTCGGCCTATTTCCGCGGCAACGGGAACATCCACTGTAGTTAGTTTTTCTTTTAAAACAGCCAGGTTTTCCGTAGTTGTAGTACGCCGGGCAGAAGAATACCAGAACTGAACAGACAGCTTGTTTACTATAGGCTCTATCGTCAGGTACGGTATGCAGAAATTCATCATCCCTTCCACATCCCCTACCTTCGTCTCCAGCGTTACCAGCACTACCATGTCTGTCGGCGGCACTATCTGGGCAAACTGCGGGTTTGTATCTATCTGCCCCAGCCTTGGACGCAGGTCTATTACCTGTGTCCATGCCTCGCGCAGGTTCCCCAGTATCCTGACGATTATCCCCTCCATTACCGCACTCTCTATATCCGTCAGCTCATGCTGCGATTTGGTTCCTTCCCCCGTGCCGCCAAACAGCCGGTCGATTATCGAAAAAGTTACCGCGGGGTCTATCTCCAGAATGGCATTCCCTTTTAGAGGGTCCATGTTGATAATTGCCAGCGTGGTGGGGGTTGGGATGGAGCGGATAAACTCTTCGTATGTTAGCTGGTCTACCGATGCCACATGGACATGGACCATGGAGCGCAGCTGGGCAGAAAGGCTTGTGGTGGTAAGACGGGCAAAGGTTTCGTGCATTATCGAGACGGTGCGTATCTGTTCCTTGGAGAATTTGTCGGGCCGTTTAAAGTCGTAGATTTTGATTTTGCGGGTATCTGCGGCAGGCTTAAAAACCTCCGGCTCGGTATCCCCTGCATTAATTGCCGTTAAGAGTTGGTCTATTTCATCCTGCGACAGTACTTCAGTCACATCTGAAGTATAGCTCCCGTGTTGCAATAATGCAACCGGTCGCAGTTGGGGAATATCAAATTAATATGTTATCGTTACAGGACCAATCATACCTCGTTCCGCAGTGCCTGATCCAAAGTACTGTGCCTGGGCTGTAGCCCGGCCTTTTTCGCCAAGTTTAACTGCCGCCGTATAGAGAACCTGGTTTTCGTTACGCAAAGTAGCTTCTATCAGCACCCGGTATTCACCGGCAGAAACAGTCCGGCCTGTACTGTCAGTACCGTCCCAGATATAACTAAGGCTGCCGCCCTTCGGGGTGGGGCCGGTAATGGCGTCAATCTGGGTTTTGTTCATTCCTGCAAGATTAGACCGCTTTACCCATTGAGGTATGGACAATGGACGGCGTTCCCAGCCGCCTGCCGCAGTAAAGCGGGTGGCATAAAGAGTTTTAATAAAACGGCCCTGGGCATCTTCGATCCACACGGCAAACTGATTACTGCCCGATCCGCTTTGTTTGGTGTAGGTAAAACTCACTTCCACTTTATATGCTCCGGCAGTAGAGCTTTGGGTAAATGCGATTACCGGAATACACAACGCCAAAACGGCGCAAACAAAAAATAATGCCAGTAATAAATTTTTCATTTTTTCTCCTGTATTGTATTACCATATAGTCATTATTGTTTTTGTAATTGTCAAGAGAGCAGGATCTGTATTGTAAATAAATGAATACCTGATATAATACATCCAAGGAGCGGACTAAACATGGCCAAAAAAGGAAAAATAGAAATTGACCGGGAATTTTGCAAGGGATGTTACCTTTGTATACGTGCATGTCCGTTAAAGGTACTTGTGGAGGACAGTGAACCCAATTCTACAGGAACCTATCCATCAAAAGGTGAGCACATGGAAAAATGTATTGCATGTGGTAACTGCTACGAAGTATGCCCGGATGTCTGCATAGAAGTATATGATCTTGAAAGCGCTTAACAAGGAGACAAGGTGAACGATAAAGTTTTAATGAAAGGAAATGATGCAATTGGAGAAGGGGCAATCCGTGCCGGCTGCGCTGCGTATTTCGGTTATCCGATTACTCCCCAGAATGAAATAACTGCCTATATGGCAAAGCATATGCTGGATAAAGGCCGCATTTTTATTCAGGCAGAAAGTGAAGTGGCTGCAATTAATATGGTATATGGGGCTTCCTGCGCCGGCGCCAGATCCATGACAAGTTCGTCCAGCCCGGGCATCAGTCTTAAACAGGAAGGGATGAGCTATGCAGCTGGAGCGGATGTCCCCCTTGTACTGGTTAATGTGGTTCGCGGCGGACCAGGGCTTGGTTCCATAGCGCCATCCCAGGCTGATTATTTTCAATCAACAAGGGGCGGCGGACATGGTGATTATTACTGCATAGTAATTGCTCCCAAAAGCGTGCAGGAAGCGGCGGACTTTACCTACGAAGCG
>Ga0082212_10006058_pt1 | contig 16338 bp, 14 predicted proteins | sample TergutNt197P3_FD_71548 | JGI IMG/M metagenome (GOLD analysis project Ga0082212, IMG submission 71548) | Neocapritermes taracua P3 segment gut microbial communities from Petit-Saut dam, French Guiana - Nt197 P3 | ecosystem: Host-associated > Arthropoda: Insects > Digestive system > Gut ... | reverse complement strand
TAACAAGTGTTTCCCATCGTGCGCGTGGGGTTATGACGCCAGCACCGAGACGTGTTCCGGTTCGCCGACAGGCCAGACGTAATATAAAAGGCCGGAATTATCCGGTCCTTTTTTATGGCGGCGCGCCGGGTAATTCTATATAGTGCGAATTATGAAAACCCAAAAAGCATTTACATTTGGCGCGGCTTTGGTATTGGCGCCGCATTTGTTCTGTTGTGCCCTGCCGGTGGTTCTGGCCGCGCTGTCGCTGATTGCGCCGGCGGCGGATTGTCATCGTTTTGAAATCATTCCGCACGCATACATGCCGTTTTTGTTTTTGTTTTCGGGACTTATGCTGGGCCTGGGCTATTATTTCACTTTTTTCAAATGCGATTGCAAGGGTTCGGGCCACAGGCGCCAGAAAATTATTTTATATATTGTGACGGCGCTGTTTCTGCTTGGCGTTTTTATGTTTTATACGTCGCACTAAATTTACCAAACTTTCGCGCGTGATTCGGGCGCAATATATAATTTATCGCCCGGCCGCACATTAAACGCATCGTACCACGCGGGCACATGCGGCAGAATTCCATTTGTGCGAAAACGGGGCAGGGGATGCGGCACGGTCTTTACACGGCGCAAGATTTCTTCGTCCCGGACATTCGCCGCCCAAACGCCCGCGAACGATATAAAGAACCGTTGTTCCGGCGTGAATCCGTCCCGCGTATCCAAATTCGCATTCGCATTTTTGAACGCGGTGTATGCCAGCGTGACGCCGCCCAAATCCGCCAGAATTTCACCCAATGAAAATTCGCCGTTTGCGAATACGCCGGGTGCGACCTCTATTTTATCGAAAAAATCCCGCATAACTTTTGCGCGGCGCTTAAATGCATCCGCGTCCGACGCGGTCCACCAATCGCGCATGTTTCCACCTGCGTCGAATTTGCGCCCGGCGTCGTCGAACCCGTGCGTCATTTCATGCGCGATGACCGCGCCGATTGCGCCGTAATTCGCGGCATCGTCCGCATTCATGTCAAAGAATGGCGGCTGCAGAATTCCGGCCGGGAAACAAATTTCGTTTGTCTGCGACCAATAGTACGCATTCACTGTCTGGGGCGTCATGTGCCACAGGTCGCGGTCGACCGGTGTTTCAATTTTTGCGATCCAGAATTCATCTTCGAAAATGCTTGCGCGTTTTATGTTCGCCCAATATGAATCGTCTGAAATTTCCAGCGCGGAATAATCGCGGAAAGTAGAAGGATATCCGATTTTTGCGCGGAACGTGGACAGCTTTTCCAGTGCCGAAATTTTTGTTTTATCGGACATCCATTCCGCCGCGCGAATATGTTCGGCGTATGCGCCGCGCAAGTTGTCGACCAGTTTTTCCATTCGCGCCTTTGCCGCGGGCGGAAAATATTTCGCGACATACGCGCTTCCCAGCGCTTCGCCCATGGCGTCGTCCATAACGCCCATGACCCGTTCCCACCGGGGTTTCGGCGCAACCTGTCCGGCAATCGTTTTATTGTAAAAATCAAAAGTCAAATCGTACGCGGCGTCGTCCAGAAATACGGACGCCCGTCCCGCAATCATTCGTTTCAGATAATTTTTAATATCGTCCAGCGGTTCTTTTTGCAAGATTTCGATTGCCGTGCGCAATGCCGCCGACTGGCCGGCGTCTATGACGGTGGGCGCGGCGCCCCGCGCGGCGAAATACGCGTCCCAATCGAAACCGGGGAATTCCTTTTTGAATTCCGAATATGTGAATTTGTTGTAATTTTTTTCCGGTTCGCGCAAGACTTCCTTTGTATGAAAAGATTTCGCCAGGCGTTCTTCGATTTTATAAACCGTCGTGGCATCGCCGTCGATATTGAAATGCGCGAACAATTTTGATAAATAATCTTTATATGCCGCGCGGATTTTTTCGCTGTCTTTGGCAAAATAATATTCGCGTTCGGGCATGCCGATTCCGGACTGTCCTATGCCGTAAATATTCGTGGCGCTGTCCACCATGTCGGGGCCGACGCCGTCGCCCCAAAATGGGGAAATGAATTTATGCAGCGCGCCCAAAACCGCCGGCAATTCGTCGCGTCCGGCAATCCTGTCAATCATCGCAAAATCCGCGGCGACGGGCGCCCGGCCCAATGCGTTCAGTTTTTGCGCATCCATCGCAACGTTATAGAATGTTGCGATTTTTTGTTCGATGGAATCCGCGGCATGCTTTTTTTCCGAAATGCCAATGACCAGCGATTTGATTTTTTCATTATTGTCGCGCGACAGTTTTTGAAAAACCCCGTACATCGCAAAATCGTCCGGAATAGGATTGGCCGCGCGCCAGCCGGCGGTCGCGAAATCGTAAAAATCGTCGCCCGGCCGCACATTCATATCCATATTTTTCAAATCTATTCCGCCTGTCATTTTCGGTCCTTTTATACATACGGCAATCGAGGCCGCAAACAGAACGGCGACGACGGCGATAATGTTCAATGTTTCTGATTTCATGTTATGCACGATATATCATGGCCGCCTGTTTTTCAAGAAATAATCTTGATAAGCAATCCGTCCAGAAAAATCAGTTTGTCCGGCGCGACGCAAAGCGTATCCTCGTTGATAAGAAAATATCCCGGATTGCCGTTTATAAAGTCCCAATCAATGACCTTGCGCACGTCGTCGGTCAGTTTCACGCCCGCCGCCGTTCGTAATCCTGTGATGATTTTTTCAACCGCGCGGTCCCGATTGTCCATGATTTCTGTTTTTAATCCGTCATTTTTGTCGTTTATCGTCTCGTACCATTTGCCATCCATAAGCACGCGTCCCGCGGCCGCGGGCCCTATGCCTATGTATGGTTCGCCCGCCCAGATATTTTGATTGTGCCGGCATTCTTCGCCGGGCGCGGCGTAATTGGAAACTTCATAACGATGCAGGCCCGGCGCCAGTTCTTCGCGGATGGCATGATACATTTCCGCGCATGTTTCGTTTGACGGAACTTTAATTTTTTGCGCCGCAAAGGGCGTTCCGGGCTCGATTGATAATTCATAAAGCGACGCGTGCGAAATCCCCAAATCCAAAATATCGCGGCACATTTTCCGAACGTCGGCGACCGTCTGTCCCGGCAAGCCGTAAATAAAATCGCAAGACGTCCGCAATCCCAAATCCCCCGCCGCGCGGACAAGTTTTCGCGCATCCGCCGCGCTGTGCGCGCGGCCCAGAAACTTCAAAATTCCGTCGTCCAAAGACTGCACGCCTATGGAAAGACGGTTCACGCCCGCGGCCATAAATTCCCGCAACCGCGACGCGTCCAAAGTTCCCGGATTGGATTCCAGTGTTATTTCGGCATTTGGCGCGACATCAAAGCGTATCCGCGTCGCCGCCATGATTTTTTTGAAAATATCGACCGGCATAATGCTGGGCGTGCCGCCGCCGAAAAAGATGGTTGGAACAAAAATTGGTGACATACCCTTCCTAGAAGGGTCGGATTTTCCGGCAACTTGTTGCCGTTGGAAATCCGGGGTAGTTGCCCAATATTCGATATCGCGGATTACGGCATTTGCGTAACCGTCCCAATCCGGCCGGCATGCGGTAGAATAAAACGCGCAATAATTGCATTTGGACGCGCAAAACGGAACATGGATATACAGGTTGTGCATAGTGCAATTCTGCGCCAACAAATTCCCATTTGCAAGCGCGATTTGCTGTTGACTGGGGCGGCCCAAAATTGCTATTAATTGTCTGTGGGAAAGACATTAATCCGTTTGCTGATTATCTGTTGCACGTTGGGTGCCTTTGCGCCGCTTGCAATGGCGCAACGCGCCGCCGCGCCCGCCAATCAAAGAACGGAAACAACGCGCGCGGCAACGGTTCAATCGCGCGCCGCCGCGCCCGCCGTCCAGACGCGTTCCGCAGGTATGCAAAACGTTGTGCCGCGCGCCGCCGTGCCCAATGCCCAAACCGTATCCGCGCGCACCGCATCGCCCAGACAGCCCGCCCGATCCGCGCCCGCATCCGCCCGTTCCGCAATATCCGCGCGCAGCGCGCTTGCGCCCGTTGACACGCGCGTGGGCGCCGCGTACGAACAATGCAAGGGCGCGTATTTCGCCTGTATGGACCAGTTTTGCGAAATGAAAAACCAAAGTTTCCAAAGGTGTTCGTGCAGCGACCGGATTTATGATATAACCAGCGCCCAGAATGTAATGCAGGATGCGGCGACGCAATTGACCCAGTTTAACGAAAATCTGGACACTGTCGGCATGACCGCGAACCAGGCGGCGTCGCTGCGCACCGCAACCGAAGGCGAACTGGCGCTTTCCGACGACAAATCCGCGGCAAAGGCGCTTTTGAACGCAATCATGAACGCGATAAGGGGCGAAGATTCGAATATGGGCGGCCGGTACCAGCAATTGAACAGCATCAGTCTGGGCATCAGTCTTGACGCCGGTTTCGGCGGCGCCGATGCCCAGGCGATCGCGTCGTATAACGGCGCGAACCTTTACACGGCGATATACGGCAAATGCCGCCAGGCCGTGCGCCCGGATTGCACCGACGCGTCTTTGCAGCGCGCGGTCACGGCATATCTGATGATGATTGAACAGGACTGCAACACTTTGCAGAAAAAGATAGATAACGCGAAAAAGACGCTTGGCCTTGATGTTCGGGAATCCGGCGCCATGCTGGACCTGGCGCGCGTGCAGAATCGCCAGAATCTGAACCAAAAGGACGCGACCGCATGTCTGCGCGAAGTGGAATCCGCGATTCTGTCGGAACAGGTCTGCGGACCTGGTTATCGCAAATGCCTGGACAACGGCCAGTTCATAGACATCAAAACGGGCCGTCCGTTCGAAGGCGTCGTGGAATTTTACAAGCTGGCGCAGCTTTTGACTTTTTCCGACAACCTGTCGCTTGCCGACCAACGGCTGGCGCGGGTTCCGGCCAACCGCGATTTTGTTATGAATTTCGAAAAACGCACGAAACAGTTTGCCATCCCCGTTCTGAACAAATGCACGGAAATCAGCGACGAAGTCTGGGCCGATTTCCTGGACAAGGCTTTGCTTGAAATCTATTACGCGCAAACCGCAAAAGTGAACGAAATAAAACAGGGCTGTATGGATTTTGTGTCCATGTGCTTTATGAACGGCGAAAAGGCGCTGACACAGTCGATGGCTTCGCTGGTGGACGACACGACCACCAACCAGCCGGGTTTTCTTGCGGCGGTGGACGCGGTATGCGGCAAATACATCGACGCATGCAACAATATGTTTTCCGGCGACATAATCGCGCAGTATATAGAAACCAGAAAAACCGAAGACGTGACGGCGGCGTGCCGCGCGGTTGTGCAGAATTGTTTCGACAAGTTCGGCGGCAAGAATTACGAGAATCTTTTCTTTCCAAACAGCGGCCTGATTACGCAAGGCGCCGCATTGGACTGGTTTTCGTTTGATTCCAAAAAATGCACGACAGAGGTCAGCATTGATGATGAAACCGATGAGAAAAGTTATACCGCCTGTACCTGGTCGTCCGTCGGCACACCGTCCGAATGCGCGCGCGAATTGCTGACGGTGGACGCATGCGCAAAGGATGCGCGCGAAATATTCGGCGGATTTACAAAACTTATAATAGATGTTGTCGATGGCGAAGAAAGACATAGTTATGGCGAATTTACGAACAACGCCATGACGCCCGAAGATATGGACAGTTCGAACAGAATCGCATACACTGGTGTGGCGACAGAGGTTTATTATAGAATCATAGACACCCTGCGAACAAAGTGCGAAAACAGACAGGGCACATTTACAGAACGCAGATTTGATAACAGCAACAACATTGAATGCACCAGCGGCACCAAAGACTTGTGCCCGTGGTATGCCTCTGGCGAAGTGGAAACAAAATCGTGGGGTGTATGCCTGAAGTGTCCTTTGACAGATATGATAGAATGGGGCAAAAATTGTACAGGTCCGTGGAACCCCGACCCCAGTTGCCTAATGTTAAACTGCGGATGCGAAATAGGTCCATGGCTTTACTTCCCCTCCGTTACTTCTCCCCCCGGTACTTGTTCGCTGGACCCAGAAGGGATAGATTTGGTTTGTGATAGTTCCGGCAATTACGGGTGCGGTAAGCAATGTCCCCCCAACTCTTCCCTTGACAGTTCTTGCAGGGAGCCTGGTGGACAGTGTGTAAGAATAGGTTGCCGGTGCAATAATTGTTATAAGCCGGGCACTGGAGACAAGGCCGGCACGTGTATCCTGGAAACCGGCGGCAACGGAGGAGCCCAATCAATATCAATCTGCCAGACTTTGGGTGGTGACAACCCTGAGCTTTTATATTAGATAGAAGCACGTGGAATTAGAGTTGGCAATTTATTGCTATTACGAGAATACGCACAGCTGTAAAGCGGCCAGCGAAACGTGCATAACAAAGGGGCGGCTGGAAAGCCGCCAATCATTTAGCAAGGGGGATTATCGTTTGATTCCAGATAGTTTGATTTTTGCACCAACCATCAACACGCTGTCAGCCCGGCGAAGGCCGGGCCAGGGTCTATTAAAAATTCATTGCTTGTTCTTGTCATCCAAATTATCCAAGAATTCTTGAGCCATTTTGTCAGTATCCAATTGTCTATTCAATTCTTCCGCCAAATCGTTCCATTCGGGATTCATTGTTTCTATCAGACGAAATTTCCATGAGCGCTTCCATTCCTTTATCGCTTTTTCGCGCGCCCAGTTTATGCTGTAACACACGACGGGTTAGATCGTTTGTCATTCCAATATAGGTCGCTTTTGCGCGTTCGTTGAACATTATATAAACCCAATAAGTCCGGTCGCAATAAAATGGTTTGAAATTGATTTGCATTTCTATTTTATAGACCCACTCCGGCCTGCGCCGGAGTGACAGTGTGTTGATGGTTGGTGCAAAAATTAAATTATTTGGAATTTATCTTTAACAATTGGGATTTTCCACCACGACAACCGCGGCGGAATAGTCGCCCTGGTCGGTGATGGATACGAAAGTCCTGCCGTCCGGCGCGATTTCTTTCAATCGCGCTTTCGCGCCGCCGGACAGCACCAATTCCGGCCGGCCGCCTTCGGCATGCGTGACGGACACGTCCGAAAATCCGATTGTGTCGGAAAATCCGGTGCCAAGCGCTTTCAAGCACGCTTCGCGCGCGGCCCAGAAATTCGCCAAATGGCGTTCGGCGTTCGCGGTGTCGCCTTCCGCGTATTCCAATTCTTTTTTTGTAAAAATCCGTTGTTTTTTGAAAGCGGACCAATCCAGAAACCGTCCGCATTCGACCATATCAATTCCGATACCGACAATCATATAATTTCTCCGTTTTCCGAATACTAATAACATTTCGGCAAAATGGTCAAGCGGAAATTTGCCCGAAGATTGCTTGACTATTTCAAATATAGGTGTAATAATCTGCTGGCTTCCCACTTCGCCAAAGGCTTCGTGGGACTTCGTTGGACGGGTCGGCGTCCGGCATTCAGATTAATCCGGCAAGACCTTGCGCATATTGCAAAGGCAAACTTTGAATACATTATCTTATGAAAGATTTATCCAAAGAATTATTTAATCCCCTGTCCGGCGAAGATTTCGGACAGATGTTCAACCAATCATACGGGACCCAGGAAACGCTGCAAGGCTATGCGACCAAGGGCACCGTAAAAGACATTCCGGATGATTTCGTCCTGGTCGACGTCGGCCTGAAAAGCGAAGGCCGCGTGGCGCTTCGCGAATTCGGCGCGACGCCGCCCAAGGTCGGCGACATCATCGACGTGTTTATCGAACGCTATGAATCGCGCGACGGTTCCGCGGTATTGTCTTATACAAAAGCGCGCGCGGAAAAGGCATGGAAAGATTTGGAAAAATCCATCGCCGAAGGCGACGATCCGACGGGAACAATTATGGAAGTCGTGCGCGGCGGATACACCGTCGATTTGGGCGGCGTGTTTGCATTCATGCCTTCGTCCCAGGCGGACCATCGTCCGATACGCGACGCCAAATCGCTGGTCGGTATGACCGATAAATTCCGCGTTTTGAAAATGGACGCCCTGCGCACTAACGCGATTGTATCGCGCCGCGCGATCCAGGCGGACAGCATCGCTGCGACACAGAAAGAGGCTATGCGCAGCATCACATTGGGCGCCGTCGTCGAAGGCACCGTGAAAAACATTACCGATTACGGCGTGTTTGTGGATTTGGGCGGAATCGACGGCCTGCTGCACGTGACGGACCTGTCGTGGAAACGCGTCGGGCATCCGCGCGAATTGGTGAAACTGGGTCAGAAAATAAACGTGAAAGTTATACAGTTCGACCCGGAATCGCATCGCATTTCGTTGGGCATGAAGCAATTGGAAGAAGACCCGTGGGATACCGCGTCGCGCGTGTTCAACGTCGGCGACGTTGTGAACGGCAAAGTGTCGTCGGTTACGGATTACGGCGCGTTTGTTGATTTGGGCGGCGGAATCGAAGGTCTTGTCCACATGTCCGAATTGTCTTGGACGAACAAGAATATCCACCCGTCGAAAATTCTGGGCACGGCCCAGGAAGTCACCGTGGTCGTTCTGGGCATAGACCAGGACAAGCGCCGCATATCATTGGGCTATAAACAGACCCAGGCGAACCCGTGGAAAGAATTCGCGGCCACGCACAATGTCGGCGACGTTGTCACGGGCCCGATTAAAAACACGACCGAATTCGGACTGTTCGTCGAACTGACCCCGAACCTGGACGGAATGGTTCATATTTCGGATTTGTCGTGGGACAAACTTGACGAAGAAGCGTTGAAGAAATTCGTCCGCGGCCAGGAAGTCACGGCGAAAATCTTGGACATCAATCCGGAAAAAGAACGGATTACTTTGGGCATCAAACAATTGACCGAAGGTTCCGATTCCAAACGCACGTCGGTGAAAAAGGGCGCGGTTGTTCGCGGCACGATTTCCGAAGTGACGCCGGACGAATTGATTGTCGATTTGGGCGGTTCCAAAGGAATTATCCGCCGCACCGATTTGTCCATGGACAAAGACAAACAGAAAACCGAAGGCTATAAAGTCGGCGATTCTGTAGAAGCGTCGGTGGTCAGCATCGAAGATGACAGCGTAAAGCTTTCCATACGCGCGCTGCAGGCGGCGATGGAAAAACAGGCGGTAAAGGATTACGCAAAATCCGCCGATTCCGGCGCAGTGCTGGGCGACATCCTGGGCGCCGCGTTCGAGAAAAAGTAAAAAGTCCGGCGAAAGCCGGATTTTTTTATTTTGCAAAATGAATAAAATGGGGTATCATAAGGGCATGAGCAAAAAATTCCAACGAAACATTGAAGACTTTGTATGCGAACACTGCGGCGCAAGGGTCAGCGGCGACGGATACACCAATCATTGCCCGGCATGTCTGTACAGCAAAGACGTCGACATCAACCCGGGGGACAGGGCGTCCGAATGCAAGGGATTGATGCGGCCCGTATCGATTGATGTTAAAACCGACGGCTATGTCATACTTCACCAATGCACGAAATGCGGAAAGGAACGCAAAAACAAATCCGCAAAAGACGACAGTTTTGACGCCGTGCTGAAGATTGCAACCAATACGGGACGATAGGCCGGCGTTATTTCGCCACGATAAATATCTTGTGCTTGTTCGCGGTATCGACGACTTTCTGTTTGTCGATAATAAAACAATTTTTGGAATCGACGATAATTCCGCGCAAGGCGGCCGCCGCGACGTCGCGCACGGTGTCGGGCCCCAATGCGGTCGTGTCTATGCGCAAATCCTGGCCCGGTTTAACCATCTTTGCGAACACGCCGGACGGCTTTTTTAATTTCCATTTTTTCCGGATTTCAATCACGCGCTTTAACATTTCCGCCGTGCCTTCGGCCGCTTCCAGTGCCAGCACCTGTTTGTCCACGACCACGCTGGCGCCGATGTCTTCCGCGCCGATTACTCGCGACACCTGCACGGCGCGTTCGATATTTTTCAAATCGTCCTTGCCTGGTTTTGCCCGCGTCTGAACGCCGGCCGAAAAAGTTAAGTCCGGACACAAATCCTGGGCGGCAAGGACGTGAAATCCTTTGGATTCTATGCCGGCGATTACGGCGCGTGCCATCGAATCATAACCCTTTTGATTTTTCAAAACTTTCAAGAACACGCCCATGGTCCACAGGTCGGGCCGAATGTCGGACAAATTCGGATGCCCCAGCGCGCCGACAAAGGTCAGGTTTTTTATCCCGTGCTTTTTGCATTCTTTTGCGACGGCGCCGCCGGCGCCCATGCGGACGACCAGGTCGGGTTTCAGCGCCGGGTCGTAAAATCCGCGGATGCCCACGACAAAGACTTCCCACCCGGCGGCGCGCAAACAGTCGCGCGCAAGAATCGGCAGGTTCAGGGCCCCGGCAATCAGCGTTATTTTTTTATCGGATTTTTTCACCATGTTTTGATTATATACGATATTGGGTTTTAATCCAAATTTATTTTGCGAAAAAAATCCCCGCTTTCGTGGGGATTTCCGAATGCAGCCAAAAGGAAGGAAAGGAAAGGAGAAAAATTGGCGTACACTCTGAGCTGTTGGTTGACTATCAGGACCCAGAGGAGAGAGAATGTAGGAGGGAGTCTGGAATCCTGATAATCGTGCCAAGCACTTTCGCACTTGACGGCACTAATATAGTGTATTTATATCTTTTGTCAAGTGATTTATTGGTATTTTTTATTTTATGTCAAATCAATGACTAAATGTATATAACATATTGAATTTACATATATTATGGATTAAAAATATATCAATCTCATTGCTTTTTTCACTCTGTCGGTGGTTGCCGCCGCACGTTCGCGGGCACGGATTGTACCGACACGCAATATTTCCATAACCGCGCCGGGATCGCGCGCCAACTGTTCGCGCCGTTCCCGTATAGGGCGCAAAGTTTCCTGTAAAACATCGTTCAGGAACTTTTTAACCTTTACATCGCCCAGGCCTCCGCGTTCATAATGCGCGGAAAGTTCCGCATAATTTTTATATTCGGGCAAAAACGCCGCGAAATGTTCCGGTTGCGCGAACACGGACAGATATGCGAACACCGGGTTGTTCGCGGTATGCCCCGGGTCTTCGACGCGAAGGTGCAGCGGGTCCGTGAACATGGTTTTTATTTTCGCCGCAATATCGTCCGCGGAATCGCCCAGATTGATGACGTTGCCCAGCGATTTTCCCATCTTTGAATTTCCATCCGTTCCGGGCAGGCGCCGCGCGTTTTCATTTTCGTTCACTATCCCTTTTGGCATGACCAAAGTTTCTCCGTATACGGAATTAAATTTATGCACGATTTCCTGGGTTTGTTCGATGACCGGCATCTGGTCTTCTCCAACCGGAACGACGGTTGCGTCGAATGCGGTAATGTCCGCGGCCTGGGAAACGGGATACATAAAAAATCCGACGGGAACGGACGCGCCGAATTTTTCCTTTTTGTCCGCGATTTCCGATTTTACCGTCGGATTGCGCGAAAGGCGCGCGACCGTCACCAGGTTCGAATAATAAAAGGTCAGTTCCGTCAGTTCCGGAATCTGCGATTGTATAAACATCGTTGATTTTGCCGGGTCGATTCCGACCGCAAGGTTGTCACAAGCGACTTGCAGGACATTATCGTGAACCTTTTCGGGATTGTCGGCGTTGTCGGTCAAGCCTTGGGCGTCGGCGATGATGACAAAGGTTTCATAATTTCCGCTGTTCTGCATTTCAACACGGCGGGCCAGCGCGCCGGCATAATGTCCGATGTGCAGCGATCCGGTCGGCCGTTCCCCGGTCAAGATAATTTCTTTTTTCATAATGCAATCCTTTTGCGATTATTGTTATTTTATATCATTATAGGGTGAATTAAAAGCGCAAATATGCGCGCGAAAAGGGTCAGGCGGCAACGCGCCAACAGAAAGATGAAAAAAGAACTTTAAAGCTTTTCATGCTTTTATTATTGCACGGCGTTCTTGGAAAAGCAAGTTTATAAAAAAATCCCGCAGATGCGGGATTTTTGTTTAACGTTTCGAGAACTGCGTCGAACGTCGCGCTTTGCGAAAGCCATAGTGCTTGCGTTCCACAACGCGGGCGTCGCGGGTCAGGAATCCCGCTTTTTTCAGTTCCGGGCGCGATTCCGGTTCTATGATTATCATCGCTTTCGAAATGCCGTGCTTTACGGCGCCCGCCTGTCCGGACAGGCCGCCGCCGGATACGAATGCGCGGACGTCATACTGGCCGTCGCGTTTTGCGACGCCGAACGGCTGGGCGATTATCATCTGCAAAACCGGGCGTTTGAAATATTGCGCCATCGGAATGCCGTTGACGATGATTTCGCCGCGGCCCGCGGCCAGATACACGCGCGCGACGGAATCTTTGCGTTTTCCGGTGGCATACACGCTGTTCGCCAGCTTTGTTATTTTGACACCCTTTGCGGCCGCTTTGGGCGCGGCTGTCTTTGGTGCCGGCGCTTTCTTTTCCACAGGCGTTTTCGGTGCGGGTTCTTTTTTTACCACCGTCGCTTTGGGCGCGGCAGTTTTCTTTTCTGCGACTGATTTCGCCGCCTTGTCCGCCGAAGCCTTGGCGGAGGTGGAGACTTTCTTTGAAGTTTCTGCCATTTTTATGCCCTTTTGTTTTTCGGATTCATCGCGCCAAAATCAATGGCGACAGGTTTTTGTGCGGAATGGGTGTGTTCCGGTCCCGCAAACACGTGCAGCTTGGTCAGACGTTTGTCGGCCAGCGCCACAGACGTGCGGCGCCCCATCATGCGTTTGACGGCGTTGAACACGAATTTTTCGGGTTTTTCCGCGCGCATTTTGCCAAAAGTGCGTTCTTTGATTCCGCCGACCCAGCCGGTATGCCAAAAGAATTTCGTCTTGTCGGCTTTCGTTCCAGTCAGCGCGACTTTTTCCGCGTTGATGATTATGACATGGTCGCCGCAATCCATATTCGGCGTGAATGTCGGTTTGTGTTTACCGCGAAGCAAGGTGGCCGCATAAGTCGCAAGCCGCCCCAGCACGATATTGCTGGCGTCGATGACATACCAATCGGCATGGCATTCGGACGCTTTCAATGATTTTGTTGCTGGCATGTTGTTACCTTTTTGTTAAGCATGCGGATTATGCATCCGCATATGCAAAAAGTCAAGAAATTTATGTGTGGTATTATTATACCGTACTTCGCTAATGGCACTTTGCCAAGGCTTCGTGCCACTTCGGGCTTCGTGCGGCTGATGCCGTATCGCCTTTATTATAAATTTTCTTGCAAATCTACAATGTTTGATATAACATACGGCCACGCTTGCGGATATGGCGGAATCCGAGTATGTGAAATCAAGCATAGCGAAGATTGAACAACTACGAGGATGCGCGAAATCGCAAAGCGATAAGCGAATTGGTAGACGCGCCGCGGATTTTCACCAAGCATAGCGAGGGCTGAAAATCCAGCGACAAGTTTGCCGGCAAGCGAAAAAGACCATATGCGGATATGGCGGAATTGGTAGACGCGCTAGTTTCAGGTACTAGTGGGGCAACCCTTGGAAGTTCGAGTCTTCTTATCCGCACCATTTTTTATTCGGAGTGTAGCTCAGCCTGGTAGAGTACTTGCATGGGGTGCAAGGGGTCGCTGGTTCGATTCCAGTCACTCCGACCAATATTTTTTAAGTAGTTGATTTTACTGTATTATTTATCTACGAAGCCCTGTGTAATACAGGGCTTTCATATTGTCCTTGAATGCCTGAATACGTTTTGCTAAGGTCATAAAGTCGGTTAATCGCTGGAAAGGATAAAAAATGAAAAAGATTTTCGTTGGCTTTTTTTCTATTTTAATTTTTATTTGTGTATTTTTCCCTACATTCGGGATATACATACCTCCTCCTGTTATTCCGGAAGAAGAAAAAACGGAAGAAGAAAAAATAGCTGAATCTTTTTGGGACAGGTTTGAAGAATATGCTAAAAATGGACCGGGTAAGATTACCCTTGGTCATTTATACGCCACATCTGTTTGTGTCAGAGGTAATGATTATAAACAAACGCTTGACCAAGAAAAAGTCTTACATGTTGAATTTTTAAGAAAGGCTGCAAAAGAAATTTACGGGGTCGAGAGCATAGAGCAGGACGAGCAAGGCATGCTTTTATATAACGGAAATATTCTTGCAATAAAAAATAGAGTTGATGAGTTTAATGGCCTTTTAGCAGATTTCAAAAATATTGAACAAGTCAGAAATGAAACAGAAAAACAATTCCGAGATAACATAAAATATGTAAAAAATTTTACTTGTTCTTTGAAAAGCGAATGGGAATGTGAAGAGCAGAATAGAATGAAACAGGAGGCATTGGTTGAAGGAGAAGAATTTAATTGCAAAACCGTATTTGAATACCAATATGTAGAGAATTGTTTAAAAGATGTTTGGGAATGTTGGTTTAGAAATATAGTTCCGATGTAATATGATGCCGCCCGCGCACATTCCATCCGGAACAAAATGATAAAATGGAAAATCAGAAAGAATTTATAGAGTCGCTGTTTTCAAAGAAAGACCGAAAAAAGCTTTGGGTCCTGCCCGCCGTAACGAACAAAGAAATCGATTTGGAACGCGAAAGGATTGTCACCTGGCTGCATCCGTCCGGCCATATCGGATATGTCGTATACAATGACGGTGAAAAAATATCCGCGTTTATGATGGAAAGGCTGGCGGAAAAATCGGCGTCAAACAAGGCGTGCATGTGTTCGTGGTGCCTGTCCGTGAAATCCGCGCGGAATATGACGATATTTTCCAGGAAACTTTCCGAAACCACATCGAACGGCGTTATGCTGTGTTCGGATTTGAATTGTCTGAATTCCATAAACAATCCGGGCGCGAACGCTATGCGGGAAAGCCTTAACGCCGAAGAAAAAAGACAAAGATATTATAAAAACGTCGAAAGCTATATGGCAAAGTATTTGTGATTTCCTGCTGACGAACGGATTTTGTTTTATACAAAGGCATTTTGTCCTGATGCATTGTTTCGCCCAGAAATATTATAATGCGGCGTAACAAGGAAAGGAGAAACCTTATGAAGAAACCAACAAAAAAATTAGCGCTTGCCGTTTCCGCTTTGGCGGTTCTGGCCGTCCTGGGCGGCTGTTCGTCCAACCGGGTGACGTCCGAAGGCAAGGAATACAACCAAACTCACCAACGCGATGAAATAACCCACGTCGTTGCGCGCATGCACCAGATGCAGGGCAGCCGCGCCGAAATGGGCCGCATATCGTTCCGCGAACGCGAAAGCGGATTGCAAATGCGCGTCGAATTGAAAAACACTCGCCCGAACCAGGAATACCTGGTATTCGCATATGAAATAGCCAGGGGTGAAAAAGACCCGCGCAACGCAGGTCCGCTGAAAACCAAAGCGGAACTTAACCTGCCGCGTATCGAAAGCGACCGCAACGGCAACATAGACGCGACGTTCATGATTGCCGGCGTCACCGCGGCCCAGCTGAACGAAATGAAAATCGTGATCAGCCGCGAAGAAAAAAGCGGCGATATGGTAAAGGTCGGTTGGGGCATTCTTGGGACACGTTCGATGTTCTAAAGCACCAGTTCCGCAATGTGCGGAAACGCGGGAGACGCTGTCCCCCGCGTTTTTTTGCCGTGTTATAATGGAATTAATAAAACGCACCAAATGACTTGAATTTTCAGGAAAGTTTTCGTATCCTGTGAAGATGAAAGTTCGTAAAGAATCAGTCATGCGTAATATTCCGCTTATCTATGCGGACACATTTTTGCGCGGCTTTATAATATACGCACCTATCCTGATTATCTATATGGCACAGGTTCTTGACAGTTATGCCCTGGGGATGAGTCTGTTCGCTATAACACAAATATCAAGCGCCGCATTCGAAGTCCCGTCCGGTATAATATCCGATAAAATAGGCCGAAAATGGACGCAAGTAGCCGGCGCAACCGGGGCTTTTTTATGCACGTTCTGTTATGCGGTCGGGATAGGGTTCCCGGTGTTTGTCCTGGGCGCGGTTTTGGGTGGTGTTTCACAGGCGCTGTTCACTGGAAATGACGCCGCCATTCTTTATGACACATTGAAACAAGGCGGCAAACACCAAGATTTTCAAAAATACAGGGGACGCGCGGGCTCTTTGGATCATTTCGCACTTGCCATTTCCGCCGCTGTATGTTCCGGGATCGCTTTGTTGGCCGGACTGCGCGCAACCGTAATAGCAACCACGATTCCTATGTTTCTCAGCGTCATCGTCTGCCTATTTATGCAAGAACCAAAGGTTAACAGCAAATCGGATACAAATATATTCGCGCATCTGTTTTTTGCGATAAAACAAGTTTTCAAAAATAAAAAACTTCGCCTGTTGACATTCGGCAATGCGATAATATGGGG
>Ga0082212_10006057_pt1 | contig 16339 bp, 15 predicted proteins | sample TergutNt197P3_FD_71548 | JGI IMG/M metagenome (GOLD analysis project Ga0082212, IMG submission 71548) | Neocapritermes taracua P3 segment gut microbial communities from Petit-Saut dam, French Guiana - Nt197 P3 | ecosystem: Host-associated > Arthropoda: Insects > Digestive system > Gut ... | reverse complement strand
TCAATCCCTGTGGCCGTTCAACCTCCCTTCCCAGATACTGTCTTTCCGGCTGGAACGGGATCTTTCCCGCCGTCTTTCCATGATAGACGAGAGTATGGAAAATGAAACTTCCCATGGAGAGCTGCTGGTTGAACGCGGCAGGGTTCTTTTTTATTTGAACCGCTTTTCTGAATCCGTGGCCGCCTTCGACACCGCTTTTGTCCTTCTTTCCGCCAAGCCTTATTACGAGGAAGTCTACGGAGTATTTCGCAATAAAGCCTGGGAATTAAAAGACCTGAAAGAAGACGCCGGCAGCAGGACTGTGGAAATAGCACGCCTTGATAAAATTACCTGGAAAGACCTGATTGAAATAACCAAAAATGAAACCGATGCTTTGCGTTTTATTACGGCAGGCAGGGATTTGCCGGTGGAAACGCTTTTTGCCCAGCTTCTGGAACGTGCCTTTATCCCATACACCCAGGACGCGACCCTAATTGAGTGGCCGGCTGAAAAACCGTCTTCCGCCGAAATTGTTGAACGATCAGGGGCTGCCTGGTTTCTCTGGCGCCTGTACGCGGAAAACCGGGCAAACCGGGGGCTTCTTACCCGCTACTCTGCCCGCTTTGCCAATATCCCCGATGCGCAGAGTCCCATTCCCGACCTAGACATTCGATCGCCTTTTTTCGATTCTGTTCTGGGCTGCGTAGAATCGGAATTCATGACCCTGCCGGACGGAAGGAATTTCATGCCCCGGAATCAGGTAAAAGGCTCGGAATTTTTATTGATGCTGAAAAAGCTATAGCGCCTACCGCGCGCATTCGCCGTCATTACCGGTCAGAATATTGAGGCCATGTTTCAGCTCACCAACAATGAACCCGAGGTTTTCCCGCACCGCTTTCGGACTGCCGGGCAGATTGACGATTAATGTCTTCCCCCGGATCGCGGCGGCTGCCCTGCTGAGCATGGCGCGTTTGGTGACACCCATGCTTTGCATCCGCATGGCTTCGGGGATTCCCGGGACAAGGCGTTCAGCAACCGCAGCGGTTGCCTCAGGGGTTCGATCCCTCGGCGAAAAACCGGTTCCTCCGGTGGTAAGGATCAGGCCGGCGATGCCCTCATCGCAGAGCCGCATCATTTCCTTTTCAAGCAAGTGCTGTTCGTCGGGAAGTATTGCGTAACTGACCACCTCGTACCCTGCGCTTTCAAGAATTTCACGAATTATCATTCCGCTGGCATCTTCCCGTTCTCCCCTGGATCCCTTATCGCTGACGGTGATGATCGCGGCGCGGCAGCTGTTATTCGACATTGATATCGTCTCCGTTCTTTATCATACCGCCGTGCAGGACTCTGGCAAACACCCCTTCCCTCGGCATGATGCAGTCGCCCATCCGGTGGAAAATGGCGCAGTGGCTGTGACATTCCTTGCCGATTTGGGTCATTTCCAGCAGCGCCTCGCCGCAGCGAAAAACAGTTCCCACCGGCAGGCTCGCGAAATCAATACCGTCCACCACGATGTTTTCCCCAAAAGCGCCGTATTCAACTTCCGCCCCCTTTGCGCGGAATGCGTCAATTTTCTGCAGCGACAGGAGGCTTACCTGCCGGTGCCAGTCACCGGCATGGGCATCGCCATTCAGCCCGTGCTGTGCAACAAGTTCAGCCTGTCCCACATCCCGTTTTGCCGTGCCTTTTTCGGCGCTCAGGCAGATTGCCTTTACCGTTCCCATATCAGCCTCCAATTCGAAACATATTGATATCGTTCGCCCCGCCGAAATTGTGTCCAGCCGGTTTGGCAGCGGCCAGTTTCTGTATCGCCTCTGCAATTTCCCCATCGGAAAAATTCCCCCGGACAAGACCGCGAAGGTCAAGAGACAGGTCGCTTGAAAGACAGGGTTTCAAAAGACCGGAGGCGGTCAGCCGCAGCCTGTTGCAGCTGCTGCAAAAACACCGGCTGACTGCACTTATCAGGCCGATGTGGCCGGTAAAACCCGCGAGGGTGTAGTACGACGCCGGCCCAAAACCCAGCTTCGCCGCTGACTGTTCCATGTGGCCGTATTCATCTTCAATGAGGGAGACAATTTCACCGGCCGGCAGCGGTTGAAGTTCGGATGCCGCGCCCAGAGGCATAAGTTCAATAAACCGCACCGTGATGTCCCTGTCCCTTGCCATCGCAGCAAGTTTGACAATGTCGTCTTCGTTAAAGCCTTTCAGAGGCACGCAGTTTATTTTTACCCTCAGCCCCAGTTCCATTGCCGTATCAATTGCAGGAAGTATGTCCGCTATGCCGGCGGTTCTGGTTAACTCAAGGTATTTTTTCTCATCCAGTGTGTCGAGGCTGATATTGACGGCATCAAGTCCCGCCGCGGCCAGGGCAGGAAGGTATTTTCCCAGTATCACACCGTTACTTGTCATTGTCACATGGCCAACGCCCGTTATCGACTTTAGTTCCCTTATCAGATCAGCCGTTCCCAGGCGTGCCAGCGGTTCGCCGCCGGTCACCTTGATGACATTTATCCCCAGGGCGGCAAGGATGCGGCAGAGTCTCAGCACTTCCTCAAAGCGCAGAACCTCATCGTGGGACAGCGGCTCGACTCCTTCGGCGGGCATACAGTACCGGCAGCGCAGATTACAGCGATCGGTTATTGAGAGACGAAGGTAATTGATTGTTCTGCCTGAGGAGTCAACAATCATGATCAACCAAGCCGGGGAAGGACATAGTTCTCCACTTCGCAGCGGATCTTTTCAACATCCATCGTCCTGTACTCGCCGTTTTCGAAAAGGACACGCCCCTGTACCATCGTCAGGCATACGTCGCTGCCCTTTGCCGCGTAGGCAACGGCGGCGCAGGGATCGTTCAGCGGGAACAGGTGGGGCGCGTCCAGATTCAGCATGATGAGATCGGCGTCATAACCGGCGGCAATTCTGCCGGTTTCGTTCTCGCGCCCCTGGGCGGCCGCTCCGTTTACCGTGGCGAGTTTTATCGCCTCGTAAGCGGGCAGCACCGAAGGATCGCCGGTGATGTATTTTTGCAATAACGCGGCGGTTTTTATCTCCTCGAACATATCGTGGCTGTTGTTGGAACAGGCGCCGTCTGTCCCCAGCGCCACGTTCAGGCCGCGGGTGATCATCTTTGTCACCGGCGCAACACCCGATGACAGCTTTAGGTTGCTGACGGGACAGTGCGCCGCCGTTGCGCCGCCAGCGGCGAGAATATCCATGTCGCTTTCGCTGAGCCAGCAGCAGTGGGCGGCGGTGGTTTTCCGCGTAAATACACCGGATTCCGCCAATATTTCCGCAGGAGTCTTGCCGTATTTTTTTACACATTCGTTGTGCTCGGTTTCTGTCTCGCTCAGATGCAGATGGATGCGCAAATTGTTTTCGGCGGCAAAATCCACGCTTGCCTTCCATGCTGCCGGTCCCGACGTATACTCCGCGTGTATTCCCGCGTCTACAATCAAGCGTCCGTCTCCGCCGCCCCTGCAGCGCGCAAGAACCTCCCGGACTTCCACGGTGCTGCGATCTTTTTCAAAATTAAATTTGTCCATATCAAGGCATAAAAGCGCGTTGGTTATGTTGGCCTTGGTACCGGCTTCCAGCACGGCCTCGGCAATTTCGGGCAAATAAAAATACATTTCACTGCAGCTAACAACACCAAAGCGGATACATTCAGCCAGGCCAAGCCTTGCGCCCAGGGCAATGCAGCGCTCGTCCAGCCTGCCTTCTGCGGGGAAGATATGATCGAACAGCCATTGTTGCAGGCGGTAATCATCGGCATAACCCCGCAAAGCCGCCATCGGCAAATGGCTGTGGGAGTTAACAAGGCCGGGCATTAAAAGCCGCCGCGAACCGTTTATCACGCGGGCAGCCTTTTCCGCCGGGGGCAAGGCACCCACATAGGAAACTTTTCGCCCCTCTATCCCGACATAGCCATGCAGCAATACGGGATTCTCGTCATTCATGGTTATTACAATAATATCGCTGAATAATATATCCATTGTGTTTCCTCACTATCCACTGTACACTATCTTCATGAGTATTATAAGAGACAAATCACTTGCTGAGGCAGGACTTGCAAAAATCAACTGGGTAAAAGATTTTATGCCCGTGCTGAATCATTTTGAAGAAGAACTGAAATATGAACAGCCGCTGAAAGGACTCAAAGTAGCCGTATGCGTACATCTTGAGGCAAAGACCGCCTACCTTGGCCTGGTGCTGCGGGCAGCGGGTGCGGAAATTACCGTTACCGGCTCCAACCCGCTCTCCACGAAAGACGATGTCTGCGCCGCGCTGGACAGCCTGGGGGTTGAAGTTTTCGCATGGCACGGTGCGACTGCCGAAGAGTACCACAGCCATCAGCTTAAAGCGCTGGAGTTCTGTCCCGACATCATCATCGACGACGGCGGCGATTTGGTGACCATTCTCCACGATGAGAAACCCGGGTATGCGAAGAATATGCTCGGCGGCTGTGAAGAAACCACAACAGGGATCCACCGCCTGCGCGTCCGAAGCAATGCCGGCAAGCTGAACTTTCCCATGTTCGCCGTTAATGACGCAAAATGCAAATACCTTTTTGACAACCACCACGGCACCGGCCAGTCCACCTGGGACGGGATCATGTACAGCACCAATAACATGATTTCCGGCCGTACCGTTGTGGTGGCCGGATACGGCAACTGCGGCTCGGGAATAGCCGTGCGGGCAAGAGGTTTGGGGGCAAATGTAATCGTTACGGAGACAGATCGATTCAGGGCGCTGGAAGCGCTGATGGACGGATTCCGGGTAATGCCCATGATCGAGGCCGCAAAACACGGCGATATTTTCGTTACCGCGACAAGCTGCTCGAAGGTTATCACGACAGAACATTTCCAGCTTATGAAAAACAACGTGCTGCTTGCCAACGCAGGACATTTCGACGTGGAAGTGGATCGCGCCGCGCTTGAAAAAATCTGTGTGAAAAAAGAAAACCGCAAGCCATTCATCGACGGGTATCAGATGGGAGACGGCAGGGTGCTGAATCTACTTGCCGAAGGACGTTTGGTCAACATTGTTGCAGGTAACGGACATCCTGCCGAAATTATGGATCTAAGTTTCGCCATCCAGCTGCTCGGCGTACTGCATGTTGCAAAGAATGCAAGAGGAACCGATGGTTCCCCCAAACTCAAACCCCTGCTCTACGATATACCGCCGGAGATCGATAACGAAGTATGCCGCATCAAGCTCGAGGCCATGGGGGTTAAGATTGATGTCCCCACGCCGGAGCAGCTGGCGTACCTAGGGAGTATGTAATTCTTTTCCAAGATAATGGCCGCTCTTGCCGCCTGATTTTTCCCAAAGCCTGACGCCGCCAATGACCATGCCGCGGTCAACCGCCTTGCACATATCGTAAATGGTGAGCAGCGCAACAGAGACGCCGGTAAGGGCTTCCATCTCTGCCCCTGTTTTTCCCGACAGTTTTACCGTACAGCTTGCCTCAATCTGCATATTTTTTTCATCAATGCCAAAATCAATTGTGCAGGTATCAAATATCAACGGGTGGCAAAGGGGGATAAGATCGGCGGTTCGTTTTGCCGCGGTTATTCCGGCGATTCTCGCCACGCCCAGTACATCTCCTTTTTTGGCAGTCCCGTTCTGCACCGCCGCCAGTGTTTTGGCGTTCACGGAGATAGTTCCCTTTGCCACAGCGCAGCGGGCGCTCGCCTTCTTTCCCGAGACATCCACCATAAGCGCGTTTCCGCTTTTGTCAAAATGGGTAAAGCCCCTGGACATGGTTCCTCCTGAGCTTATTCAAGCCGAAAAAATGCAAGGCTTGAAAGACAAGGTTTTTGGGCTGACAGTCCCGCTAACGGTTGTCTTTCAAGCTATTATAGCCTGAAAACAAAAAAAAATGAACACAAATTCATACGCGATCCAAAAAAACTATGCGAAAATCACCGATACTCTGGAGGTTTCCTCCTCGGCTATCGTACCCCCTTGATCAAATCCACAAAAAAAATATGATATAATTAAAAGGAAAAATTCATGAAGAAACTGTATTTAGCGCTGGTATTCTTTGCTATTTCTGGTTTTTTGGCTTTCGGTGATGAGGGAGAACAGGAAGAAATAGATTATCTATTGTTTCTGCCCGATAGCAGTACTGAGTTTATAGACCAGGAACATGCAATGATTCAACTTGATAACGCGGCGAAGTATTTGAAGATGAGGGACCTCATTTCCGGTCAAATATTTGTTTACGGATATGCCGCTTCTTTTGCAAATGACATTGACCCTGCGGAATTGTCGAGGAACAGGGCTCTTTATGTGATAAACGAACTGTCAAGAAGGGACATTTCAAAAAATATGTTTGCGGACCCTGTCGCTTTTGGATCAGTGGATATTTGGGGCAGCAATACCGACGAAGAAGGCAGAAGTCCCAACAGGCGCGTCAGGATTTTGCTGGATGGTACTGTTCTAACACCCGCAACAATACAGGCTGTTGACCCTGTTGCACAGACTCCGGTTATCGTTCAGGAACAACCATTGCCGGTAAAAGCCGCGCCGAATACATCACGTTCCAAATTCCCCTGGTGGATATTATTGCCTGTGCTGTTGGGGCTTGCGGCCCTTCTTTTCCTCGCGTTAAAACGCAGAAAAAAATCAGATGAGGAAGTACCCAAAGAAACAGTTATTGCAAGTCCCCCTGCGCCGGCTCCGCAGCCGGTGAAAACCATCGTGGAAAAAACCGAAAAAGCACCGGAGCGTGAGATAAAACAAGTACCCAAAATCAAACCGGAACCAGCACCGGTACCTGAGCCCCAACCCAAACCACAGCCAGAGCCGATACCGGAAATTGAACAGAAACCTGAGCCAGCCGCCGTCCCGGCAGCGCCAATCAAGAAGATCAAGGTTATTGAAGAGGAGGAGATTCGCCTTTATGCCTACGGATTGTTCGAAAAGCGCTTCGGTCAAAACGGCGATGAAGCAGGTGACTGGTACCGATCGATCTACGAACTTACCGGGTATTATGAAGCCCAGGGCTACCGGGTATTGCTGTACTGGGAAAAGGAATAGCTGGAAACGGTGATACTTTGGTGATAGTTTCTGAAAAAAACTGTTTTCAGGATATTTTCTTGCGATACATTATTGACATTTTTTGATACTTTCCCTATGCTATTTACACTAATATCACCAACTATCACCGTGCGATATTAGATTTAATGGCGGCATGCGTCCCTTTGGGCCGCGTGCCGAGAGGAAGTGTTTTAACCGCCGCCTCGGCAATGCATACGTTGCCTGCGGCGGCTTGGCGGCATAGCTCAGTTGGTAGAGCAAACGGCTCATATCCGTTCGGTCATAGGTTCGAGTCCCATTGCCGCTAAAATAAGTACTAAAAACCTGCTAATAAGATGTATTCGTGGTTCATTTATTTTGAAAAAATGACATATTGCGGGAATTCCTCTTTTTGTATAAAATACAATCAGGAGGAAATCGTAAAATTATGGATGAAACCGGCAAAATACCTCCGCTTGCCAAGGTAGAACACGCACATAATTTTCATGTATTGGAACAGTTTGAAACAATCTGGAACTTTGTTGAAAGCGGTATTGCCGTTGTCGATGCGGAAACCCGTGAAATTATGGATATTAATCCTGCCGCTCTCCGTCTGTTCAACGGCACCAGGGAAATGGTTATCGGAAAACAGTGCCAAAATATATTCTGCCCTGCCCAGAAATGCCCTGTATTGGAATTAAAACAGGTTGTTGACCGTTCGGAACGAAGATTTATTAAATCGGACGGCACCTTAATTCCCATTATCAAATCTGTGGCACAAATTACCTATAACGGCCGTCCCGCATTACTGGAAAATTTTACCGATCTATCGGCCATGAAAGAGGCGATGGAAAAAAACCGTATGCTTGAAATAGCAGAGCAGGCAAGCAAGGCTAAATCAGTCTTTTTATCGAACATGAGCCATGAAATACGAACGCCCATGAACGCGATAATCGGCATGACCTCTATCGGAATATCTGCCGCCGACATAACAAAAAAAAATTATTGTTTTGAAAAAATAGACGACGCATCAAAACACCTTCTGGGAATAATCAACGATATTCTCGACATGTCAAAAATTGAAGCAAATAAATTTGAGCTCTCTCCCGTAGAATTTAGTTTTGAGAAAATACTGCGGCGTGTTGTGAATGTCAACAATATCCGGATAAACGAAAAAAAACAAAACCTTAAAATATATATCGACAGCGCAATCCCGAAAATATTGTATGGCGATGAACAGCGGCTGACTCAGGTCATTACCAATCTGGTCGGAAATGCGGTGAAATTCACGCCGGATGAGGGATCGATCAGCATCAGCACCCAGTTTTTGAAAGAAGAAAACCATATCTGTTCCATTGAAATTTCGGTTACCGATTCCGGCATCGGCCTTAGTCCGGAACAGCAGGGGCGCCTGTTCCAGTCCTTTCATCAGGCGGAAAGCAGTATATCCAGAAAATTCGGCGGCACAGGGCTGGGGCTTGCAATATCCAAAAACATTGTGGAAATGATGGGCGGTAAAATCTGGATTGAATCCGAACTCGGTAAAGGCGCTACTTTTGCCTTTACATTTAAGGCAAAACGGATTGAAGGCAAACACCGGGAACTTCAGGACTGGAGTCATATTAAAACCCTCGTTATAGATGATGATTCGGCAAATCTGGAATATTTCAGCGAAATAATGCATGGGTTCGGAGCGTCCTGCGATACTGCCGCAAGCGGTGAAGAAGCGCTCCGCCTTGTCGTCAGAAACGGTAACTACGATATTTATTTTGTTGACTGGAGTCTGCCGGGTATTGACGGCCTGGAATTAACCGAAACGCTGAGAATGCAAAAAAAAGACAACGGAAAAATTTATATAGTAATGATGTCATCCGTTGAATGGACTGTTATTGAAGAAGACGAAAGAAAGTCAGGCATTGACAAATTTATCTCCAAACCCCTGTTCCCGTCCGTAATTGAAGATACCTTTAACGACTACTTCGGCGAAGAACAGCAGCAACAGGAGGAAGATGTAGCCCATGAAATTGTCAATTTTGAGGGACGACATATCCTTCTTGCCGAAGATGTCGAAATAAACCGCGAAATTGTACAGACATTGCTTGAACCTACCGGTCTGACAATAGACTGCGCAGAAAACGGCAGGGAAGCTGTCCGTATGTTTACCGAAGCGTCTGACAAGTACGACATGATTTTGATGGATGTACAGATGCCTGAAATGGACGGCTACGAAGCAACCCGCAGAATTAGAAAGATAGAGGCTGAAAAAAGGGAAAGTTTGGGTGCAAGTATCACCGCCGGTAATACTCGAAGCTATAATGGAAATTTGCTTTCGCAAATTCCCATTATAGCAATGACCGCCAATGTTTTCCGCGAGGATATTGAAAAATGCATTGATGCCGGCATGAATGACCACATCGGGAAACCGTTAAATTTTGATGATGTCGTGGATAAGCTGAAGCAATATTTGCTGCAAGGATAAATGCGGAAAACCACCTATTGCCGCTCATGCAGTACCTGATTACAATACAGGCATGGACAAAATTACCAATCTTGCCCAAAGCGCTTCGCTGATTGAAACGTGCCGGAAAGAACTGGCGAAACGGATTGTCGGGCAGCAACAGATGGTCGACGGACTCTTGACCGCCCTCATCGCGGGGGGACACATTCTTCTTGAGGGTGTGCCGGGACTGGCAAAGACCCTGGCAGTAAAAAGTCTCGCGCAGATCACCGGGCTTGAATTCAAGCGCATACAGTTCACACCCGACCTTTTGCCGGCCGATCTTACCGGAACCCTGATCTGGGATCAGGCAAAGGGAAATTTTTCCGTACGGCGCGGGCCGGTGTTTGCCAATGTGATTCTGGCAGATGAAATTAACCGCGCTCCGGCAAAGATGCAGTCCGCCCTTCTTGAAGCAATGGAAGAGCGGCAGGTTACCATCGGCGAAACAAGCTACCCCCTGCCGGATCCGTTTTTTGTACTTGCTACCGAAAATCCCATTGAACACGAAGGAACCTATTCCCTGCCGGAGGCGGAACTTGACCGCTTTCTGCTCAAACTGCTGGTATCGTATCCCACACCGGAAGAAGAACTTGCCATTGTGCGGCGCAGTCCTTCGATGGCATCGGGCGGCACGGGACAGCTTGAGCCGCTGTCGCCGGTACTGAACAAAGCGGCCATTTCAATGCTCCGCAGCGCCGCCGATTCAATCCATGTCGATGAAAAAATCGCCGAGTACATCGTGTCGATTGTAGTAGCGACAAGGCCCGCTTCAACTGCATCCGGAGCCGCCAGGGGGCAGCCGGCCGGAACGGCGCGGGCGGCCGAGGGTTTTTATCGCTATGTGTCATTCGGAGCGTCGCCCAGAGCGTCCATCGCCCTGCACCGCTGTTCACGTATACTCGCCCTCTTTGAAGGCAGGGAATTCGTCAGCCCGGATGACGTAAAAACAGCGGCATACCCGGCACTGCGGCATCGTATTGTGCTTTCCTACGAGGCTGAGGCGGACGGCCTTGACGCGGATGCGGTAATTTCCCGAATTCTCTCCCACGTTCCGATACCCTGATCTTTATGGATACCCACGAGCTTTTGGGCAAAATAACCAGGCTTCCCATTGTCGCCGACAGCCTCTCTGCCGATATGCTTTCAGGTAATTTCCGTTCTGTCTTCAAGGGACAGGGTCTGGAATTCGATGAAGCGCGGCATTACCAGTGGGGCGACGACGCAAAGGCCATTGACTGGAACGCCAGCGCCCGCCTCGGCACGCCCTTTGTAAAAATGTTCCGTGAGGAACGCGAACTGACGATTCTGCTGCTCCTTGATACATCTGCCTCCATGAACAGCGGAACGGCAAACGTTTGGGGCAAAACACACAACATGACTCCCTATGAACAGGCACTGATCTGCGCAGCCCTTATCGCGTTTTCGGCGGAGCGCTCAGGGCAGCGAGTGGGGGCTTTTCTCTTTAACCGGGAAATTGACCGGGTGTTTCCTCCGCGCAAGGGCAGGCACAACATGCTGGCCTTTGTTTCGGGGGCGCTGCAATATCATACGACCGGGACATTCCGGCGCGGACAGCGGCGCAGGAACGGGCACAGCAGCAATCTCCGTGCCGCAATTTCCGGAGCACAGCGTTTGCTCAAACGACGGAGTATGGTGGTGCTGATTTCCGATTTTCTCAGCGTTGGCTGGGAGCAGGAGTTATGCGATCTGGGGCGAAGGCACGATGTAATTGCCGTAAGAACAAGCGACCCGGCGGAGACAGATATGCCCGATCTGGGGCTTATCACCATTGAAGATCCCGAAACGGGAATACAGTTGGCTGCCCCTACAAGTTCTCCCGCTTTTCGTGACGCATGGTCGCAGTGGCACAAAGATCGCGCCGATCTCTGGCAGAACCTTTGCCACCGCTCGGGCGTAGCCTCACTTGAACTTCCTGTCGATACGGATGCCGCAGAGGTGCTGCGGCGCTTTTTTGGCAGCAGAGGCGGCAGGTAGCGTCATGTCCGGCAAAACCCCTGTTTTAATTTTGCTGCTGCTTGCCCTGGCTTCGCAGTTATTTGCCCAGGAACGGCAGCCAAACGGCGCGTACATGATTCCCACAAAGGTATTTGTCGGCGACCGGGCAAGCCTGGTTCTGCCCCTGCCGGGTTTTACCGGGCAGCCGGTTGAAGAAACCAGAGGGACGATGATTCCATTATCGCCCGGCATTGAAATTCACCGCATCGCGCTTGAACGAAGGCCCGGCGGCAATCGTTTGACAATAGAATTTTCGGCTTATATGCCCGGAATTCTGGAATTGCCCACAATCAATATCGGCGGTGAAACTTTCAGCGGCTTAAAAATTGAAATAAGCTCCATACTTGCCCCGGGTGATTCGGGTAAAATACTTTCCGGTCCCGCACTCCCCCTGGCGATTCCGGGCACAAGCCTTTTGGTTTACGGAACCATCAGCGCCGTTATTCTTGTTCTGCTTTTGGCATTATGGGCATTGCTCTGGGGACGCAGACGGATGAAAGGCTGGCTGGAGATGTGGAAACGCAGGCGGCTGCTGGGCTTAATGTGGCGGATAGAACGGCGTTTACGCAGGGATCTGGCTAAGGGCAGCGCCCGCCGGGAAATTCTTGACAGGCTTTCGGCTGAATTCCGCAGTTTCCTGTCGTATTTTTCCGGGAAGAACTGCCGGGCAATGACCGCGACCGAGTTCGGCAGGCTGGTATTCTTTGAAGAATACCCCGATGTACCTGACAGTACATTTCTCGAGGATTTTTTCAATCGAAGTGACAGAATCCGGTTTAGCGGCATGGAAATCAGCAGCGTTGAAATGCTGGTTTTCTTTGGCGAAATACGATTATTCCTGAAAATGCTGGATAGGGCTGTGCGAAAAAAAACCGAGCGGCGTATAGAAAGGACTGCTGCATGAGTATAACACAGATGGGTTTCGGATTTGAGCGTCCCTTCCTGGCCGCGGCGGCTTTTATTGTCATACCGCTTGCCGTTATTCTGGCGCGGCGGCTGGGAAGTCCTTTTACCGCATCGATCTCCCTTGGGCCGCCCGGCGGAGTTCCCTTTAAGCCGCCCTTTAACCTTGCGGGGATCACCAGGGTGCTGCGGATACTGGAATACTGCGGAGCCGCGCTCCTCTTTGCCGGCGCTGCCGGTCCCCTGATAAAAACTTCGGAAACGGTATGGCTGAACCGCGGCGCGGACATAGTTTTCGTGATTGACATCAGTCCCAGCATGGCGGCACTCGACATGGATGGATCAAGCCGTTTCTCGGCGGCCTGCGGTCTTTTGAAAAATTTTGCCGAACGCCGCCCCGCCGACGGCATCGGTCTTGTAGCGGTTGGCAGCGACGCCGCCCTCCTCGTGCCCCCGGCAACCGATCGCGAAATACTTGCCTTGCGGCTGGATGAACTGCAAATCGGCGAATTGGGCGACGGAACCGCCCTGGGCATGGGGCTTGCGGTGGCGGCTTATCACCTGGAAAAATCCGACGCACAGCGCAGAGCTGTGGTTCTTGTCAGCGACGGCGAAAACAACGCGGGGGCGATTCACCCGATTACCGCGGCCGAAATGATCAGGGATATGGGTATCTCGCTGTGGGTGATCGGCATTGGATCCGGAGGGGAAGTTCCCATCGACTATGTTGATCCCTTCACGAGGATGCGGCGAACCGGCCTGTTTGATTCCCGCTACGACATCGAAGCCCTGCGGGAAATGAGCGCCGCCGGGGGGGGAACATGGATCCCCGCAGCCTCGGCGGATGCCCTCGCCGAGGCTTTTGCCCGCGTTGACGATCAGGAGATGGTGATTCGCCGCCCGGGTACGGTAACGCGGGCCCGCCCCTGTCATCCGCCCTTTCTCCTTGCCGCTTTGGGACTTATCTCCATTGCCGGTTTTGTTAAACGATTCTTTCTGGGGGCATGGTTATGAGCGGCATCTTTGATCATCCCCTGGTTTTATTGGGCTTTGCCGTTTTTATCCCGTTTGCATTGTTTGAAAATATATCTCAGCGCAAAAAACGGATTCGAAACAATCTGCCCAAAAATTTATGGATAAAATTGTCCGCTTCCCGGATTCTTTTCGCCGTTTTCCTCGCCTGTCTTATAGTCGCCCTGGCCGGTCCCCGCTGGGGGATTGGGCAGACGGCAGGCGAATACCGCCGCGCCGTCGACGCCGTCATCGCAGTTGACGTTTCCCGAAGTATGGAGATCCGCGACGCATACGGCAGCCTTGCCGAAGACAATACCGGCGGCCTTTCCCGTCTGGAACGGGGACTTTCAATCGCCGCAAAAGCGGCGGCTTCCGTACCGGGGATGCGTTTTGCCGTCACGGTCAGCAGAAACAGGGGCATTGTCGCCATTCCCCTTACCTGGGACAACAGCGCGGTACTCGCCTTTCTTGACGCCATTGACGGATCCAGCCTGACCGGCAGGGGGACAAACCTTGAATCGCTGATTGACGCTTCGGCAGGGGTGTTCCAGGCATCTCACCCATCAAACAGGGTGATTATTCTTGTTTCGGACGGCGAGGCATTGTCGGGATCATTAAAAGCAGCCCTTGGACGCTGTAACCGGGACGGTATTACGGTTACCGCAATTGCCGTAGGCAGCGACGAAGGCGGCGAAGTCCCCGATGGGGGCGGCATTATCAGCCTGAGAGATTCAGATGCCATGCAAATGGCAGCGAGAGAAACGGGCGGGATATTTATTGACGGCAGCCGGAATGATGCCGCCGAAGCACTTGCCGGCCATCTGCGTTCTTTGGCAGCGGAAACGTACGCCGGAAAAAACAGACAGGAACGAAAATCGCACTGGCTTACCTTTGCCATGCTGGCTATAATAGCCTTTGGCGCGTCTAAATTCAGTTTGTTAAGATTATCGGAGATAAGTAAGTGAATAGATTCAGAAATGGATGCCCAATAATATTTGCGCTGCTTCTGTGCGGCTGTTCCGGAGTTCCCGGCAAACTTTTAATAATGGAGGCCAATTACCGTAATTCACGGGGGATGTACAACGAAGCGATCGCTCCGTATCTGAAAGCGCTTGAATATTCCGATGCTGTCCCCTATGCCGAATACGGTCTTGGTTCGGTTTATTTTTCCCTGGGCGAAGAACAGGCCGCGCTGGATTGCTTTGCCAGGGCAAAACAAACGCTTGATAAACTTCCCCCCTCCGCCGGCAGGGAACTTCGTTACCGTATCCATTATAATACCGGTGTGGTTTTGTTCAGCGCCCAGGATTTTTCTGCGGCGGCAGATTCTTTCCGCCAGGCGCTTGTAGTAGACAGCAGAAGGATAGAGGCAAAGCGAAATCTCGAATTGTGCCTCATGTCGCTTGAACGGGAAAACCTTCCTGCCGGCAGCGGTGACGATGAAAACGAAAGTTTAGCCCTTATCTTTGAATTTATCCGGCAAAAAGAACTTAACCAGTGGAAAAGCAGGGAGTGGATGGAAGAAGAAGAAATAACGGGGCCGGATTATTAGCCATGTGTACCAAAAAATGTTTGTCAATATTACTTGTGATATTAATGCTGTCGGCTGCGGTTCTTGCCGCCCAGGACGAACCTCAGATCCTGATACGCACCACGTCTGGACGCCCCGTCGCGGGATCAACATGGGTACTTACCCTGCTTATTGCCCACGGCGAGCCGGGCGAGGTAGAGGTACGCGCGCCGAATTTCAGCGACGCTATCTTTCTTGACCAGGTGCTGAAAGGGCCGAGGCTGCGAGACCCTGTTACCGGCCAGACCTTTATCAGCCAGCCGTCTGCCGGAGGGGATTCGGCAGAGATGAACTTTTTGTTGCAGCGATGGACGGCGATGGAGTACCGCTTTGCGCTGAACAATCCGGGGACCGTTACATTCGACTCTTTTACCGTCATCACTCCGTATGGGCAGGTAAAAACAGCGCCGTTCACCCTGCAGATACTCAGGCCGGCAAGCGCGGCTGAAACGCGGCGGTTCCAGACAGCATGGGAAAGAATCCCGTCCGGCCTTACAGCCGGCGAAAGCGCCGTAATCGGCCTGAGAATCAACGGATGGAACGAGGCCGGAGATCTTCCCGGCACCGCCCTGTTCATACCGCCCGTGCCGCGGGGGCTTATCCTTGAATCCCTTCCCGTTTCACCGGAGGAACAATCCCTTGGTACAGCGCTCAAATTGCAGATCATCCCTCTTGAGGCAAACCCTTTTGTCCTGGAAAGGCGTCAGATTACACATAACGGAATGGTTTTTGATATACCCGCGCTGCGCATTCCGGTCAGCCGGGCGGCGGGCGAACGGGCGGAAAACGAAGTCCAGGGTGAGCCTCAAGAAATCGATGAAGCTGTTCCGCCGGTGCCCTTCCCCGCCATTGAAACCCTGGCACAGGGCAACCCTCGCCTGTATCAAAGACACATGGCCTCGTGTGAAACCGTTTACGGTACGGCGAGGAACCTATGGGAAAGGGGTTACCTGGCCAATGCCCTCGCGGCGCTCAGAAAAAACGAGCGAGAGCATCCTGCGGGCAGCCTGTTTGCCCTTGTCCGGCGAAAAGCGGAACTGACCCTTGGTTTTACCGCGACCAACAATGAAAAGCGGGGAAATCCGCTGCTGTTGGGAAGATCAAAATCGCGCACGGCGGTGCTTAAAGAAACGGCCATTCGCCGCGTCCCCGATCGTGCCGGGGAGATCATCGGCTACTTCCGGGAAGGACAGCCGGCGCTGGTTTTACCGGGCGGCGGTACACCGGCTGCACAGCGAACTGAAAGCTGGCTGCGGGTAACCGCCAATGACTCAGGCGGCATTTCCGGCTGGGTTCCCGAAGAATGTGTTATTTTTTATTAGCGGGGAAAACAT
>Ga0082212_10006056_pt1 | contig 16343 bp, 13 predicted proteins | sample TergutNt197P3_FD_71548 | JGI IMG/M metagenome (GOLD analysis project Ga0082212, IMG submission 71548) | Neocapritermes taracua P3 segment gut microbial communities from Petit-Saut dam, French Guiana - Nt197 P3 | ecosystem: Host-associated > Arthropoda: Insects > Digestive system > Gut ... | reverse complement strand
CCCATTCATAAAATTTAAGAAAATACTCCACCGCATTTTCATAATTGCCTGTTCTGAAGTAATCGCTTCCGATACTTCTATTCAGCAGATTGGCTGCCCTTGTTTCTCCGACGGTATGATAATTATCAATCGCCTGTTTAAAAAACTCGACGCTTTGACTGAAATCCGCCTTTTGGTATGAATAGTAACCGCCCATTGCATCATACACAACGGCGTCGATCAACGCTTTTTTATCATTTGATCTGAATGTAAACAGACTGTCGAGAATATCGTTTTCGTATGCATATTTCGCAATTTCATTGGCTGCGCCGATACGCGTTTCGCCTGTCGAGGCGCTGAAAACGCCGTACAAGCTGTCGATGTTTTGCGCCTGTATGTGTTGTGGGGCGAACAGCAGAAGCAGTGCGCAGAGGATGATGTAATGTGTTGAATATATGCGCAATACCAATCCTCGCATTTTGTAATTGGCAGATAATGTGCATGATAGACGGTCTGCATAAGGTGTGTTTGATTTTGTGAACATGAGTTTTTTTAATTAAGAATTAAGAATTAAAAGTTTTGAGTAATTAATTAAGAATTAAGAATTAAAAATTAAGAGTTTAGGGTTATGTATTTATTTACGCGGGTTTTTGTCCGACACGAAGTACCACGTCAAAAATACGTTTGCCGCCGTATTCAATCCATTTGTTTTCGGCAAAGGCGCTGTCGCCCTCGCGGCGAAAGTCGAACGTAAGCAGGTAGCCACAGTCCGCGTTTTTCGACGTCAGGTAGTCGGCCAGCTGCCGGTAGGCGTCTTCGTGACGGCTGTAACCGTACCATAGTTTCATCTCAAGGATAAATTGTTGCTTCAGATAATCAATAACCAAATCCATTTTTCCGTTGTCGCGGGTTTCAGACTCAAAGTGATAAAAACCATAACCGTTGATTAAGGGCTTCAGGTAAGTCAGGAAGATTAATTTACCGTCGCGTTCTAAAAATTTCAGGTCTTCATCCGTGTATATTTCTGCGTAATGCCTCTTAAACTTTGTCAGGCATAACTCCATGTCAAAAATACCGTCTGCGACGATTTCGCTTTTCATGGCGCCTCTCATATTTCTATGCTCCGGCGATGTGGTATTTCGGGATATAAAATAATCGGTAATCGCTATTTCAAAGATTTTATTGTGAATGACAAGTTTATTATCTTTTCTCTCTGCAAGAAAACAAAACATCAGTCCGAATTTAATCACCGGGTCGTGTGGGTTGTAAGAAATTATTTTTTCGCCGACAGTTAAATTATACAACAGGTTTTTCAAGTCGCTGTGCTCTTCTATCTTTTTAAACAAATCATCAAACAAAGTACTGTTTTCTTTCAGGATCAGTTTTACAGCTTCCCGGACACCATCCAACGTCCAGTTTCTGTTCAAATCCCGTTCTATCAGCAGGCAGATTCTTGATACTAAATACGGATAACCGCTTGTATAGAAGCGTATTTCTTCTGCAATTTCAACTATGTTCATACCTGTATGGTAATCTTTTTCGTATTCGACGAGCATTGTTTCTATTTCTGCAGCAGAGAACGACATGTCGATATTGAAATCGACGGCAATGTTCCATGGCGAATTCATGGCGCTCTCGCCTGCCGTCGGGATATAATTGCCGGCGAGGATCATCTTCTGTTTCAGGTTGCGGATATCGTAAACACCTGCAAGAATCACGCTGTGGAATGTATAGTCGTCGCCTGCGTTGCGAAAGAGGAATTTGTCACGCAGCATTTTCAGAAATCTGACAAAGAGGTTGTTGTTCGAGGCTTCGTCGGCCTCATCGATCATAAGGACAACTTTTTTACCTGTACATCTTTCGGTGATGAAAAAATCTAATTTTTCAAAACTTGTTACGCTGTCGTCAAGCCAAAGTATTGCCTCTTCCCTGTTTGTTATCGACAGGGCGCGATGTATTCGTCTCAACAGTCCCTGAGTGAAACCTTCTTCATCGGTAAACATTTTGTCGGATGAATACTGAAAACTGATGCTTGCACAGATATAATCGTCCGGCAACCGTTCTCGTAACCGTCCGATCGTTGTCGTCTTCCCGTACTGCCGTCCGCGATTAATGGTGAAATATTTTCCTTTTTCCACTAACCGGAAAATCTGCTTTATCTTCTCGCTGATATCGACCATGTAGTGCATATCCGGCACACATATTCCTGTTACGTTAAATTCGCGCATTCCTGTATTTTTTATAAATTGTGACAAAGATAGCGAAAGTCGAGAGCAATACAAAATATGTTTGCATATTTTTATTGCCGAGCGCAGCTATCTTCTGTTTTTTGACAAAAGATAGCGAAAGTCGAGAGCAATACAAAATATGTTTACATATTTTTATTGCCGAGCGCAGCTATCTACTGTTTTTTGACAAAAGATAGTGCAAGTTGAGAGGAATAAAAAATAAATTCATCATTTTTATTCCCGAACACAGCTTTCTTCTATTCAACATGACAATTATGCTGTCATTTCCGGTTGTTTGGGAGCAATCCATCCTCATTACTTGGGACTTGCGCCCTACTGCGTTGCATTTCATCTCCTTTCACTAAACATAAAGTACTGATAATCATCAATGAAAATATATTTGTATTTTTCAAAAAATTGTTTTTATCTTTGTAGCCGGGTTTTAGTGCAAACAAGTGCAAAATGGAATTAATTACAAACTTAAAATCTTTAAATGCAACCCGTTTGGATTTGAAATCCGAATGGACAGAGAAATCATTTGTAATAACGGACGAGAATGTAGCGTTTTTTGCCGGTGAAATTGGCGGCTGGATTCGCAAACAGGTGCAAACAGCCAACCGGAGTGGCGTGATTTTTGGCATGAGCGGCGGGATAGATTGCAGCGTGGTTGCCCGACTTTGTCAGGCAGGCGATGTCGATATGCATTTGGTTTTGATGCCATACAGCGACGATATGAGGCGTACAAAGAGTTTCGATCATGCGATGGAATTGATAGATAAGTTTGAGATGCCTTATCATATTTTCGATATCCAACCTGCTGTTGATGCGTTGCGCTCCGATCGTTTCGCATCGGATAAAACCATGATGGATTTAAGCCGTGCCAACCTTCGTCCCCGTATAAGGATGACCTACCTTTATCAATTGGCACAAATGAGCAATCGTTTTGTTTGCGGAACGGGCAACTTAGCTGAGCGAACGGTAGGCTATTTTACCAAATGGGGCGATGGCGCTTGCGATATCAACCCGATTGCCATGCTTACCAAACAGGAAGTATATACATTGGCGCGTTTTTTGGAAATACCGGAATGTATTATTCGAAAGAAACCATCAGCCGACCTTTGGGAAGGACAAACCGACGAAGATGAACTGGGCATAACCTATCAACAGATCGACGCTTTTATTTTGGAAGGAACATCGGGCAGTACGGAAGCCGATGCTAAGATACGAAAACGAATGGCATGGTCGGCACATAAGTTTGCACCGATTCCGGCCTTTGAGAATTAAGAATTAAAAATTAAGAATTAAAAATTTAACTAAACTCTACTAACTAAAATATGTCCAACTTCGAACTCATCCTTATTTTGATTGCCAGCATTGGTTTGCTGCTGTTGATGGTGCTAAAATTTAAAATACAGGCTTTCATTGCTTTGCTGGTTGTGTCTGTTTTTCTGGGATTTGCAGCAGGGATGCCGATGGAATCAATTATCAAAAGCATCACAGACGGCATGGGTTCTACGCTCGGATTTGTAGCCATTGTCGTTGGGATCGGCGCCATTTTCGGACAGATGCTCGAATCGTCGGGGGGCGCCGAATCGCTGGCACATTATTTAGTGAAAAAATTCGGAAAGGATAATGCTCCGTATGCGTTGGTAATCACAGGATTTATCATCGCTATCCCTGTTTTTCTCGATGTAGGTTTTATCATTTTGGTACCTGTGATTTATGCGTTAGCTAAAGGATCAGGCAGGTCTTTACTGTATTTTGCCATTCCATTGCTGGCAGGGTTAGCCACTACACATGCTTTTGTCCCGCCTACTCCCGGCCCGGTCGCCACTGCCGAAATTATCGGCGCTGACTTAGGATGGGTCATCCTTTTCGGGATTCTCATCGGTATTCCAGTTGCTTTCATTGCAGGCCCTGTTTTCGGAAAATATATCGGCCGAAAAATTCATCTTGACATTCCTCATACTTTTGAGACACAGGATGATAATACGACGAAACAACTGCCGTCATTCTGGCAGGTAGCAAGTATTATTGCCGTACCGATGGTACTGATTCTTGCCAATACTATTTCGGGTGAGTGGGCAAAAGCATACGGCATGAAAGAACATTTCGGCATACAGTTGATCGCTTTTCTCGGTCATCCGTTTATCGCTTTGCTGATTGCTACCTTTTTAGCGATTTATTTTATGGGAATCAAACGCGGTTTCAAAAAAGATACTATCCTGCAACTGAGCACTAAAGCGCTGGGTCCGGCCGGATTGATTATTTTGGTTACCGGTGCAGGAGGCGTTTTCAAGCAACTGTTGGTCGACAGCGGTATTGGTGTGCAATTAGCCGAAAGCATGTCACAATCAGCCATGCCACCCATTGTGCTGGCCTATCTGTTGGCTTTGCTGATCCGTATTACACAGGGGTCGGCAACGGTGGCCATGATTACTTCGGCGGGCATTATGTCTCCTCTGTTGATGTCGTTTTCGCTGTCACAGCCACAGATAGCTTTGATTGTGATTGCCATTGCAGCAGGAGCTACCACCGCTTCGCATGTGAATGACAGCGGTTTTTGGTTAGTCGGAAAATATCTTGGCATGAACGAAAAACAAACATTGCAATCATGGACGATTATGGAAACAATTATTTCAGTGACAGGCTTTGCGCTGGCATTATTGTTGAGTCTTTTTTTCTGATAATTAATACTTTATCAAAGTAAAGCAATTTATTTGACACAGAAAAGGGGGAATTAATAAACTTTTTGATACAGAAGATATTACAAAAACAAATTTAGTATTATGAAAAGACAAATCAAAGGAGTGTACCTGCTGTCTGTTTCCATAGTTTCAGCTATGGGCGGGTTGTTGTTCGGTTATGATTGGGTGGTGATTGGAGGCGCTAAACCTTTTTACGAGGTTTATTTTGGTATTACCGCTTCGCCTGTCATGCAAGGTTGGGTGATGGGAAGCGCTGTACTTGGCTGTTTATTGGGAGTAATGGTATCCGGCAGTTTGTCTGATCGTTACGGTCGTAAACCGTTATTGATAGTCGCGGCTGCCATTTTCATTGTTTCATCTATCGGAACGGGAGCCGCAAACAGCATTTCATGGTTTATTATTTATCGGATACTTGGTGGTACAGGCATTGGTATTGCATCAAACCTCTCACCCATGTATATTGCCGAAATATCGCCCACAGAAGTACGTGGAAGGTTTGTTTCCATCAATCAACTGACCATTGTACTGGGTATTCTTTCGGCACAACTTATGAACTGGCTGATTGCAGACCCTGTGACAGCCGGTGAAGATATTTTTGCATCGTGGAACGGACAAATGGGCTGGCGATGGATGTTTTGGGCATGTACCGTCCCTGCTTCCCTCTTTTTTGTGATGGTTTTTTTCATTCCTGAAAGTCCACGCTGGTTAGCTACCCATCTGCATTACGAAAAGGCGGAAAGCATCTTTTTTCGCATTGGAGGCAGCGATTATGCCCGAAAAGAAATAGACGAAATTAAATCGACCATACAGAGTTTCCATCAAAAAGCGCATTTCCGGATGCTGTTCGAAGGCCGTATGCCCAAAATTCTGTTGATAGGAGTGGTAATCGCAGCTTTTCAGCAATGGTGCGGGATTAATGTAATTTTCAACTATGCACAGGAAATATTCTCCGCTGCAGGTTATGGAGTGTCAGACATTCTTTTCAATATTGTGATCACAGGCGTTACCAATGTGATTTTTACTTTCGTCGGGATGTACGCTGTCGACCGTTTGGGACGTCGTGCGCTGTTATTATTTGGCGCTGCCGGACTGACATGTATCTATGCCATCTTAGGTGCATGTTATTATTTTCAGGTCACAGGTATCGCGGTGCTTTGTTTAGTTGTAGCCGCAATCGCATGTTTTGCAATGACACTTGCTCCGGTCGTATGGGTAGTCATTTCAGAAATATTTCCCAATCGTATTCGCGGAATGGCTATGGCAGTAGCTACTTTTTCACTATGGGCAGCCTGTTTTGTGCTGACATACACCTTTCCGATATTCAATATGAGTCTGGGTTCGTATGGAACCTTTTGGTTATATGGTATTATTTGCGTTCTTGGATTTATCTTTATCAAAATGACGCTCCCCGAAACAAAAGGCAAATCATTGGAAGAAATAGAAAAATACGCGACAAAAAAATAAACGTTACCTCCCGGACAAATAAAATCAGCCGAAAATCACATGAAAATTTTTTCCATTTTTTTGTGTTTTATCCTATCACCGGTATTGTTCGCACAACAGATAGTAACCGGTCGAATAACCGATGCGGCTGATGGAACGTCGGTAGCCGGCGCTTCGGTTTTTATTGCCAACACCACCATTGGAACAGCTTCCGATGCCTCCGGAAACTATTCGTTTACTGTTCCGGGAACAGGAAGTTTCGAGATTGTAGTATCTCATGTAAGTTATCAATCCGTTTTCCGTCAAATTGACGCACCACAACCTCGTCATCACTATGATGTGGCTTTAGAAATAAATGATTTACAGGAAGTTATCATTAATGCACCCAAGACTTACAAACAAAAAGACGTTGATTTATTTTGGCGCACCATTTTGGGAGAAAAACCATCGAAAAACGGCATGCAAGTACTTAATCCGGAAAAAGTGTATTTTTACTTAAACAGTGATAATGTACTAAAAGCATCATGCAAAGAACCGATCGAAATAATCAATCACCAAATGGGTTACAGCATACAATATGTACTTCAAAGTTTTGAGTATGATTACCGGAGCAAAGAATTTATGTATTATGGAAGGCCTTTTTTTGAGGAACTTATCCCACAAAACAGCCGTGAAAGAGATCGTTGGGAAAAAAAACGGCAAGAAAAGTATGACGTTTCATTCATTCATTTTATTCGGGCGCTTTACAATGAAAAAATCCATGAAGAAGGATTTCTGTTAGTAAACAGCGAGGCAGTAAAAAATGGCGTTACAATACCGGTTCTTTCAAAAGATATTATGCAGAAAGGTCAGGATGTGGCTGTGGTAACTATTGTGGAACCTCTGCTGTTGATATGTTATGCTATGCCCGTTAATAATCAAATGATTCAGGAAAGCTATGGTGCCAATAGCGCAAGAGATGCGACATATCCTTTGATCGAACTCCTACCGCAACGAATGGTAATTTATTCGGATGGATCCTACAGTGGAGTATTGAAAATGGTGGAACATCGAAATTCGATATTCGGCCTGTCGTCACGGTTGCCTGTCGAATATAGAGCCGGATATTCAACTTTGGCTCAACTGTCACAAAATAAACAAGATGCTTCTACCTTGCCATCATACGGTCTTGAAAAAGCCGAAGCAAACCTGTCAGCCCAGTTGGAAACCTATCCACAAGAAAAGATACACCTGCATACCGACCGCGATTTATACCTGACCGGTGAAAAAATTTGGTTTAAGGCATACCTTGTTGATGCACAAACACATCTGCACGCGTCAAACAGTGAGTATGTGTATGTAGAACTAATCAGTCCGGTCGATACGCTCGTGAACAGGATTATGATAACACATACCGACGCTTCTGTAAATATGGAATTTCATACCGATAAGAACACCTATCAAATCCGTGAAAAGATTGTTTCCACCTTGTCATTTCCTGATTCCCTTTTCTATACGCATAGTGGTCATTTCTCGATAGCCGTCACGGATGATAAAGATTTTACAGTTGATGAATCCACCACTATTTTGTCGAGTTTATTATTGTCGTCCGAGTTGAAGGGTCATATTGAGCATCCGGCCTTGTATTTGCATGATCCTGTTGCCATGGACATGCTGATGATGACGCACGGTTGGCGCAGATACAATATACCGGAAGTGATTAAGGGTAATCCGGAATACCCCAAGATACCTGCTCAATGGTTTCAGGAACTGAATGGTCAGGTGAAAAGCATCGTAACAAACAGACCGGTAGCAGGCAGCGAAATTTTTATTATGATGAGAGGCGAAGACGGCGGCTTCGGGTCTACATCAACAGATACTGACGGTTCATTTACTGTCAAGGATTTATTGTTTCCCGACAGTACTTCTTTTTTTATTCAGGCATTAGACCGAAACGGACGCGACAATGTCAAAGTTGAGATGAAACCGGAGTCATATCCTGCGTTGAAATATGCTCCACGAAGCCCCATTGTAAGACTTGATTCAAAAGACGAACTTACCGGTGTTATTTCTTTTGTGAAAAAGGCGGAGCTTCTTTCGAATTTTACACTTCCGACTTCCGTACGAACTATTCAGTTGTTATCGAAGGAATTACAAACGACGGGAAAATCATCAGGCAAGTAGAAAAAATAAGGGTTGAATAAAGTTCGGTTAGTTTATGTAATAAAAAGGTGGTATCTTTGCATTTTGTAAAGGATATTTTATGGCAAAATATGCATCAGATATGCGGATAATGGAGAATAAATCTCTCAATTCCAATTATTTTCTGTTAAAACTGACTTCCGATACACGGTTGCCGGATATGCGGCCGGGGCAGTTTGTCGAAGTGCGTGTGGACGGTTCGCCCGATACTTTTTTGCGTCGTCCGCTGTCTATCCATTTTGTTGACAGGGAAGCAAATGAGTTATGGTTACTGATACAACAGGTAGGCGCCGGGACACGACGGTTGGCAACCTGCAAGGTCGGAGACACCATCAATCTGCTGATGCCTTTAGGCAATGGTTTTACCATTCCCGACAAATCACACGATTTGCGATTGTTGCTAATCGGGGGTGGGGTAGGGGTGGCTCCTTTGCTGTTTCTTGGATATGAATTGAAATGTGCAGGTTTCAGACCGGAATTTTTGCTGGGCGCAAAACAAAAAGATGAATTGGTTCAATTATCTGATTTTCAGCAACAAGGAACAGTTTATACTACAACGGAAGACGGTTCGTCAGGTGAAAAAGGATTTGTGACTGACCATGCTGTTTTGCAGGATAATATGTATGACTTTATCTACACTTGCGGCCCCAAGCCGATGATGGTGGCGATAGCCGGCTATGCAGCATCACGAGGTATACAGTGCGAAGTATCGTTGGAGAATACGATGGCATGCGGTATCGGCGCCTGCCTGTGTTGTGTGGAAATGACGAACGACGGACACAAGTGTGTATGTACGGATGGCCCGGTTTTCAATATAAATGAATTGACATGGCAGAGTTGACAACAAAGATAGGCGGACTGACATTGAAGAATCCGGTGCTGACAGCTTCAGGTACATTCGGTTATGGTATTGAATATGATGATTTTATTGATATTTCGAGACTGGGTGGTATCATTGTTAAAGGAACAACAATTGAACCGAGAGAAGGAAATTCGTATCCCCGCATGGCTGAAACAGCTTCCGGCATGTTGAATGCGGTGGGTTTACAAAACAAAGGAGCAACATATTTTATCAGAGAGATATATCCGGCAATCAAAGATTTTGATACGAATATGATTGTCAATGTAAGCGGTTCGTCCATTGAGACATATATGGAATGTGCGGAGAAGATGGCTTCGCTTGCGTGTATTCCGGCCATTGAACTGAATATATCCTGTCCGAATGTAAAACAGGGCGGTATGGCTTTCGGAGTAACTGCCACAGGCGCTGCCGAAGTGGTTCGCGCTGTGCGCAATGTATACCCGAAGACTTTAATTGTCAAGCTGTCGCCGAATGTGACAGATATTACCGAAATTGCACGTGCCGTTGAAGCAGAAGGCGCTGACGCTGTTTCGATGATAAATACCCTTCTTGGCATGGCGATTGATGCAGAAAAACGGACACCTGTCCTTTCCACCGTTACGGGCGGATTGTCAGGGCCGTGTATCAAACCGATAGCCCTGCGCATGGTATGGCAAACATACAAGGTGGTGAAAATCCCGATCATTGGATTGGGTGGAATTGCCGGATGGAAAGATGCCGTCGAATTTATGCTGGCAGGCGCTACGGCGGTTCAGACAGGCACATGTAATTTTAGTGACCCAACATTGTCGCTCAAAGTAATTGAGGGGATCAATGCGTATTGCGACCGGCATGGATTTCGATCGGTAAGCGAGTTGGTGGGGAAGATAGGAACTAAGAACTAAGAGTTAAGAACTAAAAATTAAGAGTTAAGAACTAAGAACTAAAAATTAAGGGTTGAGGATTATTCATTATTAAATATTAAGCATTGAAAATTAAATACTTTCTTTTTCTATTGGTTTTGACGACTACGGTTGGTTATGCGCAAAATATTCACATTCCGGATGCTAATTTCAAGGCATACCTTACGGCGCATTTCGATACGGATGGCGATGGTGAAATTTCAGTAGCGGAAGCCGCTCAGGTTAAGGTAATTGAATGTACGGATAAACCTATATCGACGCTCGAAGGAATTGAATATTTTACCGCATTGGAAGAACTTGACTGTTCGTATGCCAATTATTTTGTGCGGGGAGGGCTTACCTCACTCGATGTCAGCAGAAATACGGCGCTGAAAAAACTCCGTTGTAATAACAATCAATTGGATACAATAGATTTGAGCCGGAATAAAAACTTAAAAGAACTACAGATACGTAATAATTACCTCACTTCGCTCACATTGAACGGATTATCGTTTTTAGAAGAAGTGTTATGTGACAATAACCGGCTGCAAAATATTTCGTTTGATGCGTGTCATGACTTAGTTTTACTGAATGTAAGTATGAATCAGTTGGAAGCAATTGATTTATCGGAAACCCGTTCGTTGCGATGGTTAAATTGTTCTGAAAATCAATTGGATACGCTTGTTCTATCCGGTAATACGGCTTTGGAAAGTATTTTTTGTAACGATAACCGGTTGGCTGCTTTGGATGTAAGCAGTAATCCTTTTTTAAGGGAATTGTATTGTGGTCGTAACCGGTTGGATTCGTTAGACTTAAGCCTGAATTTAGCGCTTACCGTTTTGGATTGTGGGAATAACCGGTTGACTGCATTAGACGTAAGCATGAATCATCTGTTGACCGAACTGGAATGTAGTATTAACCTGCTTGTCTCGTTGGATGTGACTCAAAATAATGCACTTACCCAACTCTATTGTAATATAATGCCCTCGCTTGAATCGGTTTATGTTAAAAAGGGGGATTCGTATCCGGCCGTGAGTTATATGAGTTCTACATTAATTATATATATAGTGGATGAATTGACCGGGGCAATTGAAATAATGCCTCCGCCTGAAAAGATACTACCGGCAGAAGAAAAGGTATTTGTCAAAACAGAAGAACCAAAACCCACAAAGGAAAGACCCCTGACTGCACGGGAAATATATTACAGCGAGGCATACAGGATGAATGAGTACCTCAAAGCTGAAGAAGCAAGGAGGGCGGCCGAGGTTGCCAAACGAGAAGAAATACGTACCTATTCGGGTTTTATTGAGGTGCCCGACGATGCCTTCAGGACTTATCTTTTAGCGTCGTTCGATATCAATAAAGATGGCCAAATTTCCGGTCAGGAAGCGCGCATGGTAAAGGCGCTCGACTGTTCGAACCGGGGCATTACCGACCTGCAGGGAATCGAATATTTTTCGTCGCTCGAAAGCCTGATATGCAAAGGAAATACAATCAACAAGTTAGATTTAAGTTATCATCCGCTGTTACAGTCGTTAGATTGTTCACAGAATAAATTGGACAGAATAGATGTGCTTCAAAATCAGGCCTTAACGGATATCCGGTGTTTTGAGAATAACCTGATTGTGATCGATGTGAGCAAGAATCAACGATTGAAAGTGTTGGATTGCAGCAGTGTACGCCTGATAAAATTAGATGTTACAGCCAACACGCAATTGAATGTTTTAATATGTCATAACAACCATTTAGAAGTATTGGACGTCAGCAAAAATCCAAACTTAGACAGTTTAGTTTGCAGCAGAAACCAGCTAAAAATGCTGAGCCTTGTTCAAAACAACCGTTTGGCTCACCTGAATTTTAGCGGCAATCAATTGAATATCATTGACCTATCGCGGAATACTGCATTACGTGAACTTTTTTGCGCTCAAAATCAAATGGGTGCGATTGATATTAGCAGTAATATTAATTTAGAAAAATTGGATTGCGGGCACAATATATTATCTGCGATTGATTTGAGCAAAAATCTTGGTTTAATAGAATTTACGTGCAACGGTAACCGAATCTCAGATTTAGACCTCAGCAAAAACCCGGCATTGGTGCGGTTGAGTTGTTCCGATAATCTGCTGAAAATTGTAGATGTCAGGAAGAATCTGAAATTGAAATACATAGAATCAGCTCCGATGCCCACCCTTCAGACGATTTACTGCCCGCGGGAAGTAGTTTATTCACGGATTTTATATCCGGTAACGGCGAATGTCAGTTATTAGTTGTCAGTTTTTAGTTATTAGTTGTCAGTTATAAGTGGTTAGTAATTATTGAAATAATATGGAATATTTGGATAAATTGTTGGAAGCGGCAACAAGTACGGAAATTACATCCTATTCAGCTACACTCCGTTTGATTTTCAGTTTTCTGATGGGAGTGATCATTGGCATCGAACGTCAATACAGACGTCAGGAAGCGGGATTACGCACTTTTACATTGATTTGTTTAGGGTCGACCGTTGCCATGTTGGTATCGGTTTGGATTCCTCAAAGTTATGCCGGAGTATTAAGTGGCGACCCCGGCCGGATTGCGGCACAGGTATTGACAGGTATCGGTTTTCTCGGCGCCGGCGCAATTATTCAAAGCCATGGCAGCATACATGGGTTGACTACGGCTGCCTGTATATGGGTGGTGGCTATCATCGGATTAGCTGTGGGAGCAGGCATGTATATTCCCGCATTTATTACCACGTTGCTGACGGTTTCAGTGTTGGTTTCGCTCGAACGATTAGAGAAACGCATGTTCTTAGACGGCGTCAATAAGATATTGACTATCAACTGCTCGACCTCAGAGCCGGATTTAAGGTCGATGCGTCAGGCATTAGAAGCGCAAAAGGTATACATCGTAACGACCTCTTACGAGCATAATTACCTCGAAAACACATCGATTCTTACCTACAAAGTGAATGTAAAAGCCATTTCTTCGTACAAAGAGGTTTTTGCAGCGATTTATCAGATAGGTTATGTGACGCTTATTAAAATTCAGGCGTGATCATAATAATTAATAATTAGGAATTAGGAATTCACATTAATACTAAAAATTAAATCATGTTTGGCTTTCTGAATGGAAGCAATTTCAAAAAAAATATATACTTTTGTCGAAAATAATTTATTAAAAAGGAAAAAACCATGTTACAGCAATCTTTCAGTTGGAAAAAGTTTTTTATTACAGTATTAAGAGTAGGTATTGGGTGGCACTTTTTTTATGAAGGCTTATCCAAGTTATTAACTCCCGAATGGACGGCAACCGGCTTTTTAGCCGACTCAACCGGCTTTTTGAGAGGTTTTTATCATTGGATGGCTTCATCGCCTTCCTTAATGAATGTGGTAGACTATTTAAATATTTATGGTCTTGTTTTGATTGGATTGGGTTTGTTTTTGGGCGTATTAACACGCTATGCTGCAAGTGCAGGCATCCTTTTACTTTCGCTCTATTATTTTGCCTATCCACCATTTGGCATGTCACTGATGATGCAATCGGAAGGTAGTTTGTACATAATCAATGGGTTATTTATCGAAGCATTGGCTTTAACTATCTTATTGTTTTTGAAAGAAAAAGGCTATGGAGTTGATAACCTGATTCAATTTTTTAAATCTTCATCTATGAAACCGACCAATTCGGAAGGTAGACGGGAGGCCATAAAAAATTTAGCTACTTTGCCTGCACTTGGATTTTTAGGTTGGGGAGCTATTGTAAGCCGCAACAAATATGAAATCGACGCCATGTCGGGCGCAACGATTCAATTAGAGGGCGCCAAATTGAGCGAACTGAAAGGCGTTGTACCTAAAGGTAAAGTCGGTAAACACGAGATCAGCCGCTTGATTATCGGAGGAAATCTGATTGGAGGATGGGCACATTCGAGAGATTTGGGTTATGTATCCAACCTTTTCAAGGCCTACAATACCGAAAAGAAAATATTTGAAACATTGATGATTGCCGAAGAAGCCGGAATCAATACAATCAACATCGGCTTTCCTACCAATGAAGTAATGTGGAAATACAAAAAACTGACGGGAAGCAAGATAACTGTCATTTCGCAGGTGGCGCCCAATATGGAAACCGGCGACCTGTTCGAACAAATGAATAAAGCGATGGACTTAGGAGCCGATATTATCCAGATACAAGGTAATCAGTGTGATTGGATGGTAAGGGACAATCGGATTGACGTGCTTGAAAAAATGATGGATCGCATCAGAAGCCAGGGATATACGGCCGGATTAGGCGCTCATAGCGTAGAAGCATTGATAGCTTGCGAAGAACATGGCATCATTCCTGATTTTTACATGAAGACAATGCACCACGACAATTATTGGTCGGCACATCCCCGCGAATTCAGGGTTCCTTTTGAAGTGGATGGACGAAAGAACCTCGATCATAATAAATGGCATGATAACTGCTTCTGCCTTTTCCCTGAAAAAACCGTCGAATTTGTCAACCGCACCACTGTGCCTGTTATGGGATTTAAAATCTTAGCTGCAGGCGCGATAAGTCCCAGAAGCGGATTCAGGTGGGCCTTTGAAAACGGCGCTGATTTTATATGTGTCGGGATGTTCGATTTTCAGATTGTAGATGATGTGAATCTGACGATCGACGTACTCAATGACTTGCCCAACAGGCAACGCAGGTGGTATGCGTAAGCTTCGTAAAAAAAATCTTTTTTTTAAAAATTTTTGTCATTTCAAATATTAAACTTAATACAAGTCAAATAGTATGGCAGAAATAGCAAGATTTTACGGTATAATAATTTCGATGTTTGGGAATGAACATAATCCGCCGCATTTTCATATAAAATATGGGCATTATAGGGCAATATATACATTGAAAAACGGAATAATAAAAGGTGAAATACCTGTAAATGTCGTAAAAAAAGTAGTAGAATGGGTGGAAACCCATAAAGATGAATTGGCTCAAAATTGGGAACAATTGCAAAACGGAAAAGAGATAAATAAAATTGAACCTTTAAAATAGTGTATATGAGTAATATTGATTTATTAAGAGTAGTTGATGTAGAATATGTTAAAGATTTTACAATGCGTTTAGAATTTAATGACGGAAAAATGAAAACAATCGATTTTTTACCGTTATTAAAAGGGAAAATGTATGAACCTTTAAAAAACAGAGAAAATTTCATTCAGTTTGGACTAACAGACTGGACTTTGGAGTGGTACAACGGAGCAGATTTTGCTCCTGAATATCTTTATGAATGTGTACAATGAGTAATAAGGGACAAAATGCACTGCCTAAAACGGGCGGTTTTCGGTGCTACTTCGTGGTGGCGCAAGCGGGGTGTAACGGCTCAAAAGTTGGTGGATAGGAGGAAAAGTTGTACCTTTGGATGCTTTTTTAAAAATGGAATTTCGATCTGAGTTAAAATTTCAAGATTTTGTAAAATAGTTGTGGTTGATTTCTTCGTTGTGGAGCGCTGCGCCCGGATGTTCGCTGTACCACTCAATGGCATTGCCGTTGATCCGGCTGCGGATGGAGCGGCGCAGCGTTCCGGTGCGCATCATCAGCGAGCCGACTCCGGGATCTCGCTGCGTCCGCTTCCATGCATCCGCAAAGAAACTTTTCCGCTCAAAGTTTTGGTCGAACATGTCGGAGAGTTCTATTTGAACCTCTTTGAGGGCTTGCCGTAGGAGTTGTGAGAGGTCGTCTGTCATTTTTTTGTTTGTATGTAAAAAATGTTTTTTATCTTTGCGTCGAGAATTGGATGTCAATCGCGCCAAGCCCCTTGAGGGAGGAGTAGACGTTTTCCAGTTCTTATTTTTTTACCCCCTTAATCAAATCGTCCGGCTTCTTGGATTCTATTGTGTACAACACTTCTCCATAGTGTTTGTGGTTTTTTACATTTGCCCAATAGGTGTACTTACCTATGGTTACTTTATAGTAATGGAAGAAATGTGTATCGTTATCATGTTTGGATGCTTCAGGGTGATTGGGGTCGAACATGGGATGTGTTGATTTGTATGGTCTGTTTTTTGCCCATCCGGCATATTCCCACTTACTCATCTTTGAA
>Ga0082212_10006055_pt1 | contig 16344 bp, 13 predicted proteins | sample TergutNt197P3_FD_71548 | JGI IMG/M metagenome (GOLD analysis project Ga0082212, IMG submission 71548) | Neocapritermes taracua P3 segment gut microbial communities from Petit-Saut dam, French Guiana - Nt197 P3 | ecosystem: Host-associated > Arthropoda: Insects > Digestive system > Gut ... | reverse complement strand
TTTTACTATTTCCTTAAAAATGTTATTCGTCTTACATGCTCCTGAAAAATCCCCAAAATGCGATTTGAAAACGATTTTATCCTGTAAAACAAGGGATTTCCGCGATTTGATGCGTCAGCCCTGAAGGGGGGGGAGTGGCAGTTGGGCAATTTTTTGTTTGGAATTCGTTCTGATGAGCGCACCTTCCCCGTTTCCTATGGCTTGCTCTGATCTTCCGAACCGGTACAATAGACTCGTCTGGTGAAGCGGAGGCAGCACTGCTGAGGAGCAACTAGCCAAGGAATAAATCGGACCAACGGAGATGCCTGCTTGATTGGTGAACAGTCAGGCAGGTCTCATTTCAATATATCTCTGTTGGAATTATGCCTAAAAAAACCTACTCAACCTTTGCGCAAGGGCTCGTTTGCTTTTTTTTCGGTTTGACAACCACCTGAACCGTTTCCGCCTTTTGGACTTGCTCCATTAAGCCCATCTCCTTGATGGCACGTTGCTCACCGACAGAAAGTTTGTCAAACGAACGTACCACCGGAAGACCTTCTTTTTCGTACACTTCGGACAGTGGAGGAAAAAAACGAACAGAAACATCACTCCTGTTCTCGATATGCTTAGTCAGTTGTTTGTCGTAACGATAGCGTGAGGGTTCAAGTTTTTTGCCAGTGACGCTTTTGCGGAGGCATCCTAGTTTCACCTGCGTTCTTGCAACCGCCGCATATCGGTATGGCTCTTGGTTCTTGAGCATGTGATAGGCGATGGTCGCAAGTTTTCTCGCACCGGCAACAATGGCTTTGTTCCAAGTTTTCTTTTGGAGAAGACGACGAACGAAAACACCCAGCGGACTTTCGCTCCGACTCAAATGTTGTGCTGCCTCACAAAGCAACGACCGCGCCAGTGATGAACCTGCCTTGGTAATTGATCCCTGACGACAGGAATTCGCCGTTTGCTTGGTGCTCGGAACAAGTCCCAAATACGAAGCAGCGCGGTCGGCATCCTTGAAGCGTGAAATGTCTCCAAAGGCAGCGATGACTGCCACTGCCGTATTGTAATTGACACCGGGCAAGGTCATCAGAAGACGGACATTGTCTTCTTCATACGCCAGTTTCTTGATTTCCATCTCGACCTTTTCGATCTGCGTGTAAAGATATTCCAGCACGTCGATTTCACAATCCATGATGATGCGCTCGTGAAACGGAATATCCAGTTTCTTCAGTTCATCCAAGCCGTCTTTCGACCAGACGACGGCGTGTTTGATCAAGAGATGATCCAGTATTCCCTTAATCCGATTCTTCGCCGCTGTTGTGTCTTGCACAAGAGATTTTCGGAAGGAAGACAATCTGCGTAGCACTCGCGTTTTTCCATCGGGAATCCAAACTGTCGGCAAAAAGTCGCAACGAAGGAGTTGTGCAAGAATCATTGCATCAATCTTGTCGGTCTTGACTTTCGCTTCGGCAATCGCTTTCGTTTTCAAAGGATTACCGACGACGATCTTGGCAACATGGGGTTCGAGAATATCAACGATACTCCAAGTATTCCACGTTGACTCCAAGGCAACGTGATCCTTTGGAGAAAGTGTTTGCGTTGCAAACCGTTGTAGAACCGACTGTTCGCATAGAATGCGACCACCATCGATTTTCTTTCCAGCGGCATCGAGAATACAATACTCGACGGCATCTTTGTGGACATCGAGTCCGACATAGCGTTTTCGTGCGCGTTGCATAAAATCTCTCCTTTCTTTGTTTCGTGAGTGATTAGTGATAAGGGCAATTCGGCAAGTACCTCTTCGAGATCGTGTCTCAACCGGGTGGGTCGTTCAGGGCGGCTCAGTTAGATGTTCGGGCTCGAAGCACCATACAAAAGTTAAACCTGCCCCGAATGAACGCCCCACTCACGAATAATTGTTAAAGGTGTCCATTCGTCCCGCCTCCGGTGTATCTATTAGACTAATGAAAAACAAAAGAGGCAAGAGAAACAAAATGAAGCAACCAGATTGAAAAGCACAATCATACCCGTTAGATGTTAGAAAACGGCACCATCTTAGCAAAGAATCCATTCCGCCGACTGCACCTCACGATACAATCCATCTACATTGGCGGGAGGCGGACTCGAACCGCCGACACGCGGCTTATGAAGCCGCTGCTCTAACCGACTGAGCTACCCCGCCTTACTCATAAAAGTATAGTCCTTCCCAACGTTTTGTAAATAGGGAGATTACGACTCCGACCTCGCTAAAACAACCTGACTCGGACGAACAACCCTGTCAAAAAGACGAAATCCAACCTGTACCTCTTCGATCACCGTGTTCGGCGGATACTCCGAACACGGTATCTGCGATACCGATGCATGAACGTTCGGATCAAACATCTGAAACATCGCCTCAATTCTTTCGCAGTGGTGTTTTTTCAAAACCTCCAAAAATTGCATGTGAACCATTTGAACCCCTTCAACCAATGATTCAAGACTATGCGTGTCCGCCACCGATTCCAATGTCCGACCAATGTTGTCCCAAACAGGCAAAAGTTCCCGCATAAGATCAATGCTCGCATACTTTCGCTCCTCCGCCGTCTGACGAGCGACCCTGGTGCGGTAATTTTCTAAATCAGCCAGCGCACGGAGGGTACGGTTCTTCGCCTCTTCAAGTTCAATACGAAGTTGCTCCACTTCGGAAACTGGTTCTTGCGGACCTTCACCACCGCCTGACTCCTCCGGGTCGCTTGTAAAATCAATATGTTCTCCCAACATACCTTTGAGACACGATTCCAATTAAATTGTGGGAGTATTGTACCATACATTGCCGGATTTTATAGGGTATGGACAAATGACCGCCGTTTTTCTCACTGTCCCCTCGACTTTTTGATTCGTATTTCTTCCTGATTGACACTCTCGATCAAAGACAATAAGTCCTTGTTTCCGGGAATGCGATCTGCACTATTAGCAAGGTCAAAAACTTTTCGGGCATCATCAAACCGCCCTAGAGTTGCCAAACCATGAATCCAGTGGTAGAAAACATAAATATAGTTTGAACGGAAATTGGCATACGTTGGATCCAGCGACACTCCCTGATCCAAAAGGATAGTGGCAAAATCATAAAGTTTGCCCTTCTCTTCACTTGCTACATCCAATGCCCAGTTGTTGATCGAGACAAGCAAGTTCGTCCACGCCTGATCATTGTCCTTATCCAAGTACAACGCTTTGATATTAGCCGCCGCCGCTTCAGGATGGCACTGCTTCGCATGAAGATCCACCCCGATATTGTAGTAAACCGTTGCGACCAACTGTACCGGACTGATTTCCCGGCGATCAGTGGGCAATTCCATTGCTGGTTCTGGCGTTGCAGGGACGGCATTTTGTGCGGTCGCCGGATTCGCCATCCCGGGAACCGGGGCGGCAATCCGCTGAAGCGTCGCCATCTGCCGCTCCTTTTCGCTCTGCAAATCAAACCACGTCGGACAGGTTGTTTCGAGATCCATGACGCGTCCATCGGCAAATTTGACCCGGCTTAATGCGTGTCCCGGCATTTCGAGGGCACAAACATTTAGCCCCATCTTTTCGGCGAGACAGTTGAACAATACCGTCGCACTGACGCAGTTGAAGTGTCCTGTCTTCATCACTTTGCTCAATTCGGTGCAATCGAGACTGTATGGCTGGGTCAAAATCTCCTTGTGCATCGCCTCAAACAAGGCTCGGGCTATGGCTTGTTGAGAAGGATTTCCTCCCGCCGTTGTCCTGACTTTGGCAACTACAGCATCGAGCCGGGCTTCGTAAGACCGGATGAGTTGGAGGTCCCGGATTCCTTCGGCGACCATTGCCGCCCGAAAAAGGTCGAAATTTTCCCATTTACCGCCTTGCGCATCCTGAAATAATGCTTTTTCGACGGGATCAAGTCCTCGAAGGGCAAAGGAGTATTTTGGCGGCGGAGTCTGTTTGGGGTTTACCGTTTTGCACTCCAACGTCACGACAAAACTATCGCTGGAAAGTGAATCGGCGACGACCTTTTTGTCCCCATAAAAGGTCAAAACATCGCTCCGATAGAGGTCTCGTTCCGTTCCGTTCGAACCGAGGAACAGTAGTGCGGCGGCGATCACAAAAAACCGCATTGACAACGACGAAAGCCGATTTTTGGGGCAAAGTGTTGTTTTCATCCCGTATTCGTTTGTAGGGGGTCAAGGAAAATTGGTCAAAAATGCCGGACTCGACCCTCCTCCCGGCTCATTGTACCTATTTGGACAAAGTGTGTAAATACGAGTTTTTCCATTTTCTCGAAAATTTACTCTGTCCGTTAGAATTACTACGTTCTACAAGGACTTTTGTAGGTAAGAATTTTGCAAAATTTCCACCCGTTCATGGGCTGGTTGGTAAAATGGGTAAGCGTTTTAGCAAGAAATGGGCGGACATTGCCGCTCCTGATTGAGGAAGGCGGAATGGCTTGCTCATGGTATCATTTTTGCGATAACACCTAAAGAGCGGCATACGCAAGTGTGCCGGTGAGTTACAACCGCAACGTTGTAAACCGGCGGACTTGCGTCCGCCACTCTTGGGTGCGTTTAGGGTGCGCGCAAGTGCTGTAGGCATTATTTTGCGTATTTCCAGTATTCGTCCCATTGGTCTGCATAGAATAGCGAGCAGACAACTCCCATTTTGTTGACTCTGCCCCTCTTCCATCTTGCCCCCGTCTGCTTTAACCTCGCCCCTATCATTCTCTTGCACGCCCCCCCACCTTTTCCCGCCTGTTTGCGCAGTGTTGCCGTTTATCGCCGTTTGCGATACAATGAAAGACTCGTTTTTACACATACTCCCCAAAATAGTGCGTTTTTCCAGCCGCTCTCCACGACCTGCCAAGCCAGACACGGGGCATGACCCCCTGCATTGGCTCGTGATTCGCGGTGCACGACAGAACAACCTCAAAAATATCAATGTTCCTTTCCCGCTCGGCACGTTTTCCGTCGTTACCGGCGTGAGCGGCAGCGGGAAAAGTTCACTCGTCAATGATATTCTCTGGAAGTCCCTCGCCAAGTCGCTCCACCGGGCAAGCACCCAGCCCGGCGCACACGATGCACTCCAAGGAATTGAATATCTGAACAAAGTCATCCGGGTTGATCAACAGCCCATCGGTCTTACGCCGACTTCCAATCCGGCAACCTATACCGGAGCGTTCGATCAAATCCGGGAACTTTTCGCCCAACTTCCCGAAGCCAGAGTGCGAGGATACTCCTCCCGGCGATTCAGTTTCAATGTTCCCGGAGGACGCTGCGAAAAATGCGAAGGAGCAGGACAACTCAAGATCGAAATGCACTTTTTGCCCGACGTTTGGATTCCTTGCGATGCCTGCGAAGGAAAACGATACGATGCCCAAACGCTTGCCGTAAAGTATCGCGACAAATCGATCTCCGATGTTTTGGAAATGACCTGCGGAGAAGCCGTCGAACTTTTTGACAATGTGCCGAGCATCCGCCGAACCATTCAAACGCTCTGTGATGTCGGACTCGACTACATTGCACTCGGGCAATCGGCACCGACCCTTTCCGGCGGAGAGGCACAGCGGGTCAAACTTGCCGCCGAACTCGCCAGACCCGACACGGGACGAACGCTCTATCTGCTCGATGAACCTACGACAGGATTGCACTTTGAAGACATGCAAAATTTGCTGAACGTGCTCCATCGGCTCGTTGACCTCGGCAATACGGTCATTGTTATTGAACACAATCTCGATATTATCAAAAATGCCGACTGGATCGTTGATCTCGGTCCCGAGGCGGGCATTGAAGGAGGCAATCTGGTCTTTGCCGGAACACCCGAAGAACTCATTGAACGGCAAACAGCAAAGAGCGGGGGACGCAAGTCCCCCGGTAAGACGGCGGCGGATTTTTTGTCCTATACGGCACAGGCACTCGTGCCGGTGTTTGAGGCAGGGCAATTTGCCGAACGAAAATCGCGGCAAAACAAAGACGAACCGATTACAGAAACAAAGTTTGACCTTCGGGAACTCGGAGCGGATGCCAAAATGCCCTGGGAAACCAATGGACTCCGTTGGCACACCAAAGACCGGGTCAGCCGAAAAGGACAGCCGATTCATTGGGAAGGAAAAATACTGGCAGAGGTCATTCGGCGAATCGAGTCGTCGAAAAAATTCGCTCCCGTCAACTGGAATCACCGAACCGTTGTCGAAGTTTGTGCGACCAAAAAGCAACTCGGTTGGTTCATGCATGCGGTTACGGCAGAGGAATGGTTACTCAAAATGAAATTCCGGGTTCCGCGCAACACATTCAATAAAACGTTGCTGACGACCCGACTGAACTTGATACCGCTCAATGAAATGGAAGAAATTCCCCTCTATGGAACGAAGCCGAGAGTTCGGGTGATGCCGAAAGGACGATGGCAAGAAATTGAACTCCGACCCTATTCGTGGAAAGAGATCGACCGAAAGGAATTTTGGGATTTCCTTGATATGTGTATGGAAACCTTTTCCGATTTCGTAACAGAAGAATTGCGTCCAGACGATTTAATGCCGTGGAAAGTGTTGGGAAAGACGTGGCACTTTTTGGAGAGAGGACTTGTTGGTGGCAAAAAACTCAATTGGGAGATGCGGCTACTCACGGAACTTATTGAGACCATCGAAAAGATTGCCCCTGATTTGCGGACAATTTGGACAAACAAAGTGTTGGTCTCCTTTTTTCGTCCGCCGTCCCGAAAACGAACATTTTACGGCAGAACAACCCATACGGAAGGTCGCACCCTTCCTGATGTGGTTGTTCATACCAAGAGGGTCGACGCTGTGCATGTCGATATTTATGTTGAAAAAAATTCTGTTCCATTGGGACGGATTCGAAGTATTGGCGACGATCCCTCTGTGGATGGCGAAAGTCCCTTTTTCGATATTTTGCATTTCAAATTTACCGAAAAGAAGGAATTGAAATCGACAGAATTTCAGCAGTTGCTCCGCGAGGCATTGGCAGAATAAACGGACCCCATTGTGAATCATTCACTCCACATGATTGTTGTCCGAAGGCACTCCCTCACGACTGTACTGCGAAATCTCTTTACCTGAATCTTTTCTGTGATCAGGTCTTTCGAATGGGAACCTCTAACAACTTCATTTTATCGGACAACGAATCCAACATTGCAAAACTGGAGTCATGAAACATGAATGTCAGAGGGCAGAAAACTGAATTCGGGAAAGTCCTATTCGGCGACAGACATCGTAAACGTCGATGACATTTTCCATAGGAACATTTTCGGCACTCTCAATGATTACCGGAATATCCGGTTTTACATTCATGAGCAACCGCAGCACATTTTGAACTTCATGGAGTGCCTGACAGTGATTTCCTTCAATTTGCCAACGCACCGCCGGGTCGAAAAAAACTTGGATCAACACCGTATCCAGATTTATCGGATCGGGAAGCACCGTTTCGGCAACAACACTTCCGGGAAGCGTCGTGTCCATCGGCAGTATCTCTTCCGGCGGCATAAAATTTGCCGTACAAACGAAAAAAATCAGCAACAGAAAGATGACATCAATCATTGGTGTCATCTTGAGTTCTGCTGGTTTTGAGCGTGGACTATTGTATTTCATTCATCATCCTTCCTCGCCATCCGCAAACGAATACCGAGCGGGCTGCGGCGAAGTACTCCACTGTAAATCGTCCACCCCTTCAAATACGGGCATGTCGGCGGGAATAAAACGGCACTCGCACAAACTGCGGAACCACGTTTCCTGACGTTTCGCAAAGTTCCGGGTGTTCTGCTTGATATATTCCACCGCCTGCGGATAGGTACTCTTTCCTTCGAGGTAGTCAAACAGTTCTTTGTATCCGAGGGCTTGCCGCGCCGATGTACCGATGGGAAAATTCCGGTTCGCCAACAACTTAACCTCATCGAGCAAGCCGTCGTAAATCATACGATCCACCCGCTTGTTAATTTGTGCGTACAATGTCTCACGCGGCGTTTGCAATACATAGACATTGCAACGTTCGAGCGGAGAACCGACATCGAATTGTTTTTGGAATTCGCTGATGGGTCGCTTTGTCTTTTCATAGACTTCGAGTGCCCTGACCACCCGCTTAATATCGTTGGGATGGAGCCGTTTTGCCGAGACAGGATCAACCTTTTTCAGCAAATCATGGAGGACTTTCGGCGGTTGTCCCTGCATTTTTCGTTGCAGTTCCTTCCGAAAATCTTGATCGGCTGGCGGTCCCTCAAAAATTCCTCGCAACATCGCTTTGAGGTAGAGAGGAGTGCCGCCAACAAAGAGTACGTTTTTGTTGCGCAGATGAATGTCGGCAATTTTATCAGTCGCCGCATTGACATATTGGGCGAGTGAATAATTTTCACTCGGATCGACCACGTCAATGAGATGGTGCGGTATGCCTGCACGGTCTTCGGGAGCGAGTTTAGCCGTACCGATGTCCATTTCCTGATAGACTGCCATAGAGTCCATCGAGATAATTTCGGCATCTAAACTGCGTGCAAGTGCCAGTCCCACCTTACTTTTTCCAACGCCGGTTGGACCTGTCAGATACCAACAGGATAAGGTGAGTTTTCGAAACCGTTGTAATTCGTCTTCCCATTCGCCCATCAAAGGCTCGCTAGTCAAACAGTAAAAGAACGACCATTTTACCCAATTTACAATCGCTTTTCAAGTTGCTGGATGGACAAAAAAAGAGGTAGAATTGCAAAATGCCCGTACAAGCGGTATAATACGCAAAACTGTAGCGTTGGGGAAGATTTCGTATGAGTACAATTTTAGCGGACAAACTACTGGAAACCGTCTATGTTCAAGGGGCAAGCGACTTGCACGTTGCGGTCGGACAGCCGCCAGTCATACGTTTGCATGGGCGGCTCATCAGACTCGAGACAAGGGTTCTTGAGCCTGAGGATACGATTGCCTTGATGAAAAGTATTACGCCGGATCGTTGCCAGCAGGAACTGCAACAAACAGGGACCACCGACTTCGGTATGGCGTATGGTGACAAAGCCCGATTTCGTGTTTCCGTTTTTAAGCAGCGTGGGAATACCGGTATGGTGCTTCGGCAAATTCCGAACAAGTTGATGAGTTTGGATGAATTAAACACCCCGCCGGTGATCAAAGACCTCATCATGCGTACCCGGGGTTTGATTCTCGTAACGGGTCCCACGGGTTGCGGTAAATCCACAACGCTTGCTGCGTGTGTCGATTATCTGAATCAAAACGTTGATCACCATATCATTACGATAGAAGACCCTATTGAATTTTTTCATCCCCACAAGAAATCAACGGTGAATCAGCGTGAGGTCGGGGTGGATGTTCCGACGTTTTCCGAGGCAATTCGCCGGGCATTGCGACAAGACCCTGATATTATTCTCGTCGGTGAATTACGAGACCTCGAAACGATTGAGGCGGCAATCACCGCCGCCGAAACGGGACACGTCGTTTTCGGAACGCTACACACATCCAGTGCAGCGGGGACGATCAACCGTATTATCGACGTTTTTCCGACGAACCAACAGGATCAAATTCGGACGCAACTTTCTACCGCCATCATTGGCATTTTGGCGCAGCAACTTTTGCCGCGAATTCAGGGGGGACGAGTTGCCGCCTACGAGATGCTTGTGGTGACGAGTGCAATTGCCAACTTGATTCGAGAAAACAAAACTTTCCGTATCACCTCTTCGATCCAAACCGGTCATAAGTTGGGAATGCAACTGCTGGATGAGCACTTGTTCATACTTTGGAAAGACGGTGTCGTTACCAAGGAAGATGCCATTGCCAAAGCAAACCTGCCTGATGGACTGGCAGAACGAATGTTGCGGCACGAACAAGGGCTTTCAACAGACGATGACGAAGAATCAGACGCGGATGATGACGACATGGACAACGGACTGAAACCCAAAAGGAATCCAAAAATTAAATACATGTAACGCCGGACCATCTTCCCACTGGGAGAAGGCTGTCCATCGTCCCCTCTCCCTTTGGGATGTCTTTTCAGACACGGGTGAGGGCTTTATTTCAGAGCAATTTTCGCATGTCCTAATTCTCTTCTGGTAGAACAACAGGCACCGGTCTTGAACGGCGAGGCTCTCTCGGTAACTGTTGTGTCGGTGTCGACGTTTCTACCTTCGACTCGGCTGGTTTGGGAACAACTTTTTCTGGTTCATCCTCTTCATCAAGGGAAATACTTGCACGGGGTCTTACGATAGTATCAGGGGGAGTAACTTTTGTTTCCGTCGAAGAAGCCGGGGGAGGTTCTTTGTCTGGTGTTGTCGGGTTCTGGGGGGTGGGGGGGATAAGTCCGTTGTCTTGTTGTGTATTAGCCGGGGGGGCTACCACTTCTGATGGTCGGCTTCCTGGGGGGGGAATTACAACTACGTCATTCACATCTTCGGCGGGAGGCGGTGGAGGAGGCAGTTTACCAGTTCCATCCCTTGCCGATGTATTGGGGTCATCCGGCGGGTCATCGTCCGGTAGTTCCATAGGTTGCCGCCTGTCTTGATCAATTTTCGGTGGTGCTACCGGCTCCGGGTCCGAAATAACCGGCACAGGATCGGGCTTCGGTGGCGGCGGTGTCGGTGTGAAGACAGGTAGAGGTTGTTCTACAGGACGCGGCGGTTGGGGTTGTGAAACAACAGTATCTTTCACATTATCGGTGTCAATGCGGAACGGCTCCTTTTTATCGAGTGCTTCCATGCCAGCGAGTGCCAAACGATACAGTTGCTCGGCTTCGCTCCGGTAGTTCTTGTCACGCGAAACAAATTCCGCAAGATTAACAACGGTACGAACCTTAAAGGTTTCAGATTTAATTTTCTGCACCAACACTAATGCCTCGACGAGTTGATGCTTTTCCAACTGAATCTTAGCCAGCCGGGCATAGAATGCGTCTAACTCGTCATCCACACTCACTTCCGGCGGTGGATCCCGAAGAACGATGGTCGTTTCCTTGACAATGGGTTGCGGAGCCGTCGTATCTACGGCAACCAGCGTTGGCAGGCTGGATTCGGTCGTTTCGGCACGCGCTGTCAAAACACGGGTCGGCACCACCGGCGGAACAATGAAACGCGGTGCCATCGGTGTCCCATAGTAGGGAGTGGGCACCGAAAAACCGATTGGACGATTACTGTACATCTGCTTACTTCCAGCAACCGCTTTGGTTTGTGCCTGCGTTGATTCCGTGCAGACCCAAACAGCGCACGCTGTCAACAACATCCCGGGGAGAATGTTCTGAAAAATGATGCGTAACATTAGAATCTTCCTTTCGATTTTTCGGGCGGAACTCACTCGAGTCGGGAACGCTCTTCCGTTTAATCGGAGTTTTGTCCACTATTCGTAGTGTTAAAATAGCACTAGACTACCAAAATGCAAAAAACGGTGGTCGATTTTTCCGAAAAAAACGGAACACGGAACGGATTGTATCGGTTTGGGGGAATACGTGCTTTATTCCGTACTGCCTGCCGACAACACAGACACAGGCAGATTCCACTGAGTAAGTCATGCCTCCTTGCAGATCAAATTCAATGTCGAGGGTCAATAACAAAGCGAAAACCCTGAACGGGAACACCAAAATCCTATCGAGATTCTGCGAGATATACCCGCAGAGCATGCGGTAAAAAGCGAATCGGAGCATTCAAATTAGGTTTCGGTCCCGTCTCATCGGGATACACATCGTTCGGCGATTCCGCCGCCGAGTCAATGAATAGCCGCCAAGAAAAATTCTGACACACCGCCGGAAAATAAAAATCCTTTGATTCCCAACTGCCATGAAACATGATCAAAATGTGATACGTCGATCCCTCATATTCCGCCGTCGGCGGCACCGCCGACAATAGGCAAGTTAAACTCCGCTCCAACCCGTGATTCCACGGAACGCTCCCCCCCAGAGCACCATACCAACTGATGTCCGGCAAACCGCCCGGCACACGGGGTTGTCCCGTCAAAAAGTAGGGCTGACGCACCGTGATCTCTTTCTTACGAAAGCGAATCAGTTCTCTCGTAAATCGAAGAACATCTTCATGCCGCTTCAAGAGCCGCCAATCGAACCACGAGATGTCATTATCCTGACAATAAGCGTTGTTGTTGCCATGCTGCGTCCGCCGCACCTCATCTCCCGCCGCAATCATTGGAACCCCTTGACTCAATAACAAAGTCGCCAGCATGTTTTTGACTTGCCGATTTCGAGTCAGTTCAATGCCCTTGTCCGTTGTCGGTCCCTCAACGCCATAATTGCAACTACAATTATTGTTTTCGCCGTCCCGATTGCCTTCGCCGTTTTTTTCGTTGTGTTTGTGATTGTAGGACACAAGGTCATTCATTGTGAAACCGTCGTGGGCAATGATAAAGTTAATGCTACTCTGGGGTCCCCGACCACTATGAGCATAGAGATCGCTTGAACCGGAAAGCCGCGTTGCCAGGGCACCGGTCATACTTTGATCTCCCCGCCAGAATTTTCGGATGTCGTCCCGATACTTTCCATTCCACTCTGCCCAACGGTGTGAGCCGCTGCCGCCAAACGCTCCAAACGAACCAACTTGGTAGGCACCTGCCGCATCCCACGCTTCAGCAATGATTTTTGTGTCCGCAAGCAGTGGGTCTTCGGAAATCTGCTCAATGAGCGGCGGATTTGCCTGCAAGTTCCCCGATTGATCCCGGCTCAAAATGGATGCCAAGTCGAATCGGAAACCGTCAATGTGATAGTTGTGGACCCAATACCGGAGGCAATTAAAAATCATTTCCCGAACAATCGGATGATTGCCGTTGACGGTGTTTCCGCAACCACTGTAATTTTTGTAATACTTGCCCCCTTCCAGCATGTAGTAGATTTGGTTGTCAAGCCCCTTGAAGGAGAGCGTGGGTCCTTGTTCGTTGCCCTCGCAAGTGTGGTTGAAGACCACGTCCAGAATGACTTCGATTCCTGCCTGATGGAATGCCCGTACCATTTCCTTGAATTCACGCACCTGCGCTCCCGGTTCTTTACCGTAGGCGTACCCCCGATGCGGCGAGAAAAACGCCATCGTGTCGTAACCCCAATAATTTTTGATTCGGGGCTCCTTGCCGTCCGTATCGAGAATGGGAAATTCATGAATCGGCATCAATTCGACTGCCGTTGTGCCAAGCGAGTGCAGGTACGGAATTTTTTCGATCAATCCCAAGTATGTCCCCGCATGTTTGGTTTCGCTCGTCGGTGACTCTGTAAATCCCTTGACGTGCAATTCGTAAATGACGGATTTGGAAAAGTCATGCCGGACGTGCTGATCGCCGCGCCAATCAAAGTCATCGTCATCAATAACGACACATTTCGGCGGACGAATGATACCGTCTGTGGACGGCAAAAAGGTACCGGCGAGGGCTTTGGTATAGGGGTCAATGAGCCGGGCGCGACCATCAAAGCGGAGCCCTTTTTCCGGCTCAAAGGGACCGTCGGCTTGAAAATGATAAAGTTGCTTTGCCTTGAGTCCTTGGACAAAAAGTGACCAAACGTGTCCCCATCGGTTTTCTTCGCGATTGAACTGGACGATTTCAGACGGCTCCCTGTCAGTAACTTTGTTGTACAGGAGCAGTTTCATGGACTTTGCCAGACGGCTGACGACGACGAACTGTACCCCGTTCTCTCGCAGAATTGCGCCGCAAGGCAACGGATAGGTGAATCGCATGGCGGGCGGAGGACTAATCATTGATTGTTCAAAGAGAGTTTTGTTTCGTTGCTTAATTTTAATTTCTTGGCGGTCCAAACGCTGTGCTTTGCCGCGTGAATGAACGGATAGAAAAAACATCTGTCAATTCTCCGGTCCATTGTACCATCGAAACAGCAAGTTTCAACAGTGCGATGGTGTAAAATGGGGAAAATAGGTAGTTTGCGTTACCGAAGTTCCAGTACAAAAACAACCCGATGTTCGGGCTTTCGGCACTGCGGAAGGGCAAAATTGAAGGAGACCGCAATAATCAGGATAAACGGAATAATCGAACTGCTACTCCAGTGGACAAATGAGCCGTCAAAGCGTAGAATCCTGACTATTGACACTTCAGCCCCACGAACCGCTATGAACAATCGCCGTGATTTTTTGAAAAGCCTTGCTCTGTTAGGTGCCGCCGCAACGTTGCCCGCCCACAGTCTTCTTGCTCAAGACGTAAAATTGCCCAAGCCGGTTGGCGATGGACTCTCCACCATCGGATACGGCACAGAACTCCACCACCGGAAAACACCACGAACCATCGCGATTCCCGATGTCGGTGAATATAAAGTCTTCAAAGGGGATTTTCATATCCACACGCTCTTTTCCGATGGACACGTCATGCCGAAAGACCGTGTTCTCGAAGCCGTGGACAATGGGCTCGACGTGATTGCGATTACTGACCACGTCGAATATCGCCCCAATCTCGGCAGTGGTTTGCTCAAATTTGCGGACAATAACGATGACCGTAACAGATCGTACAACCTTGCCAAAGGCGAGGCGGAGAAAAACAATCTGATTCTCGTTCGTGGAACGGAAATCACGAAGAGCGCGTGGCATTTCAACGCTTTGTTCCTGAACGACGTGAATCCGCTTGCGGCAGTCGTTGACGATTGGCGGGCAATGATTGCCGCCGCCGTGGAACAGGGCGGTTTCATCCATTGGAACCATCCCAGTTGGATCAACACGAACCCTGAAGGAACAGAAGGTCTCAAAAAGGGCGATCCCATGCGGTTTATCGAAGAAATTGACGAAGTCCGCACCAAAGGACATATTCACGGTGTCGAAGTATTCAATGGTTCATCGTTTTATCCGATTGCCCTCGATTGGTGCAATGAACGTGACCTCGCGCCCCATGTCAATAGTGATATTCACCAGAGCGAGTGGAACACTTACGGACACCAAAATCGACAACGTCCCATGACATTAATTCTTGCCAAAGAGCGAAGTTATGATTCCATTCGCGAAGCGTTCTTTGCCAAGCGGATCGTCGGTTGGGCGGCGAACATGATTTTGGGACGCGAGCCCTGGGTTGCGGAGTTGTTCCGTTCTTGTGTCGAACTAGAAAAAGACGGAAGTCGTTATACGTTGCGTAACCGCAGTGATATTCCATGCGTCATTGAGGTAGGGGGCACAACATCGGAACTGTTGCCGCAAGGTTCGGAGTCATCGGTGATCAATACAACAACGAACAAATTGACCGTGTGTAACTGGTTCGTCGGCATGAACAAACCGCTGGAGATTGTTTTGTAGTTACGGCAAAAAATATCAGGTCACCTCTAATGAAATACCTCTGATTATGCAATGAAGGTGCCGCGAATGGACTTATACCTGTTCCTACGCCGTTTTCGGAGCCTTCATCAACTTATACATCGGTTCGCTGATCGTTCGGGACGAAGATTGAGTCAGTTGGTCCGTCAATTCCATGTCGAGAAGACTCTGGTAAATCTCCTCGGATTGTCCGCCATGAAAAAAGGGATTTTTCTCTTGTGTTGACCGCATGGACTTGAGCATCTGTCCGAATAATGTTTGACCAATGAATTGGTGCAACAATTCCCGAAACTGTTTCTCGTTGGCTTCGGCAAGCGACTCCGTTTGCGGTTCGGCACGATCAAATCGCGTGGCAACGCTGCCGTCGGCACGTTGGTACTCGTCCAGTCCGCTCTCTTTTTGCAACACCGGCGGCACTTTCGGCGACATTGCGTCCGTTGCCGCTTGGGTGACGTAAGTCGTTGGGTAATTGGTGATTGGATTTAACATGGGAGGAGTAAGGAGTAAGGAGAAAGGAGTAAGGGGGGTAAAAGGGTTAGGTTTTTGGGGATAAGAGTGGTGATCGGTAGGCATGAAGTAAACGTCCGATTTCGTTCGTTAATTCCCAAAGGGTATCATTGTTGGTATATCCGAGGTCTTTGGCAAGGATGATGTAGTAACGACACTCCTCTAATGACCCCTCCGATATATTGAGCATTCGTGCTTTGTCTGCTTTAGACTGTTTCTTAAAACCTTCTGCGATATTTGCTGCAATAGATACGGCAGCACGGCGAAATTGAGACGTTAATCCGTACATTTCTTCACGAGGAAAATCCGAGCGAGTAATTTGATAGACAGCGAGTACGAACCGATGTGATTTTTGCCACACAATCAAATCCTGAAAACTTTTTGCAGGTTGCATTTCCATATCCTCCTTACTTCATTATTCCTACTCCTTACTCCTTTATTCTTTCCCCTAATCCACGAACACCACTTCTCCCACAATCGCTCCTTGCTTGTGTAGGGTCTTAATGATGTCGATCATATCTGGTGTTGTTACCTTCAGTGCATCCAGCGTGACTTGCAGGGCTTTCAATTTCCTATTCATAACATTTTCGCCATTCATCTGCCGTAACTTCATGTCAGAGTCAGCATCAACGAACAGACGCGGCGGCTCTTCCT
>Ga0082212_10006054_pt1 | contig 16344 bp, 17 predicted proteins | sample TergutNt197P3_FD_71548 | JGI IMG/M metagenome (GOLD analysis project Ga0082212, IMG submission 71548) | Neocapritermes taracua P3 segment gut microbial communities from Petit-Saut dam, French Guiana - Nt197 P3 | ecosystem: Host-associated > Arthropoda: Insects > Digestive system > Gut ... | reverse complement strand
CGGAAGATAAGGATGTGATTTAATGAGTAAAATACTGGATGTTAACGCAGCGGTGGACTTGATCAAGGACGGGGATGCAATAGCGTGCGCCAGTGTGGGGAACTGCGGCTGGCCCAAGTATATCATCGACAAACTTGAGGAGAGGTTTCTTGAGACGGGCAGCCCAAAGGGGCTCACGGTATTTGCCGGGTGCGGGCAGGATGACAATAGTTTTGCCCACAACGGTTTTATTAAGAGGTTCATCGGCTCCCATCCGAAAACTGCGCCCGCGCTGCTTGCCATGGCAGCGAAAAACGAGCTTGAGGCTTATGCCCTGCCCCAAGGTATACTGCAACAGCTTTACCGCTGCAGCGCGGCAAAACAACCTGGGCTTTTATCAAAAATCGGGATCGGCACTTATATCGACCCCAGGCAGGCTGGCGGGAAAATAAACACAGCCTGCTCCGAGGATATCGTAGAAGTGATGAACCTAGGCGGTGAGGAATGGCTGTTTTACAAGAGCCATCCTGTGACCGTAGCGCTACTTCGCGGCACTACGGCAGACGAAAACGGAAACATCACCCTCGAACAGGAAGCTTTGAGGCTGGAGCTGCTTGAAATTGCGCTGGCGGCAAAGGCTGCGGGCGGCAAAACAATAGTTCAGGTCAAGCAGATAACGCAAAACGGCACTCTTAACCCCAGAGATGTCGTCGTTCCGGCGGAATTGGTGGACGCAATCGTGATATGCGAGAATCCTGACGTCTATCACATGCAGACGAATAACCTTATTTACAGCCCGTATTTCAGCGGTGAGTGCAGGTTGCCCGCAAGCGCGGCGGCGCCGCCGCCCGAAGTGCTCAACGCAAACGATATTGTTTGCCGGAGGGCGGTCTACGAAATGTATCCGGGAGCTGTTATCAATATCGGAGTGGGTATAGGTATCGGCGCGGCTTCCGTCGCGGAGACGGAGGGGCTTGCCGAGAGGGTCACGTCCACGGTCGAGCTAGGCGTTTTCGGCGGCACGCCGTCGCTAAGCGAGTTCCCGGCGGCTATGAATCCAACGGCTATGGTGTCTCATGCGCACATGTTCGATTTTTATCATGCCGGCGGCTTGGATATTGCTTTTCTCGGGGCTGCGCAGGTGGACAGCCAGGGTAACGTGAATTCCAGTATGTTCGATGGTTTGTCGACGGGTCAGGGCGGTTTTATCGATATCAGTTCCACAAGCAGGAAAGTGGTGTTTTGCACTTACTTCAAGGCCAAGGGTTTAAAAACCGGCGTCACGGATGGAAAACTTAGCATCGTGCAGGAGGGTAAGATCCCGAAGCTGGTGGATGCTGTGGATCAGATCACGTTCAACGGCAAGGTTGCTGTTGAGAATGGTATTGAGGTCATCGTATGCACGGAGCGCGCTGTTTTTCAACTGACGAAGGATGGGCTGATGCTAACGGAGATTGCGCCTGGCGTTGATTTGGAGAAAGATGTTCTGGGGCAGATGGGGTTCAAGCCTGTCATCAGCGATAACATGAAGACGATGGATCCAAGGATTTTTACTCCAGGCCGTATGGGTTGTTTTGATTGAACAAGTTTACAAAACAGATGAAAGGTTAATCTAATGAAAAAACGCTTAGTAACGTCTTTGCTGGCGATCTGCATGATGCTGTTAATGGTTGTTCCTGCGCTCGCCTCAATGAGCCTGTCAAATTTCGGCAAGATTCGCACATACAATGGGAACTTCTCTGATGTTTCGGCGAGCGCCTGGTATTACGAGGGAGTACGCGGGGTGTATGAGCGCGGCATTATGGACGGAAAATCCGCAGACACATTTGCGCCTGCGGGAAGGCTCACCCTCGCCGAAACTATTAAAATCGCGGCGACTCTGCATAGGGGTTTCCACACCGGGAAATTTGATTTCGCGCCGGGCAGCCCGTGGTATGAGCCGTATGTGGACTATGCCCTCAAAAACGGCATTCTTCCAAGCGCTCTGAACAACTATAACGCGACGGCTACGAGGTCTGATTTCGCCGTCATTATTGCCGGCGCTTTTCCGGACGAGGCTGTTACGCCGATAAACCGTGTTTCCGACGGCGCGATTCCGGACGTCTTTGAGAGCTACAGCTATGGACCTGCGGTTTACAAGCTGTACAGGGCGGGAATACTAACGGGGCTTGACGATAACGGGTCGTTCCGTCCCGGTAGTTCTTTGACGCGCGCTGAAGCCGCAGCGATCATTATGCGTATTGTGGACGCGGACTTGCGGGTTTCGTTTTCCCTGGCGGCGGAGCTAACGGCCGAGCAGGTGTATGCGCTTGCGTCGCCCGCTGTGTTTTATATTGAGGTCTTTGACAAGGATAATAACATTTTAAAGACGGGGAGCGGGTTTTTCATTTCCGAGTCGGGGCTTGCCGTTACGAACTATCATGTCGTCATAGGCGCTTTTTCCGCGAAAATCACGACCGACGACGGCGAAGTGTTTGATATCACAGGGCTTTATGATTACAACTGGAAAAAGGATATCGCTCTTATCCAAATCGATGGCAGTGGTTTTCCATACCTGGAGCTGGCGGATTCCTCTCAGGTGCGCACCGGCGCTACCGTATACACGCTGGGCAGCCCGCTTGGGCTGCAGGCTTCGTTTACAAAGGGGATAATTTCCCAGGCGTTGCGCGAGATCGAGGGTATGGAGTTTATCCAGCTCGACGCTCCGATTTCCAGCGGGAGCAGCGGCGGGGCTTTGCTTGACACCTCCGGCAGGGTGGCCGGCATAACCACCGCTACCGCAATCGGCGCTCAGAATATAAACCTGGCCGTACCGATAAACCTCCTTGACGAGCTGGATGACGAGAGTTATGTTTCGCTTGAATCGTCTCTGCTTGCCACGGAGTTTTTTAAAGGGTTCTTCCCCGCACCCGATTTCGGCGCGTTTTTCGGTATTAACGCCTTTGACACGGAAACCGTTTACGCCAGCGTAAGGTATGCATATCTTGTCAGCGACTTTCCGGGGAAAAAAGAAGACGTCATTGACGAGTATTACCATCTTGTCGAGCAAAACCTTTTCGACCTTTCACCGCTTGACAGCGTAGAAAGTGGTTGGATCATGTATTACAACGCGCGGTACGATGTAATGCTCTCAATGGGTTTTGAAGAAGTAAAAGGCCGGGATTGCTTCTCGATCATCGTTTCATAAAGCTAGTCATCTGGCCAGTCGTCTGTTTATGTCGGCGATTACATCCGGGAGCTCGTTCATGTCGTCGATAATATAGTCGGCGCCGGCTCTTTTGTAAGTATCCTTGACAACCGTCTTGCGGTCGTCGAGGATACTTTCATTTAGCGCCGCCACCGCATCGCGTCTTAGCCCCAGCTCAGACGACCCCATAATCACGCCAACTGTCCAGCAGCACGCGTTTTTGCCTTCTTCGACGTCCGCTGCTGTGTCGCCGACTTTCACGGCTTCCCATGGTTTAGCGACATGGAATTGCATAAGGTTGTTCCAAATCATATACGGATAAGGCCTGCCTTTGGCAGTCTGGTCGGGAGCTATGCAAAAATCCGGTTTGTAGCCCTGCTCCGCCGCTTTGGGTAAAATGCAGCGCATCATGGCTGATGTATATCCGGTAGTTGATCCGATTTTTATCCCTTGGTTTCTGAGCGTTTCGACCGTTTCCACAACATAATCCTTTATATCGCAATGCTGCTTGATGTTGGCAAACAGGGTTTCTTCGAATACGGCATATGCTTTGAGTATTCTTTCCTCCGAAATCTGCTCGGGCAGCATTGCGGCTATTGCCCGTGTGTGATCGATTTTTGCCAGCCCCATTGGTTTCCGCGCCATTTCTTCTGTTATGTCGAGACCTATGCTTTTAAACCCGTCGATGAACCCATTGACCGGGGCAAAACAGCCGTAGTCAATCGTGGTGCCCGCCCAATCGAAGATGACCGCCTTGATCGTGTCAGCCATTTTTCATACCTCCAGTGTTTCTTTATATATTGCCTTTATCGCGTCTTTTTCCAATCGGAGAGGGTTGTTGCCGAGCCTTTGGGCATTCACGGAGTTTACCAGGGTTTCCAGATCGTCTGCGCTTGCGTTTTCAGGCGGCATTATTTCCATGCTTTTCAGCAGCAGTTCAAACCACATTACGGCTTCGTTGCTGTCCCGCTTGCCCAGCGCTTGCGCGATATCGCCGAAATTACCCATATACCGCCATACTTTAGGCAGGCACAGGGCAACGGCGTGTCCGTGCGGCAGGCCGTATAGCGTGGTCAGTTTGTAACTCATGGCGTGTGGCGCAGTCGTTGTTGTTATGTTGATCGCCTTGCCCGCTAGGTTGGAAGCCGCCATCATGTTTCTGTTGCATTCAGCTTCGTTTGCCAAATATCTCTCCATATTGGCAAGTATCAGCCCGATTGCTTGTCGTGAGTATCCTATGCTCTCCGACGTCGCTTTTTTTGACCACCATGATTCAATCGCTTGGCAGAGCGCGTCCAGCATCGTGCATTTCTTTTGATAGACTGGAAGCGTATTAAGTGTGTCCGGCTGTAAAATGACATAGTCGGGCATCAGTTTTTCATCTGCAATGGAGTGCTTTTCACCGCCTCTATAGATGGCCGCAAAATGGGTCGCTTCGCTTCCGGTGCCTGACGTCGTAGGCACAGCCATGATGGGGGCGTCGGAATGGCTGAAATATTTAACGCACTTTGCGGTATCGATACTGCTCCCGCCGCCGATCGCCACAATGGAGTCGCATTTGTTTTGCCTGAAAACCTCCGCGCCCGCTATAGCGTCCTCAAAAAGCGGATTTGATTTGAAGTCGCTGAATCTGACAAAATCAAAGGGAAGCTTGATTCCGAACAAATCAAAGGCGTTGTCGCACACTAAAAGCGTTTTTTTGTCAATAAACATGTCAAATGCTGAAAAATCGGTGAATGTTTGCTGCATTATCCCAGCTCCTTAGTTAGTTTGTAGTGCGAGGAGACAAACCCTTCCCGCTCGTAGAAACGGTGCGCGTCCTCCCGCTTTTTGTTGGAATCCACCTCAAGGCAGACACAACCGGAATCAATGGCGATTTGTTCCACTGCTGCTAAAAGGTCCATACCTATCCCCGCGCTGCGGCAGTTTTCATCCACAACAAGGTTGACGATTTCTGCCGTTTTACGGGAATAGTGCAGATGGTAATGGATATCGTAAGCTATACACCCGAGTATTTTAGAGTCCTTTTCATACACTAGCACCTGCCCATTATCAACTCCAAATGAATAACAGTCATCGAACAGCTCCTTTGTAAACTCATGTGTCGATAGTTGCTTTATCAAACCATATACTGCATCCAAATCAGTATCTACTGCGGCACGAATCATAGATTTTTCCTCACAATGATTTCCATGTCCCGAAAATCCGGGAGATTTTAACATATCGTCGCCACCCCGCTTTCGTCTGATAAAAAGTCGCCGATACCAAAACGCTGCGGTTCGAATCTGCCGTGGTAATCGCTTCCGCCTGTCATAAACAGGCCGAGTTGGTTTGCGTAATCGCGAACTGTTTCTTTGTCTTTTTCTGTATGCGCGTGATGGTTCAATTCCAGCCCATCGAGCCCTGATCTTACAAGCTCCGGGATAAGCCAAAAATTCTGCTGCTGACCCGGATGGGCGAGCACGGCAAGCCCTCCCGCTTCCTTTACTGCCCTTACCGCTTCGAAGACGTCTATATACTCTACGTCAAAAGCGCAGGGTCCGCCGTTCTTAAAGGTCTTATTATAGAAAGCCCCGAACATATCCGGGACTTGCCCGGTCGACACAAGACAGTCCAGAATATGCTGCTTGTATAGGTACTTCCCGTCCGCCCGCGCCAGTTTGTCCACGTCGAGCTTGTACCCCATGCGTGTTAGAATGTCCGTCTGCTTTTCTGAGTTTCTGCTACGCGATTCCAACAGCGGCTGGGTGAGCGCGGTGATGATTTCCGTATTTTCGATGTTATAGCCCAATACATGCGCTTTTGTGTTTGTTTTGCGGTGAACCGATGATATTTCAACGCCGCATGCGACCTTTATGCCAGTCACGGCTGGAATCTGCGACACATGTGACAAAGTATCGTGATCCGTTATGGCAATGGCGTCAAGTCCTTTATTTCTTGCTATCGCAATTATATGCCCGATGGAATCGCTGCCATCTGACACTGTGGAATGAATATGCAAATCGGCTTTCATGAGACCAACTCCCCTTCGGATATGTTGAAGACATTGTCGCACAAACCTTCCATGAATTCAATGTCATGAAAAATGCCGATCATGCTGGTGTCCATCCCTTTGAGTTTTTGCAGCATGTCCCGGACAAGGGTTTTTGTCTTGTTGTCGAGGGACGCCGTAGGTTCATCCAGCATAAGCAGGCGAGGCTTTTTCACCATAGCGTGCGCGAGGTTCAGCCGGAGCCTTTCGCCGCCTGAAAAGGTGGCAGGGTATATGTCCCAAAGGCTTTCGGGAAGTTTGAAGTAACTCAGCATCTCTTTTGCGTCCGCCTCTGCGTTTCCTGCGTCCGTACCCATGTCTGTAAGGGCGTTCATCACATGCGATTTTGCCGTTGTCCGGGGCATGACGTTCAAAAACTGCGATACATAGCCGATTTCGCGGCGGCGCAGATAGAGGATTTCCCGCTCGGTAGCGGCGGCCAGGTTGATTCTGCCGAACGCTTGGCTTACGTACCAAATCTCCCCTTGCGTAGGCAGATAACTGCGGTTGATACATTTGAGGATCGTTGATTTACCCGCCCCCGAAAGCCCTACTATACCGATAAACTCCCCTTTATTCAGTCTCATGCTGATATCGTGGCAAGACTCAATTTCAAGCCCCGGATTATGCAGATAGAAGTTTTTTGACAAACCTACAATGCTCAATATTTCCGCAGGTTCTCTTTCGTAGTTGTTAACTGTTAACTGTTCACTGTTAATTGCCGTCACCTCCTGTACTCGACGCGGTATGTCGTATGTCCGTCCACAAAGGAATGGGTAATGACAGGGTAACCGTCAAGCACATCGACAATCAGCAAATCGGCTTTCTTACCCGGCTCGATAGAGCCGTAATCCTTATCTATCCGCATGGCTTTGGCGGGGTTGTGGGTAGCCCGGCTCACCATATGCGGCAGCGGGACGCCATGTTTTGTGTGCATCAGGAATATGCTGTGCAAAATGGCGGCCGGGTAATAATCAGAGCAGATAATATCGGCGCATTCCTCTAAAACAGCCTCCGTCGCAGACAAGTTGCCCGAATGCGAGCTGCCGCGCAGTATATTCGCCGCGCCCACGACTGTGTGTAACCCTCGTGATTTAGCGACTTTCGCGGCGTACAGCGTTATTGGAAACTCGCTGATGTCCACGCCGATTTTTTGGTTTTCTTTGAGTTTTTCAGGCGTGTCGTCATCATGCGAGGCCACCGGGATTCCTTTTTCGTGAGCAAGCCTCGCGAGCTCTGCAAGTTGCTCAAACTTGAGCTTTGGCTTTTGCGCGTGATACTCCAGCAATTCTTCCTCGCTCAACGCGCCCACTTCTTTGCCGTTGTGTTTCCCGTTGTATTTTGAAACCGTTTCCTGATACGCCGCCATACTGCTGTACTGCCCCTGGCCGGGCGTGTGGTTCATAAAAGAAACCTGATGCACCTTGTCTTGTTTTATCATTTCGCTCGCTATGTCGTAGGCTTCAAGGTTGTCTATTTCGATGCGCAGGTGAAAGCGGTGGTGGATCAAATGGTTGCGCAAATGGATAAAGGCAATCAAATCCGCCATTTGCTGGACGCTTTTTTTTGTGCGCAGCGGGGAACTTCCAAAAAATTCATCCCCAAACAGGGCTATGGAATGATACATGGTGGTGATTCCCGCGCCGAGCAAATCTCTCTCGCACGCCTTCAGCGCGAACTCAAAATCAACTTGCGACGTTGGGCGCGGTTGTATATACTGCTCGATTCTGTCTGAGTGGACGTCGATGAGTCCCGGCATGACAAAATGACCTCGCGCGTCCACAACGCGCTCCGCTCCGATTGTACTGTCAGCAAATCCGAGGATCCTGTCCTCGTCGATCAACACAGTTTTACCTTCCACGATCTGTTCAGGCGTAATTATTTTCCCGTTCTTAATAGCAATCAAAGCTGTTCCCCCTTTTATATCAACGAGTGTACAAGCTGCTGGGTGTAGGCGTGTTGGGGGTCTTCAAGGATTTGGTCTGTCAGGCCGCTCTCCACGATTTTTCCGTCCAGCATAACGATTGTCCTGTCGGCGAGCATACGAATGACCGCGAGGTCGTGAGACACCAGCAAAATGGATATGCCAAACTCCGCCTTGATTTTTCGTATTAGATCAAGCACTTTGGCCTGTACAGACAAATCAAGCCCCGTGGTCACCTCGTCAAGCAGCAGGAGCGCCGGGTTATTGGCGAGAGCTTTGGAAATCTGTACTCGTTGCTGCATACCTCCGGAAAAAACCCGTGGTGCTTCGCTCATGCGGGAAACCGGTATCTCTACCGCTTCAAAAAGCTCTTTGGCGCGCGCTGTCATCTGCCCCGCGTTCCTGCTGCCGGCCGCTATGATTTTTTCAGCAATGTTGGACGCGGCGGAAAAATCCATACGCAACCCTAAAGCGGGATTCTGATAAACCATTCCCATTACGCTGTTTTTGATGTGCCGTTGTTCAGCGGGGCTCGCCGCCCATATGTTTTTTTGACCGTCTTTGTAATCGCGCAGTACCGCACAGCCGGAAGTCGGGACAAAATCAAAATACAGCGACCTCATAAGCGTGGTCTTGCCCGAGCCGCTCTCCCCTACCAGGCCCAGCACCTCTCCGGGGTAGACGTCAAGGGACAAATCGTTTGCCGCCCAAACGGCCCCGCAGGATGCACAGCGGTTTTTTTCTATGTTTTCAAGGCAGAAGGGACACCCCTCGCCGTATCGAACAGTCAGATTTTTTACCGATAATACCGGCGTTTCATTCAGATGCATGAGACATGACCTCCTGACAATACGAGGCGTCGGAGCATTGATAGAACCTGTCGCCGGTTTGTTGGTCAAACACTTCGTCAAGGTATGAGTTTTCACTTCCGCACAGACGGCATTTTTTGCCGGCGAAGTTTTCCCTTTCAAACGGAACGTCGTCAAAGGCAAGGGAAACGACTTCGGTAAACGGCGGAACGGCGTAAATCTTTTTTTCCCGCCCCGCGCCGAACAGATACAGGCACTCCGCTTTGTGCAGTTTTGGGTTGTCGAACTTAGGTATAGGGCTTGGGTTCATCATATATCGACCCTCGACCAAACATGGGTATTCGGACGGGATGGTCACTTTTTTGTATTTCACCAGGCTTTCGTAGAGTTGAAGCCACATCGGCGCGTAGTCCTTTTCCGCGTGCATTTTTTTGGTTGTTTCTTCGCGGGCTTCGACAATGCGCAGCGGTTCGGGTATTGGAACCTGAAATACGAGTATTTGCGCGTTATTCAAAGGGACTTCCGGTATTCTGTGCCGGGTCTGTATCAGCGTCGCCTCATGGGTATCGGTCGTGGTTTTTACGTCTGTGCAAAGTCCGACGAATTTTTTGATGTTTACGGCGTTTACGCTTTCGTCGCTGCCCTGATCGATAACTTTCAATACATCATCCGGCCCGATGAGCGATAGGGTAAGCTGGATGCCTCCCGTACCCCAGCCCCGGCCTATGGGGAGCTCGCGGGAGCCAAATGGGACTTGATATCCCGGTATTGCGACGGCTTTCAGTGCGGCGCGGCGTATTTCCCGCTTGGAGCCCTCGTCAAGGAAGGCAAAGTTGTAGTCTTTATTCATCGTGTTTTCCTCACCGCGTCCAGCTTTGACTGGAATGTTACGTAATGCGGCAGTTTCAGATGTGAAATAAACCCGTTCATTTCCAGACTGTCGCCGTGCGTCAATACGAATTCTTCGTTTTGCGCCGGATACGGACCGCCGTTATCCAATTCCCGGTCAATCACGGCCATTGAGATAGCCTTTGTTTCATTTCGCCCGAACACGGCGCCGTATCCGACTGCGAGCTTCAACTGATTTTTGTCGTCCGCTGAATTAAAGCATTCAACTTCGGTTATGAGGATTTCGCCTATGTATATGCTTTCGCTATCGTCCAACAAACTTGGTACGTAAAGCTCCACATACCCGCATCGAAGCTCCCCGACTGTCGGATGCACCTGTCCGAAACCGCGCAACGCGGAGTATGCCAGCCCGGAAATAAAGCCTGTGTCAGCACGGGCGAGGGTTTGGAGGCGCGCGCTTCTTTCAGCCGGGAATTCAAGCAAGTTCGCTGTTACGTCGTGTGGAGGTCGGTTGTCGGGTGCATAGCGATCGATCAAGCCTTCTTTTTTCAGCTCGTCCGAAACGCGGGGACATGGGACTATTTCTTCCGGGGTTTGCTCTTGAATTGTATTTAGCATGGTTTTCCGGATTTCGGCGGCGTTTTCGTCGTTGATATCAAAGTTTATAAGCCTGTGGGTGTAATCATATGTCGCGCCAAGTATTTGACCACCTACTATGTCTTTAAACGCAGCCGATATGCGGCGCACGACCCGCATATTGCCTGTGTCAACTATGTTTGTATAGTAGTTTCTTGTGAGGGTGGACCGATAGGCCCGCAGCAAAAAGACCGCTTCTTCTATTGAACCCTCGCACTGTTTGAGCGCAAGGGCGGCGTACGTTCCTGAATATAGACCGGCTTCGCTCATAACCCGGTCAACAAGCAGCGACAGCTTTTTTTCTATCGCTTCGATTTCAACGTCCTTATCCGTGCCGCTTTTGTAAAAATCCAGCAGCTTGATACTCTCCTCTATGGCTTCTTTGCCGCCGGACACCGCTACATACGCCAACTATTCCACCACCTTCACAAGCCGGGGTATGGCCACTAATTCACCCGCGCCCGAAATAAAAAACAAGTCGACGCCCTGCGGGTATTCGTAATGCTGCGCCTCGCGTATGGCAATCGCGTTTTTTACAGCTTGCGTCAACTGGACTTCCGGGCGTCCGTTTATGCCCGGCCCGGCAAGTCTAAAACGGCAAGCGGGGGCGCCGTCGTTATTTATAATAACAGTCGCGCTTTTGTGCGGGTCGGCAAGAGCGCCACATTTTGCGTTTTTTATAACGTATTCCATGTAACCTAAGTCGCTTACAAAAATAAAATCAGCGGTTTCGACTTTTTCCCGCCTTGCAAGCGTCATCGACGCGATTTCATCCGCCAGCGTGTTATTATCGCAAGTATTGAAACTGACCTCGTTGTCCAAAAGCGTCATAGCCACTGCCAGAAGCCCGGAATAGCCGCAAACCAGCTTGTCCGCGTATTCTTTAATGTTGACAACCCTCCCGGGGTTTGACATGGCCTCAAGAATGTGGCGGAACACTTTCTGGCTGTCGAACACGACGTCGAAATCATGCTTTTTTGTTAGCTGCAAGGTCATCGGGCGCCTCCTGATCTATTGAGTTAAAATTCACCATTGTTTTAAGGTGCATGGCGTTTTCGCGTTTGACCCGGTCGTTTTGTTCCCGTTCAAGCGCGAGCAAAATGTCCATGCCTGTAAAAACGCCCTTGTTGACGGCCGCGTCGATTATTGCCATATCCAGAGTTTTTTCAAGGTCGTCGCCCATTGCGACGGCAAGACCTTTCACGCCGTCAAGTTCGACCAAGGCTTCGCAGACAATGACCTCGCCGATATAAAACAAGCCTTGTTTGACTGGTTCGCGCATTTTTATCATTGCCAAAGTTTTGCCCGGTTCTTTGATAACAACCGGGTGGTGGGTTTTCTGAATTTCAGCGGACATGGCTGCAATCTCCTGTCTGTCCGCTTTGGCTAAAATTTTTGTAAGCCGCTTTTTGTCCATCCTTACCGTACCTTTGCCTTGATTTTGGTTGCGAACATTTCCAGCACAATGACTGCGGCGACAACGATATAGGTTATAAATCCAAGCTCGCGCAGATCGAAATAGAAGTTGCCCGCCATAAACAGGTCAAACCCGATGCCGCCCGCGCCGGCCGCCGCGCCTATGGCAAGGGCGACATTGAAGTTGATTTCAAACCGCAGAAATGTCCACGCCGTCATATAGCTGATGGAAGCGGGCAAAATCGCCTGAAATACGATCTGCCAATAGCTTGCGCCGCTGGCTTTCAGCGCTTCTATGACGCCTCCGTCTATTTCCTCAATGGATTCGGAGTATGCCTTGATCAAATGCCCGGCGCTGTGAAAAGTAAGCCCAATGACCGCGGCGACGCTTCCCAATCCTGCCGCGACGGTAAAAATGAGAACCCAAAGAATCGTCGGCACCGCTCTGACGAATGCAACGATACTTCGGATAATGTTCCCCACAATGGGATTGGCTATGTTTCTGGCGCACAGCAAAGAGCCAAAAAGTGCGATGATAGCCCCAAAGATGGTGGCAAGTGCGCCGAGGGAAAAAGTCACGAGCAGCGCATGTAACGCGCCGCTTATGGTAGCATATTTCAAATGCGGTTGGACGAACATCACTTTTGCATTATTGAGAGTGCCTGCGACGGCTTGCGCAAAGTTAATGTCTTTATAGTCAAACGTCAAAAATCCATATAAAGTAATCCCAAACAGAACTAAAATCGTAAGTTTTATGGCTAAGCTACTTTTTGATTTCGCCGCTGTTTTGATTTTCCCTCTGTGAGTTTTTTCCATTTGCCTATGCAGGTCAAGAGGTATAGGCGCGGGGGCTGTAATAACAAGTTCGCTCATCACATGATCACCTTTCTGATTTGATTGGACGTAATTTCAATGGCTATAACCAGCAGCACAATTGAAATAACGACGAGGCTTGCCGAACCGAAGTCCATCCGCTTGTAGTACATATCGAACAAAGCGCCTATGCCTGTCGCCGTGAGCACGCCGATCAATGTGGAATTTCTGATGTTCGTTTCGATCATATACAAAATCCATGAGATCATCGTCGGCATCGAGGATGGGATGATACCTTGAAATACCATCTGTAAGGACGTCGCGCCTGTTGCGTGCAATGCTTCGACACAGGATGCGCTTACTTCGTCTATGGTTTCGATAAAGGCTCGGGTCAACGTGCCAAATGTATAGAAAAACAGGGCGAAAAACCCTGTCAGGACATTTTGGCCGAAAGAGAACAGAAGCAAAATCGCCCAAACCACATCGGGGACATTTCTGAAAAATGCGGCAATGACCCTTACGAGACGGGCAACCCAGGGGTTTGCTTTTGTGGTTTTCGTACCCAACAGGCTGAAGAAGAACGAGCATACGGCGGCGCATACTGTAACGGCCACCGACACAAGCGCCGTCTCGATCAGTTTCGTCAGGATATTTGGTAGGCGCGTCCACGCCTTTTCATCGGGGATCAGGTTTTTGGCCATCCATATTATCGCCTTTGGTATCGACTCAAAGCCGCCTATAAGACTGTAATCGGCCACGAGCGAGGAACCAATGAAAAGGGCTATCACTCCCAAAAAGACCAGCGTGAACGTCCGTTTCCGTTTTGTAAATACAGATGTTTGACTTTTGTTATCCGACATCGGTGATGAGTTCACCCTCCTCCGATTGATAAATCTCGTGGATTTTTGACTTTGTCAAATTCTCCGGCGAGCCGTCATAGACGATCCGGCCGGCGGTAATTCCTATAATTCGCTTGGAATATTTCATGGCGACGTCCACCTGATGCAGATTGCAAATACAGGTGATTTTCATGGTCTGGTTGATATTGCTCAGATGGTCCATGATGATTTTTGAGGAGCTGGGGTCGAGGGACGCGATGGGTTCGTCGCATAGAATGAGCCTGGGCTCCTGCATGAGGGAGCGGGCGATCCCCACGCGCTGTTTTTGCCCTCCAGACAGTTCGTCGCAGCGCTTGTACGCCTGCTCGGTAAGCCCGAGCTTGGCTAAAATCTGAAAAGCGTTTTCTTTTTCCTGCTCCGAATAGGCCCCGGCCGCGCCGCTGATGGTCGATTTGTGGCCGAGGCGCCCGTGCAAAACGTTTTCAATTACGCTGAGCCTCTCGACAAGATTATAGTGCTGAAAGATCATCCCGATTCTTTTCCGGACCGCCCGGAGCTGGCTTTTGCTTGTCGCGGCGTTGTCGATGCGCGTGACCTTTCGACCCTCCAGGACCAAGGATCTGTCAGGTGGGGTAATATTTGTGCCGTCGAATATAATTGTACCCTGCGTTGCATCAACAAGCCTGTTGATGCAACGCAGTATGGTCGATTTGCCGGAACCTGACGGTCCGATGATGGACAGGAACTCGCCCTCGTTCACCGAAAATGAGACGTCGGTCAGCGCCGTGGTTATGCCGTTGTATACTTTACTTACATTCCGAAATTCCAGGATAGGCATATGATCAAACACCATCCGTCTATTTAGCGATAGGGGTCATACCACGAATCGGTGGTGGCGACATAACCGTAGCTGGAGGATTTTTTGTACAGCCCGAAAGCGCCTTCGACTTCCGCGTCGTAAAAGAGCAGTTCGTTGGAGGCTACTTCTTCCGAGGTGAACAGTTCCAAAATCGCCTGAATTTCGGCGCTGCTCAGGTTTTGGGGATTATACGCGTTGGGGCCGTTGAAAACGGGGGTGGATGCGATAACGACAAACTCTTTTCCCGCGTGGGCGTCAAACGGGGCGTCGGCGTCGGCTTTGACCGCATATACGGCGCCGACTGTATTTTCCGCGCCGGATACGAGTTCAATATAGGCCTGAAGTTCAATGTCACAGAAGGCTGCGACGTCCGCGTTGCCGGTGATCAAGTTGATTGCGGAGCCTTGATGCGACTGGCCGAAATACACTTCATTGAAGAAGTTTCCGTCTGGGAGAAGGTCGTCTTCCGTCAGGTTATCGTTTGTGAAATGCGCGATAATCGAGGAGGTTGGGACCCTGAACCCCGATGTGGAGCTATTTGAAACGAAGGACATCTTTTTCCCTTTAATGTTGTCTATGGAGTAAGAGCCGCCGTTCATGTACTGATCCGCGACGTCTTTGTCGACGCAAATCCACGCGAAGTATTTTGCACCGTCAAGCCCCCATTCTTTATCGCTGTTGACAAACAGGACATTGACTTCCGGGTTTTGGTTTTTCGCTTCTATGTAGCCGACGGCGCCCATTGCCATGGCTATATCGGCCTGGCCGCTGGCGAGGGATTGAATGGCAATCGTATAGTCTGTCGTTGTTTTGTTTTCAACTTTCCTGCCGGTGGCCTGCTCAATGAGCCTTGCGACTTCGGCGCGCACTTCCGCATGGGTGTTTGACGATTCATTGGGGTACCAAACGACATTGATGGTTGAAGTGTTCACCGGTGTGGGGTCGGGTACATTTGCCGACGCGGGCGTTTGGGCGTTGCTTTGGTTGGAGCTTGGGACGTTGCTCTGGCTGGCGCTTTGGTTGGCGCTCTGGTCGTCAGTGGTCGAGCTGCTCGCCGAACTAGTAGCGCCGCAAGCTGCTGCCCCCAACGCTATAACGACCGCCAGCAAAATCGCTGTCATTGTCCTAAAAGTAATGTTTTTTCGCATTTGTTTTCACCTTATCCTCTTTTTATATTTTGGCAGCGGGTATCATCACGCTACGTCAATGACTATAAAGCGCCAATGTAAAATCTAAAAGCAGCGCGGTGTAAACAGTTCGTATAATTCGTGTAAAGTATCACCGTTGGAGGCAGTGGTTTTCCCACGTGATATTATGCGCGAAACGACGCAATGGGGGTGCAGCAAAATGTAGGGGTCGCCCAGTTTGCGACCCCTACATTTTGCTATTTATTCAGCGATTACCTTGTTGTTCAGCGTTTATCTAAGTGCCTCAGCAGCGCCGCGTAGTCTTCGGGACTGTCCATGTCAAGCAGCACTCCGCGGTCGTTTGTTTCAACGTCTACGGACTGAAAAGGATGTAGGATCCCTTTAAGCCCGTTTTCGCCGCTGCTTGCAAGTATCTGTCCTGTATACTGCGACGGTATGAGCGGCGGATGGCCGCGACTGCCCTCAAATACCGGATGGCATACGGCGGGCGTCTCAAGTTCGCCACACGCCCCCAAAAGGGCATGAAGCGTCACGGGCGAACACGCCGCGCAGTCGGCCGGAAGCAGGAAAAACACGTCGGTATCCCCCGGCAGGGAGGATACGCCTTTCAGGACGGACGTGAACATCCCCTCACTGTAGCGCTCATTGTATACGAGATCGACGGACGACAGGGACGCCCCCAGGGCGTCCCCTATTCTTTCCTGTTCATATCCGGTCACTACAATAATGCGCGCCGCTCCGGCCTTAAGCATAAGCCTGACGGCGCGCAAGACCGCGCTCTCACCGCCCACCGGCAATGCCGGTTTAAATACGCCCATCCTGCTGGAAAAACCGGCGGCGAGGATAATAGCGGC
>Ga0082212_10006053_pt1 | contig 16346 bp, 4 predicted proteins | sample TergutNt197P3_FD_71548 | JGI IMG/M metagenome (GOLD analysis project Ga0082212, IMG submission 71548) | Neocapritermes taracua P3 segment gut microbial communities from Petit-Saut dam, French Guiana - Nt197 P3 | ecosystem: Host-associated > Arthropoda: Insects > Digestive system > Gut ... | reverse complement strand
AAAGGAAATGTCCAAACAACACCGTTTGAGGTTACAGCTGATATGTATGACGAGAATATGCACTATTTTTTGGGTCATTATTTTTTCGACACTTACGATGCAGCTATGAGTTCCTTTCCATTTATCCGATCGGGAATAATGATAGATCGCATTGAAGTTTGGGTAACCAATAAACGCGGAAATTTTAATGAAGCGCGGAATATTGTTGCTTTTGCCGACTTAGGTGAAAATGTACATATATATAACAACGAATTTACTCAAGCTTCGGGTTCTGATATTTTCCCGTATAACAATGCGAATAATTTATATACTAAAATTGTCAATGATTATCCCGCAAGAGATATCAACACCGTAAACCAGATACTGGGAATAACCGCCTTAGAAGGAGGAACCGATTTTGAAAAAATAGAAAGCGCACGAAAATTGGAAGCCTCGGAATACACCCTCCATCAACAGTTGGGGTATATTTCCCTACGCAGTCCCTTACATGCCGACGAAGTATTGGCGGTAGCTTTTTCCTATTCCTTCAATGGATATACGTATCAGGTCGGTGAATTTTCGACAGACAATCCTTCAAATACCCGAGAAAATTTGTATGTCAAGCTCTTGAAAGGGACAACAGTATCTCCTGAATCTCCCACATGGAGGTTGATGATGAAAAATGTATATACCATTACGAATGGTCGAAACCTTGACAGGGAGCAATTCCGGCTCAATATCAAATATCAGAACGATACAACCGGCGTTTTTCTCAACTATATCACCGAAGGGGAAATCGCTAACCAGCTGTTACTGCGTGTGATGAATTTAGACCGGCTCAATTCGCGAAACGAGCCACATCCCGACGGTTTCTTCGATTTCGTTGAGGGACAGACCGTTTTTCCTCAATCTGGGAAAATTATCTTCCCTGTAATTGAGCCTTTCGGATCGCATCTGCGGAAAAGAATCAATAATGACGCCATCGCCGATAAATATGTTTTTCAGGAATTGTATGATTCTACGCTGACAGTAGCCCGTCAGACCGCCGAAAAAAACAAATTTATTCTTCAGGGAGAATACAAGGGGGCTAACAGTTCAAATATTGATTTGGGGGGATACAGTGTAGCGAAAGGATCGGTGGTGGTTACAGCCAATGGTGTTCGTCTGCAAGAGAACAGAGACTACATTGTCGACTATGCAACAGGATCGATAACTATTATTAATCCTGTCTACGAAAATGCCAATATTAACGTTTCTTCCGAAGACCACAGCAATTTCAATATGCAACGGAAAACCATGATGGGCTTGAATCTGAATTATGCACTCAATTCGCAATTCAATGTTGGCGCCACGATCATGAATTTGAGCGAGATGCCGCTCACGATGAAAACTGCTCCGGGACAAGAATCTATTAACAATACCTTGTTTGGCTTCAACGTCAATTATGCAACCAAGTCGCAAGCATTGACCAATTTAATAGATAAACTGCCTTTCCTTGAAGCAACTACTCCTTCGCAAATTACGTTCAGCGCCGAATATGCTCAATTGATTCCCGGACATTATCAGAGTAAATACGGAGGCGACAATTCTTATATCGACGATTTCGAACAAGCCAAGCGGCCAATCGACCTTCGTACGCCTTACTCATGGTTTTTGGCCTCAACTCCTTCCTTATTTCCGGAATCCCGTTTGGTTAATAATATTAATTATGGCAAAAACAGGTCTCTACTTGCGTGGTACAATATTGACGGGTTATTCACGCGAAATTCCTCCATGACGCCTACGCATATAAAAAACGATTTGAATCAATTGTCCAACCACTATGTCAGGGAAATATTGGAAACAGAACTTTTCCCGAACAAAGACCAGCGATTCGGCGAATCGGCTACCATTCCCGTTCTCAACCTTGCTTTTTATCCCCAGGAACGCGGTCCGTATAATTTGGATTCGGATGGTATGAATGAACAAGGTCGTCTGAATGAACCCGAAAAACGTTGGGGAGGAATTATGCGGCGTATAGAAAGCGGACAAACCGATTTTGAAGCAAACAATGTTGAAACCCTTGAGTTTTGGTTATTGGATCCGTTTATCTACAACCCTAACTCTCCGGGAGGGAATTTATATTTCAATTTGGGAGAAATCTCAGAAGATATTTTGAAAGATGAAAAAAAATTCTTTGAAAACGGATTACCGATCGACGGAGATACCACGAAAGTGGAAAAAACCGTTTGGGGATTGGTTCCTAAACAGCAATCTACCGTATATGCTTTCGATAATGCAAAAGGAGCAAGGAAGATACAAGACGTGGGATTGAACGGTTTAAGTACGGAACAGGAATTTAATTATCCTACTTATGCCCAATATATAGACGAATTGCAGAGTAAATTGCCTGCAGCAACCATTCAAATGATGCGGGAAGACCCGTTCTCTCCATTCAACGACCCTGCCGGAGATAATTATCACCATTTCAGAGGTTCAGATTACGACCGAGCAGAAATGCCGATTTTGGGAAGATACAAACGCTACAATGGGACGGAAGGGAATTCTGCCGATGCAGAAGACTCCCCCGAAAATTACAACACAGCAGCACGGTTAACACCGGATGTGGAAGACATCAATCAAGACAACACCTTGAATGAAACCGAAAAGTATTTCCAATACAAAGTATCCATCCGTCCCGAAGATATGCAAGTCGGACAAAATCACATTGTACAAAAATTGGAGGTAAGGCCATACATGAAAAACGGTGCAAATGAAACGGTAACCTGGTATCAATTCAAAATTCCAATCCGAGAATTTGACGAATCCGTTGGCGGCATGCGGGACTTCAAAACCATTCGTTTTATGCGGATGTTTTTGACCAATTTTTCCGATTCGGTGATTTTGCGCTTTGGAACTTTTGAATTGGTTCGTGGCGATTGGCGTGTATATACCAAAAACTTATACGATCCCAAACGACCACCTCAAACCGAAGCAAGCATCAGCCTGTCGGTAGTGAATGTGGAGGAAAGCGGAGAAAAACAGCCGGTAAATTATGTAATGCCTCCGGGCGTAAACCGGATATTAGACCCCGGTCAACCCCAACTGCGTCAACAAAACGAACAGGCATTGGCCGCTCAGATAACAGACTTGTCTCCGGGAGATGCTCGCGCCATTTATAAAGCAACAGCCTTAGACACAAGACAATATAGAAGGATTCAAATGTTTGCTCATGCAGAAGAAATTATTAACAGTTCCAACCTGAACAACGATGACCTTTCCATTTTTCTCCGCTTAGGATCAGACTATAACAATAACTATTATGAATACGAAATTCCGTTGAAAATCACACCCCCGGGACGTTACGGGAATAATAATACCGACAGGGAAGCCGTTTGGCCTAATTCCAATATGCTTGATTTTCCTTTCGAAGCGCTCACAAATCTTAAATTGGAACGAAATAAAGAAAAACGGAAAGCAGGATCCGAGGTTACTTATTATACTCCTTTCAAGTCGAGAGACCCTGAAAAACCCTTGAATACCATTTCGATTGTGGGAAATCCGTCAGTTTCGGATATCAAAGTAATTATGATCGGCGTTCGTAATAATTCAGGCAATACACAATCAGTAGAAATTTGGGTGAACGAACTGCGGTTGACCGAATTCAATGAAGACGGAGGATGGGCAGGCAATGCTAACCTTTTTGTCGGGATATCCGATTTGGGATCTGTCAACTTTACCGGAAGAACAGAAAGTGCCGGGTTCGGAAGTTTGGATCAGGGTATCATGGAGCGAAATTTGGATGATAATTATCAATACAGCATATCTACCCAACTCGATTTAGGACGTTTCCTGCCCGTAATGAAGTCTAAAATGAGTATTCCTTTCAATTATTCCTATCAGGAAGATGTCGTTAGCCCCAAATACAACCCTTTAGATCAAGATGTACTACTCAAAGAAGCAATCAATTCTATAGAAACAAAAGCCGAAAAAGATTCTATCCGCAACTTTGCCCAAAATAAAATCACTACCAAAACCATTGATTTTAACAATGTAAGAATGGCTGTTCAGAGTAAAACACCGATGCCTTACGATCCGGCAAATTTCGATCTAAGTTATTCATACGCCGAAAACAGTTTGCAAAATGCTACTACTGAATATGACCGGACAACAAGAACCAGACTCAACGCAAATTATGGATACAGCTCTCCACTACCGTCGTGGAAGCCTTTCGGCAGTTCACAGGGTAGTACACAGCATCAATCGCAAAATAATACGAACAGCAATTCAAATGCAAACTCGCTAAATAAGTTTTTCAAAGAAATAGAAATCAATTATTTACCCAACAGCATTACACTGGGTTCGGATATTTCAAGGGAATACAATGAATTTCAATTGCGGGATTTGGGAGATATGGGAGAGAACAAGATTCCCGCATCGTTCAGAGATGATTTTTTCTGGAATCGGTCAACTATGCTCCAATGGGATATAACAAAAAATCTGAAAGTTGATTTTAGATCAGGTACCAACGCAAGAATAGAATCACCCTATGGTCAGGTTAACAAACGATTATTCCCTGACGAATATGCTTTGTGGAAAGATTCCGTATGGCAAAGTATTCGAGATTTGGGTAGACCAATGGATTATAAACAGACATTTTCGGCAAATTACACACTACCTTTCAGAAACATTTCTGCGCTTAATTTTTTAAGTGCAACACTCAATTTTAACAGTGGTTATTCATGGCAGAGAGGCGCCATACTGGAAGACAAGGAAATCGAACTGGGAAATACAATCAATAATAATCGTACAATAGGTATCAACAATGCCACAATCAATCTACTCAACTTATATAATAAATCCAAATTTCTTGAAGATGTCAATAAAAAATATACGGCAAACCGATCGTTAAATTCCAGTTTATCGTCAAGAACCACTTCGCGTCAAACAGCCGGTAGCAGAAATCAACAAGTGGCTACAGAACAGAGAAAAAAATCTTTTGAAAGTGAAATTACCCTTAGCCCCGATTCGGCAACCATTATAAATCATCAGTTGAATAATAAACGCCTGCGGATAACGGCAAGAAACGAAAACGGCAAGTTGTATGTACTTAAATATAAAGCTTTAGATAATAATTCCATTCAAATCAATAACAAAGACAGCGTTAATTTGAAGTTGTCTATTTCGCAGTTGCCTCCTTTAGACGAAAACGCATGGTATAAAATAGCCCAGGGCGCCGCTCGCGGATTGATGATGGTGCGATCGGTTTCATTTTCATACACTCAAAACAATAATATGATGCTTCCTTATTTCAGTCCGGATATAGGCAACTTTTATGGCCAAGGTTCAACCCCCGTAGGTTATGCGCCCGGCTTGGACTTTGCATTCGGATTAGTGGGTATGGATTACATAGAAAAAGCCAATAACCGCAAATGGTTAATAAGAAATACAGAGAACATCACGCCGGCAATGTTAAATAAAACGGAAAGTTTCAAATTCACAGCGCAGTTAGAACCAATAGTCGGTATGCGTATCACATTGGATGCCGATCGCACTGAGTCAAAACAAAATCAATATTATTTCATGCATGCTAACATGCCTCCCAGAATGAGCGGTCGATTCCAAATGACTACCATTTCTATCGGTTCGGCTTTCGAATCAATAAATCCAAAAAACAGCTACTATTCTAAAACTTTTAACAATTTTTTGAAAAATAGAGAAATTATTGCCGGACGATTGGAACAGTCATATAATCAAACAACATATCCCAATGCCGGTTTCTTAGCTAATAGCTATTTGGCCGGACAACCATACGATCCGTCTCTCGGCGGAGTCGGTCTGAATGCATCAGATGTGTTGATACCTGCTTTCTTAGCCGCATATACCGGTCAAAACCCAAAATCAATTGGATTTTCGGCATTTCCATCACTGCTGAAATTACTTCCGAACTGGGTAGTTTCTTATGATGGACTGATGCAATTGCCTTTCATTGGGAAACACTTCCGTAATTTTAACATAGATCACAGATATTCAAGCGTTTACTCCATTGGCGCCTTTAATTCGTTTATGAATTGGGTAGATGCCAACAGTACAGATGGAATCGGCTTTATCCAAAATGTTGCTTCAAACAACCCTTTCCCTTCGTCACCTTTCGACATAACCACTGTCAGTATAAATGAAGTATTTGGCCCTTTGATCGGGTTAAATTCAACGCTTCAAAACGATGTAAGCCTGTCATTCAAATATGACAAAATACGTACTGTCAATTTGAATATTTCGTCTTATCAAATCACCGAATTACTTAATAATGATTTCACATTCGGTATGGGATACCGGTTCGACAATTTTAACAAAGTATTGAAAATCAGAAAAACAGGCGGCACCAATTTTAATAATGAATTGAAAATTGATGCTGCCGTAACTTATCGCAAAATGCTAAGTTTAATCCGTAAAATTGAAGACAGTTTCACCCAGGCGATCAGTGGAGATGCTCAAACGACCCTCAAACTTTCGGCGGACTACAATTTAAGTAGAATGATTACGCTCCAAGCCTATTTCGATAGACAAATCAGCAATCCTTTGGTTTCTTCAACTGCCTATCCGCTGACGAAATCCAATTTCGGAATCAGTCTCAGAGTGAATTTCGATCGATAATAATATAATAGTATAATAGTATACCAATATATGAGACATACAATTTATATCTTCGCTCTTTTAACTTTTTTATTTACGGCTACTGTCTATGCAACTTCTGAGACTTCAGAGGCTGTTCGTGAAAAAAAGTCGGTCATCGAAAATGTGACTTCGTGGTATATGAGTCACATGAATTATGGTACAATCACGCTGCTAATGACCGTAGAAAGTTCATTTATCCCTTTTCCTTCGGAAGTGATTGTTCCGCCGGCAGCCTACTTAGCCAGCCAAAAAGACAGTCATTTGAACATTGTATTGGTAGTTGTTTTTGCCACGATAGGCGCATTGATCGGCTCTATCATCAACTACTACCTTGCTCTATTTCTTGGGCGACCGGTTATCTACCGCTTTGCCGAAAGTAGGATAGGGAAAATGTGTTTGTTAAGCAATGAAAAAGTAAAAAAAGCCGAAGATTATTTTGTTAAACACGGCAATATCTCAACCCTGATCGGCAGATTGATACCTGGTATACGTCAACTAATTTCCATACCGGCTGGCTTATCCCGTATGAATTTCGGAAGTTTCCTATTGTACACTTTCATCGGAGCAAGCGTATGGAACATTGTTTTGGCAGTTCTCGGATACATCGCTCACGGCAATGCCGATTTGATTAACCGGTACAGCAAAGAACTTTCCTACCTCCTGTTCGGACTTGGTATCTTATTTGTCCTATATTTGATCTACAACGGATTTTTCAAGAAAGAGAAGCAGGGATAAATAACGCGATGAATACACCGTCATTGCGAGGGCAATAGCCCGAAGCAATCTATATATTTGTAATTATTTAATGTAATCTATATAATTTCTATTGTTAGCAATGTTTTTGGACAAGTAACTATCGGAGTATTAGAGATACCCCATAAATTGCGGGCTATCGTTCAACTGCGCTCACAAAAGCCCAAGCCCGCAATGATAAATCAACCGAGAGGAATTTGAAGAATCAACGGAGTCAATTAGGAATCAATCCTAAATCTTTCAATAATTCGGGAATTGTTTGTTCGAAATTAACACCGAAGCGGATGTCGGTTCCTGCTTGTGCTGTTTTCCGTATCGCCGAAGCGGTGAAACGAACCGCAATCGCTGCTGCTTCATCTAAGGGAAAATCATTCAGGATAGCCGACAGAAGCGCCGAGCCGAACACATCGCCGGTGCCGTGATAATAGCCGGGGATGCGTTTTTCAAAGCAATAGGCAATTTCCCCTTTACCTGCATCATAAGTGGCAGCTCCCAATTCTTCCTCATTAAAAAAGACGCCGGTCAGAACAATTTTTCGGGGACCCAAATTGCTTAATTTTTTCAGAATGCTTTCGATATAAGATTGGGTATAAGGTCCCGGAAGGTAGGGTTCGCCAATCAATAAAGCGGCTTCCGTCAGATTCGGAACAATAATATCCGCTTTTTCGCACAATTTACGCATTCCCAATGCAAATTCCGGAGAAAAGATTTTATACAACTCCCCATTGTCGGCCATTACGGGATCGACCAAAATCAGGTTCTTTTTCGTTTTGAATGTTTCAAAGAACTTCGTAACCAAATCCAATTGCTCGAAAGACCCCAAAAAGCCGGTATAAATGGCATCGAAACAAATATCCAACGATTTCCAATGGTCGGTGATCGGTTGCATATCTTCCGTCAAATCGCGGTAAGTGAAACCTGTGAATCCGCCCGTATGCGTGGACAATACAGCCGTAGGTAAAACACTGGTTTCTATTCCTGCTGCCGAAATAATTGGTAAGGCAACTGTCAGTGAACACTTGCCGAATCCCGATATGTCGTGAATGGCAGCAACTCTTTTTAATCTTTCTGTCATGGTTTGTAAATTTTTTCGCCTGCAAAGATACGATTTAATTCCTAACTCCTAATTCTTAATTATTAATTATTTTTCACCAGCTTACAATCCGGCTATAGTCTTTTTTTTGTTCCTCAAAAGATTTAGTTAAATACCTTCTTGTGGTATCTACGCTTTCGTGTCCCAGCAAATCAGCTAATTGCACGACATCGGTATTCTTTTTCAGATACATTTTGGCAAAGAAATGACGGAAAGCATGCGGGTGAAACTTTCTTTTCTCTAATCTGCAATTGCCTGCCCATGAGGCGAGGAGTTGGGCAAAGCCCCGCTTTTGCATTCTGTTTCCGAATCGATTGATGAAAACAAATCCAGAAAGTTGATTTTCGCGTGCAAAGTCGGTCATTTCTTTCGCTAAAGTTCTTGGGAAAAAGAAACGCCTTATCCGGTTGCCTTTTCCTTTCAAATCGACGTATCCCTGCGCAATATGTTCCCATTCAAACTGTAGAAACTCCGAAATGCGCGCTCCGGTAGATGCGATTATTCTTATCTGATAATAATTGGCCATATTCCTGTTTTTCAAATAATCTAACAACAGGTTGTATTCTTTTTCGTTGAAAACGTTGCTGACATCTAAATTTCGGGACAAACGCGGCGCTTTCAGTTTCAGTTCGGATTTGCCGATTATATCAGCTAGCTTGTTTAATGTATTTATTCTGACACATATCGTCTGCGGTTTCATTTTTTTCTCTTCCAAAGAAGCAATGAAACTGCGGAAATTTTCTCTGCTAATGTCGTTGCAGTATTCAAAATACTGCTTTATGCCCACATTATATGTGCGTATGGTGTATTCTGACAAATTACTGTTGGTAAGTAATTTGAAATTAAATTGGCGGATAATCTCTTTGTTTTGTTCCGATATGCCGGAAAGTTTTTCAGGCTCCTTTAGTTTTTTCTTTTTCCTGCCCGGACGGTTATAACCAGCTTTGTTAAAATTAAGAAAATCAAGTATATCCTGTTTTACAGCCTGAAAAGGAATGGACAAATCCTTAGATAAATGTTCGCGTTGATAATTCCTGTATCCGATTACGGAAACCGGATAGCCCCTGCTGACAAAATCATAGGCATTCCTGATCCTTCTTCCGATTACTTCATTTGTATTGAAAGTTTGATTTAAATACGATAAATAACTGACCAATAAGTTCGATCTTTCTTCCATACTCATAATTAGTAAAATTCAACTTTTTGGATATAAATGTTTTTGCATGTTCGTTTCATAATTATTGTTTTTAATGTTGTTTTGATATATAAATTTAATAACGTTTCGAACTATCACGGGGTTTACAAATAATTATGTTGTTATAAATCTTCCAGTTAAGTTATAAACCCTATTTTATTACGAATGCAAATATAGTTATATTTTATTAAATTATTGACATATTATGAATATTTTATTTAATTATCAATATATGAAAATAAAAAAAACAATAATGCCACATAATGACATTTTCAGGTCGATTGATCTCATAAAGATTTAAAAAAGTTCAACCGCAAAGTTTACAAGAGATTTTCGCTAAGTATGCAGTGAGCTGAAATTGCAACACTTGCGTTATCTCTTGTAAACTTTGCGGTTGAAACTAATTTACTACACTAATTTACTACTACTTAGTTATTAGTTTATTAATAATCGTAGTAACATTACGGTTCGTGATGATAGCATTTTTCCCTGATCCATAAGGAATCAACTTATTACCTTGCAATCCCATTATTGCTCTTTGCAAACAAGGATCTTCTACCAAAGACGAGAAGTAATACATAACATCCAAATCAACTACATTCTCTGTCGGCTGATCCAAATCATCCAATTCATACACCAAACCCGTTTTAGCCGCCGGCGCTTTCAACTGATAGGTGATCTTCATCGTTCCGGTAGGCAGTACAAAACCGGTTTCACCATTCGCCGATCCTGCAATGCTCAGCGTATTGGGCGAATCATCCGGATCCGGAGTCGGACGCACAGGAACAGGCGTTACAGGAGTCCCTGTCAGTTGTGTAGCCGTAAAACTACCTTCCACATATTCGAATTCCTCGTTGAAGTCAATGTCCAAAAACATATCAGGAATATCTACATTTTCATTTGTTAATGTGTAGGAAACGGTAATAATATCCCCTTCTCTATATTCCGACTTACTGTATGTAGGTACTAATGTAACTTCCTCATCCCTTTCTTTCCATTCGACTTCAATGCTTGTGTAGGGATCGCCTGTGTATCTGTCCTCGCTGTAGAAAGGAGCGTGTTGTACCGGTTTACCGTCCACAATTAATTCGTAGGTAATACCGGCATTGTTATCGAAAGTTCTAAGTCCGGGATACTGAGGCATATCTTCATCAAACATGGCGTATGCCGTTAATATTGCAGTTGATGTAGGCGGAATAACAAATTCCTCAATATACAACTCCTCTCCGTTTCCGGAGGCGGCCGGTTTAACTTGAGGATTGAAGTCCGGATTCAATTCAGCGCTTTCGGGGTCTAAACCGATGCGATAAACCTTGTCAGGAGAATCCGGATCATCATCACTCGGTTTATCAAACGCCCACATCATACCTTCAGGTAAAATATCTGAAAAATCTACCGTCTTTGGATCACAATTCACATTTCCAATATAGAACCTGTATCTTACTAAATCGCAAGTGGTATAATTGCGATATTCCACTTCTTTTTGAAGCGACAAACCGTCTTCGTTCACTGTTGGCGGAAGTGGAGCAGGCTTCAGGGTAAACGGAGAAATAAAAATCTGTTGCGTTGAAGTAACCGGTCTTCCCGTAGCCCTGTATTTAATCGTAACACTGGTAACACCTCCACGAAACTCAACATTCACTTTTCCATTGACGTTGTTTGCATTCATACTGCCTGTCCGCGATGCGGTTGCTCTATTCCCAGATATTTTGTATCTGGCATTGGCCGGATTGCCCGCATAAGTGAGTGTAGGCATGAAAGTACCTCCTTCACAATCTCCCGTTATTTCCACTTCTTCATAAGAGCCGCGTGAACCTGAACAGTCGATGCCGGAAATCTTAAATTCAGGGATAACCGGATGGTTGAAGGTAACTGTAACTGATACTTCGAAACTTTGTCCGAGTCCTCCTCTGCGTCGAACATTCAAGCTACCGCGTTCGGGTGAGTTCACCGAGCGGGGATACCCTCTGTTTGCCCTTACGCCGGAAGGATATGTCACCTCTGTTTTCACTACTGAGATGTTATCGCCCAGATCGACCGGAGTATTTACGGTAAATGTGAAAGGTCCGGGATTATTTGAAGTGTTCATAGCAGGCGTCCATTGCTCCCACGTGAATTGTTTGGGTTCAGTGAATATCGCGTCTTCATCTGCCATACAGCCGGTTGAGTTTTGCTTGTATCCGAAAGTGATATAGGTTCCTTCTTCCACTATTGTATAGATACATTGGGGTTCTCCGTTCAGCCAGTACATGGGAACTACGGCATCGAAATTACCATAATTCGGATTTGTTCTAACAAGGGCTGAAGGATCTTTGGCAACGATCATCACGAAATCGTTGCTTTTATTGATCTGGTTGTAGTAGGCCTCGGTGGGAAATGGCGATACTTCTGTTCCCAAGTTATTAGCTGCATTGTTTTGCAATCCGAAAATAATTGGAAGCGGACGGTCTCCTTCACTCTTCTTATGCACATACCACAAGCGGTTGAAGATATTATCAAAGTCGCCACACTTCGGATCATCTTTCGTAACCGTAATGCCCGACAAGTGATTATCTCCAAACATTACAACTTCGTCGTCGTATTCAAAATCTCCAAGACTGCCGTGCCCATCGAAACTCAGATATTCTCCAGCCAAGCCTATATGAAGCAATGAACCGATATCGGTGGAGTGTGTCTGGTTATTGTGTAGAGCAGCGCGGTCGTCGCGAATAAGGGCTGCGAGGTTATTGTAATACGTGGTGTATGGAGCGGAACCTGATGAGCCCGGCCATACCATCACATCGTTCGACAGTTTGTAGTCGAAACGTTGACCGGAATATCCCGAAGTGTTGGGACGCAAAGTAATCCCGTATTTAAACGCATAGTAGGAATTTACTTTTGCCTTTTCTTCATCGTCCAATACTTTTTCATATTGCACCACTTCCGAAAACAGTCCCCTCATCGAACGTGAGTGATAGCGGCTGCCTGCCAAAGAACCGTTTCCGTTCATGTACCAGGTAGCGCTCGTTGTTCGATTAGTTGTACTGCGGGTTTCAAACATATTGAAGGCCGAAACAATATTGCCCGCCGTGATAGCGCCGGTAGGGGGAACATTTGAAAGTTGATATGCCGAGATGGTTGTCGATCCGGGGTTAAACGCCTTATCACTGAAGTCAAGCGCTCCGTTAAATCTCATACGCGCTTTCCCTTCTCCGTTGTTTCCCTGAATACCAAATGTAGGCAAATACTGCGTGTAGCCTGTTAAAACCTGCGGGCTATGCCATGAGATCATGTAGGTATTAGCGCCGACACCGGTACCCGGTTTCACCGCGCTGTTCATGATCATAAAGGTAGTACTGTTTGCCGGTTTACCCGTACTCATTGGCGCTCTCGTAGTGGAAAGGAATGCTGAAAGATTATTCCAGTTGGTATAAAAGTCAACGGCGGGGTGATAGTTCATCAAATAGTGCATATCAATATAAACAGGCGTACGAATGGATGCATGTGAATCGTTTTTGCGATACACGGTTGTTCTGTACGGGTCTGTATCTCTCCATTCCGTAACACCGGTTTGTGTTGAACTCGGTGCACCTAATCCCATCCATGCCATGGTAGAATTTGTGTCATAATCGGCAAGTTCCATATCCGGCTGCAAAGTCAATGAATTGATGTCGTCTGCCCGCAACCACATTGCCAAACCTACAGGTACGCCGCCGGGGCCTATTTTCATACCGCCAAACGTGATGTATTGGTATGTTGTGGATATTTCTACATCGTGAATAAAATTATCTTCACCTATGGGATATGCTTTGGTATTCGCCGGTTCGAAATTAGGCGAGGTAGAAACAAAGCAATAGATATAACCGCTTACTTGCATATTCACCGTCATTGTTGTTGCATTTGTCAGTTGCGCTTTGTATTTGCTGCCTGCAACATTCAAACCCAAGGGCGCTATTTCCGGATCGATGAATGTACCATCTGCATACGACGTGCCCGGCGCAACGTTGCTGAGGCTTTCAAATGCGCCATCCGATCCAATCAACAGGAATTGTTTGTCGTCTAATGTATTGTTTTCAAATGCAGTGTTATCGTTATTCCATTCCACAAGTTCGTCTAAGAAAATCGTAAAACTTGAATTTGTGGCGCTGGTACTCTGCACCTGATTGAGCATACTCATATCGTCTCGTCCAATACCAAAGATATTTTTGGTATAAGGAGTATTAATACTCTGGTTCCAAATATTAAGTGGCGCTATGCCGTCTGTATTGTATAACTCATAATCGGTGCCACTCAAAGAGATACCATACTTGACAGCAAGATAGGTATGGATTTTACGCAAATGGTCAATATCGATGAGGTTATTTGGTCCGGGCGCCCTCAAGATGATTACTTCTTGAATCTTACCGGCATAACCGTTACCGGCAGCTACAGCAGGGCTGTTTGCACCGAGTGTCCACTGACTGGTAGGACCTGTTGCCGCCGTCCAGTTGCCTGTAAATTGTTGCTCAACACCATTATTATACGCACGCCCCGGTCCGGAGGTGCCGTTATTAGCAAGACTGACCGAGAATATCCCTGTGCCGTCGGTGGTTAGCGGACCACGATTTGTGCCGGGCCAAAACAGGTTTAAATTATCACTATTGTTATCCTGAAACACCAACGTATGACTTTGATTGGAGTTATTGAATGCAAACAGGTTGTCGTTGTTGGTCGGATTCGCATTTTCATCTGCCAAATTTACGGATCCCTTTTCATAAACAAAAATCGCCGTTATATTTTCGTTTCGGCTAATAGTCATCGGCTTAGCGCTTACCAAACGGTTGAAAGCATCGGCTTCCTGCGTTTTGGTAAAATCGGCTGCCGGATGATAGTTGAGTCCTGCTACTTTTTCGGGCGCTTCGTAGTTGGCTACCGCCGGCGACACGCTGAAAGTTCCTGCCGAACTGTTTCCTGCTACTTTATTGATCCATGTGCCGTCGTTGTAACTGTCGGGGGTTAACCATACGTTCCATGTATAGTTTGAATTGTTAATACCCGCCGGTGTGGACATATAGCCGGCATAAGAGATGTATTCTCCACCGTTGATGGTTACATCACCCAAAGTAGTGCCGTCTAACGCAACAGGATAAGCAATCGTATTGCTCGGATTAAACTGATCGTCTGGGCAAACCAAAAGATATTTCACATTAGGAGCGTTCACCTTCATTTTAACTTGCATGGCAGGAACGTTCGTAAGTTCGGTATAGTAGATAACGCCGCCCCGATAGTTAATATCTTCGGTAATTGCCACTCCTGAAAACTCTTCGCCGGCATCATATTCATAGTCGGCATATCCGGCTACTCCGTTTGAACCGAGCATAAGGAATTGCTTATCGGCAAGCGAACCCTTATTATCGTTGTTGAGCGGCGCTATAGCGCCTCCCACAAAGACTGTCAGGGTTGGGTCGTTTGAACTTTGCGACTGCCTTTGGTGAATACCGGAAGCATTGTCGCGTCCGAGACCGAAAATGTTATAATTGTATTTGCTACTCGCGTTAGCAGTATGCCAAACAACGGTATTGTCTGAAATGACATAATTTTTGGCATTACCACCATGGCTATCGCTCAAAGAGATACCATACTTAACAGCAAGATAGGTATGGATTTTATCCAATTCAGCATCAACCATCAGTACTGTACTCGAATTCCTTCTCATCACGATAATTTCTTGAACCGACCCATTGAGCGGGTTGGTAGATCCGTTCGCAGTACTTGTACTTGCATTTCCAAGCATTAAAGGATTATTTTGTGTGGAAGCACCGGCGGTTCCGGTGCCCAAACTCCATGTTGCTTTTCTACCATTTAAATGCAATTCAAATCCATTAGTGGTGCTGTTTGTATTTGCAATATTCATTGTAGAAATACCGTATCGCGGATGATCGGCTGCGCTGAAATTCGTTTGACGGTGGTTTGCGGTTCCTGAAGTCCAATAGGACGACAGGATACTCGTTGCAGAAGAGTTCCACCGTAAGTTTGAATTGGTAGCGCTGTTGCCAAAAGTTAGCAATACAGCATCGCTTGAAGCGTTTGCTCTTGCATCGGATACCACAAAAATATGGTAGGTATTACCGGATGCAAGGGTATAGTTGGCGGAAGTGCGCAATTTACTACTGGTAGTGTTGCCAAAATAAATTTCTTTTTGGTAATTAAGTCTTGAAGTTCTCACAATGGGTGCATTGTTTGAGAACTTTACCAGCGTAAAACCGGCAGATGAAATATTGGGCCACGAAGCATCGGTAGAGTGATTTCCATCCACCCACAAATCCAAGGTGTACGGGGACATATTTATCCCCCCGGGCGTCTGCGCTCTTGCTGAAAATACACCTGCGAGTAAAGTTAATACCCCAAGTATCAGCATGTTATATTTTTTCTTCATATGCATATACTCATATTATTAAAGATAAGCAATTTGCATGTGCCATAAATGACATGAGTATGGCCGAATTACCGACCCAATGAATCAGGAACCGACATCCGCTTCGATGTCAATTTTGACTATACGATTTCCAAACGATTGAAAAATTTAAGGTTTGTCTTGTCCTGAAATAGGTTGACAGCAAATCGTCGCAATAAGAAGGACAAAATGGCAAGACAAGTAGTAAGGTACAGTAATTGTTTCAAGCGAAATGTAGTAGAATCGATAGAACGAGACGG
>Ga0082212_10006052_pt1 | contig 16350 bp, 13 predicted proteins | sample TergutNt197P3_FD_71548 | JGI IMG/M metagenome (GOLD analysis project Ga0082212, IMG submission 71548) | Neocapritermes taracua P3 segment gut microbial communities from Petit-Saut dam, French Guiana - Nt197 P3 | ecosystem: Host-associated > Arthropoda: Insects > Digestive system > Gut ... | reverse complement strand
ATGAAAGTTTTGTCCATAAAGGGAATTTTAAGCGTATCGAATAGCGTTTGAAAAGAAGTGCGATATTCTATTTCTTCGCCGTCTGGTCTTTCTTTCAGGTATCCGAGGTAGGTTTGTACCTGCTGTTCTACTGATTTTATAAGAGATTCGTTTGCCATTGTACTTTCTTATTTTTTGCAAAGGTACTTTTTTTTATTTATTAAAAAATATCTGTATATTTGCGGCGTAATTTTGGATTGAATATTATATGTGGAAAATTGCCTGTGCAGGCTTAGTATTTTTAGGTGTATTTTTCGGTTCGTGCAAGAACAATGATTTTGACGTCGGCTGGCATCTGTTTGACGATCCGTTTACGACGACCGGAATGATTGATACGGTTACCATCAAGGTTTCCAATCTGGTAGTAAGCGATTCTGTGATAACTTCAAATAAGGGAACCGGCTTTTCGGGCGAATATTATGATCAACAAACAGGTTCTGTTCAGACGCGCTCTTATATCGAATTTACCCGCACAACCGACAGTGAATCTGACAGGTATGCCAAATTCGACTCAATAACACTTGTATTACGGCCTAATGGCGAATACTTTGGCGACACTGTGAAACGAGCCGCATTCGCGGTGCACAGAATTGCAAAACCTGTTGAAAAACGGGATAACGGTAATTTGTATTCCAGTTCGACCGTTCCTCTTGACGCTCAGTTAACCGATACAACAGTCAGACTTAAAGTGAAGGACGTCCAGAATAATGAATTTGAAATCAGGCTGCCCAATTCATTTGGCCAATGGTTGTTTCAGGGAGTAGTGCGAAATGAGGATGATTTTAAACCGGATAAATTTCTGAAAACCTTTCCCGGACTTTCAGTCGGTCCGGGTACAGGAAGCGATTGCATTCACGGCCTGAACCTTCAGGACTCTGCCTGTATGATCCGTATTTATTATCACATAACTACTACATACAAGGAAGAAAAGACAATGACTTTCAAATCCTATCCGTATAACTGTTTTTATTATTTGAGTAATGACAAGGCAAACCTGCCTCATTACAATTCCAAAAGTGATCCGGTGCCTTCGCGGCAAACCGATAATAAAGGTATCATCATGTCGGGTACGCCCATGTATACCCGGTTGGAATTTCCACATTTAAATCAATTGTTATGGTTAGGACAAATAGTAAAAATAAAAAAAGCCACCTTGTATGTGCGCCCCATTCAGCGTACATTTGACACAATACCATTACCACCCAAACTCAATATTTATTATTTCGATCCTACCAGCAATACGCCGTTAAGCACTGCCATCCGGCCGCCATCAACGGGCGGCAGGGATACCGGTCCGCAGGATGGAAATCTTCCCAAAAACTATCAGTTTATGCAAAGTCCTGATTTTCCGCAGTATAAATTTGATGTTACTGATTTTATATCCAGTCAGCTTGGTAAAGCCGGATATGATAAATGGGCTTTGAGTCTGGTCATTCCTGAAGGAGATCGCGAAACTACCTTACAGCGTTTGGTTTTCGGTGATCAGAATTACTGGTACAAAAGCGAAAATCAAAGCAGGGATAACCGGATAAAATTGGAAATCTTTTATGTGGCATACGATGATTAAACAGCTATTCTTTTTCACGTTACTGATCATGTTACTGTTGCCGCGTGTTCAGGCACAAAACAGCACCAGTTCACCATTTTCAGTCTTTGGAATCGGCGAAATTGAAATGCGTGATTTTGGTCGTACCACAGGAATGGGGTCTGTAGGTATCGGCTTTCAGTCTGAAAATTTTCTGAATCGTCGTAATCCGGCCGGATTGACAGGAATCGACACCCTGCGGTTTATCCTTGATGTGTCGGCAGGTTTGAAAATGTCTGAATTTTTCACTTCGGCACGGAGCGGGCGAACGATTGATTTTACTTTCAAAAGTATGGCAATAGGCGTGCGATTATCTAAAAGATGGACGAGCAGCATAGGATTGAGTCCATTCAGTAATGTGGGTTATCAACTGAACCGTCAGCAACTGATACCGGGAACTGCAGAAATTGCAGACGCTGTTTATTCGGGCAGCGGAGGCGTCAATAATTTTTATTGGGCCAATGCCTTTGAACTGTTTCGCGGTTTTTCGCTGGGCGTAACATCAACGTACCTGTTTGGCAACATTATCCATAATGCCGAAGAGGATATTCTTACCATTAAGGATACCTATCATGTTGGCAGATTTAATTTCGATTTCGGCGCTCAATACTCACACTGGTTTGGAAAACATACCAATATTACTGTAGGCGGAGTATATGGGTACGAGTCGATGATTTCTATTGAGCATAAGCACATGGTCACCAGTAATTACGCAATAGAAAAAAACCAGCGTAAGCCCGACATAAAATCATATATACCCGAATCGTATGGCGCCGGTTTCTCTATCCTTCGCAATAAAAAAGACGCCGAGTGGATTTTTGCAGCCGACTACCAATTCCGGAGCTGGTCGGCTGATCCATCACGATACAAGTCATTAACCTATTCCGACAGTCATACTTACAGTGTTGGTTTACAATTAACGCCCAACAAAAGCCGTCCGGAAAAATATATACAAATGATGCGTTTCAATGCAGGCGCCTGCTACAATCAATCGTACCTGAAAGTAAACGGTTACCAGTTAGAAGATTATTCGGTATCGTTGGGTGTGGGAATTCCAATTTACAATTATCGTACCGGCGGAAGCCCTTCATATGTCAATATAGCTGTGAACGTTGGTGAATCCGGTACGGGAGAGCGGGGCGGCATTACCGAACGGTATGTGTTGTTTTCCATAAATCTTTCGCTGATTGAACGCTGGTTTGCAAAGAAGAAATGGGATTAGAGGAAATTACAAATTATGAATTATGAATTACAAACCTTGAAGCGCTCGCAGAAGTTTATGACGAAATGAAACCATTTTATTATTTTTTACGTATAAATAGGTTGATTGTAAAACATAATACCTGAATCGTAAGAAATGAAAAAATGTAGATATATTCTGTTCATCATATTTCTCATGGGTTTGTTTTGGGCAGACAAAGTGAATGCTTTTCCAAAACCCAAAAGAAAAGCCAATACTTCCTGTACCATTGCGCGCGGAAAATATACTGTTTCCGATCAAATTGAATATAGATACGGCATTGTGGGAGGCCAGAATATTGCTACCATCAAAAGTGAAAAAGGCACCAGTCAGGACATCATTACAGGATGGATGGGAGGGGTTGCATTTCAGGTAGTGTGGCCAAAAGGATTTGCGGTACAGCCCGAAGTTTTATATTCTCAGAAAGGTTGCATGTTCACCGGTCACGGATTAAAATACGATATTGACTATGTGGAAGTTCCCGTCATGGTGATGTACCGTTTACACATGGCAGAAGTAAAACCGTTTGCTTTTGCCGCCCCGTATGGAGCTTATGCCGTCAGGATTGCCCAAAACGGGAATATGGATGATATTTTCTCAAATGATATCAATAAATGGGATTTCGGTATTGGCGCCGGCGCAGGGTTCGATGTGTGGAAAATCCAGTTGTCTTTCAAATATTCATGGGGTTTTGCTCAAGTGGCCAACGAAACATTTACCATTCGAAATAAGGTGTTTACTGTTTCGGCAGGATTGTTTTTTTGATTTTTCTAAATTAGGTGTTACATTTGCAGCCTAAAATAATTCATCAATGAAGCAGTTAGTTGTATCTTTATATATGGCATTTGCCATGATATCATGTGTCGGAGGGCAAGAATATGTCATTTCCGGCGAAGTGAAAGACGCCGATGGGAAAACAGTCTCATTGAGGCAGTTTCGTAATCAACAGCCTGTAGAAGTCGCTACCACAACAGTACAGGCAGGTAAATTTACGCTGAAAGGAACTGTGCCATATCCCGAATTTTGCATGTTGTATGTGGACAATCAGGGCCCGGTGCAGTTTTTTATCGAAAACTCGAATATCCGGATTTTGATTGATATGCAAAATATAACACAATCGAAGGTATCCGGATCGAAAGAAAACGATGTTTTCATGGAATTTATGAATGAGCTGGAAAAATTTGCCCAACAGGAGAAACGCCTGAAAGATTCGTATGTAGCTTTAAATTCGTCGAGTGTTGCTGCGCCGGATGCGGTGATGAATATCCGCGCACAGTTGGAAAAAATGAACACGGATCGTACTTCATATATGGTCAATTTTGTACAGAAGTATTCCGGTAAAATTACTGCTGCTTTTATTGTAAATAGCGTAAATGGTTTGATACAGGCCTTAACCTTTCCTCAGTTGGAACAGATAGCCAATAGTTTCGATTCAAAAACCAGCCAGTCGCAATGGGTGAAACCGATTAAGGATCAGGTGACGTCGATGAAGCAGACTGCCATTGGACAGCCATTCATGGATATTACGCTGAAAACACCTGATGACAGGCCAATTTCCATTTCTGATTATGCCGGAAAAGGCAAATACGTACTGCTTGATTTTTGGGCTGCGTGGTGCGGACCGTGCCGCAATGCCAACCCGCACGTAGTTGAACTCTATAAACGATACAAAGACAAAGGTTTCGAAATAGTGGGTATTTCGCTCGATCAAACCAAAGATGCATGGGTGAAAGCAATCAAAGATGATAACCTCACCTGGCCGCATATGTCGGATTTAAAATATTGGGGAAGCGACGCTGCCAGACTTTATTCGGTAAGTTCGATCCCTCACACTGTTTTATTGGACAAAGAAGGGAAAATCATTGCAAAAGGTTTGCATGTTGAAGCGCTGGCTGCGAAATTAGCCGAACTTTTTGGTAATTGAGAGAGCGTTATTTCTTTTTTTCCGCGTTGTATTTTGCATTGATGCCATCCAACACCGATGCGGTAATATCAAGCGAAGGATCGGCATACAAAATTTTCGCGTCAAAAGCATTTCCCAGTATTAAACTGTACCTTTTGTCCTTATTGTACTCTTTCAGGTAATCCATAATCGCCTGAAGTATTTTACGCTGCATGACGGCCTGCTCTTCAGCCATTTCCATACGGTACCTTTCAGCCAGCTGCATCAGATTCTGCTCGTCATTACCGAGCTGTTGCGATATTTCTTCCAATTTTGCGCGGGTTTCAAGTCCTTTTTGGGCTTTGTTCTGAAAATCGTTAACATTTGTCTGAAATATCTTCTGCTTGTTGGCCAGGTCGGCTTCCAATTTTTTCATTTTTTCTTCCAATTCTGCCGATAAGTCTTTCGTCATCAAATAATTAGAAGTTAAGGAGTCAAGTTCAACGTACACAATAGCGCCTTCTGCTACGGATGAGATGATACCGGTAGTTTGAAAATCAGTTGTACCCGTTTGTTCTTCCTGATTCGAGGCTTTTTGGTTGTTGCAGGAAATCAACATACATACACCGGTGATAGCGGGTATAAAAAATAATATCAGTTTTTTCATTCTTGAAATGATGATTAAATTAAAATATAAAACGCCGCAAAGATAAACATCTAAACGGATTTTTTATCTTAAAAAAACAAAAAAATAAAAAAAGTATGATGCGTGTTCAGTTTGGCCGAATACTATTTATGAGTTGCGCTAATGTCAACACGACGATTTGCCGCCCGACAGGTCTCACTGTCATTTCCCGGACAAACAGGACGTTGAGAACCATAACCTTCATAAGTTACTCTGTTTGCAGCAATGCCCGAAGAGATGAGTTTTTCGGCTGTCACTTTTGCCCTTTCAGATGAAATCGTCCTATTGAGCTCATCCGTACCGGTATTATCGGTATAGCCGCCTATTCTGATACGTGCATTTGGGAAAAATTTCATAATCATGGTTATATTTTTCAACTGGTTCTCCGATTCAGGAGCGAGTTTTGCTTTTCCTGTATCAAAGTGTACTTTGTCCAAAGTTATCCATCCTTTTGCTTGATCGGCGTTAGCCTGATCATCAGGGGAATTTAAGAAAGTGAACAGTTTAAATTCCGGAGTGTTTTTCATTATTTTCCATTCATTTCCATCAGGCAACGTAAATGATATTGCGTCTCCGGTATCGGATACTGAATTGTTGATTTTCTTTTCGTCATTACTTGTGACAGAAACCACAGGAATAATTTCTTCAGCGACGCCAATATCAGAACTGCAACATTTGTCACTGCAACAGCATTTTTTACAACAAAAGAATATAATCAGTAATAATAAAAGCAGTAACAAAATCCACCACCAATTGAATTTGCACTTTTTCTTACCATCATTTCCCTGAATTTCTGCCGGATGTACAAACCCGTCAAGATACTCCAAATCAAAACTCCCTTTTTCAAAAGGTCTGGTATCTTCTTCAGCGATTTCAATTCCATATTGTTTTACATGTTCGCAAATGGCAACAAAATCATCTTTACTCCAAATTTCTACCAGGGCAAGTTTTTCTCCGTTTTTTAATACAATCAATTCATCCTCATGTTCGAAAAACATTTTTTCATGTCCAAGAGTTTCTTCTACAGGTACAATAATATTATCCGTATAGCTTTTATGGTTAAGCGATTTTGGAAATACATGCTGTAATTCGGACAGGGTTGCATCAGGATGTAATTTCAGATAAGCATTAATAATACCTAAGGCTGTACGGCTTTGAGATTTGCCGCGAACGCGAATTTTTGATTTCATCATGTTTCAGTTTTATGGTTATAAATTTTTTGGTTTTTTTGTTCGATGCAAAAATATAAAAAACATTGACAGAAACAAAAACCACAAAAAAATTTTGATACCATAAAATGTAACTAACCGCTAACCACTAACCACTAACCACTAACTGACAAATAGCGTTCAGCGTCGATGGCGGCCATGCACCCGCTTCCTGCTGCGGTGACGGCTTGCCGGTAAACAGGATCCTGTACGTCGCCGCAGGAAAACACGCCTTCTACATTGGTTTTTGACGATCCGGGGATGGTTTTAATATAACCGTTTGCGTCTGTTTCTAACCAGCGGCTGAAGATTTCAGAATTGGGATGGTGTCCGATGGCCAGAAAAAAACCGTCAACAGTAATTTTTTGTTCGCCGTCTCCGGTAGTGAGCATCACGCCCGTGACGGTTTGGTCGCCAAGGACTTCCTTTGTTTGAGTTTCCCACAGTATTACGATGTTGGATGTGCTGAATACCCTGTCCTGCATGGTTTTGGACGCCCGAAGCACATTACGGCGGACAATCATATATACTTTGCGACATAAGCCTGCCAGGTAAAGCGCTTCTTCGCAGGCTGTATCGCCTCCGCCCACTACGGCCACATCTTTGCCGCGATAGAAAAAACCGTCGCAGGTAGCGCAGGCCGAAACCCCCGAACCTTTCAACTTTTCTTCTGATGGCAAACCAAGATATTTTGCGGTAGCACCGGTAGCGATGATCAGCGTTTCGGTTTCGATAATCTGTTCGCCGTCAATGGTAACCGAAAAGGGACGTATGCTCATATTAACGTTTGTCACAGCGCCGAAACGGACGTCAGCGCCGAAACGTTCGGCCTGTTTCTGAAGATCGTCCATCATCAGTTGCCCGGTGACGCCTTGAGGATAGCCGGGAAAATTGTCGATCTCGGTGGTGGTTGTTAACTGGCCGCCCGGTTGCATACCGGTATATAGAACAGGTGCGAGGTTGGCACGTGCCGTATAGATGGCCGCAGTAAATCCGGCAGGACCTGATCCGATGATCAGGCATTTGACTTTTTCGGGTGTTGTCATTACATCAAAATAATTGATGCAAAGATATGGAAATTATTTTTGATTTATCAGATTTTTGAAACGTAACAGTTCTATTCGGTAAGGCCGTTGGATTACGTTTTACCAGAAAGGTCATCGGTTTCAGGTGTAAAACAGAAGCGTGGTTTTTATTCCTGCACAGCATTTCGCTGTGCCGAACATTTTTTGTATCGAAAAAAACAGTACTCATTTTATTATATTACTATTTTATAAATCTTACGGTCTTACGGTCTTACGGTCTTACGGTCTTACGGTCTTACGGTCTTACGGTCTTACGGTCTTGCGGTCTTACAAGTTAAACAAATTGGTGCTCAAATATTTTTCACCTCTATCAGGAAAAATGACCACCATTATGCCACGATCGAGTTGTTCTGCGGTTTTGAGGGCTGCCAGCAAGGCCGCGCCACTGCTCATTCCTACGAAAATACCTTCCTCGTTGACGATACGTCGCGACATTTCAAATGCTTCCTCCGATTCAACCATCACGCTTACGTCAATTTGCGACGGATCGTAAATATCAGGTACAATGGCCTCTTCCATACTTTTCAATCCCTGTATGTAATGTCCCCGTACAGGATGTGCTTCAACGATTTTTATTGACCTGTTTTTTTCGCGCAGTCCCATGCCGACGCCCATCAGCGTACCCGACGTACCCAGAGACGATACAAAATGGGTGATCGTCCCCTGTGTTTGTGTCCATATCTCTTCCGCAGTGGTTTTGTAATGCGCCAGTTTGTTGTGTTGGTTGGAAAATTGGTTGGGATGAAAATATTTTTCCGGATTTCCGGCAATTAATTCCCTTACTTTCATGATTGCCCCATCGGTACCCATTTTGGAGTCGGTCAGGATGATTTCACCGCCAAAGGCCTTCACCATTTTCTGCCGCTCAACTGAAACAGCCGAACTCATCACAATCTGTACCTTGTAGCCTTTCACGCGGCCAATCATCGAAAGCCCGATACCTGTATTACCCGAAGTTGCTTCGATGATAATCTTCTCTTTAGTCAGTTCGCCGTTTATTTCGGCTTCCTCGATCATTTTCAGCGCTACTCTGTCCTTGATGCTGCCCGTAGGATTGAAACCCTCTAATTTCGCATAAAGTTCGACGTTGGGATTGTGATTCATGTGGTTGATCTTTACCAGCGGCGTATTACCAATAGTCCACAAAATATTATTAAAGTGCATACAATTGTTTTTGTTTTGACCCTATTGTATACGTATATCTGAACGAAATGTTACAATAATTAAATGTATCTTTCCGATTTCAATCCTCAATTTCCAATTACATTACTACCTTTGCGCCGATTTAATTTGTATGGACGATTTCATTTTTTCAATCAATGCGGTGGCGCCTCTTTTTATCCTGATAGCAGCGGGATACATTGCGCGGCAGATCAATTTTGTTTCGGAAACATTTCTTTCGGAAGCTACCCGGTTTGTTTTCAAATTTTTGCTTCCGTTGATGCTGTTTCAGAACATCAGGGAAGTTTTTCATGGTAACTTTTCCAACACCTCATTGATTTTCACAGCGGTAACAGGTATCGGTATTGTGATTATCCTTTCGTCATGTATCGTTCCGCTGTTCGTCAAGCGTAGCGGTCAACGCGGCAGCATGATACAGGGAATTTACCGGAGCAATTTCATGATATATGGAATGCCGTTAGCCACAGGCATGTATGGCCGGGAGGCTGCCAGTTCCGTTGCCATGTTGCTGGGTGTGGTGACGCCGATCTATAATATCGTTGCCGTTATTCTTTTATCGGTCTTTTCCGAATCGCGAACTAAAAACCTTTCTTTTATGTTGATGTTCCGTGATGTAGCCCGTAATCCATTGATACTTGGATGTGTAGCCGGAATGATTTTCGGACTGTTACAGATAAAGCTACCGTTAGCGATCAACAAACCCATTGCCGAATTGTCTGCCGCCGCTCCGCCGCTGGCTTTGTTCATGATGGGCGGCGAATTTAAATTCAGAAGTCTGAACAGCAATTTGTGGAAAGTAATATCGGCAACAACAGCCCGTTTGGTGATCGTTCCCCTGATCGCCATGCTGGTATTCATTCCTGTGGGCTTCCGTACCGTAGACCTGAGCGTATTACTGTGTATTTTCGCAGCGCCAACGGCTGTAAGCAGTTACATCATGGCGGGTAACATGGGGTGCGACGGCGAACTGTCGGGACAAATCGTGGTATTGACCACAGTTGCCTCCAGCCTGACCATTTTTCTTTTTGTTTTTGTACTTAGAACCATTGGAGTTTTGTAAGATGCAGGAAACATGATAGATTTCACCAACGGAAAACCATGGAAGCTGCTGCTTCGCTTTGCAATCCCGATGCTGATCAGCAATGTACTGACGCAACTCTATCACGTTGCCGATTTCTACATCGTTGGAAACTATATCGGCCCCGAAGCGATGGCTTCGGTGGGTACTACAATGCCCATACTCTTTTCATTGGTTTCGTTCATCATCGGCATCACGATGGCAAGCACGGTGATTGTTTCGCAATACTTTGGCGCGAAGGATATTGTGCGGATGAAACGCTCAGTGGATACCATCATCATTTTTACTTTTGTGGCTGCGCTGATGGTGATGGCAGTGGGGCTGATTTTTTGCGATACACTTTTGCGGCTCGTAAAAACGCCGGATGATATTTTTGACAATGCGCATACATTTCTGCAAATTAATCTCATCGGACTGCTTCCGCTGTTTGCAGTAAACTGTCTGGGAGCCATTCTGCGCGGACTGGGCGATTCCAAAACGCCCCTTTACGCGATGCTCATATCGTCGGGTATTAACATTGTTCTTTTGCTGATCTTTGTGCCCGGCATGGGATGGGGTATCGCGGGTGCAGCATGGGCTACCATTCTCACGCAAACCGTCACGGGAATCGGTCTGATCATTTGGTTGAACCGGAAACATCCGCTCATCAAAATCACGTTTCACAAACTCGCCTTCGATATGGAAATATTCCGCAACAGCGTTCGCATCGGCTTGCCCAACGGCGTGCAGCAGGCGCTGGTTGCCGTGGGACAGATGGCGCTGCTGGGAATTGTCAACCGGTTTACCGTTGAAAACAGCGACGTGCTGGTGGCCTATACAATTGTGAACCGTGTGGACACGCTTGCTTTTGCGCCGGGAATGACCTTCTCCATCGCCATAGCCGCCTTTGTGGGACAGAACATCGGCGCAAAAAAATTATACCGTATTCCGTCAGGATTAAAAGCCACGTTGCTCATGTCTGCAGTACTCACAGTTGCCATTTCGTCGGTCATCATGATTTTTGCCCATTTCGTCATGGAAATGTTTTCTACAGAAATCACGCCGGAAATCATTCATGTCGGACGGCGTTATTTGCTGATTGTTTGTCCGTTTATCGTCGTCTTTGCTACCATGTTCATCTATACCGGTGTGATGCGTGGCGCCGGCGATACACTGATACCCATGTTTATCACCCTGCTCTCACTTTGGATGATACGGATACCGCTCGCTTCGTTTATGTCGGGTTTCATGGGTACGGACGGTATCTGGTGGTCGCTGCCGATATGCTGGTGTGTGGGATGCCTGTGCGCCTTCTTCTACTATCGTTCGGGACGATGGAAAAACAAGGGAGTGGTGAAATGATGCAGAAAATTTTTGATGTTTGAAATCAAAAACTGAAATACGGCGCGAGGTCAATCGTTTGAAGTCGTTGATGACGGAGGAGGAACTGATATGCAGGTCGGCGCGGGTGTGGACGAGAGTAGAAGCCAATCTGCGATTCCGGCAGGCGGCGTCGGTGTTGTTGTACTGGTCGATGCCCGGCGAGGTAGAAACGCACAACTTCATCCGGCGGTGGCATAACAAAAAAAACATCATCCTTCCGGTCGTTGACGGAAACAGGTTGCGACTGGCGCTATTTGAAGGCGAGCAGTCGCTTCGGCGGAATACTGCGTTGAACCTCTGCGAACCGAAGGGTAACGATTATCCCACACCGCAGAGCATTGAACTGGCCATTATACCCGGTGTAGCTTTCGACCGTAGCAATCATCGTACAGGACGGGGACGAGGTTATTACGACCGGCTACTCCCGCAACTCAACACCTATAATATCGGTGTGTGCTTTGATTTTCAATTGTTTGATTCAATTCCTTTCGGTGAATATGATGTTTCGATGGATGAAGTAGTGAGCGACGCCCAAACTGCGAATGATCAAATATCAATCAACAACGTATAGATACTCAACTTTCAAATGTCCATTTCATTTTCTTTGTCGATCAAGCTCTCGAAAATTGCCTGCAACGTGCAAATATACGCAATTTCTTACGTTTCCAAAAAGCAAAATCGCTGCGTAGAAAATTTCAAATGATTGCGCAGGGAAAATATTTTTGTCATGTTACAATCACTGAATATCCCTGTCCACTGTCTCCTCATTGATTTCTAATAATCCCGACTGAACTAATTTCTGAAACATTCTTTGGCTGCCCAAAACCCATATTTTGTCGCCATTGCTGATGACGGTCTGAACGTCGGGAAACACCATCGGATAAATATCCCGCTGAAGCCCGATAACCATACAATTCCATTTTTTGTGAATACCTGCGTCTTTAATACTTTTCCCAACCAGGCCGGAATGTTGAATGTTGATGGAAAAACAAAGAAGCGGCTGTTTTTCCTGTTCCTGATTTTCGAGAAAATGACGCAACGTAACAGGCGGCACCTCTTCCGTCAAAAATGTGCGGAAATTAGCGTGATCATTAAAACTGTCAAATCGTTCTTTGGCGCCCAGCAGGTACAAACTATCTCCCACGTGCAGCCTTTGCGTATTTTCCGTACTGTTTTCAGGAATATTAATCTGTTTTTCGCCGGATACGATTTTGATAATATGAACATTATAAAAACGTTCCATCATCATCACTATCATGTCGGACAACCTGAAGTCAGCGTGATTTTTCCTGAAATGTATCCATCTGCGTTTTACTTTTTCCATTCTTTTTTTGCGCTCGAGGATACGTTTTTTCATTTTTTCGTCGGTCACATTCTCAATATCAATATCAAACGCCTGATGAAAATTTTTCTCAAAACGGTATTGCCCCACCCACAATTCGTTACCCAGCAAATTGCCCATTGAATTACCTTCTTCATTTAAAGCCCATTCGCTCAATTGTTTTTCGTTATAGTTGGTCAGAAAACGGGTTTCAATCCGCAGGAAACGACCAAAAATTGCATCGAAGCGGGGCAGAATGATGATGATGCACAAAGCAGGCAAGACAAGCCACGACATGGAAATGCCCATAAACCGGTTAATAGTGTACATGACCAGAAAAACGGCTATCGTCAGACGTATCATCGAAAAAACAAGCAACGGCAAACGGTTAGCCCTGCTCCGTAACAGCAAAGTATGCCCTTTAATGTTTTCGCGCAGCAAACCGAGAATGTACGCCGACATGAGCGATAAAGTGATCACTGTACACACAAATTTAGCCCAAACGCCATGAAGCAATCCGTCCAGAAACGGCGCAATAATATATATACTCAACTGAATAATCCCGATAATGACTACCGTATATAACATCAGCCTGATGAAATAGGTTTTGAGAAACTCTTTCCAAAGGCTGTCTTTTTCATGTTCCGTTTGGCTGTCTGACGTGAAGTTGTCCAATTTATCAAGAATTTTTTCGGGCAGGATTTTTTTCACAACGCCGTATATTTTTTCGGCAGACCTGATACAGAACGGCGTTGTGAATGTAGTAATGACCGAAACAGAAACAACAACCGGATAGATAAACGCACCGGCAATATCCAAATTGATAGCCAGCAAGGCGATGATAAAGGCAAATTCCCCGATTTGCGCCAGACTGGCGCCGCAATAAACTGCCGTATGCAGACGGTTACCGGAAAAAAGCACACCCAGAGTTGAAAAAATAAGTTTGCCAAAAATCGTAACCAGTGAAATCATCAGGATAGGTACGGCAAACTGAACAATAACAGCCGGATTGACCATCATCCCCACAGAAATAAAGAAAACCGCCCCGAAAAAATCTTTAATGGGTTTGGTCAGATGTTCTATTCTTACCGAATGTATGGTTCCGGCAAGTATGGAACCGGCAATAAACGCACCCAGCGCCGACGAAAACCCAATGCGAACAAAAAGCAGCACCATACCGAGACAAAGCCCCAGCGAAACAATCAGAAGGGTTTCGTCATTCATCAGTTGTTGCGCCTTTTTCAGCAGTGTCGGAATAAGATAAATCCCCAAAAGCAGCCACAATACCAAATAAAACACGAGTTGCACGATTGTCAGGGCAATTTCGGCGCCGCCCGCACCCTGACTGGCGGCAAAAGTCGAGAGGAACACCATGACAAAAATACCTGCAATATCTTCAACAATCAGCCCTCCAAAAACTAATTCGGTAAACTTTTTCCCTTTCAGGTTCAGTTCCTCAAAGGCTTTGATGATGATAGTTGTTGAAGACATGGATAAAATAGCGCCCAAAATCAGACTGTCTGCCGTATTCCACCCAATGGCAAGCCCCACGCCATAACCGATGCCGAGCATACCGCACACTTCGGTAATTGCCAGAATAATTGCCGTTTGCCCGACATTCGCCAGTTTGTGAAAACTGAACTCCAACCCCAATGCGAACATCAGAAAAATAACGCCGATTTCCGACCATACCTCAATGTTTGCCATATCTACGACCGTGGGGATGGAAATGGAAAGATTTATTTTCAACAAAATATCTTCAATGATGGCAGATAAATGAGGTCCGGTCAATAATCCGGCGACGATATATCCCAATACCAGCGGCTGTTTTATCTTTTTGAACAACACGGTTATGACGCCGGCAACCAGCAAAATAAGCGCTAAATCTGAAATTAGATGCGGAAGATGCATATTTGTCCGATAGTTACCACATTTTTCACAAAGATAAGTTTTTTTGGGGCAGTTTTACGTTTGTCTTTTGAATTTCACGTTTTTTATTTTTACTACTTTTTCCAAAACCATTGCCTCGAAAGGAAATTGTAGAACGGTTTGCGGAGGATGAGGGGTTGATGTGAAATTAAAAATGAAGGCAGAGGAAAATTTATATTGCTTTTCCGCTTAAAGTCTATTGATTAAGGAATGAAAAATAAACAACATATCAAGGTTTTCCAACGGACAAGGTTTATCAAGGTAAAGAAATATTTCGACAGCGTTCAGCAACCGAGTCCCGCAGGGACGGCACTTGATTAACCGTAGGTTTTAACCTACGGAAAAGCCGGTATGACGAATATGCTGCAAAGTCCCGCAGGGACGTTACTCTATTAACCGTAGGTTTTAACCTACGGATGACCGACGCTGAACGCTCATCCCGAAGTCCCGCATGGGACGATTTATTATCCGAGGAAAATGCGGTACAAGTGCCGTCCCTGCGGGACTTTGTGAGGTTACGCACGTCATATCCTTTCCGTAGGTTAAAACCTACGGTTAATCAAGTGCCGTCCCTGCGGGACAGTTCGCTGTTGATAAAAGACTGTTACAAGTTTTTTATTTCCCATTTCTAAAAAAAAACTTTACTGCTGATACTAACATACTGTATCTCACAATGGATGGATGTTCCTTTACGTATTGCAACTGCCATGTATCTTTTTTTTATATATTCTGTTTTTGAATTGTGCATGATGTATTGTTTGTGATGATGGTTACTCCTTTTGGAGCCTTCACATCTGTTTTTATTTTACCGGTTGCGTCCTTTGTATGCTTGATTTGCACCACGCCATACGGGGTGGGAAAATCGCCTTCTACCCATTGCAGATCGCAAAGATGAGGTTCGATACGTAGCTTTTTGCAGCCTGGCTCAAGCACCTGAACACCCAAAACGTGCGCAGTTAACCATGCCGTGGGGCCTGACGCCCATCCATGACAAAGGCTGTGACGCAAATTTTCATAACAATATGCACCGAAATCAGCGTGAATGTCTTTCTTCCCTGCAGGCACTAATTCGTCAATACCTGCTGCATTGATGGTCCAGTCCAGGTCAAAATCTTCCCAGAAGGTAGTTGCACCCATGTCGAGCATCCCTCCCCAATATTGACGGATGTTATTCATAGCCGACTGGTAATCGTTCGCTTTGGCTTGCGCTTCGAGCATGTAGTAACCGTAGAAGGTGGAAAATCCTTTGGGACCGCCTGCCTGAATTACCTCTTCATTGGCTTGTTCAGCGGGTATCAAATCGGCTAAAGCCATCAAAGCTGCTGCCTGTTTTAACCGGTTGTGGCCAGGGACTCGTTTTTGCATGAGTGCAGCTGTTTCCAAACACTTATTTGCCAGCGTTTTGTCGCCGAGAATATTGCAAAGTTCTGCACCTGCGCGAAAGGTAATGATCATCAAGGCTTGCAGGCCGGCGTTAACGCCTTGCTGGTTGGGACTCGACGGCCAGTCGAGAAAACGGCCGCCACCGTCCAATTTTTCCTGTCCGGTGGAGTCTACTTTGGTAAGCAACAAATTCAATAAACCGGTAAGGTAAATCTGTTGTTCCTTCAGGTAGGCAAGGTTGCCCTGATAACGGTACCAGTCGCGGTGAATCATTACCCACCAAAGCGAGTAGGAGCACATACCATTCATCCAGCCCGGTAGCGGAGTAATGTCACGCGCCAAATCGAGACTTTTAGGTACCACCTCCTTGT
>Ga0082212_10006051_pt1 | contig 16351 bp, 9 predicted proteins | sample TergutNt197P3_FD_71548 | JGI IMG/M metagenome (GOLD analysis project Ga0082212, IMG submission 71548) | Neocapritermes taracua P3 segment gut microbial communities from Petit-Saut dam, French Guiana - Nt197 P3 | ecosystem: Host-associated > Arthropoda: Insects > Digestive system > Gut ... | reverse complement strand
GAAAGAGCGGCTGATGGAGCGGTTCGAGCTCACGGAAATTCAGGCGCAGGCGATACTCGAAATGCGCCTGCGGAGCTTGCAGGGCCTTGAGATCGAGAAGATCGAAAAAGAGTACGGCGAGTTGCAGGAAAAGATAAAATACTATCTGACGCTTCTCGGCGACGCGAAGCTGCTTGACTCCGTCCTGATAGAAGAACTGACGGAGATACGCGACAAGTACGGAGACGAAAGGCGGACGGAAATAGCCGTCGTGGAAGACGAGATAGACATAGAAGACCTGATCGACGAGGAAGAATGCGTATTCACGCTGACGCACGCGGGATATATAAAGCGGATGCCGGCGAACACGTACAAGGCGCAGCGCAGGGGCGGACGCGGGATAACGGCCATGACGACGCGCGAGGAGGACTACGTGGAGACGATCCTGACCGCGTCGAGCCATGACTATATCCTGTTCTTCACAAATCTCGGCAGGGTGTACCGTAAAAAGGGGTACATGATGCCCGAAGCCGGAAGGCACGCAAAGGGGACGAACATCGTCAACATCCTGCCCATCGCGCAGGGGGAAAAGGTTTCGGCCATGCTAAAAATGCGCGAATTCGGAGAGGATGAGTACCTTGTCATGGTGACGCGCAGTGGCACGGTCAAACGTATGCGAAAAAGCGAGCTGCGCAACATCAAGAACGTCGGCATCAGGGCGCTCATTCTGGGCGGTGAGGACGAGCTGATTTCCATTCGCGAAACGGACGGGGAGCAAAAAATACTGATTGCGACGCATGACGGCATGGCTATCTGCTTTGACGAAAACGATGTGCGGCCGATGGGAAGGGCCGCCGGAGGCGTCAGGGGTATACGTCTGCGCAAGGGCGACTATTGCGTGGGAGCGGCGCGGGCGCGCGAGGGAGGTTCCCTGCTGACCGTGACGGAAAGCGGATATGGCAAGCGGACGGAGATAATTGAATATCTGCGCGGCGGCGACGACGGAGGCACGCAGAGCCGCGGCGGGTACGGCAAGAAGAACTACAGCATCACGGACAAGACGGGGAAAGTCGCCGACGTAAAGGTCGTAGACGATAACGACGACGTCCTGATAATCTCCGACGACGGCACGATCATCCGCATGGCCGCCATGGATATAAGCACATACGGAAGGTCGACGCAGGGCGTACGCCTGATGCGCATGGCGGGCGAAGCGAAGGTAATCTCAATAGCGCGCACCGAAAAAGACGAGGATGAGGATGCGGAAGAGGGGCAGTCGGACGCGAAGCAGGACCCGCAGGACGGGGTATCGACGGCGGCGGAGCGGACGCCGGCTGAAGATAGCGATGGATCGGGAAGCGAATGAGAGCGTTTCGGACAGTTATTCAATGAAAAGTGTTCAGATATATACCGACGGTGCGTGCAGCGGGAACCCGGGGCCCGGGGGATGGGGCGCGATCCTGATGTACGGAGAAGCGAAAAAAGAGCTGTCAGGCGGCGAAAAGGCCACCACGAACAACCGCATGGAGCTCATATCGGTGATTACAGCGCTCGAGGCATTACGAGAACCGTGCGAGGTCACGCTTTACACGGATTCGCAATATGTATCGAACGCGGTAAATCTAGGGTGGCTGGAGTCATGGGCCAGAATGGGCTGGCGGCGAAAAGGCGGTGACGTAAAAAATCCGGACCTATGGCAAAAACTCGTACCGCTCCTCGCAAAACACAACGTCACGATGGTCTGGGTGAAAGGCCACGCCGACAACGAATATAACAATCGCTGCGATGAGCTGGCGGTGGAAGCCAGGGACGCGCAGAGAAGCTTTTGAGGCTTGAGCCCCGCTCCGCGGGACCCAAGCCTCGATCATGTCCACGATTCTCCGACCTATACGCGAAATGCGCCTATTGCCCGTAGGACTGATCCTTCAGCACCACGTCATGCGCCCCGCCCTCGACTATGGAAGTTGCGGAAACAAGTGTCAGCTTCGCTTTCCGCTGCAGCTCCGGTATCGAAAGCGCGCCGCAGTTGCACATGGTGGAGCGTACTTTTCCGAGAGTCTGGCTGACATTGTCCTTCAGGCTGCCCGCATAGGGCACATATGAGTCCACGCCCTCCTCGAACAAAAGCGCCGGCGCCCCGCCGAGGTCGTAGCGCTGCCAGTTGCGCGCCCTGGACGAACCCTCGGCCCAGTATTCCTTCATATAGTTTCCGCCTACCATGACGCGGCCGGTCGGGCTCTCGTCGAAGCGGGCAAAATAGCGGCCGAGCATGAGAAAATCGGCGCCCATCGCGAGAGCGAGCGTACAGTGATAATCATATACTATCCCGCCGTCGGAGCAGATGGGCACGTATACGCCCGTGCTTTCGAAGTATTCATTACGCGCCTTGCAGACCTCTATCAGAGCGGTGGCCTGGCCGCGGCCGATGCCCTTCTGCTCGCGGGTGATGCAGATCGAGCCGCCGCCCACGCCAACCTTGACAAAATCGGCGCCGCTGTCGGCGAGAAAACGAAAACCCTCGCCGTCGACGACGTTGCCCGCGCCGATTTTGACGGTCTCGCCGTATTCTTTCCTGACCCAGCCGATCGTGCGCTTCTGCCATTCGGAAAAACCGTCCGACGAGTCGATGCACAGAAGGTCCGCACCGGCGTTTATCAAAGCGGGAATGCGTTCAGCATAGTCACGCGTGTTGACCCCTGCGCCGACGACAAACTTTTTCTGCGCGTCCAGTAGCTCAAGCGGGTTTTCCTTGTGCGAGTCGTAGTCCTTGCGGAAAACCATGTGGATGAGGCGGCCCTGTCCGTCGATGACAGGCAGGCAGTTGAGCTTGTTGTCCCAGATAATGTCGTTTGCCTCGCTAAGCGTCGTGCCGGACGGCGCCGTGACAAGCTTCTCTATCGGCGTCATGAACTCCCTGACGTTTTCCTTTCCGGTCATCCTGCTGATCCTGTAGTCGCGGCTCGTCACGAGCCCGACGAGCTTGCCGTTGGACGTGCCGTCGGAAGTGACGGCGACGGTGGAATGGCCTGTTTTTTCCTTCAAAGACAGAATTTCGCCAAGAGTCGCGTCGGGGCTGATGTTCGAGTCGCTGACGACGAAGCCCGCCTTGTATGACTTCACCCTGCCGACCATCGCCGCCTGGCTTTCTATCGACTGCGAGCAGTAGATAAAAGAAACCCCGCCCTCTTTGGCGAGCGCGACGGCCATTTTGTCGTCGGACACTGCCTGCATGATGGCGGAGGTCAGCGGGATGTTGATGCTAAGCTGCGGTTCCTCGTTTCTTCCATACTTGACTATGGGCGTTTTCAGATTGACGTTGTCGGGAGTGCAGTCGGCGTCCGAGAAGCCCGGTATCAGCAGGTACTCGCTGAACGTGCGCGACGGTTCATTGAAAAAATAGGCCATATGAGAAGTCTCCCCTTTCTAACTTTTATTTATAATCCCTTATATTAGCATTCCGGCAGGATGCATGTCAAGAAAAATATTCATTCCTCACTCTATTGACCGTTTGAAAGGTTTTGGTTAAAATAATGTCTATGAAAAAATTTATGATTCGTATTCCGGCAGCAATACTGATTGTTGTCATCCTGTCCGCGTTCCTCCCGGGGCGGGCGGGCGCGGCGTTCGCAGGCGACAGGGAGATAGCGTCAAAGGGCGCGTGCGTACTGGATTTCGAGACGGGCACGCTGCTGTACGGCCATGAGGAAAATACCAAAAGGGTACCGGCGAGCATGACAAAGCTCCTGACCGTGTTCGTTGTATACGACGCGATCAGGGCCGGGGAAATCGGGTTGGGTTCGGAAGTCAGGATAAGCGAGGAAGTCAGCGATTTCTCCTATGATTGGAGGTATTCAAACGTTCCGCTGCCCAAGGACGCGCTGATCAAGGTCGACGTCCTGCTGGACGTCGTGCTGGTGGCCTCCGCGTGCGCCGCGACGGTGGCGCTGGGCGAAGCGCTCTGCGGGGATGAAGAGGGTTTTATCAAACGCATGAACGAAAAAGTCGCGAAGCTGGGGATAGACGCGGTTTTTTACGACACCAACGGAATATCACCCGACAACAGAATATCGCCGTACGGGATGGCCGTGTTGTCGCTCAACCTATTAAAAGAGCATCCGGAGGTTCTTGATAAAACGAAGAAAAAAACCATTACCTATCGCAGCCGCGAGTACAAGAACACCAATCCCCTGCTTGGAGAGTATTCCGGAATGGACGGGCTGAAGACGGGGTATACGGATCCCGCGGGATACTGCTTCACCGGGACCGCCGAAAGGGGCGGACGCAGGTTGATAACGGTCACGATGGGCTCTTCAACGGTACAGAAGCGCAGCGAGGACCACAGGATACTTCTGGATTATGGATTTAAGATCGCGGACAGCGTCATCAACGGGCAGACGGACGATAAAGCGGGCGTTCCGGATGCGGGCGGGACTCCCGGCAGCGAAGCGGGAGACTCCGGCGCGTATTTGCCAAACTCCATGGAGGGCTACCGTCTGCTGATACTACGCGCGATCGAGCTTGCGCAAAACGGGGCGGACGTCCAATCGGAGATGGTTCTGATATACGCGTATATTCTGAGCACACTGATACTTTACAGCGAAGTAATATCCGGGACGGCCCCATGAGCGTTTTGAACCGACGCTTTTGGGGGCGTTTCGCCAGGAGGGGTGGTCGTGTATTCGATCGGGTTTGACAACGACAAGTATCTCAGGATGCAGTCCGAAAAAATCCTTGAGAGGATAGGGATGTTCGAAAACAAGCTCTACCTCGAGTTCGGCGGGAAGCTCTTTGACGACTATCACGCTTCGCGCGTGCTGCCGGGGTTCATGCCGGACAGTAAGGTCAGGCTGCTGAAAACAATGTCGGACAAGGCGGAGATACTTATAGTCGTCAATGCGTCCATAATTGACTCAAGCAAAGCGATCGGTGATTCGGGGGTGTCGTACAACGACGACGTCCTCAGGCTCATCGACGAATTTCGTAATAGCGGTTTGTACGTCGGCAGCGTCGTCATAAGCCAGTATCACGGGCAGAGGCCCGCGGACAGGTTCAAGGAATACCTTGAGTGGCGCGGGGTGAAGGTCTATGTCACGCATTACATCCCGGAGTCGGAGTATCCGTCGAACCTCCAGCTTATCCTGAGCGAGAAAGGTTATGGAAACAACGACTATATAGAAACAACGAAGCCGCTTGTCGTGGTGACGGCGCCGGGGCCGGGAAGCGGGAAAATGGCAACCTGCCTGTCGCAGCTTTACCATGAAAATCAACGGGGAACCAAGGCGGGGTATGCCAAATTCGAAACCTTCCCGCTCTGGAACAGGCCGCTCAAGCATATGATAAACCTCGCGTACGAGTCCGCCACTGCGGACCTGAACGACGTCAACATGATAGACCCGTTCCATCTGGAGGCGTACGGCGTTTCGGCAGTGAACTACAACCGCGATATAGAGGTGTTCCCCATCCTGAACGCAATGTTCAAACGCATCTGGGGGGAAAGCCCGTACAGGTCGCCGACGGATATGGGCGTCAACATGGTCGGGTACTGCATTTCGGACGACGATATCTGCTCGGAGGCGTCGAAACAGGAGATCATCCGCAGGTACTTCAACGTGCGGCTTGACCACGCAAAAGGCAATATACACAATTCGGCCGTGTCGAAAATCGAGCTTCTGATGGAAAACGCGGACCTGTCGCAAAACGAAAGGCCGCCGGTATTGCCGGCGCTCGAAAAAGCCGAATCGACGGACAGCCCGAGCGTTGCCATCGCGCTTCCGGGAGGCGAGATGATTACGGGCAAGACGTCCGCGCTTCTGGGGGCTTCGTCAGCCGCGCTCCTAAACGCGCTAAAATTCCTGGCGGGCATCGACGACGACGTTTTGCTGATTTCACCGGATATAATAGAACCCATACAAAAACTGAAAGTCGGGTATCTCGGCAACGAAAATCCGCGCCTTCACACCGACGAGGTACTGATAGCGCTGTCGATTTGCGCCGCGACGGATCCGATTGCGGGACTTGCGCTCGAACAACTGCCGAAGCTCCTGAATTCGGAAGCCCATTCAAGCGTGATTTTGTCGCAGGTGGATATTTCGGTGTTCCGCCAATTGGGGATAAACATGACCTGCGAACCTGTATATCAAAACAAGCGCCTGTTCCATAGGAACTGACGCAGAAAGTTGTTGCGCCCGGCCGGAGGGCATTCGGAAAACTGATTTAATATCGCTATTCGTATTTCTGTACTACATATTGTACCGTGGCTACCGCCTCCGGATTCCCAGCACTGCTTGCCGGGGTCTGGGTTACTTGCCGGCGTTTGGGCAGCAAGCAGCACTTCTAACCGCTCTATAAAATCAGTTTTCCGAATGCCCTCCGGCCGGGCGCAGTCTAATTGAAGATCGCCGCCAGATCTATATTGTCCAGCTCCGCTGTCGTTTCTATTTCCATGCTGTCCGCCCAACCGCCCATCACGGCTTCGAACAGGCTCATTGCCACGATGCGCCGCAGGGACGAGGTATCGCCCTGGAAATAATTCGACATGGGTATCTCGTCATAATCGATCGGGAGTCTGTAAATTATATGATAGCCGAACTCGCTTTCCACGATTCCGCTGTGCTGCCCCGGTTCAAGCCTGCCGCACGCCTCGGAAAATGTCGGCACCATGTCGGTAAAGACGAACAGATAACCGTTCGGGAACGTATACAGGTCGTCTTCCGTATGCTCGTGCATCAGCTCGTCGAAATATGCGCCAAAATCATCGCCGGAGTAAGCTTCAAGGCTTTCAAGAATTGCCTCGATCTCCGCAAGCGCCGTGTCCTCGCCCTCCTGAGGTCTCATCCTTAGGATGTGCTTGGCCATCATGTACCCGTATGGCTTGATATATTCCTCGACGTCCCCGTCGGACAGCTTTTCACCCTCCTCGCCGTAATACTCCGTAAAATAGCGGTTGGCAAGCAGGCCGATGCCGACCAGATAGTCAAACAGCGCGCGGCTGCGGCAGCCGTTCGTTTCCCAGAGAAAATCGAGAAACGCCTCCTCTCCGCCGTACGATGCGGAGGCTTCCTCAAAGTCACGCTGTATCCGCTCAAAATCTTCCTCGTTGAGCGAAATGCCGGCTTCGGTCGTTCCATATTCCACCGCCTTGTAAAAAAGCGCGTTTTCCATGGAAAATTCGAGAATCGCTTCCGCGAACGTAACGTCTTCATACAACTCCGCCGTCCATGGCGGAGGTACGCCTGTGCTTCGCTCTATGTCGCTGATGTTTCCGTAAAGGTAAAGAAACAGCTCTTCCCATGTTATGGACAATGCGCCGGTCCGCAGCATGACGGCGTCGGGCGCGAAAGCCGCAAAAGCCTTTTCGTAATCGATAGTCTTTGCCTGGACGTCCGTAGCGCCATTGTCGGGGCTTGTTTCCGCCGTTCCGGGATCGTCGGTCACCTCGGCCGCCTCGCCGGCATTGGAATTTGGGATGCTTGGGGCGTCGGCGTCGGCGCTGTCTGCGGTTTGCATGTCCACGCAGCCGGACAGGACGCCGGCCGCGGCTGCCATGAGCGAGACCGCGCACAGCAATGCCAAGAGCTTTCGCTTCATATTCTCCTCCGGTCAATAACACAGTTTAATTAAATCGGTATGCGATAAGATCAGATCAGTAATTATATCCCCTGAGCGCGGCGCTTTCAATCCCGGGCGCGATTTATTAACCGAATCGTAACAGTTCAGGGGCATTCGGAAAACAATATACAGCAAAACGCAAACAATTTTATGCACATCGCACAAATCATTTAGTGTTTTCTGTGCAATACGAAAAAAAATAGCGTGATTTTAACCTTTACATTTGACAAACACACGCCAATAATCTATAAATAGTTAATATATGCCCTGTGAAGGACAGTATTTTTGGAATGTGCGCAAAACAGCCCCCGGAGAACCGTATAGGGGGCGTGAAACGGGAATCATCGGAGAATACTTCCACAATAAAAAATGACGAAAATGAGGGGAGTGCTTATGGGAGACTATTTGGAATTCAACGGTATCGGAAAACTGTTCCCCGGCGTCCGGGCCTTGGAGAACATCAGCTTCAGGGCTGAGGCGGGAAGGGTTCTCGCACTGCTCGGAGAAAACGGGGCGGGTAAATCCACCCTCCTGAAAATCATGAGCGGGGACGTAAGGCCGGATGAAGGCACCATATCCCTGAACGGCGAGCAACTGCATCTTCACGCGCCGGTCGACGCCATAAAGGCGGGGATAAGCGTAATCTATCAGGAACGACAGCTTGTGCCGGCGATGAGCGTCATGGAAAACATCTTCCTTGGCGCGCTTCCGACAAAAGGCGGCTTCATCAATTACGCGAAGCTGCGGGCGGATACCCAGGAACTTCTCGACAAGTTCGGGCTGCCGATAGACCCGAACGCTTCCATAGTGATGCTCTCGATAGCACATCAGCAAATGGTTGAAATCATGAAGGCCTACCGACGCGACTCAAAGGTGATAGCCTTCGACGAACCGACGGCGCCGCTGACGGACGTGGAAATAGATATCCTGTTCAACCTGATAAGGCAGCTCAAAGAGGAAGGCAAAGTCGTAATTTACGTCTCGCACCGGCTCAAAGAGATTTTTGAGGTCACGGACGAGATCGTTGTTTTAAAGGACGGTATGTTTGTCACCTCCCTGGTAACCACGGAAACCAGCGAACCGGAGCTGATAAAGGCGATGGTCGGGCGCGATATCGGCGACACGTACGCGAACCTTAGCAGGAACGACACCTACGGGGACGTGCTGCTGGACGTAAAGAACATGACGACTTCCTATGTCACCGACGTGAGCTTCACGGTGCGAAAAGGGGAAGTCGTTGGTTTTGCCGGCCTTGTAGGGGCCGGGCGGACGGAAGTGATGCAGGCGGTGTTCGGTTCGGACGCGGTGCTTTCGGGCGAAATAGTTTTCGACGGGGAGCCCGTAAAGTTCGCAAGGCCGAGCGACGCGATAGAAAAAGGCATCGCGCTGTGCCCCGAGGACCGCAAGGATCAGGGGCTCGTGCTCTGGCGCTCCGTTCAGGACAATATTTCGATGCCGGTGCTGGACAGCCTCACGGTGGGCAATTTCTTCCTCAGTCCGAAAAAAATCTCGGATCTCGCAAATTCCGCGATAAAGAAATTCGATATCAAGACGCCGTCGCTCGAAAAGCTCGTCATAGAGCTGTCGGGCGGCAACCAGCAGAAAGTCATACTGGGGCGCTGGACTTCAGACTTGATGACCACGAAGCTTCTCATCCTCGACGAACCCACAAAGGGCATAGACGTCGGGACAAAAGCCGAGATATATCAGATGATCTGCGACTTGGCCAAGGAAGGTATCGCGGTCATTTTCATTTCGAGCGAGCTGACTGAGGTCATAAATGTCGCGGACAGGATCGTCGTAATGCAAAACGGGCGCATCAACGGTGAATTCAAGCGCGAAGACGCAACCGAAGAAGGCGTCCTGGCGCTTGCGATGCTTCACTGATAGGAGGAAGAATATGGAAACGACACAAGGTGCTTCGAGTGTAATATCGATCAAGAAAATAATTCGCTCGAAAGCGTTCATGCTCATAGTGCTGCTGGTGTTCCTGGTCATACTGTTCACGCTGCTTGCGCCGCTCAACGACGGTATGTTCTTCAAGCTGACGACGCTGCAGAGGATATTGAGCGACATAGCGATCCCGTCCTGCCTTACGATAGGCGTCGGACTCCTGATAGTGTCGGGAGGGATCGACCTCTCCGCGGCGAAGGTCGGCGGACTGAGCGCCGTCATAGTGGCGGTTGGCATTTCGACATGGGAGATCCAGTGGTGGGTCGCGATGATCATTGCGCTTGTCATTGCGTTCGCGATCGGCACCATCAACGCAATACTGATAAACGAGCTGGGGTTCATGCCGTTCATTGCGACGATGGCGATGTCGACGGTCGGCGACGCGATACTAAGGCTCGTCTCGACGGATGCGGCGGGAGCCCAAAGGGCGGTCGTCAACTTCCGAAACGAAACCATAGACGCGATAAACAAATTCCAGATTTTTGGCCTGTCGTGGTCGGTCGTGCTCCTGTTGATTTTGTTCATCATATATGGGATCATCCTGGCAAAATCAAAATTCGGGCGCATGATGTATTTTGTCGGCGGAAACCGGGCCGCTGCGAGACTGACAGGTATAAACTATAAAAAGATTTCGTATGTCCTGTTCATAAACACCTCGGTCCTGGCCAGCATAGGCGGGATCATCTATGCGACGCGCGTAAAGAACGGCGGGCTCATGACAATGGTCAACGACCAGTTCACGGGCATGACGGCCGCCATTCTGGGCGGTATATCCTTCGGCGGGGGCACCGGTGGTCTCGGCGGCGCATTCGTCGGATTGCTCGTCATCAGGACGTTCAATCAGGGAATGGTTATAATCGGCGCAAGCGCTTACCTGACCAGCGTGCTGTCGGGCGCGCTGTTGCTTGTCGCGCTTTCGCTTGACTACCTCAGCGTAAGGCGTCAGCAAAAACGCGTGGGCGCTTAGGCTTGCGTTGTGAAGAAATGGAGGGATATATAAATGCCTAGAAGGACCAGATTTCAAAAAATCAGACAATCGCGGCCATTCCTGCTCATATGCCTGACCATACTTGTTCTGCTCATATTGATTTTCGTTAGGGGCTTTGAGGTTTTCAACGCGGGTAACGCGACGCAGCTCATGATGAGCCTAAGCTTTGTCGGATTGTTCGTCATCGCGATGGCGTGTCTTCTGATGAGCGGAGGCTTCGACTTCTCGCTCGCCTCGCAGGCGACGTTCGGGACGCTCATTTTCGTGGAGCTGTGCATTAGAAACCAAGGAGTCCATTGGCTCGTCTTTGCGCTTGTCGCAATACTGATAGGCGCGGCGCTGGGGTCGATCAACGCGTTCTTTTCACAGGTGCTCAACCTCATGCCGTTCATCTGTACGATCGCGATATCGTCTGTGTGGGCCGGCATCTCGGCCTGGTGGACGGGCGGGCTCGTAAAGACAATCAACGACGCGTCCTTCAGCTCGGTCGCCACGGCGAGGGTGTTTGGTTCACCCATACCATGGACGTTCATATTCATGCTTGCCGTAATGGTTTTATACAGCCTGATGTTCAAGTACACCCGCTTTGGCAGAAGCGTCATTGTTGCCGGCGGAAATCCGGTGGCGGCGCGCCTTGCGGGGCTCAACCCGAAGAAGATAAAGACCCTGCTGTATATTAACGCGGGCGTGATAGGCATGATTGCGGGACTTATCTATACGGCGCAGCAGAGAACGGCGACAACGACGGGACTGTCCCAGCGTATGCCGGAGATGCGCGGCCTCACGTCCTCAATGCTTGGCGGGGTATCGTTCATGGGCGGCTCGGGAGCGCTGACCGGCGCGCTGTTCGGCTTGATACTGATAGAGGTGCTGGCGTTTTCGCTCCAGCTCATGGGTCTGCCGGCATGGTTCGTGATATTCGTAAACGGTATGCTGCTCGTCGTGGCGCTGACGATAGACACTATGTCCACAAAGCTCAGAATGAAGAGGTTGGGGCTCAAGGCAAGCGGCGGCGGAGGCGGCATGATGATGCCGGGTATGTCGCGGTAAGTAAGTTTGCTTCAGGGCGGTGTTTCCAAAGCCGAGCATAAACACCGCCCCGGCAATAAATATTCGTATGAAAATACGAAGATAAAATAAGGAGGAGAATAATAGAATGAAGAAGGTATTGGCAATCATACTGGCGCTGTGCCTGGTCGTGACGCTTGTAGCCGCCTGCGGCGACAAAAATGATACAGGCACAAGCGGCGGCGGCGGCACGGACGCGGGCAGCAGCAGTGGCGGCGGGGATTCCGGCGGCGCGTCATCCGGCGCGGCATGGCCGAAGGAAGTAGGATTCTATGACCCCAGCTACGATTACTCACAGCATCCCAAGTTTAAAATCGCGTATTTGATCCCGACGGCGGGCAGCTTCCTGTATGACGAGATGGACAAGGCGTTCGCAAGCTGGGCGCCGCGCATGAACATGGACTATAAGGGCATGTTCGCCTCCTCGGACGGCTCCACGGAAGCGTTCCTGTCGCTGATCCAGACCCACTGCGACCAAGGCTTTAACGGCCTGCTGCTCGACGGTATCGCGGATCAGATGAATCCCGCCCTCGATATGGCGAGGGAAGCCGGCGTCGTGCTCTGGAGCGTCATGGGCATGTGCCGCGACTATGTCGACAACTATATGTATGAAGATGTGTATCTGGACGGACCCCTGCAGTGGCCATTCATAGGGTTTGACAACTATTATGCCGGATACAGCATGATGAACAAGCTCATCGAGTGGAAGAACCAGGCGTGGCCGGATGTTCCGTGGGATAAAGTCGGCGTTATTTGCGTCGGTTTCTCGGGCTTCGGACAGCTCTATGAGCGCGTTAAGGGCTCAAAGCTTGCGTGGATCAAGGCGAACCCGACATTTGGGGCATATTCGCCCGACCCGTACGACAATCCCAAAAACTTCTGGCTTGCAGACATGAGCGCATCAGGCGCCTTTGACCAGGCGACGGCGACGCAGCTTGTGACGCAGGTCCTGACGACCCCGAACGACATTGAGGTCTGGCTGTTGCCAACCGCAATGGACGATATGTCCATGGGCGCGGCAAACGCTGTCGACCTGCTGGGTCTGACGGACGTTTCCTGCTCCGCGTGCTTCGGCGGCTCGGCGCTGCCGGTGCAGTGGGATCAGGGCGTCGACAATGCCTGGCGTTATGCAGAGTTCCTCGCGCAGACGCTGTACGCGGAACCGATCATTTGCGCCCTCTGGTCGATGATGGCCGGTGAAGTGACGGAGCAGACCCTGTGGCCGCAATGGGTCAAACAGTGGGATAAGGGCGATATCTTTGAGTACTCCGGAGAGATTGATCCCGTTTATGGCGCAAATATCCTTAAACTGGGCGACGACGGCAAACCGATAGTCAAGCAGACCAACAACTTTGCGCAGGCGCTGCTGCCGACGGCGTGGCTTGAGAAGGATACATACGCACAGTATCTGGCATGGACGGATCTGTACGCCTACGGCGACGATACGGCGTCATACCACTACGGCCAGTATCCGAAGGTGAGCGACATAAACCTGTATTCATCGAAGGTTCCGGTACCGTCAAACTTCCAGCATGTTCTCCAGTCGATCGTCATGAGCTAGTACCGCGACGATAAGACCGCAACGGAGAAAAACAAAAATTCAGGGAACGGGTAAACCGTTCCCTGTTTTTTGATGACTCCTGAAACGCTGCCGGAGATGAGCGAGCGTCACCCGTTTTTCGCGGAGCATGATCTGAACGCCCTTACGAACTTTACCGCCGCGTCAACGACAGCGTTGCCTTTTACCTTCAACGCCAAAACGGGCTCCGTCCCCGCGACGACGCGGACGCGGCCCGTATATTCAGGCATGGCGTAGAGCAGGGAAACGCTTGTCATATCGAAGTCGGTGAGCTTAAACCTGAGCCAGCCCTCTTTCTGTGAGATTTCCCTGATGCCCGATGAGGACGCCTCGCTGCGGAGCATTGCTATCGACGTGAGCGCGATCACCTGTGAGGGCGGGTCGCCATACCGGTCTATAAGTTCGGCGATCATCTCGTCACAGTCCTCCTCCGTGCGTATGAGCGCTATGCGCCTGTATAGATCCATGCGCTGCTGTCCGGAAGGGACGTATTTTTCCGGAATTCCCGCGGAAACGTTCAAATCTGCCGGACAATCCGCTTTTTTTGCGGGTTTTTCGCCTTTTTCTTCCAATACCGCTTCTTCAAGCAGTTTTAAGTACATATCATACCCGACATTCATCATATGTCCGGACTGCTCCGCGCCCAGCAGGCTGCCCGCGCCCCTGATTTCAAGGTCGCGAAGCGCGATTTTGAAACCGGAGTTGAACTCCGCAAACTCCCGAATCGCGCTGAGCCGTTTTTCGGCGATCTCACTTATCGCCTTGCCTCGCCGGAATGTGAGATAGGCATATGCGCGGCGCGGCGAACGTCCGACCCGCCCGCGCAGTTGGTGCAGTTGGGCAAGACCAAGCCTGTCCGCGTCCTCGACTATCAACGTGTTCACGTTGGGGATGTCGATGCCGGACTCTATTATCGTCGTGCAGACAAGCACCTGTATTTCGCCCGCCACCATGCTTTCCATCACGTCGCTCAGGTAATCCTCGTGCATTCTGCCGTGCGCGGACGAGATTGCGATCCCATCAAGCATTTCCTTCAGCCGCGCCGTGACGCGTTCTATGTTGTCAATGCGGTTGTGCAGATAGAAAACCTGCCCGCCACGCGCCACTTCGCGCTTGATCGCGTCGCACAGGATACCCCAGTCATGTTCAAGCACATATGTCTGTACCGGATGGCGGCTCTGCGGGGGTTCCTCTATCGTCGACATATCCCGTATTCCCGAAAGCGCCATGTTCATCGTCCGCGGTATCGGCGTCGCCGAAAGGGTCAGGACATCGACCTGCTTGGACAGCTCCTTGAGCCTTTCCTTGTGCGAAACGCCGAAGCGCTGTTCCTCGTCGACGACAAGCAGGCCAAGCCTTTTGAAACGGATATCCTTCTGCAGCAGCCTGTGCGTGCCTATTACAAGGTCGACGGCGCCGCTTTCTATGTTGTTTAAAGCTTTTTTTATTTGCGCAGGGCTACGGAAACGGCTGAGTACCTCAATGTTCACGGGATAGCCCGCAAATCTGCGCATCGATGTATAGTAATGCTGCTGGGCCAGAACCGTCGTGGGGACGAGAATCGCGACCTGACGCTCTCCAAGCACGCATTTCATTGCCGCGCGAAACGCGATTTCGGTCTTGCCGTAACCCACGTCGCCGCAGAGCAACCTGTCCATTGGCACGGGCTTTTCCATATCCGCCTTGATTTCGACAGCGCATTTGAGCTGGTCGCCCGTCTCCTGATAACCGAACTTGTCCTCGAACTCCGTCTGCCATACCGAGTCGGGCGGGAATGCGTGACCCGCGATGTGCTGACGCTCGGCATATAGCTTTATAAGCTCCCGCGCCATTTCCCTTGCCGCTGTCTTGACGCGCGTTTTCAGTCTCGTCCAGTCGGAGCCGCCCATCTTGGAAAGCTTCACGGGCGTGGAATCATCCCCGCCGCCTATGTATTTTGCCACCATGTCTATTTGCGTCGCCGGGACATAAAGGCTGTCCGTGCCGGCGTACGCGATTTTTATATAATCCTTTTCAACCTTGTCGACGGGAATCTTGAAGAAGCCGACGAATCGTCCGATTCCATGCTGGTCATGTACGACAAGGTCGCCGGGTGAGAGATCTGTGAAGCTTTGCAGGTACTCCCTGTTTGTCTTGTCTTTCCTCTTCGCCCTGCGCGGCGCCGCTTGCGCGATCATCTGCCCCTCGGTTACCACGGCGAGCCTCATGCCGGGGTATTCCATGCCTGCCGACAAGTCTCCGACGGATATGACGCACTCGCCGTTGTCGGGCAGCGATTGGAGGGTATAGTCAAGCGCGGAACGGATGCCGCGCTCTTCGAGATACTCGCGCAAAAGCGCCGCTCGCCTGTTGTCCTGGCAGAAAATGAGCGTTTTATACCCCGATTCCATGTAGTGTGTGATATCCGTGCTTGCCGTTTCAAGGCTTCCGCCATACGAGGGGAGCCTTTTTGTGCTGATGTTGAGCATCATCCTCGGCGACAGCGGGTACGAGCTTCCGGCAAAATTGTCGACCATTATGGTCGGATAGTTCTCAATATGCGAAATGAAGCCGGTCCAGTCCTCCGAGAACCTGACCAGGCCACTGTCGAGAATACCCGCTTCCAGCAGAGCCACGCAGTCCTCGCCAAGCATCTTTGAAAACCCGTCGGCGCGTTCCTTGATACGCAGCGGTTCGCACATGACGATGGTGGTATCGCCGCTTACATAGTCAATTGCGGTTGACATGGGGCTGATGAGCTCCATGTACCTGTCGGCGGCTGAGAAGGCGCGCCCGTCCCGAAGCCTGTCTATGTCGGAGACCAGATTGCCGAGCAACACGGGATTTGCAGCCTTTCGTTTGCCGAGACGCTCCAGGACATTCTCAAGTTCTTTCGCCAGCCCCGCCGCGCCGGAGAGCTCCGGACCTTCAAAGAGGGAGGGCAGGGTTTCGGCAACGGGGACTATGCGCGCGGAGTCAAGCTGCTCCGTCCTGCGCTGCGTGGAAATGTCAAATAAACCCATGGAATCGATTTCGTCGCCGAAAAATTCGCAGCGCACGGGCATTTCCTGGGCGGGCGAGTAGAAGTCGAGAATACCGCCGCGGACGGCAAACTGCCCCGGTCCCTCCACCTGTTCGTAACGGCTGTAGCCACAGAGGACAAGCTTTTCCATCACCGCGGCCGGGGATAAAACGCC
>Ga0082212_10006050_pt1 | contig 16353 bp, 15 predicted proteins | sample TergutNt197P3_FD_71548 | JGI IMG/M metagenome (GOLD analysis project Ga0082212, IMG submission 71548) | Neocapritermes taracua P3 segment gut microbial communities from Petit-Saut dam, French Guiana - Nt197 P3 | ecosystem: Host-associated > Arthropoda: Insects > Digestive system > Gut ... | reverse complement strand
AGTTCACCGGATTGGGACTGTGTGTATTTGTGGGAGTCACACATAGCGACGACGAGGCGGTTGCGGAAAGGCTCGCAGCAAAGATTTGGCAGCTACGCATTTTCGAGGCCGATGCGACTGGCAGGCAGCTCAGCGCTGCCGACAAAGCAGCTCCAGTATTGGTGGTGAGCCAGTTCACGCTGTATGCCGACACTCGCAAAGGAAGACGCCCGTCCTGGAACCAGGCAGCGCCGCGCACACACAGTGAGCCCCTTGTCGAATCCTTTGTGCGTGCTTTGCGGAACCTGGGCGCAGAAGTGACGACTGGACGCTTCGGAGCGATGATGCAAGTTTCCTTAGTCAACGACGGGCCAGTCACCCTAATAGTTGATTACCCTTCCGTTGCTGATTAACTTCTGCCAGCAGGTTGCCGCCGACCTCAGAGTCGGTGTCGACGAGGTTGTTCGCTATCCTTGCAAGTGGAGGATGGAATGGCGCAGTTACTAGTAATTGGTAGCAAGGCTGGTGAAGTCACCCCTGATAAGGTGCTGCCAGCCTTAGATTTGCTACCCCATGAAATCATTGCTGTTCCAGCCGACACCCAAGCTCTGACCCAAGCTGCAAAAGTTGATTTGATCTTCTTGGATTGCTGCACAGACTTGGCAGGCGCTAGAACGATGGCGCGGTTATTAAAATCGGCAGGAAGCACCGTCCCGCTGATATTGGTGGTAAATGAGAGCGGATTGGCGACGATCTCCCCCGAGTGGGGACTGTCTGATTTCGTGATGGCCGTTGCCGGTCCGGCCGAAATAGAAGCTCGCATTAAGCTGTTGACCGCAGCAGTAAAAGACTCGTTGATTTCGGCCAGTGGTATCACCATTGACGATGTGGCTTACTCGGCGACGAAAGACGGCAAACCCCTTGACCTGACGTACACCGAATTTGAATTGCTGAAATATCTAGTACAACAACCAGGTCGGGTATTCACCCGCGAACACCTACTCGCTGATGTTTGGGGCTACGACTACTACGGCGGCACCCGCACTGTTGACGTTCATGTTCGGCGACTGCGCGCAAAACTTGGCCCCGATCATGAATCGTTGATCGGCACAGTTCGCAACGTCGGATACCGTTTCGCACCAAACACCGATACCGACGAAGAATAGTTGCGGCATGGGTGGATTAACCAAACAGGAAATAGCTGACATCTTGTCACTCGCCGCTACAGCCGAGATCACAGACGGCCACTACCCGTTGAATGAAACTGCGATTTGGAATCTGCAAGCTGCACCGAACCCGCAAATTTCCCATTTCACCATCAAATCCAGCGATGCGATCTGCGGCTATGCTCAAGCTGACCTGCGTTACCACACGGCGCAGCTAGTAGTTGCTCCCACCCAGCGCCGACTTGGGTTAGCGACGACACTGCTGCAAGAGATGGAGTTAACTCCGGTTTGGGCATTCGGAAACACTGCTGGCGCTAGGCAGTTAGCTAGCAAACTCGGGTATCTCCCAATCCGCCAGTTGGCGATTTTGGAAAATACGCTGGACTCGCCAAACAACTATCCGAGCCAGACGCTGCAAATCCGCCACTATAGCTGCGGCGATCTGGACGAGGTAGTGCGGGTGAACGCTTCAGCATTTATTGCACATCCAGAACAAGGGAAGTTGACCAGAGCTGATTTCGAACAACGGATGTGTGAAGAATGGTTCGACCCTGCCGGACTGCTTTTGGGCTTCGATTCAAAGGGTTTGGTGGGCTTCATCTGGACAAAGCGCCATGACCCCCAACGCGCGGAGGTGTATGTCATAGCGGTCGCTCCCGACAGCCAAGGCAGCCACTACGGAAGTGAATTACTGTTTGCAGGAATGGCTCAATTAGCTTACGCGGGAGTAAAGAGCGTCTTTCTTTACGTGGATATTGCAGAAACCATACCGTTGAACTTGTATCTTAGAAGCGGGTTCGCCGAAAGCAGCCGAGATGTTCTCTACGCGCCAGGAGGTAGTGGTGGTTTTTGATTTCCTAGACGACCCTGGGTTAGAAGAGCTTCCCGAGAATCGTTTCTCCGACCGTGAACTGTCATGGCTGGCGTTCAATAACAGAGTGCTCGACCTTGCCAAGGATGAGTTGCGCGTCCCACTGCTGGAACGAACTAGGTTCTTGGCGATTTTCTTCAACAATTTGGACGAATTCTTCCGCGTCCGAGTCGCGGGTCTGAAGCGACGCATCAATGCTGACATTGCGGTGCGGAGTTCCTCTGGTTTTCTGCCCAGAGAGCTATACGACGTCATTTTCCGGCAAACCCGCGAGATGACCGCCGATGCCTACCGCGTATTCGATGAAACCATCCGTCCCGAATTAGCTGAAAACGGAATCAAAATCTTGAGTTGGGAACAACTCACAGCGCAAGAACAGGCCAGCCTGGAAGAACATTTTGAAACCCAAATCCGGCCAGTGCTCGACCCGGTAGCTATGGATGGGTCGCACCCGATGCCGTATGTTTCTGGGCTTTCCACCAGTTTGGCGGTACAGCTTCGTAATCCTAGAACCGGCATGCAGCGTTTTGGACGAGTAAAAGTTCCGACGAATTTGCCGCGCTTCGTGCCATTAGGAAATTATCGCTTCATCCCCCTCGAAGTAGTCATGGCGCAACAGTTGGGGCGCGGACTGTATCGCGGTATGCAGATCGATAGCTATGCGTCCTTTAGGGTCACTCGCAACGAAGACCTAGAAGTCGAAGAGGACGATGCCGAGAATCTACTATCAGCCTTGGAGAAGGAACTTGAAGGCAGACGCACCGACCGTCCTCCTGTGCGGTTGGAAATCGAAACTCATATGGATCACCGCGCGTTGGAGCGGCTGCTGCACGAACTCGACATGCAGGAATCGGAGGTTTTCCGGATTCCGAGCATGCTTGACCTGACTTCGCTGCACGAATTGGCGAATCTGGAAATGGAATCACTGAAATATCAGCCCTTCCTTCCCAAAACACACCCCGAGTTGGCGATTGTTGAACGTGCAGAGTCAGCTGACATTTTTCGCGCGCTCCGCACCGGGGACGTGCTGTTGCAGCATCCCTATGACGCCTTTGCAACCAGCGTGCAGCGTTTCATTGAGCAGGCTGCCGAAGATCCGGACGTTCTCACCATTCGGCAAACTCTCTACCGAACCTCCGAGTCGGCTTCTCCCATCATCGATGCGTTGATTAAGGCGGCGCAGGCTGGTAAATCAGTGCTGGTCGTCGTCGAGTTAAAGGCGCGTTTTGATGAGGCCACCAACATCAACTGGGCTAACAAGTTGCAGGCTTCCGGATGCCACGTCATCTACGGGATGGTTGGTCTTAAAACGCATTGCAAGTTGGCGATGGTGGTACGACGCGAACGAGACGGGCTGCGAACGTATTGCCATATCGGTACCGGAAACTACAATCACCAGACGGCGCGGCTCTACGAAGATATGGGGCTGCTCACTGCAAACCCGTTCGTCGCACGTGATGTGGAAAACATCTTTAGCCACATCGCCACCGATTCCCAGGAGACCTACAAGCGATTTCTAGTGGCTCCAAAAGGGGTGCGAATCGGCTTACTCACAGAGATTGAGCGAGAGATCGCCAATCACCGTCAAGGCAAACCGGCGGGCATCCGCATTAAAGTGAACTCGATCATTGACGAAACCATTACTGATGCGCTGTACCGCGCCTCCCAAGCAGGGGTACAAGTCGACCTGTGGGTGCGCGGAATTTGTTCTGTGAAACCTGGCATTTCCGGGCTGAGCGACAATATCCGAGTGCGCTCCATTCTGGGCAGGTTCTTGGAGCATTCACGCGCTTTTTGGTTCGCCAATGCTGGCAAGCCTCGGGTGGCTATCGGGTCGTCTGATCTGATGCATCGCAATCTTGACCGGCGGGGGGGGGGACTGGTGGCCATCAACAACCAGCGCCACATTGCACAAATCGGGAATCTTTTTGATCTGGTATTCGACGAAGGCACGGCGTCATGGTGGCTTGAGGGCGATACCTGGACGAAGCGTACTGCTGTCGGCGACAAGCCGCTGCTCGAACTCCAGGAGCATTTGATCAGCAAATTGGGACAGCGCAGATCGGCACGTAGTTGAGCACCGCAAATATCCAAGCTGCTGGGACGGTAGTGCTGCGCAATGGCAGAGTCGAAACTGAAGTACTGCTGGTACACCGAAAGCGTTACAACGATTGGAGTCTGCCAAAGGGCAAGTTGAATCAGGGCGAAACTCTCGTGGAGTGCGCCTTCCGTGAAACTCTGGAAGAAACCGGAGTAGAGGTTGATATCCAAACTCCGCTGGATACCATCAGTTTTGAAGTTGGAAGCGCACTGAAAACAGTTTCCTACTGGCGGGCAGCCGTGCGGAAAGATCGTGGACACGTACCGAATACCGAAGTCGACAGAGTGCGCTGGTTCCCGTTAAGTAAAGCCCTGCCGAAGGCAAGTTATCCCGAGGACCCGCTGCTGATTAAGCAAGCTGCGACACTGCCTCCCACCACGCCGTTTCTCATCGTGCGGCATGGCAAGGCTGTGGCGCGCAGTGATTGGGTTGGTGACGACCGGCACCGTCCGCTCGCTGAACACGGCCAGTTGCAGAGCCAGCGACTGGTCAGTTTGCTGGACGTTTATGGGGTACGCAAGATTGCGTCGTCCACGTCGACGCGCTGCATCCAAACTTTTGAACCCTTTGCCAGAGATGCGAAACTGCAAATCGAAGGCTGGGCGGCGCTATCTGAGGAAGATGCTGCACAAGCACCTTGGTTGGTGACCGAGTTGGTGGAACGCTTGCTAGCTGAGACTGCCAGCAGTGGTTGCGCTATGGCAGTTTGCGGACACCGGCCGGTGTTGCCACTGATGTCGGTGGCGGCGGGAATCACAGCCAAGCCGCTGCGACCAGCAGCATTTGTGGTCGTCCACATAGATTCTGATGGCAAAGCAGTCGCGCTAGAGCGTCAGCCACCGATCATGTGAAAGTTGATTGGACACATTTTTCGCAAGACTGTGACCAACTTCACAGCTCAGGACACCCAATGCTCCCTGCAAAGTTGCTGCTAGGCGCTAACGTTGTGGTGTGAGATTTGGGAAGTTTATTGCTGCCATTGCTATTTGTGCCTTACTAGCTGGATGTGTCCCCTCCTCGTCCGTGCCGCCGATACCAGGTGATACTGATCCTTCAGCAACTGTTCCAGCCGAAAACGCCTTGGCAAGTACCACCGGTGAGCCGATGCTGTGGCCGACATCATTTGTGGGTGATTACATTGCGGACACCCTTTTCGTCCGATATGGCTTCATTACTTCCGATGGGCGCAGAATCACCGAGCAATACTTCTCGTTCGATTTTTGTAAAGACTCCGAAGGCGTCCCAACTTCGGTAGCGGTGAGCACCGAAGACCACATTGAACTGCTGGATTTGAACGGAAACGTAACTAAGCAAATCCCCAACAAACCCGCTGCGTCACTGCGGTGCTACCTAGATCGCTACATCGTCAACGTGGAATTCAGTGAAGGAATGGTTTTGGACTATTTCATCTACGACCTTGCCAACAATCAGGAAATCACGCTTCCAGATTGGATGTTGACAGCTAACAGCGGGGAAGTAGTCGACTACCTGCAGCCGGAGAATTTCGATGCCTTCTTGAATACCTTTTACACTGCCAGCGATTTGATTCCGTGGTACGACGAGAGCGAAAAGTATGGGTATCGCAAGCTATCTGACGGCTCCTGGCTAAGGCCGCCAAGCTACGACCAAGCGTCGAGCTTCAGTGACGGTAAAGCGCTGGTCAACATCGACGAGGAATACTTCATCATTGATGAAGAATTTTCACCAGCGTCGGAAAGCTACGCCGGTGCCGTTGAGATTATTGTCACCATCCCTTCAAGTTGGATGTTGAAGCGGGCAGACGACTCATTTGCGTTCTTTTCTTCCGAATATAAACAGTTAACCCCGTGGAATGACTCAGGTGAGGGATTGGTTTCTGATGAATGGGGTTGGGCAAGCGGCAGCAATGAAGTGTTTAACGTCAAGACTAAGAAATGGCTGACCGTTCCGGACGGTTTTATTCCTTATCTGAAAGGCTTTGCCGTCAGGCGAGACTTAACTCAGGCATACAGTTACCTAACCGAAAACATTTTCAACATTCCAGCCGGACTGGGTATCTCTGCGGAGCAATATCTGGCGCCGCGACATTTACTTGGATGCGTTAATAACCGCGGCGACATCGTGTTACTAACTGCCGCAGGTAAACCGCTGGGATCAAATGCTGTCGCCAGTTGGGAAGGGTCACAAGCAGCAGCTGGGATTTACTACTGGGCAGTCATCGGCAGCTACCGCGGCCTGCTCAATGTCGGCGGCCAGTGGCTCTACAAAGAAATCCGATTTGATCGGTTGGAGGATTGATGCGCGTTAAGTTTGTTATAGCCCTGAGTTTGGTTTTGATATTTGGCACTCTCGGATGTGCTGGCGAACCCGCTCCCAGCGTTAGCGAAACCCCCAGCGCGTCAACGCCTGCTACTTCTTTGCGTTTCAACTTGGCGGACTTCCCGAAGCTAGATGGCTCGACCGCGACGATTCCGCTATGTTCGCTGTTGATGCAGCGCCTCGTGGGGGTTAGCGAAACTGAAGCTGATGCTGCTTGCGTTTTCTCCACGACTCCTACTGCATATCGGAATCTGAGCAGCGGCTATGGGGAGGGTCAGGTCATCAATGAAGAAACCGGCAACCCATTACCTGCCAGCGGTCCGACGCTGTTGCTCGCCTACGAACCTGACGAAGTCACCAAAGATCAGATGACGATCAACGAGACCGAGTTGGAGTACCACCCGATAGGACGTGACGGGCTGGTTTTCATCGCAAATTCGTCCAATCTGGTTTCGGGACTCACTACAGAAGAAATTCGAGCCATCTACACCGCCGGAATAACGAATTGGAAGCAGCTAGGCGGAAACGATCAAGAGATCATTGCCTTCCAACGTCCCGAAGAATCTGGCTCGCAAGCCCTGTTTCGCAAACTCGTAACTGGAGATATTGAGTTGGCAAAAGCACCGACCACCCTTGTGGCAGACAGCATGGGTAGCTTGATTGACTCAGTGGCCAGCTATCAGAACACCGGCAATGCTCTCGGCTACTCAGTTTTCTACTATGTAACGCGAATGCTTTCCGTACCAGAGTTAAAAATACTGGCTGTAGATGAAGTGACGCCGAGCAGGGAAACTATCGCTAGCGGAGCGTACCCTTTCGTCAATGATTTCTACGCTGTTATTCGCAAAGACGAGCCCGCCGGTTCCCCAACACGGCAACTCCTGGAATGGCTCAAAAGCCCCGAGGGTGCCCAGTTGATCTTAGAGGCTGGTTATGTCGGCCTAGGCTGATACTCACGCTACCTCGCCAATCGTTGCAAATGCACGTCAAGGCGTAGGCAGTGGTTTACGCCACTGATTGATGTTAACGAGGATGCGTTGATCAGGGTCTCCCTCCCACTCGGTTTCCAGCCCAACGCCATCCAGCGCCGCAACTATTTGGACTCCGACAAGGCGATCTGATTCGTTTCGTACCTGCTCGGCGGCAACCTGGTCTTTGGCTCTGGCTTTTTCCAACAGTTCAGCTGGGAGATTTTCTGCGGCTTTGAAAGCTCCGAACGTCAGATGTAGGAAACCGTCGTCAACTAGGCGTGCGGAGTCCTGCTGGTGGAAGAACGCAAACCCACCTGCTACCGGTCTGCCATCTGCGTCTTTGGCCAGATCGTCACCGATTTCGGAAAGCCCACACGTATTACAGCAGGCGAAGTTCATACGCGCGACGATGCCGGAAGTGTTCAATCGCTCGAAAGCTGTCGCCAGCTTGGCGTAATCGCCAGGTGCATCCCAGGCTGCTTCTTCTGCTAAGCGTTGCTCCCAGATATGACGAGTTATTTCGTCAAGGTGGAACTCGGCGACTGCTGTGTCAGCGAAGGATTCTCTAACCGATTCGATGGCCTCATCGAAGGTGTAGAAACCCGCCAAAATCACTTCTTTGGCATACTCGACGATCTGTTCGTCATCGACTTCTTCAGGTTCGTCTGGTTGCTTGTCCTTTTTGAATCTGTCGAAAAAACCCACAACTAACTCCTAATCTCACGCTAGCAAGCTGCTGCCAACGAAATAGCGATTCACTGACAGCCTATGCTGCTTAATCCTTATGGGCAACAACCGCGCCAAAAGCTCACCGCTCATTGCCGCGCGTAGTAAAGCGGTTCTAGTAAACTTTTCCCATGCTTAAAATTCAACGCCCAGCCGCCGTGCTCTTCGACTGCGACGGGCTGTTGATGGAAACCGAGTCGCACTGGGATACCGCTCTATTCCAGGTTTTTGAAAGCAATGGTGTCGAACTCACTGAAGAATTTCGGAAAGCCCAGTTGGGAGTCAACGTCGACGAAGTGGCAAAAAAGGCGGCAAAAATCTTTCCCGAACATCGACCCTGGGAGCAATACCGAGACGATATAGTGGAGAACGTTACGACGTTGATAAAGCAATACGCCCAGCCGATGCCCGGAGCTGTGGAGTTGGTAGAAATCGTAGCTTCCAACCAAATACCAATGGCTGTAGTCAGCAATTCGCCTAGGCCAATGGTGGTTGACACCTTAATCAGAGGGAAACTCGACCACTACTTCCCAATTCTTATTACCGCTGAAGACGTTACTAACCGCAAACCCGCACCGGACATCTACCTCAAGGCGTGTGCAGCCCTCAACGTAGCCCCTGTGCAGGCGGTAGCTTTCGAGGATTCCCTAACTGGCGTGACGGCTGCAAAACGAGCTGGTCTTTACGTCATTGCAGTTCCCACATTTGACGATAAAGCTCTCGATGCCGACTTGGTCGTGCCGAGTCTAGCCGACCAGGAAATAGTGGCCTGGGCAAACAGTTGGTGAATGTGAAACGGGGTATAACCAGTTTCGGGCACGTTATTTGAAGCGTCTGATTCGCAGCGAGTTCAACACGACAAAAATAGAAGAAAACGACATAGCGGCTCCAGCAATCATCGGATTGCAGAACCCCAATGCCGCCAATGGAATCGCCGCAATGTTGTAGGCGAAAGCCCAAAATAGATTCGTCATGATCGTGGCGTGAGTAGTACGCGAAAGCCGAATAGCAGTGACAGCTAGCAGCAGATCGCTACGCATCAAGGTCAGATCGGATGCTTGGATAGCGACATCAGTGCCACACCCCATCGCAATGCCAAGATCAGCCTGCGCCAACGCAGCAGCGTCATTGACACCATCACCAACCATGGCAACTTGATGTCCTGCAAGCTGCAACTCGTTGACCACAGCGACTTTTCCGCTGGGCAAAACGTTTGCAATAACTTCGTCAATTCCGACTTGGGCAGCGACATACTCGGCAGCAGCTAAGTTATCACCAGTGAGCAAGATCGGATTCAACCCGAGTTTACGAAAACCTTCAACAGCGGACGCGGAACTGGGTCTTGGCTCATCGGAGAGCGAAATCGTACCCTTGCGCTGTCCGTCCCAGGCCACTTCCACGCAGGTGAGGTCAGTGGCACTATTTGTTTCATTCTGGCCTACGTCGCCGGTATTGCCCGGCACGGTAGCGTCGGCTGTTCCAACTCCCAAACAGTCGCTACGCCCGATGCGCACTAGCTGTCCAAAGACATTTGCGGTGATGCCTTCACCAGGGATATTTGTGAAGTCAGTGATTGGTGGGAGGCTGCCGACTTGGGCACGGGCGTATTCACTAATTGCTGCCGCTATCGGATGTTCGGAGCCAGCTTCGGCTGCGCCTGCATAACGTAGCAATTCGGAAGTGCTAACGCCAGGTGTGGTGCTGACGTTGACGACCTGAAGTTGACCCGTGGTGACAGTTCCGGTTTTATCGAGTAATACGGTGTCTATCGAGCGCACTCGCTCCAGCATTTCGACACCTTTGAGGACAATACCAAGTTGCGCACCGCGTCCGCTTCCAACCAGCATCGCTAGTGGCGTGGCCAAACCAAGCGCACAAGGACAAGCAATGATGAGAACCGCCACAGCGGCGGCAGCCGCGAAAGCCAAATCCTCACCAACCAGCAGCCACAGAGCCAGCGTCAACACTGCAATGATGAGCACCGCAGGTACAAATATGGCTGAGATTCGGTCTGCTAACCGCTGAACGTTAGCCTTTCCGCTTTGTGCCTGTAACACTAATTCGGTCAGCTGCGCTAAGTGGGTATCGGCTCCTATCCGCTCTGCACGTATCCGCAAAAGTCCGTTGGTGTTCAACGTGGCACCGATTACCTGATCGCCAGGACTTACCTCAACTGGCAGCGACTCTCCAGTCATCAATGAAACATCGACCGCCGCCGTTCCCTGAATCACTATGCCATCAGTGGCAATCTTCTCTCCAGGTCGTACTACGAATATTTCCCCGACTTGAAGCTGCGTGATGGGGACTGCGATCTCGTCTTTGCCTTGAAGCACACTTACATCGCTGGCACCCAACTCCAGTAGGGTTTTGATAGCTTCGCCGGCTTTTGTTTTGGAACGTGCTTCTATCCAGCGTCCAAGCAGCAGAAACGTGATTATTCCAGCCACTGATTCCAGGTAGATGTTGGCTAATCCGTGACTGCGCAGCAGTGTCAGTTGAAATTCGTGCGAGAACCCGACTCGTCCGGCATCTCCAAAGAGCAGCGCGTAACTCGACCAGAGCAGGGCAGCTGTGGTTCCCACAGAAATCAAAGTATCCATCGAGGTCGCACGCTGCCGCAGATTCGCCAACGCAGCTTTGTGGAAACCAAAACCCGCCCAGCCGTAACTGATCAACGCGAGCGGTAGGCATACCCATTGCCACATGGGGAATTGGAACGCCGGGATCATCGACATCGCAATTACTGGAACTCCTACGATAAGGGACACGAGGAGCCGTGTTTGCAGCGAATGTAAGACAGCATCGGGAGCGTCTACTTTCTGGTTAGCGGGCGTTGCTTGGTATCCGATAGCTGCCACTGCGGCGATCAAATCCGATAGTTGAGCCGAATCATCAAAGCTCACCGTGGCTTTCGCGGTCGCATAGTTGACTTGCGCAGAAACTGATTCCAGCCGGTTTAGTTTGTTTTGAATCCGGGCAGCGCAGGAAGCACACGTCATTCCGGTGATGGCTAATTCCGCCTGATGCTGCATGTCGGATATTCGCGGCTACGCGCCAGAAATTGAGTACGTCTCACCAGCTTCGGCGATAGCTGCTTCTAATTCCGCTGGTGGTATCGGAGTCTGCGAATGCAGTGTCAGCTGACCCGAGACCTCAAGTTCAACTCGCTCTACACCTGGGATGGCTGCAACTTCGGCTGTGATGGCTCGAACGCAATGCTGGCAGGTGATACCGCTGATGGTGTAGTTCGTAATCATGATTTCCTTTACGGTTAGCTCTTTACGAAGCGTGAGATAGCTGCGGTAGCTTCAGCAACTTTTTCTTTGGCAGTCTCTGGTTCGGATTGTATTGCTTGTAGCACGCAGTGACTCAGATGTTCATGAAGCAGCCCTAACGCCACTGATTCCAATGCCTTTGTTGCTGCTGCAATCTGGGTAAGGATATCGATGCAATACTGTTCTTCACAGATCATTCGGTGCAATCCGCGCACTTGCCCCTCGATACGACGCAAACGTTTCAGATAGCTATCTTTCGTCTCCAAGTAGCCTGGGTGAACTTGATCGTTTTCGACTGTGGACGGTGACAAATGTGACAGTTGATCTTGATGTGAATCATGTGTTTCCATCTGCACCTCCAAACGACGAAAAATATACCCCGTAGGGGTATTTATTTCAAGATTCGGCTGTGGAAAGGGTGTGCAAAACTGTTAGGAAACACGCTATACACCATGTCGTACTTAATCTGTCAAGTCCGATTTCATAGCATAAAAGCGGGAGCAAAGAAAAAGTTATCAACACCTTTAACGGTCTATTTTGCCTAGTCAAACAAGGTTTTTGGTGCGATTTCCTTCAATTTCCACAGGCGTCCCCCAACCTTGTCAACATATCTTTCCGTTCAGCGCCGAAGTTATCCACACGAAATCCACAACTCCTGTTAGAACCATCCTTGCAGTGGAGCCCAAATTGTTCCATTATCGTTCCCTGAACGAGTTGGAAAAATTGTCGGTGCCTCCACATATCTTATTGAGAGTAAACCCCGAACTACGTAGGAGAAGACGATGTCGGTAGCAGAGTTGTTGCCCGTAAGCGATAGCTTTGATGCGCCAGGAAGACTGCCGCCGCAAGACCTTTCAGCAGAGCAGAGCGTTCTTGGCGCGATGCTGACCAGTAAAGATGTCATTGGCGAAGTTGTGGAAGTGCTGCGCGGCGCTGACTTCTACCGACCAGCCCATGAATTCGTCTTTGATGCCATCGTTGACCTCTACGGACGGGGAGAACCTGCTGATGCCATCACAGTTGCCGACGAACTGACGAAACGCGGAGTGCTTGGAAAAGTTGGCGGTCACATCTATCTGCATGATTTGTTCGCCAGTGTTGCGATAGCCGGAAATGCCTTCTACTACGCGAATATCGTTCGCGAAAAGGCGTTACTGCGCAGGCTCATTGAAGCCTCGATAAAGATTTCCCAGTTGAGCTACGCAGCGCATGGCGATGTCGATGAAATTGTGAATGAAGCTCAGCAAGCGGTTTTTTCAGTCGCGGAGGGCAAAATCGCAGAGGACTATGAGCCGCTTAGCAAACTCCTTGGGCCGACAGTGGATGAAATTGAGGCGCTCTACAAATATGGGACGATGGCAGGAGTTCCGACAGGGTTTAGAGAATTAGACGAATTGACGAACGGTCTGCACCCTGGGCAACTGATCATCGTCGCTGCGCGCCCGGCAGTAGGTAAATCGACGCTGGGGTTAGATTTGGCCAGAGCAGCCGCGATTCAGCATAGTCAGGCCACGGTTTTCTTCTCATTAGAGATGACAAAATCAGAGATAGTTATGCGGCTGATTTCCGCTCAGGCGCAGGTCAAACTCCATAATATTCGTCGAGGGCGCCTTGAGGACGGCGATTGGAACAAGATTGCAAACCACACGTCAGCCGTCTCCTCAGCGCCGTTGTTTATCGACGACTCACCAAATATGAACATCATGGAGATCAGATCGAAGGCCAGGAGGCTGAAGCGGCGCAACGACCTGAAGTTGATTATCGTCGACTACTTGCAGTTGATGTCGTCAGGGCGTCGGGTTGAAAATCGCCAGGTTGAAGTCGCCGAGTTTTCCCGTCAGCTTAAATTGCTCGCCAAAGAATTGGAAGTGCCGGTAGTCGCCATTTCGCAGCTTAACCGAGATGTTGAAAAACGTGTAGACAAGAAGCCGTTGCTTTCCGATCTGCGCGAATCTGGTGCTTTAGAACAGGATGCCGATGTTGTGATTCTGCTGCATCGTGAAAAGGATTCTGAATCTACGCACGAGGATGCGGGAATGGCAAAATTAATCATTGCTAAGCATCGGAACGGACAGACAAAGAACTTGGATTTGGTTTTCCAGGGTCATTTCAGCCGTTTCGCCGAAGCTGGGTAAAAGTCCCTTGTGAGGCTTACGGCTGGTTGCTGCCAGCTTAACCCCCGCTGATTGAGTGCCGACCCGGTGGTTGAGTGCTAGCTGTGAAGCTAGCGTATCGACCACGAGTAAAGGCAGAAGCTCTTGTAGTCGCTTTTGGGCTTCGATGCGGAACCGGAGGTTCCTACTCAACCCGCGTGCGCGGTTTCTGTGAGACTTTTTGTTGGCTGGTCTGGGACTGGCTGCCAGGATGGTGTTGATCGTTTTTGTTTGTGGTGTGACCCTCGCGGTTTCTTGCCTGCTTTGGTGGTGCATTCGTATCGACATGTCCGCTACAAACGGAACGGTCGGCATCTTCCTTGGCTCACCACCATGACTTGATAAGAAGCATGTCCAACCCTTGCTGGTTGTGACTCGTCACAGTTTTGTCTGGTAGTGATTCCTGGCCTTGGTTGACGCCGACCGTTAGCGGTCAGCCACCAACTATTTTCCACAGGAAGGAAACTTTTCCGCTATGACTATCGTTGCGCAAAAATATGATTTTGTCGCTGGGGTGGACACACATGCCCGTAGCCATTGTGTGTCTATCTTGTCTCAAACAGGACACAGTATTGATACTGCTAGTTTCCCAGTTACTAGTAGCGGGTTGTCTCGTGCTATCAGCTGGGTAGGGCGTAGAACCGAACCTGACATGTCGGTGTTATGGGTTATTGAGGGTGCAGCAACCTACGGCGCCACACTAGTTGACGCTGTCACAACAGCCGGCTATGACACTGTTGAAGCGCCACGCATGGATCGGCGCGCTAATCATGGTGTTGGTAAAACAGACACGTTAGACGCTCAAAAGATCGCTTCTGTAACCCTAACGTTAGAAACAAGCCAGCTACGCCACCTGCGCCTCGATAGTGGTGTTCGTGGCGCGCTGCGTACCTTGATAACAGCACGTGAAGATATCAGTGTTGAACGTACCGCGAAAGTTAACGCGTTAACTGCGCTACTGCGACGTGTCAGTCTTGGTATTGACGCCCGCAAACCGTTAACTAAAACCCAAATCGTTTCTGTCACCTGTTGGCGTACTCGTGTAGAAAACATACACACTGCTACCTGCCGCAGTGAAGCTATACGCCTAGCAAAACGCATAGTATGCTTGGATGTACAGTTGACAGCTAACGCTGCCACCATGACGACACTGATCAAACAAAGCCCAGCCAGCATTCTGTTAAACATGGCCGGTATCGGGCCGGTAACAGCCGGAATCATTTACACCACCTGGTCACACCCAGGCCGTGTCCATTCCGAGGCGGCCTGGGCTAAAATCGCCGGTGTGTGCCCCATACCAGCATCATCTGGTAACACCACCAGACACAGGTTGAACAGGGCAGAAGACCAGCGATTAAACAACGCTTTCCACATGATAGTTCTCACTAAAATGGCGCATGACCTAGAAACAAAAACCTATGTCCAAAAACGAACCGAACAAGGCCTAACCAAAAAAGAAATCCAACGCTGCCTAAAACGCCACCTCGCCCGCCGCACCTACCGCGCCCTAACCGCCAGCCACACACAAACCTGAAACTTGACAAACATAGAAGCGTCGATACAGAGCCAAGGGCTCCTACTCTACCAACGAGGACGCTCCAACCCCGCTGTCTGAGTGCACCTCTTTCTTGTCGTTGGGCGGCTACAGCGACGCGGCGATGATCGCCTCAAACTCGGCAGCGCTGAATTGGACGGGATTCCCCTTGCTGGACGAAGCCTTCGTTGCACCCAGGGCTAAAGCCGGTATCTGGTCTTCACTAACTCCTAGTGCGGCCAAACCCGGAACCCCAAGCAGACTAGCGGTCTCACCAAACCAAGCGATACCGGCTTGCGCTGACTGTTCTCCACACAGCCACTGTCCCACCTGGGCATAGCGTTCGACGACATCAGCAGCCCCGCGTCCAGCTTTTGCCGCAGCCACATTCGCTTCACAAACTGCCACCATCACTGAGGCTGTAATCGCACCGTGTGGCGCACCAGTAGCACCACCAATGACACCGGCCAGCCCATGCGCGCCACCCAACCCGGCATTCGCCAAACACATTCCGCTCAACAGCGAAACCATGCTCATATGGGTGCGCGCCTGCAAATCAGCACCGTCAAAGAACGCCGCCCGCAGCCCTAATGCCGCGCGTTGAATCGCTATCTGCGCCAAACCGTCAGTGATCGGGTTCGCCTTCACGCTAACGTAGGGTTCGATGCATTGCACCAGCGCGTCCAACCCCGAAAACGCGCTCACTTGCGGTGGAACGCTGAGTGTCAACTCGGGATCGACCAAGGCCACCTTGGGCAGCATCGTTGGTGACCGCAGTGAAACTTTCAAACCGTGTTCGCCCGAAGTCAACACCCCGTTTGCGGTCACTTCGGAGCCGGTTCCACTAGTTGTAGGAACGGCGATAACAGGTAGTGCGTCAACAGAAAGTACCTTGCCAGCGCCTATCACCTCTGCATAGTCCAACGGGTCGCCGCCATTGGTCAGTAATGCGGCTATCATTTTCGCACTGTCCATTGCCGCTCCGCCGCCCAACCCGACGACGACGTCAGCGCCATATTCTCCAGCAGCAGCCACCCCGTCTCGGATGTTCTCTATTTTGGGCTCATTCCCCACCCCGAACACGCCCGCTGCTGGCAGTAGGTCGATTACCTGCTGATAGCGTGCCGGAGTTGATCCGGTTATCACAAACGGACGACTTCCATATGCACCAACCCAAGATGGAAGCTCTTGTACTTTTCCGGTTCCAAAAACTATTCGGCCAGCTGTTACAAATGAAAACGTAGACATTTGGGACCTCCGGGTCGTAGGGTTACTTTTT
>Ga0082212_10006049_pt1 | contig 16354 bp, 12 predicted proteins | sample TergutNt197P3_FD_71548 | JGI IMG/M metagenome (GOLD analysis project Ga0082212, IMG submission 71548) | Neocapritermes taracua P3 segment gut microbial communities from Petit-Saut dam, French Guiana - Nt197 P3 | ecosystem: Host-associated > Arthropoda: Insects > Digestive system > Gut ... | reverse complement strand
GACCGCCGGGCGATTGCGTCGGCGATAGCCGACAGGAGAGTGCGGAGTACCGCACGTTGCCGCCCGGCGGTCGGCAACCTACCTTTGCTCCTACCTACCATCTCGTTGACTCTCCCGAAAAGTTCGCCGAGTTTTTCGCTCAACTTCAACAGCAGACGCTCTTTTCGTTCGATACGGAAACCGCTCCGATGGAACTCCGATTCGATGCCACGTCACCCCGGTACACCAAAATCGTCGGTATGTCCTTTGCGTGGAACGATCACGAAGCATGGTATTTACCGTTTCTTGCACCGCTAGGTTCGCCGACGTTGCCGATGCAACAAACGCTCGAACAACTGCGTCCCATTTTGGAAGACCCGAAGATTAAAAAAATCGGGCAGAATTTGAAATACGATATTGTCGTTCTGCGAAATGCGGGTGTTTCTCTGCAAGGTATTGCTTTCGACACGATGCTTGCCGATTATCTGCTACGGAATTGATGATCGCATTGCCAGTCATTCGGCTCTGTCAGGCACATCCAGCATGTGAATGAATAGTATCTCGCTGCCGGGCAAACCGGCGTAGGAGATTTGCCGTGCCTTCTGCTCTATTTGACCATCGGTTCCGTCATTGCGTTCGATATCGATGCTTTCTTGCGAAGGTCGATTCAACACTTAAAACGGCATGAAAATGTCCTTTTTTGTTTTGACGGGATTTACAGGATTGACAAGATCATACAAACGGTCTAACTTTCAGATGTCTCCCGTTTTCTCCTCAAAGCATTCCAGACGTAATCTCGTTCGGCTTTGGTAAAAACGACAAAGACAACTGGCAGATAGAGTATTGCCGAAAGAGTACCGGTCAGCAAAAGTGCCGGATAATTCGGGGTGGCAAAGTAATACGTAACCATCGATGGCAAAACCAGTGCCGCCGCACAAATCAGTGCCGTCCGAAGAATGTTCCAGTAATAGCGGAAGAGCGATTCCTTCACGACGCGGCAAACAAAAAGCGGCTGTACAACCAATTTCAATAAAACAATGGCAATCATTGCCGCTATTGCGACACCGAGGCAGCCGTAATACTGCACGAGAATCAATCCAATGACAAAATTAAAAAGAGCTTCCAATGTATTGATGACTGCATAAAACGAATGTTTTGCGATACCAAAAAGCATTCCGACGGCAGGTGATTGGCAGAGCGCGATCAAATAGCCGGAAACCATAACGACGAGCCACGGATACGCATCGAGGTATTCTTTTCCCATCCAACGTTCGATAAAGAGATGTCCCCAGGCGATCATGCCGAATCCGACAAAAGCGGCGAGGGTTGTCGAAATCTTGATAGCGAATAGAAGCGTTTTTCGGATTGCCGGAAAGTCATCATTCGCTTGTTGCTGGGAAAAAACCGGCATGAGAATGCCGATGGCGGCACCGATCACCATCACGAAATAGCTCGTTAACGTCGTTGCAATGGAATAATGTGTTACAGCCGCAAGACCGATGAACCCGCCGATAATGAAACTTGGTATCTTGAAGCGAAACATTTCACTGATCGTAGCGATGAAGGCGAACGCACTATACGAAAAAAGTTCTTTGACCGTTTTTTTATCGAAGTGCCGAAAAGCGATTTCCGCCTGTGGGACTTCCCGGCGTGCGAACCAAATCGTAACGGATCGGGAAGCCATTGTGCAGAAAAATGATGTAATGGCAAGAGCAACAATTCCGCCGCCGAAATAGAGCGTCAAAAATACAACGGTCGAAGAAATAATTTTGAACGCAATGCCGATGGCGGTGGCAATATCAAATCGTAAAGCACCGACCAACAATCCACCGATGGCTTGTAGTGGCAGTGTGATGGCAAACTGCACCCCCATAATGATAATGACTATGGCAACTGCACTGGCATGCGGCATCGTGTCTTGACATTGAAAAAGATACAGTGCCGCCCCGCCCGCGATGAAAAGAGCAATGCCGCTGATGCCGCTGAAAATATAGTAACCAGTATTGAGGTAACGATTGAGGCCGGCGTAATCTTTTGAACCAATCGTAGCGGCGACGTATCGACCAACAGCGGCATTTAAGCCGATGTCGAGCAACGAAAACATTTCGACGAAAGAGATGGCGAGCGTCCAGACACCGTAAAGTTCATCGCCGAGAGTGTGAATGACGTAAGGTTGTAACAGCAAACCGACAAGAACGGTTACGACGAGTGCAACCAGCCGCAAACCGGAACCGAGGATCAGTTTTTTTACGGTCGAGGGCTGCATAGAGTACCGACAAAGCGACAACTTGCTCACTTGAGCCGAGGATTGTAACATAAACGGCAAAAATAACCAGTGCGAGAATCCAACAGGAAACCGTCGTTTTCCTACATCGAAATGTTGCGAATCACGGAAAAGCATGGTATGATGATTTTAGCGATAAAAATTCCGTCCCCCCAAAAATCGTGATTCCCTGCCAAACAAAAACACGGTGTAGTGGTTGTACGGCATGTTATGCCGCTTGTCCCGTTTCTTGTATTGTAATGGTTGCCGACGAGGAAGGCTTCGCTTATCCATTCATTGATTCCGAGAAATGTACCGATTGCGACTTGTGTCGAAAAGTGTGTCCGGCACGACATTCAACGAAAAATACAGACGAACCATCGGTCTTTGCATGTTGGTACAAAAATGATGAAGTTCGTAGAGCCAGTTCCTCCGGCGGCTTGTTTACGTTGCTTGCCGAAAAGGTTTTGCAATCCGGCGGAGTCGTTTTCGGTGCCGCTTTCGATGAAAATTTCGAGGTCAATCATACGTTCATCGAAAAAATAGAAGACCTCGACAGATTGCGGCGAAGTAAATACGTTCAAAGTTATATCGGAAACACGTTTCAAGACGTGAAACGTTTTCTTGCCGAAGGACGAAAAGTGTTGTTTACCGGCACACCGTGTCAAATCTCTGGACTGAACAACTTTTTGCGAAAAGATTATGACAATCTCCTGCTTGTGGATATTATCTGCTACGGAGTCCCATCGCCTGCCGTTTTTCGCTCTTACCGTAGAGAAATGGAGCAACGTAATGGGGCAAAAATCACCGATTTTTCTTTTCGCGACAAAACGCTTGGTTGGAGTCCTGCTCAGATGAATATATCGATGTCCGGCGGGAAAAAATACGTTTCACTGTTGTCTGACGATCCTTATGGCGGCGGGTTTTTTGGGAATTTGTTTCTGCGTCCGTCGTGTCATCATTGTTGTGCGGACAATTTTCGTTCCGGCAGCGATCTAACGCTCGGTGATTATTGGGGCATTGACGAAGCCCATCCGCTATTTAACGACAAAAAAGGCGTTACCGTTGCCCTGATTAAAACCGAAAAAGGGCATAAGATTTGGCAAACTTTGCAACAAGAGATTAAGTCGTTACAGTCTTCTTTGGACAAAGCTTTGCAAGGCAATCCATGTCTTTACCGCTCGGTGACACCTCATCCGAACCGTTCACCATTCTTTGCCGATTTTGCAGCAGGAAACGAAACATCTGTTATTCCGCTCATCGAAAAGCATCTCGGCAAAAACGATGTCGGTATCATGAATTTTCAATTCGATGGTAATTTTAACTATGGTGCATCTCTCGTTGCCTATTCTTTACAGCGAGCGGTCGAAAAATTGGGACACCGTGCCTACCATATCAATTTGTTTCCTAACTCATTATTCGAGGGTTTCGCAAACGAGAATAATCCTTTCAAACAGTTTGGCGAACGTTTTATTCGCCGGACAGGCATTTGCTCGAACAAAGCGGGGTTACAGCGGTATATCAACGGGCGGTTTCAAAAATTCATTACCGGCGGCGATCAAGTGTTCCGCTGGCACGACAATTTTAACTTTCTTTTCGATTGGGTCAGCGGGAAGAAAACGTTGCTATCATATTCGGCATCTTTCGGTTTCGATTCTTTGGACAAAATCTCCTACTACAAAGACAAGAAGGCATACGCAGAAAAATGTTTTCGCCGTTTCGATGCAATTTCTGTGAGAGAAAAAAGCGGTGCAGAAATACTGAAAAAGGAATTTGGGATCAATGCCGAAGTTGTTCTCGATCCTACGATGCTCCTTGATGCCGATGAATACCAGGAAATTATTGACGGTGAATGCTCGGAAGTGCCCGCAGAGGAATTCGTTGCATATTACGTACTCGATGATGAATTGAGAGAACAATTATATCATCCGGCGTTAACAGTGCCGTCATTGGCGGATATTGGGATATTCATCGATATGATGAAAGACGAACGAAGTCAATTCCGCTCATTCGGACAATGGCTCAATTTGCTCAAAAATGCCAAATATGTCATCACGGACAGTTTTCATGGAACCGTGTTTTCTATTTTGTTCCGTAAGCAATTTCTCACATTGGCACGCCCATTCGGCGGTGACGAAAGAATTATCACCCTGTTTGAAACATTGGGCATTAACAAACGGCGTTTTCTGACGCTGGATAAGTTAGCGTCAGTGGATGTATCCTTGCTGGATGAACCGATTGATTACGTTTCGGTTTATGAAAAATTAGCAGCAGAAAGAGACCGGGCAATGGAATTTTTACGTAGCGGTTTGGCTCTCGTAAAGAAGGAAGAATTGGTTGCTCTGCAACAACCTGTTGTTCTCTGGAAACGTTGTTATCGTTTCGTGCGGCGGATGGCAGGAAAAGTGAAACGGTTTCTTTTGAAAAATATCCGCAGGTAATATATCAATGCCGTTTATCCCACATCCGAAATATGAACGGGAAAAACTTTGCGATAAGCGACATGATAAAAAGACGTCCCTTCAATTTCAAGCCGCATGTGTGCCAAGCGGCAAGTCGGTAGTAGTGGGCGACTTTCCCGTAATCCTGCTCTGCACGATACGTGGTGGCTCTGTTGCAAAAATATTTACCAATTTTTTTTTCATAAAGTTTGACAAAATGCGGTTCGCTACTCCACAGAACCATTTGCAATTTTTTGGAAAGAATATTATAAAAGTCCAAAGTTTCTGCATCACTGGTTATATTTGTTTCGTGATAGCGAATGTAACCTAACACCTCATCAAGAAACCAAAATTCGGTATATCGTGCAATCTTCGTCCAGAGTGCATAATCCTCGTCAATTTTGAGGCAATTTTCAAAAAGACCTGCTTTATACAACACAGCCTTACGAACAAGAACCGAAGGAGTACAAACCCACTCTTCCGTTGCGAAAAGTTCAAACGGCAACAACGAGGTAGGTCGCTTTTCCCAGGGTCTTCGTAATATCTCACCTTTTTCATTTTTTTTAACTTGCCCGTCTTGATATTGATAAGAAGGACCACACACCGCTCCTGCGGTGGGGTGTTCGGCAAGAAATGCCATCTGCTTTTCGAGTTTATTGGGAAGCCACAGGTCATCAGAGTCAAGGAAGGCAATCCATTCGCCGCGTGCCTCAAAGATACCGTGATTTCGTGCCGCCGAGACACCCGCATTGGGCTGCTTGACGTACCGAATACGGCTGTCGGTTAAAAATGCTTGCACCGTCTCTTCGGTGTGATCGGTCGAACCATCGTCGATGATGATTACCTCATAATCGGTGTACGTCTGTGCTAGCACGCTTTCGAGCGTTTCTTTCAGCAGAGATGCACGATTGTAGGTCGGAATGATAACGGAAACTGTCGGTAACATTCGGTAAATGATAACAATTTTTTTGTCCGCCGCAAGCTATTGATTAAGGGTAGCGATGCCATTTATCCCATATTCTAAATACAAACGGAAAAAACTTCGCTATGATAAATTTCACAAAAATCTTGCCCCTCAATTTCATGCCATGCGCATACTCAAGTGTATGCCAATAATAGTGGGCGGATTCCTTGTAGTTCCGTTCCTGACGGTAATAATAGGCAAAGTCCCCATACTGATCCAAAAACCATTCTCTATAACGTTCGACAATATACGGCTCATCACTCCAGCGAACCATTTGTAATTTCCGTACCATACGATCGTAGAATTGAGATTCTGAGTTTCCCCTCGATTCGTATGCATATGTGTTTGTTTCGTGAAACCGAAAACAACCTAGTACGTCATTGATGAGCCAGAAGTCTGTAAATCTTGCTATTTTCACCCAAAGACAAAAATCCTCGCCGATTTTGAGCCCGCCTTCAAAAAGACCTGCATGATACAATATGAGTTTTCGAACAACCACCGAAGAAGGCCACACATAATTCGTTGTTGCAAAAAGTTCAAACGGCAACACTGATGTATTTCGTTCAGTATGAAGACGTATCATCATTCCCTCTTCATTTTTTTGAATCTGCCCATCTTGGTAGGCATACGCAGGACAACAGACCGCTCCGGCTGTCGGATGTTCGGCAAGGAACGCCATCTGTTTTTCGAGTTTATCGGGAAACCAAAGATCATCGGAGTCAAGGAAGGCGATCCATTCGCCGCGTGCTTCGAAGATACCGTGATTCCGTGCCACCGACACACCCGCATTGGGTTGTTTGATGTACCGAATGCGATCGTCAGTTAAAAATGCTTGCACCGTTTCTTCGGTGTGATCGGTCGAACCATCGTCGATGATGATTATTTCATAATCGGTGTACGTCTGCGCAAGAACGCTTTCGAGCGTTTCTTTCAATAATGCCGCCCGATTATAGGTCGGAATAATAATGGATATTGTCGGTATCATCAGGTAAATGATAACAAATCTTTCATCTACCGCAAGCGGTTGTCGGCAACGAGGAACATGTTACAATGGATTGAATGCTCAACAGCACGCCGTTGGTTTCGGTGATCACTCCCTGCTACAACGTCGCTCCGTTTATTGCGGAGACGATCCGGTCGGTCATTGTGCAAACTTACCCACATTGGGAACTCATTCTCATCGACGATGGTTCCACAGACAATATCGCCGAAGTTGTCCAACCCTTTCTGGAAGACAAACGAATTCAATTTCACGTTCAGGAAAACCAAGGCGTATCGGCTACAAGAAATAACGGTGTCGCCCTCACCAAAGGAGATTTCGTCGCATTTCTCGACGGCGATGATGTTTGGTTGCCGGAAAAATTGCGACGGCAATTAGAAGTGTTTCAAAAGCATCCCGATGCGGGTGTTTGTGGGACAGGTTACATCGAAATTGATGCCGATAGCCAGCCAACCGGACATGAGGTAACGGACATCCGGGATTTTTACGGTCAGGCATCCGCCCCGCTCGTTTCCGGTGCGCTGTCGATTCCCCTCTCCTCCGGCATGGTACGGAAAGAAGTTTGCGAACAGATCGAAACCGACCACGGTTATCTTTTTGATAAGTCGATCACCTCGCTTTCGGAGGACTATGATTTTTGGTTACGTTGTTCCGTTTGGGTTTCATTTTACAAAATTGGCGAACCGCTGTTTCAATACCGGGTTCGAGAAGGAAACGCTACGTCAATCACTGCGTTGAAACGTCAAGACTCGGTTCTCAACGAAATTGTGCCGCGATTCTGCAATATTCACGGCGGTTCCCGATATGTTCAGCGGCAGCATATCCGGCAGTTGAAGTCCATTTTGTATCACGAACGCGGGAGTAGTGCCAAAACGACCACGTGGTTTGCCAAGACGTATTGGTTTATCCGTTCGTTGTTGTGCAATCCTCGAAACCGGGACCCTTGGGGCGCACTCGGGCACCAACTTTTGCCGAAATCAGTCTATCGAGGAATTAAGAAGTTACTTAAACGGTAAAGCGACACTCATCGTTCGCTTCTTTTTCCAACCAGCGAACGATGAAAAACTGTCCGACAATGCTGTAAATGGTGAAAACAACACATACTGGGATGATAATAATCACGAAGCCAGCGCGAAAGCGACACCTGCAAAGGTGTCGGTACTCCGAGACTCACCGCCACCCTTGCAGGTGCCGCTCGTTGGGGTACAATCGGAATATGTCCGAAGAAGAAAGAAAAAAACCGAGAAAGTCCCGAAAACCTAATCTGTCCGCTCCCGTAGACCTCTCGGTACTCGAAAAAGCACCACCGCACGATCTCGATGCCGAAAGGGCTGTCCTCGGAGCATTGCTCCGCGAACCAGAATTGTGCGACGAAGTCATTCTGGTTCTGAGCGACCCCGATGATTTTTATCACGATGCCCATAAACGCATTTTTAGTCACATGAAAAAAATGCGCAGCGATGGCAGCAGTATCGACCTGCTTCTGTTGGTCAACAATCTCACGACCACCGACGAATTGGAATTGGTCGGCGGACAATTCTATCTCGGCGAATTGTTGAAATCTGTACCGATTACTGTCCATGCCAAACACTACGCCAAAATTGTTCGGGAAAAAGCAACGTTGCGAAAACTAATCCATGCCGGTTCGGAAATCGTCCGCGATGCTTATGCTCCTGAAACGCAACCGAAGGAACTCCTCTCCAGAGCGGCAACGGAGATGAACGAACTTTGCGAAAACCAAACGACCAACCAAGTTACCGACATGGCGACGTTGATGCTGGACGTTTCCGACTACATGGATCGCAAATTACAGGGACTCGTGGACGGAGTCAAAACCGGCTTTTCCGATTTGGATACCTTGATCGGCGGACTTCATCCGAACGAACTGATTATTCTGGCGGCTCGTCCCTCAATGGGAAAAACGGCACTCGCACTAAACATTGCCGAAAATATCGCTCTCGGAAAGCAAACGGTACTTTTCGTGAGTCTCGAAATGGCAAAAATCGAGTTGGCACTGCGGTTGATTTGCTCACGTACACAACTGAACAGTCATCGCATTCGCCGAAATCTTCTCTCCGAAGAAGAATTACGGCTCTTTTTGGATGCCGCCGGTGAGTTGGGCAATGTCCCAATGTACATTGATGATACACCCAGTCGATCCATTGCGGAAATCGGAGCGGTTGCCCGAAGATTGAAGCGGCAGCAAAATTTGGAATTGTTGGTCGTCGATTACATCGGTTTGATTCGACCGGAAAATCCTGATGAACCAAGACAGGAACAAGTTGCTAAAATTGCCCGACAGTTAAAACTGTTGGCGAGGGAACTGCACATACCGGTACTCTGTTTGTCGCAGTTGAATCGGCAAGCGGATGCAAGAGGCAAAGATGAGCGTCCGCGTCTGTCGCAGTTGCGGGAGTCGGGTGCCATCGAGCAGGATGCCGACGTGGTGATGTTCGTGCATCGAGAAGAGATGTACATGAGTAAAGAAGATGCGGAGGCAAAGGATGTCATCAACAAAGCGGATTTGATTGTGGCGAAGCAGCGTAACGGTGCCATCGACGATATTCGTTTGGTATTCCGCAAGGAGTACACTCGTTTTTACAGCGAGTCAGACCATTCCGAACGGGAGTACATCGAAACATTTGGCGAGGAAGCCGAACCGGTAGGTAATGGGAAATTTTAATTTCTCGTTTCACAGGGGCTTGACGTGAACCCAGAAACCGAATACGGCTGGTCGCCGCCCCATTGTGCGGTAGGTTCTTGGGCGGCGAGTAGTGTGTATTGGGAGCGGCTCGTTTGGACATGGATTTTTTGGATGTAGTCGTGATTTTAGTCCGACAGCGCAATGAATAGTAAAGATAAGAAACGCAATATCATGATAAAAAAACGCTAAAATATCGTTTGCAAATTTAATACTAAAATTAGGACGGATGTCGATGTTTCGGTGCATTTTCTTTCGGTTTCAACGGCGATTGAAGTTCTTGGCAACCTCTGTAATCGAATGGAATGAACACGGTAACTATTATCGAAACCTCAAAACGGAAAGATTTTTGTAGCAAAATCGCACACTTGTTGCAAAATTAGACAGACCGTACTCGTAGCACATCGTTTCCCTTATCCTCTCCACAGTTTTTCAATTTTTTGTATATTGATTTGTGAACGTAACTCTTTTATTAAAAACAAATTACAGAATTTTCGATACAAATTACGAAAAAAGTAACGAATGGCACAGAAATTGCAAGAAAAGTAAAGTGGTGTTTTTCGATAATTCGACACCAAAGTTAGCGAAGCAACGGTAACGATACGTTTTCCGCATTGACTACAGAAGTGTCAACAGTGAAATATAATGTTAGAATAGGTCATGGTGGAGGTTATGAATATAGCCCTGCTTTTACCTTCTCATTTTTTTTTGACGCGTACGTGCGGACGGACGTTGCCTATCTTGGGCGGTTTGATGCAGTGGATGTTCCAGTTCCATCGCATGGTCGTTTTTTTTCGCAGGTTGAACGTTGTCTCGACGAAAGCGAAAGTTCAGAGGATCATTCAGCCTCCCTCATTGGGTGGGTTGGAGTAAAGACAGTCTGTTCTTCCGCACGTTGGTCTCCCTCTTACCCCATCTCTCTCACCGAAGGGGAGAGGGGACAGCGTTCCCCGTTTATCGCGGGCACAACAGTTAATGATCTATTGCCCTCAACGGGGACGCATCAATCGTTACTCCACGCTCTACGGAGCACCACAACCATTGCGATGAGTGCGTTTCCGTTGGGGGCAATGTAATACGCGTTGATGAGACTTCGGGCGTTGACTCTTTGCCGAAATATGGGAGAATACCCCCCTGTTTGCTACCCTTTTTCTTTTCCTTTACTCCGTCTATGATGATGCACCAAGCGATGGAAAAAGCGGATGTTCTCATCGAAGCCATGAAATGGATTCGACAGCATCGCGGCAAAATTACGGTCATCAAAATCGGCGGAAGCCTCATGGAAGACGAAGCCGCCATGACGCATCTCCTACTCGATGCCGTCTTTATGGAATCGGTCGGAATGCAGCCGGTCATCGTTCACGGCGGAGGAAAGGCGATCAGCGATGCAATGATCCGTGCCGGCATCGAACCACGATTCGTACAAGGACGACGCTACACCGATTCGGCTTCGCTCGACATCGTCAAACAGGTTCTCGGCAAAGAAATCAGCGAGCAACTGGTGCAGCAAATTGAGGACTTTGAAGGGCAAGCAGAACCGCTGGGAATTTGTTTCAATTCCAATGTTCTCTTCGGTGAAAAACTGGCACTGACCGACGAACATGGTGCCGACGTGGATATGGGCTGGGTCGGAACCATTACCCGGGTCGATACTGCTCCGATCCGCAAGTTGTGTGAGCGGGGAATCGTACCGGTGATTCCTTCCGTTGCCTTGATGGACGATGGCACCGGACAGGCACTCAACGTTAATGCCGACACGGCGGCAACTGCCGTTGCAAAGGAATTACATGCCGAAAAACTGGTTTACGTCAGCGAAGTCAACGGATTGCGGACGGATCCGAACGATCCGAATTCGATGATTGATTCGATCACTGCCGAACAAGCCCGACAGATGTTGGCATCGGGTGCCATCGTCGGCGGAATGATTCCGAAGATTCAGGCGTGCTTGGAAACGTTGGAGCGGGGAGTGAACAAGATACACGTCATCAACGGTCGGCTTCGGCACGCTCTTTTGTTGGAAATTTTTACCAGTATGGGAGTCGGTACGGAAATTACGGGGGAGTAATCAACGAACATTTTTCAATTTCATGATTGCGGTTCGATGAGAGCCGGAACTTGCCGCACTTTTCGCCAAGAGACACTGGACATCACGTCGTAAATCGGATAGAATCCATGCCGTTGCAACATGAGAAAGGAGCCGCGATGCAAATCAGTTTTCACACAGACGCGTTTTGTTCTGCCTTTTGGACATTCGAAAAATGTCTCGACTGGGCGCAAAAAAACGATGTCCACCTCATCGAGTGCGGACTCATCGACGGAGTCAGTTGGATGCACGGTCTCGGCTATCTGCCGCACCTCTCCACCGTGGATGATCCCATTCTCCTGCGAAAGAAAATGGACAAATACGGTGTTCATCTTTCGCAGATAGATGCCGCTTTTCCGCTTTCTGGAAAAGAAGGTGCAATTTACGGCACCCCCTACGTTTTGAACACGATCCGTTACGCTAAACTGGCAGGTTGTCCGCGAGTCTGCACGACGGACGGACTCCTCAAACCGGAAGGCTACACCGATGAGCAAGCGATGTCCCAAATGAAATGGCACTACGAGCAAATCATCGAAGTTGCGGAGGCATACGAAATTGACATTACGATTGAGATTCACGGTTATTTCACGACCAAGATCGACCGACTCGGACAGATGCTGGACTTCGTGGACAGTCCTCGGCTGCGGTTGAATCTCGATACCGGCAACTCGTTCATTGCCGGCGGAAATCCGATTGACTTCGCCAACCGATTCGCCAAGAAAGTTTCTCACGTACACATCAAAGATGTTTCCAAAGAACTGGCGGAGAAAGCACGCGGAAACGATACCGGCATTGCGTTGAGTCATTCCGCTATTGGCGACGGCGTGAATGCGGAGAACATTCGTGAGACGTTAAAAATCCTTCACCAGTCGGGCTTTGCCGGTCCGTTGAGTTTGGAAGTCGAGGCGCAAGGGGGACCGCTCATCGAAAAGTCGTTGCACTGGTTGCGGCAAACCCTGTCGGAACTGGGCATCCCGGAAGAAAAAATCGGCTAAAACACAAACGAGTATCATCCTTTTTTGTCGTTCCCTCCAACTTTACATTGCCATGTACGAAACCTTACTGTTAATTTCGCAAGCCGTGAAATCCGGTGTTCCACTGGCATCGGCAATTCGTTTGACGGTCGGCAACAAATCCGAAAGCGGTCAGTCGGCATTTCTGCGTTTGGCAGACTTGCTGGACAAAGGTATCGAACCGAAAGTTGCCGCCGCTCAGTCCGGTCTTCCCAAGTCGGTGATCAATCTGCTCGATACCGCTCTGAGTAGCGACGACTTTGCCGGTTCCTTCGACGAATTGGCAAAACTCGAAATCAGCCGCTCGTTGACAATCCATCGCATCTTGCAGGCGTTGGCATATCCTTGCCTTCTTTTCGTGGGGAGCGTTTTGTGTTTGGTTCAAATGCTGGTCTCTACTGTGCCGCAGTACGAGGCACTTTTTGCAGATTTCGGATCGACTTTACCCGCGATGACGGCATTGCTCATTGAACTTTCTCGCATGGTGCGTAGTCCATTGTCCCTTTTTGGACTCGCTGCATTTGCCGCTACGTTGTACATTTCAACCAAATTGCTGTTTCCTCGATTTTGGTTTTGCGTGCCAGTCTTCGGACACATCGGACGTTGCCTTTACACGACTCGGATGTTACGGCAGATGGCAAATCAGGTCTCCAGAAATGTTCCTTTGCCGGAGGCGTTGGAACAGTGCGGCAAGACGATGCGAAACACCGCTTACCGGAGCGATTGCCGATCCGCCGCCGTTGCCGCTCGCAATGGAATGTCCTTTGCGGAAATTGCGTTGCGTTATTATTGGCTCTTTCCCGCTTGGATTTCGCCGATGATTGCCGTTGAAAATGTGCGGGATTCGTTGTCGAAATCGTTGCGCCGCGCTGCCGATACGGTCGAACAGCAGCAGGATGTTTCCATTTTGCTCTTGCAAACGATGAGTCTGCCGTTGTTCATTATGGTCACGTTTTCGGTGGTCGGTTTTATCGTGATTGCCCTGTTTATGCCGCTGATACATTTGATTACCGATCTGTCGTCGTTTTAAGATTTTGAACGGCAAAACGATTCACGGTATAATGCCGTCAAAGGAGAAAATGGTCGTTTTTTCCTTTGTGAATTCTTTGTGTTCCTCGTGCCTTCGTGGTTAAAATAATTTTACCACAAAGGCGCAAAGGGCACAAGGAACGAATGTCCGCCGTTATGTCAATTCCGGCAGTTCGTATCCCTTGCGTCTTGGTCGGGAAAGCATCGCATTCCCCTTTTCGTTGTTTGTGAACCGCTCCTTTACCGGGTCCCAGCCGATCTTTTCGCCGACCGGTGCCGATGCACGCACAATGTTCACCAATTCGCACAACGTCGTCGAACGCTGACCATATTCCACATCGGCATTGCACGTCTTACCGGTCTTGATGCAGTCGATCCAGTTTTCGACGTGATAGACCGTTTCCGATCTTGTGTTCCTGAACTCTTCCGGCATATTGGCAACGATTTCTTTCGGATTCGACGCGAGTTTATGCCGATTGATCTCCATCTTCGCCTTTTCTCCGGTTACAATGCAACCGAGACCGGGTCCCCGATCACCGTCAAGGTGCAATCGCAGTTCGACACCGTTGGCAAACCACATCGTCATCTTGGCACGCGGTCCCGTAACCTTTGCCATGCCGTAATAATCGGCACCGGTTTCGTCGTCCGTCGGCTTGCGCGTAACGAATTTACCGGAATCCTGAATCGAACATTCTTCTTCCAACAGGATTTCGGTCGGACCTGTTTCGTTTGTACCGAGAGCCATATTGACCTGATCGTAGGAGTGCGTTCCCCAACCGCTGACACCGAAGCAGAGTCCGCCAGCATCGTAATCCCACCAGTTGTCCCAACCTCGGTGCAACTGGTGATGATAGGGACGATACACGGCTTGATTCGTCCACAGATCCCAGGTTTCATCGTTCATTCCTTCGGGATAAGGTTCGCCGGGCTGGTCTTTCCAGATGTTCGGACCGACAAAGTTCGGTGCTTCCACGATTTTCACCTTGCCGAGCACACCGTCCTGCACCTGTTTGCACGCCCATTGACAGAGCGGCAACGAACGCTGCTGCGTACCGACCTGCGTAACTCGCTTGTACTTTCGGGCGGCATTGACCAGATAACGACCTTCTTCAATCGTCAGCACCATCGGCTTTTCGATGTAAACGTGGCAACCCATCTGCATCGCGATTCCGGCAGTCCAAGCCCGCTGATGAGTGGCGGTGATGGTCATGACACCGTCCGGCTTTTCCTTTTCGATCATCTTGCGGAAGTCGGTGTAACACTGCTCCGGTTTGAAATCGCCGTTGAATCGGTTCGCAAAGTCGCTCAAACGTCTCTGCCAGAAATCGCAGATGGAGACGACTTTGAGTCCGGCGGCAGGTTTGACATCGGGTTGATAAATACCGGTGCAGCGTCCGCCGAGTCCGATGAGCCCGACCTTTACGGTATCGTTAGCACCGGGTTGACCGGCTTGCCCGAGGACACTGCGCGGAATGATGAACGGAGCCGCCGCCGCGACACTAGCGGTGGTGAGAAATTGTCTGCGGGAAATGTTTTTCATTGTTCTCATGAGGGGTTAAAGGTTAAAGAGGATTATACATTACGGAGCATCCAAAAAAAGTGGCACGTGCCAAACACCGGCGGACTTGCGTCCGCCGCTCTTGTATCCATTCTATCACAAAGTTTTCGATTCACCGCCAGCCGGAGAGCCGAGTGCGCCCCAGACACCGAACGGACTCGATCCTGTTTTCACTGCCCGCTCACTGGCACCATTACAGTCCACCGTGTTGGAAATAAAACGAACAGAACCGTCGAGTAAACCGACACTGACACCGCCGGCATGGTTACTCGTCGGCGGAAAAACTCCCCAACGGTCATGTTCTCTGGCAGCGATTTCATAAACGCAAATCGGCGTGTTCGGCGGGGTCAATGTAGTGAAACCACCGGCGGTCAACCAACCACACAGAGCGAGTTCGCCGCGATAACTATTCCCCGATGCATGGGATGAGGCAAACGCACGTCTGTCTGTCATGGTCAATCCTGTCATGCAGCCGCCGGGGCGACCCCACGGTGTTCCATCCCAAATTCCTGTGTAAACCGCCACGTTACTTCGAACGTCGGTTCCGCCGTGTGCGTTCGGTGTCAAACATTCACTGACGGCAATCGTATTGCTCGACCCATCGGAACAGTCGCCGAACGATTTGCCCGTGTTGTACACTCCGTCGAGGTTGTAATAAAACATACCGCGTGAGGAAACGCAGTGATTGACACTCTGGTCTGCGGCATGCTGTGCCCAGCACCCGTCTCCCATTGAAAAAACGTAGTTGTTGGGAATCCAACCCGGATTTTTGATAGTCCGTTCGCCGTTCGAAGGACACAGAATCGCGGAAATCAGCCTTTGCTGATGCATCGTCGACGTGTCCCACGGACATTGAATTTTACTCCCATCGGCAACGGCTTTATCGGCATCACCAACGATACCATCGTACAATGCCGTCAGTTCAATGTACGGCAAGAGGTAAAGGAGCGTACCGGCACCGGCAGAGTACGCAAATTTACCAAAAAATTGATCCCCTAACGGCGGAAAGTAATCTTTGGAATCGTGATGAGTGTGTAAGGAAAGCGAAATTTGCTTGACCTGGTTGGAACATTGCATCCGCCGAGCGGCTTCCCGCGCCGCTTGAACCGCCGGAAGAAGCAAAGCGATCAGCATCCCAATAATGGCAATCACGACGAGAAGTTCAACGAGTGTAAATGCAGCACATCGTAACCGTAAGTCGTTACGTGTCAACTGTTTACGGCAGTCCCCCCCCCCCCCCCCCCCCCCACCGAGTAAAAAAAAAAAGTAGTATTATTATTTTCTTTTTATTTTTTTTTTTTTTAAAAAAAAAAAAAAAACCAA
>Ga0082212_10006048_pt1 | contig 16354 bp, 9 predicted proteins | sample TergutNt197P3_FD_71548 | JGI IMG/M metagenome (GOLD analysis project Ga0082212, IMG submission 71548) | Neocapritermes taracua P3 segment gut microbial communities from Petit-Saut dam, French Guiana - Nt197 P3 | ecosystem: Host-associated > Arthropoda: Insects > Digestive system > Gut ... | reverse complement strand
AGTCTCCGCGGATTTTGTTTTTTTCAATGGAATCGGCACTGATTACAATGACAATTTCCAGCTGCTCTTTAAGCTTTAGGAGCATTTTTAGTTTGCTGTCTGGTAAAAAACCCGGCAAAACCCTTGCCGCATGGTTGTCATCAAACAGTTTTCCGCCAAACTCCAGATAAAGTTTATTATTAAACTGGGCAATCCTTTTGGCTATTTTGTCAGATTGCAGGGTGACGTATTTTTCATTATCAAAACCGATTTTCATCCAAATCCTTTCTTCGCGGAATAGCCAGCCATGAACAGTAACCCGTGAACAGTAACCTATTCCATCCATGTTCAGTATACCAAAAAGAAAGCTGCTTTGCAAAAGTTTCTTAGTTAAGGTATAATGACGTTAACTGTGACGTTATAAAACTTTAAGAAACTTTTAAAATATGAAACATTGCTTTTCAAAATTCCAACAACTATAATGATACAAAGAGTTTCGGAGGAAATGAAGTGGACAACGATGTAAATAAATTTGATCTTGGCTCAGGATCTGGCGATAATAGCGGCGGCAATAATCAAAATCCGAATCCCGGTGGCCCTGGGTCCGGTGGAAATGACCCCAAAAAGCAGAGTATCATCCTGTTTATGATTGCTTCGCTTATTACTTTGGTATTGGTAAGCACTTTTATGCGCATGATGACAGGCTCAACCGTTGAAGAGATTCCTTATAATGAATTTCTTCGGATGCTAAGTGCCGGCGAAATAGAGTCAGTGGTGATTGGGAGTGATCGCATTACGATTACGCCGATCAATCCACCGATGGCTCAGCAACAGTTTGGATATGGTTATGGACAATCGTCACGAACCACTTATTTTACTGGTAAAGTGGAAGATGACAATACCTTGACCGAGCGGTTGCTTAACTATCCCAAAGTAGAAATTAATGGGCAGGTAACAGATAATTCCCAGTGGCTTCTTAGTTTGGTTTTGAGTTATGTCCTGCCGATTCTGATGATGTGGGCACTGCTTAGTTTTCTTTTTCGGCGGATGTCGAAAAGCGGTGGGCCTTTTAGCAGTATGAATGTTGGGAAAAGCAATGCGAAAGTCTATGTCCAGAAAGAAACCGGGATTACCTTTAAAGACGTTGCCGGGGAAGACGAAGCAAAAGAATCATTACAGGAAGTCGTCGATTTTCTGCATAATCCCGGCCGCTATGCGAAGATCGGGGCGAAATTGCCGAAAGGCGCGCTTTTGGTTGGGCCGCCCGGAACCGGCAAGACCCTGCTGGCCAAAGCGGTTGCCGGTGAAGCGCATGTCCCATTTTTCTCCCTATCCGGTTCTGACTTTATCGAGATGTATGTCGGTGTTGGTGCTTCCCGCGTCCGTGACTTGTTTAAAGATGCCGGGAAAAGTGCCCCCTGTATTATTTTTATCGATGAAATTGATGCGATTGGCCGCAGCCGCGATAATAAATATGGCGGTGGGCATGAAGAGCGTGAGCAGACTTTGAACCAACTTTTGTCGGAGATGGATGGATTTGATACTTCGAAAGGGGTTTTGATCCTTGGTGCGACCAACCGTCCGGAGATTTTGGATAAAGCGTTGCTGCGCCCGGGCCGTTTTGACCGGAGGATTATCGTTGACAAGCCTGATTTGAAAGGGCGGGTAGCAATATTGCAGGTTCATGCTACAGATGTGTCAATGGATGAAACCATCGATTTTGATGAAATTGCCCTTGCCACCAGCGGTGCTGTTGGTGCAGATTTGGCGAACATGATTAATGAGGCGGCGATCAATGCTGTCCAGCATGGGCGCGATTATGTTACGCAAAAAGATTTATTTGATGCGGTCGAGCAGGTACTAGTCGGAAAAGAAAAGAAAGACCGGATCATGAGCAAAGAGGAACGGAAAATCGTTTCCTATCATGAAGTCGGGCATGCGCTGGTCAGTGCTTTGCAGAAAAATTCTGAGCCGGTCCAGAAAATTACTATCGTCCCCCGGACAATGGGGGCGCTGGGTTATGTCATGCATGTGCCGGAAGAAGAAAAATTCCTTCAAACCGAAGCCGAGCTTCATGACCGATTGGTCTCGTTACTAGCCGGGCGCGCTGCCGAAGAGTTGGTCTTCGATACAGTTACCACCGGTGCGGCGAATGATATCGAGCAGGCGACGAATATCGTCCGTAATATGATTACCCGCTTCGGAATGAGCAAGAAATTCGGATTGATGGGTCTTGCGACCATCGAAAGCGAATATCTTGGCGGAGGTGCTCATTTGACTTGCGCGGATGTAACCGCAGCCGAAGTGGACACCGAAATTATGTTAGTTATGAAAGCTTGTTATGATAAAGCCAAAGAGCTATTATCCGGGGATCGGGAGCTGATGGATCAATTGGCCGGGCACTTGATTGAAAAAGAAACGATCAGCGGCAAAGAATTTATGAAAATTTATCGGGAAGCGAAAGGATTGCCGGAGCCAGAGCCGGAAAAAGAAGGTGAAGAGCATACGGATAAACGCCCTAGCCTAGCGACGAAAGAAGAAAAGTTACAGGAAGAAATAAAAGAAAAAAAGGAAGCGACAAAGCTTGGTTCGGTTTTGGATGTGACGATTGATGATACGTATGCTGATAAGGCAGTCAAAGATGCAAAGGAAGGCAAAGAGCCTGAAAACAAGCAAGAAGAGCCTGCTGAGGAATCCGCGAAAAATGGCGCGATTGGCCGTTTCTCCCGGCGACCTTCGGATGATTGATTAAAATTATGTCCAATTTCGAAAATGAATTGAAAACGCTTCCAAAAAGCCCCGGTGTCTATCTCATGCACGATGAAAAAGATACCATCATCTATGTGGGGAAAGCCAAAAACCTAAGAAGCCGTGTCAGGTCTTATTTCCGTGCAATTACTGGCCGCGGGCCGCAGATTGACAAGATGGTTTCCTTAATCAGCCGTTTCGAATACATCATGACGGACTCCGAGTTGGAGGCCCTTGTTCTTGAAAACAATTTAATCAAAGAATATTCTCCACGCTATAATACCCTGTTAAAAGATGATAAAACCTATCCGTATATCAAAGTGACCCTTGGTGAGGAATATCCCCGGGTGCTTTTTTCGCGGGAAATGAAAAAAGACCGTTCCCGCTATTTTGGACCATATGCCAGTGCCGCTGCGGTTAGGGAAAGCATCGAATTGATTAATAAATTATATCAGCTTCGCAATTGCAACCGTAGTTTGCCCCGTGATATCGGCAATGGCCGTGCGTGCCTAAATTATCATATCAAGCAGTGCTGTGCCCCCTGCCAGGATTCTGTCACCAAGGAGGAGTATGCGCTTTTCGTCCGTGCGGCGGTAGATTTCTTAAACGGAAGTTATCAAGCGACGTTAAAAGATCTGAAAGAGAAAATGACGGAAGCGTCAGAAAATATGGATTTTGAGGAAGCGATCCGCTGCCGTGATTTATACCAAAGTGTTGAAAAAGTTGCCCTCCGCCAAAAGGTAACGGATACCGATGGGGAAGACAAAGATATTATCGCCCTTGCGACGGATGAAAATGATGCGGTGGTGCAAGTTTTCTTTATCCGTGACGGCAAACTAATCGGCCGTGAGCATTTTTATATGGAACATACTGCCGGCATTGTTTCGCGCCAGATTTTGCTGGATTTTATCAAACAATTTTATGCCGGTACGCCTTTTATTCCGCGTGAGCTGGTCCTGCCGGAAGAAATCGATGATATTGAAATCCTCGAACAATGGCTTTCAAAAAAACGTGGAAATCGCGCATATATTAAAGTGCCGAAGATCGGCGACAAAGAGAAAATGGTTGAACTCGCGACCAAGAACGCGGCGCTTATTTTAAGCCAGGACAAGGAACGAATCAGACGCGAAGAAGGGCGAACCATCGGCGCGATGAAAGAAATCGCCGCTTGGCTTAATTTATCCGGCATCAATCGGATGGAAGCGTTTGATATCTCAAATATCAGTGGTTTTGCAAATGTTGGTTCGATGGTCGTCTATGAAAAAGGGAAACCTAAGCGCAGTGACTACCGCAAATTTAAAATTAAAACGGTCAGCGGCCCGGATGACTACGCCTGTATGCGGGAAGTCCTAACGCGAAGACTTACCCATGGGACGCTGGAACAGGCTGAGCTTAAGGAAAAGGGATTGGACAAAGAATTCGGCAGCTTTACCAAATTTCCCGATTTGATCCTGATGGATGGCGGCAAGGGGCAGGTCAATATCGCTTTACAGGTGCTTAAGGAGCTAGAGATTGAGATTCCGGTCTGTGGAATGATAAAAGATGATCAGCACCGCACTCGCGGCCTCTTTTACAATAATGAAGAAGTCACGATTGATAAAGGTAGTGAAGGGTTTAAATTATTGATCCGCATCCAAGAAGAGGCGCATCGTTTTGCGATTGAATTTCATCGCTCACTCCGTGGCAAAGCGCAGGTGAAATCAGTTCTCGATGAAATTCCCGGGATTGGCCCGGCCAGGCGTAAGGCCTTGATGCGCCACTTTAAATCGATTGACGAAATAAAGGCGGCTTCGGTTGAGATTCTGTCCGCTGTCCCGGAGATACCGAAGGCTACGGCAGAGATGATTTATAACTATTTTCATCAAAAGTTTTGACTTTGGGAAGTATTATCCTTATAATGAAGCATGATGAAAAAATATCCATTCCAGCGTTATTTTATAATCTCGGCTCTTTCCCTGGCTTTTATCTGGAGCTTTAGCATCTATGATCTATCAACCAACCGCTATGATGTTTACCTTTCAACCCTTTTTATCAACATCTTTGTTTTCACCCCGATCCTGGCAGCAATCGTGATAAAAAATCATTTAATAGCCCTATGTATCAAGAATTTCTCGATACAAAAATTTCTTGGCAGCGGAACGATATCAGCAATCCTTGTTCTTAAAATGAGCCAGCAAAGCCATCTCAAAATATTTTATGACATTGTAATTAACGGGCATAACCCACGCGAGATTGTAACCTTATTGGAAGCACTTAACATTCCGCTGGAAGCGAGTGGGCGGGTGATTAAAATCATCTGCGCCGCCGCCGGTGCGGCAGCTTTTTTTGCACTGACGGTCATTTTTTTACTTTTATGCGAATTCGCCATCTACTTATGGCAGAAGCCGCGGCTATATTTGCTTGATAATGGCGATGAAAGGTTAAGCTTAGAATCGCTAAAGACGATGCGAACTGTCGGTTTTGGCTTGCTCGCCCTGATGGTCATCGTCATGATTGCTTTTTCAAGCGCCAAATCATTTTGGTTTGATGAGATGGTCTGGACGATTGGCAAAATCGCGAATAAGAGCTTTTCAGAAGTTGTGCTGACTCTGCTTGAAGAAGGCTATAACATGCCGCTTTACTATTTTGTCCTAAGGATTTGGTATCCGCTCGTTCCATATGGGGAAGGGTATCTGTTGGTCATTTCGATGGTATCGGTGATCATTGGGATCATCTTTTGCTATCTTGCTGCTAAAGCAATCGGCGGAAAAATCTTAGCGTTTATCACCTTCTGTTTGGCTTGCGTATCATCAATTCTTTTACTTCGGGGCGCATGGGAATTAAGGCCATATGCATTCTTGTTTTGGTTTTCAGCGATGACCTTATGGTGCTATATCAAACGGGTAAAAGAAGAAAGCTGGCGGAATATTTTTTTGCTGGCACTCGCGATGGCACTTCTAATGTATACGCATTGGTATGGGGCGGTACTGTTGGTATTTTATGGCATCGGTGATTTATTTCTTCTAGCCAAAAAGAAGATTAAAATTCGCTTTATGGTATCCTACCTAATTTCCGGACTAGCCGTTTTACCTTGGTTTGTTTTGATGCTGCTTCGCATCAAGAGTGACTTTAGTGTGAATGAAATTTCGATTGTGCCAAAATGGATACTGATGATTAATTCGCTGGATATTTTATTCAGTTCAAATTCGCTTTTATTTTTGATATTCACCATTGCAGTAATAATAACAGCTATTATTTCGGTACAGGCGGTGAAAGCAAAAAAGTGGAGCACAGAATCATATCTGTGGATGCACACATTCCTATGCACGATATGGATAATCGGCCTTACTTTTCTTTATAGCCGTTATATCAATCCGCAGGGTTCGATTTATTCGGAGCGATATTATTTCATCCTTGTGCCGCATGTATTATTAATCACCGCTTATGGAATAAAAACGATTGGAACGCTTCTGAATCATAAGAAAAACGCGGTATATCTGACGGCTCTCCTAGTTCTTATTGGCATCATCGGCTATTCAAAAGCGATATCGACGGTGACGAAGCTTCACCAGCCTTACCGCGAAGTAGCAGAAATACTGGCGCATGAAGAAAAGGCATATGAAGCAAATACATTAATCCTGACCTCGGCCGGGGATGAGGCATGGCTGGAATATTATTTCCGGAAACGTGGGTATGAAATCCCGCCTAATGTCGCTTATGGCCTTAAATTGATTCGGGAAGACGGTGTCCCGGTAAATATTTTGGTTGATTATGCTGATTTATACGAATTTGACCGGTTATATGTGTGGTACAATTATTTTGCGATACCGTCCGAATTTACGGCAGTCCAGAATTACGATGAGATGAAAATGGTGCTTTATGAAAAATAAATTTTATCTATATGCGGGTTTTGTCGCAGTTTGCATGATGGCAGTTCCTTATCTAATATTGGGAATGGATGCGGTGGTAAAGTTTCACGATCAGCTTGACAGTGATTTGCTGGCTTACATCTTGCAGGCCAAGTACTTTGGTGCAAAGATGCTGCCGGAATTCATGGGTGGGGTAGTAAAAACAGCAGTTACACCGCCGGCACCTTTCAGCGTATTATTCTTTTTTGGTGGCAATTATTTTGCGGCGCTTATCCTGATGCAGATGATCGGCAGTATTACGGGTTATGTCGGAATCTATCTTCTGGCTAAGACCGTGAGCGAAAACCGTCTGGCGGCAGCAGTGGCAGGTGTGTTGTTTGCTTATCTACCCTTTTCCCCGGTGTACGGGTTATCACATTTTGGGATTCCGCTATTATTTTTCTTCTTTCTTAAGATGAAAGACGGTAAATGTTTGAAAAGCGGGTGGTTGTATGCGGTTTTTTTCGCGCTAAACTCATCGCTGGTTTTGGTTGGCTTCATCCTGCTCGCATTTATTCCGTTTGGCATCCTTTATTTGTGGCATAAAGGCGGGAAGGTGATTTCACGAAATATCGTTTCATTGCTGCTTGCATGGGGCGGCATGTTACTCGCTTATTTGCTGACGAACCTGAATCTGATTGGGCAGGTGCTGGGGTTATCATCTCTTCCGGTTTCCCATAAAACGGATTATATTTATCAGGCGGAGCCATTTTTTAGAATTTTATTTGAAGGCTTCATGTTTGGGCGGGATCATAGCTTGAGTTATCATACGTATATTGTTGCCGCAGAGGCTTTTATCTTGTGCCTATGTTTTATTAAAGGCTTGTCATCTATCTTTAAAAGAAGCAAGCGACAACAAAATCTTTTTAGGTGGATGATTTATCTAACCATGACAAATTTTATCCTAGCTTTCATCGCCGCCCTATGGAATGGCCATCCCGGCATATGGCTTCGCACGCGCATGGATATCCTTGGTTCTTTCCAGTTGACAAGAGTACTGTGGATTACCCCGGCGATATGGTACTTAATATTAGCCCTTTTGCTTAGTTTTGTCCTCGAATCGAGATTAGAAATAGAGAATAGCCGGCAAAGAGCAGTCAGCATTTTTTCGATTTCGGTGGTTTGCCTGGCGATCATTTTTACGGCAATTAGCATCTTAATGGCAGGTTATCTAAAACCAAATGTCCAAAAATTATTAAATCCTGGCTACCCGGCCATCAGTTACAGTGACTACTATGCCCTCGGAGTCTTAAGCCAGGTGGAAGAATTTATCAGGGCGGAAACCGGCCTAAATCAAGCGGATTATCGTGTCGTCAGTCTTGGGATCAATCCGGCTGCGGCCTTGTACAATGGTTTTTATTGTCTCGACGGATACTCCAATAACTATCCATTGACCCATAAGCATGAATTTCGCAAGATGATTGCCGCTGAACTTGATAAAAATGCCGGAAACAAAATATATTTTGATTACTGGGGAAATCGTTGTTATATCTTAAGTGCTGAAAATGACGGTGTCTGGCCGATCCGGAAAGGAACATTCGTATATGAAGACCTTAGCATTGATACCGATGTGCTTAAGAGCATGGGGGGCAAGTACCTGATATCGGCGGCTTATATTGAAAATGCTGCAAAAACCGGCCTTCGATTAGCGCGGCCGGAACCATTTGAAACCGCAGATAGTTATACCCGGCTTTATTTATATGAGATTGATGAATAGGAGTTTAGGTGCATGACAAAGTTTATCTCCCGGCACAAAATAATAACACATGTTATTTTTACTGTTTCAGCAATTGCCCTGGCTTTTGTTTGGAGCTTTAGCATCAAGGCCTTGCATGTAAACACTTACGTAATCGATGTGAGCGGTTTCTTCATCAATCTTTTTATTTTTACCCCATTCCTGGTTTTTTTGGTGTTTAAATTTGATCTGCTTCGCCTTTGTTTGGAGCGGTTTTCATTTTTTAAATTTTTAGGGTGTGGTCTTTTGGCCGTGCTGATTTGCGTGCGGTTCGCCCGGCAAAGTTATGAAATGCTGGTTTATGAATCGCAAAGGCTCTGGTCTTTCCATAGCACAACATCATTTTTTGCCGGTGCTGACAGCCAGGTGATCAAAATCCTCTGCCTATCTTCCGCTGTTCTCGCGATTTTTTCGATGATGGTTATTTTATGGTTGCTGTTTGAACTTACCGCTTTCTTATGGCGAAGGCCATGGGCATATGGAATGAATGGGAATGATTCGTTAGGAGATCCGAAATCATTGAGAAAAGTTCGGGTCGTGCTTCTTTGTTTGTCGATTTTCATGCTGATGGTGATGATTGGCTTTTCCTTTGCACAATCCTTTTCATTTGATGAGCTGAATTGGACAATCAGCATGATCGCGAATATAAATGTAAGCGAAATCAGCAGTAAAATGCTTGCGCATGGCGCGAACATGCCTTTATATTATTATGCCTTGGGCCTGATTTATCCGCTCATGCCATATGGGGAGGGGTATCTTTTGAGCATATCCATCGTGACAGTGTTGATTGGAATCTTTTTTTTGGCACTGGCCGCCAAAGAAATCGGGGGCAGAATGCTTTCGTATATCGCTTTTGGCCTGGCTTTGTTATCAACGATATTAATCACGCGGGGGGCATGGCAGCTTCGGCCGTATGCTTTCCTGTTCTGTTTTTCGGCAATGACGACATTTTTTTATTTTCGGCGGGTAAAAGACGAAAGCTGGCTCAATACCTTACTGTTTGGCGCGGTGATGATATCGCTTATGTATACGCATTGGTATGGCGCGCTTTTGCTCGTTTTTTATGGTGTTGGCGATGTAATCCTTTGGCTGATGAAAAAAATAAAGCTCCGCTTCCTGATCTCCTATCTGCTGGCCGGGGCGGTTGCCCTCATCTGGTTTGTATCCGTCCTCTTGACGGCAAGCGATCTGACGGTCAACGTGGTTTACCCGGTGCCTGATTGGATGTCCGTTGCAAATTCGTTTGATATCCTGCTTACTTCCAATTCCCTGCTGTTTTTCGTCTTCGCGATTGCGGTTTTGATGATCATCGTGATGGTATTTTGGACCGTCAAGGAAAAAAAATGGAATCTGCATGTGTATCTATGGTTCCACACTTTACTGTGCATCGCTTGGATTATCGCGGCAACATTTATTTACAGCCGTTATCTTTATCCGCAAGGATCGGTTTATACCGAGCGTTATTTTTTCATTGTCGTCCCGCATCTGCTTTTGGTGGTATCATTTGGTTTACAGTCTATTTATGTGCTGCTTAAGGAGCGTAGCGTGAGGATCAAGATATTGCCGTATACGGCAGCCTTTTTTGTTTTGACTGGTACAGTCAATTACTATAAGGCGATTTCTTTTGTGGTCAATGTCCATGAGCCTTACCGTGAGGTTGCCGAATTAATCGCGCAGTCGGAAGAAGCCTATATGGAGGACACATTGATATTGACCTCAGCCGGTGAAGATGCATGGATTGATTATTATTTTTTGAAACGTGGTTATGCGCTTCCGATGAATATTGCCTTTGGCCTTGATTTGATGGTAAAGAATGGGGAGCATGTGAACATTCCGGTTACTTATGAAGAGCTTTATGAATACGACAAAATATATGTGTGGTACAATTATTTTGCGATTCCGCCCGAATTTGAAAAGACGTGGGAAGATGAAAAAACAAAACTGGTTTTGTATGAAAAGTAAATGGTATGCTTATGCAGGTTTTGTCCTCGTTTGTTTGATGGGGCTTCCTTATCTTATGCTGGGAACGGAATCAATCGTGACATTCCATGATCAGCTTGACGGGGAAGTGATTTGTTATCTGTTGCGGGCAAAACATCTCTTTAGCGGAATGCATGAAATGATTCCGGAATTTTTTAATGGCGTGCCAAAAGCAGCACTTATTCCGCCGGCACCAATCGGTGTCCTATTCTTCTTAAGCGGCAATTATTTCGCGGCTTTGATCCTGATGCAAATGCTTGGCAGCATATTCGGTTATGTCGGGATGTATCTGCTCACGAGAGAATGGACTGAGAATCGCCTTATTTGTTCAATAACAGGCGTTATGTTTGCTTATCTGCCTTTTATCCCGGTTCATGGGTTATCCCATTTCGGCATACCGCTATTGTTTTTAAGTTTCCTTGAATTGAAGGAAGGGCGTTATTTAAAAATCAGTTTTGCCTACATCGTCTTTTTCGCCTTCAATTCTTCTCTTGTCCTGGTCGGCTTTGCATTATTGGCGGCAGGCTTTGCCATGATTCTATGGACATGGAAGAAGGGTGGAAATACGAAGTTACTCATTTGGGGATTATTGCTATTGTTTATGACATACCTGATTACGAATCTTACTTTATTCAGTCAATTTTTTGTCGGCTCGCAAAATTTTATTTCCCACAAATCGGATTATACACTACAGGCAGAGAATTTTCTTAGGATTCTGTTGGATGGCTTTTTAAAAGGGCGGGATCATAGCCTGGGGCACCAGAAATATATTTTTTGGGCGGGCTTATTAATGCTTATCAGCGGTTGGATTTTCACGGCGAAGAAGGAAAATGGAGAGCTGGGAGAAAGTAGGCGGTCAGAAAAAAGAAGGCTGCTGAAAACAATGGCGGTCATCCTAGTGGTAAATTTCGCTCTGGCGTTCATCGCCGCACTCTATAATGCTGCTCCCGGCGTATGGCTTCGTGAACGTTTTGATTTGCTGGGAACCATCCAATTGACGAGAGTGCTTTGGCTTGCCCCGACTTTATGGTATTTGCTATTTGCGTTAATCTGGATTTTTGCCTTGCTGCCCGAATCAGAGCAAACGTTAAAAGCAAAATATATGAATCGAATCAATAAAATCGTTTCCCTTACGCTGGCATCCGGCATGACTTTGTTGACCGCTTTTACGGTTCTGATGGCTGGGAATTTTAAACCGAATGTCCAGAAGCTTTTGAATCCGGAATATCCGGCAATGAGTTATGCTGATTTTTATGCCCTTCCGATGATGGGGGAAATCGAAAGGTTTATCTGGGAGCAGACCGGGCTTTTAAAAGAGGAGTATCGTGTTGTCAGTCTAGGGATTAATCCGGCAGCGGCATTATATAATGGTTTTTACTGTTTGGATGGCTATTCGACCAATTATCCCTTAGAATATAAATATGCGTTCCGGAAGATTATTGCGGGTGAACTCGAAAAAAATGAGAGCAATAAACTTTATTACGATTATTGGGGAAATCGGGTTTATCTTTTTAGTGCGGAAAATAATAGCATGGTGAGGAAGGGTGATTTTGTTTATCAAAACCTTACGCTTGATACAGATGCACTGAAAGAGATGGGGGGCGATTTCTTATTTTCGGCGGCGTATATTGCCAATGCAAAAGAAGCTGGGCTTAAGCTTTTTAGGGAAGAAGCATTTGAGGTTATCGATAGTTATTATCGCGTTTATTTGTATGAAATACAGTAGTTGAAGGAGGTATTATGCCGAAAATATTTTTTATTTATCCACCGTTATCGTCAGAGGAACGGTATTCATCAGCCCTTGGTAATTCCGGAGGCCAGCAAATCCCCACCGGAATCTTTTGCCTTGCGGCATTTATGCGTTCTAAGGGATATGATGTTAAGGCGATTGACGCTGAAGGTTTAAAGCTCTCATCCCAAGACATAACGGCGATGATCGAAGAGTATCAGCCCGATTTTATCGGCATCAGCTCGACGACCGTGGCTTTTCACCGGGCGATCGAAGTGGCGAGTGATATAAAAGAAAGGTTTGCGGCACCGATTATACTTGGTGGGCCTCATGTTTCTGCGGATTATCTTCACGCGATGTCTTTCACGGTATTTGACTATGCAGTGTATGGCGAAGGGGAAATCAGCCTGCTTAATCTTTGCGAGGCTCTGCTTAAGGGTGAAACACTTAATGACCTTCTCGGGGTGATTTTTCGTTTAGAAAGCGGCGAATCGATTAAAAACGCACCGCAGCCTTATATAAAAGATTTGGACGAACTGCCTTTTCCGGCATATGATCTTATCCCCGACATCAGTTTATACAGCCCACGACCGCAAAATTATAAAAAACTGCCGGTCATCAGTATCATCACCAGCCGCGGTTGCCCCGGGCAATGCACTTTCTGCGACCGTAATGTTTTCGGCAACCGTTACCGGGTTCGTTCGGCCAGGAGTGTTTTCGAAGAAATAAAAATGCTGCGCGAGGTATATGACGTCCAGGAAATATACTTTAACGACGATACTTTTTTAATTAATAAAAAGCGGATTATCGAACTGTTTACCCTTCTAAAAGAAGCCGGAATTTTCATCTATTGGACGTGCCTAAGCAGAATAAACGATGTTGATGAAGAATTTCTAAAGTTCATGAAAGAAAACGGTTGCTGGCATATTTCTTATGGGATTGAATCGGGTGACCAAGAGGTGCTTAAAACCATTCAGAAGAATGTTTCGCTTGATAAAGCCCGGCAGATAATCGCTGCTTGCAATAAGCTTTCGATCCGGACGACCGGCCTGTTTATGATCGGCCATCCGACCGAAACCATCGAGTCGATTAATAAAACGATTGACTTTGCGATATCGTCGAACTTAGACGACGGCATTGCCTCCCTCTACACTCCGTTCCCCGGAACGACCTTCTTTGATGTGATTGAAGAATATGGTACATTGGATAGAACCGACTGGGCAAAGTATAATTACTGGCGGCCGGTTTTTGTCGCCAAGGGCTTGACGCAGGATATCTTGCTAAAAAAACAAAAAGAGTTTTACCGCCGGTTTTATTTCCGCCCCCGCACGATGATTCGCTATCTCAAGCTCTTTCTCGGCCGCGGAGGATTCAAGCGTTTTATCACGGTAGTGAAAACGCTGGGGTTTTTCTTTCAGAAGTGATCGGGGCGTTATTAGCTTTACATTGTTTTTTATTATGATATAATGCCGTTAAGGCATTATATCAGCGCGGCATTAGTGCGCATCCGCCGGAGGCTTATGATTTGCTTGCAAATCATGATATAATGACATATCAGCAGGAAATCAAGCGCGAAAATTTGATTTCATCTAATAAACAGAAAGAGAACAGAATGAAAAAAGCCTTAATTATTGGTGCCGGTCCCGCCGGACTGACCGCTGCCTATGAACTTTTGGTAAAATCACGTGATGAAGATGGAAAACCGACAATAGAAGTTGTCGTATTTGAAGAAAGCGAATATATGGGGGGCATCTCAAAAACCGTCAACCATCATGGCAATCGGATGGATATGGGGGGACATCGTTTCTTTTCCAAAATACCGGAAGTAAACGAATGGTGGAATCACATGATGCCGATGCAAGGTGCCCCGGCTTTTGATGATATTTTACTGGATAGGAAGATACCGCTTACTGTGGGGGGGCCGGATCCGGAAAAGGAAGATATCGTCATGCTGACACGCCGCCGTATTTCGCGGATTATGTTTAGGGGACATTTTTTTGAATATCCGATCTCGCTTAGTTTTAAGACGCTTGCAAATATGGGCTTTGGCACAACAATATGGGTTTTTTTCAGCTATTTAAAAGCAGCGTTTCATAAAAGGACAGAGAAATCGCTGGAAGATTTTTATATCAACCGGTTTGGCAAAAAATTGTATTCGATGTTTTTTGAAAATTATACCGAAAATCTTTGGGGACGTCATCCCAGTGAAATCGATCCGAGCTGGGGAGCGCAACGGACGAAGGGCTTATCAATTATGGCGATTATCAAAGACATTTTTGGTAAAATGCTTTCAGGCAAGAGGCAACGTAAGGTTGAGACCTCATTAATTGAAGAATTCACTTACCCGAAATTCGGGCCTGGCCAATTATGGGATATCACAGCGGATAAAATAACTGCTTTAGGCGGGAAAGTTCTCAAAAACCATAAAATAATAGGTGTTATTAAAGACAAGGATAATATGTTGACGGCGCTTACTTATGAGCATAATGGGACGACTGAGACGATGAGCGGTGACTATATTATTTCCTCGATGGCAGTAAAGGATTTGGTAGCAGGAATGAATGAAGTTCCGGAAGATATTGCGAGAATCGCCGCCGGGCTTCCATATCGGGATTATATGACCTTAGGGGTTTTGGTTCCAAAGATAAACCTTGTCAATAAGACCAAATATGCCACGATAAGCAATATTGTGCCGGATTGCTGGGTTTATGTCCACGAAAAAGCGGTAAAAATGGGACGCTTCCAAATCTACAATAACTGGTCGCCTTATATGATCCGTGATTTAGAAAATACCGTATGGCTTGGCCTGGAATATTTTTGCAATGAAGGGGACCGGTACTGGGCGATGAGCGATGATGATTTCAGTCATTTTGCCACGGCCGAGATGGTTGCCCTAGGCCTGATTGATCATGCTGACGAAGTCCTTGACAGCCATGTCTGCCGGGTCAAGAAGGCTTATCCGGCCTATTTTGACACCTATGACGAAATGGACAAGCTGGTGGCTTACCTAAGCGAAATCCCCAATCTATATTGTGTCGGGCGCAATGGCCAACATCGTTATAATAATATTGATCATTCCATGTGTACCTCTTTTGAAACGGTCGAAAATATTATAAACGGATCTAGCGACAAGAAAAATATTTGGGGCGTGAATACGGACCAAGATTATCATGAGGAAAGAAAAGCAAACGAGATCGATTAGAATCGAAGGAGAATACGATGCAAAGTGTCAGTTTGAACCGGATTATTGAAAAAATGAAATTGCAAAATCTCACACCGGAGATTGATATTTCAAAGACCAAGATTTCTGTTCCGGATATCAATCGTCCCGCCTTGCAGCTGGCAGGATATTTTGAGCATTATGAAGCACAGCGCTTACAGATTATTGGCTTTGTTGAATATACCTATATGCAGTCGCTGACCGAAGAGCGGAAAAATGAAATATACAATCAATTGCTTTCTTGTGATATCCCGGTGATTGTTTTTAGCCGTGAACTCCAGCCGGATGAGCTGTTTATGAAGATTGCGCTCGAAAAAAAGATTCCCCTTTTGATGACGAAAAAATCGACATCATCATTTATGGCAGAAATCATCCGTTGGCTGAATGTAAAATTGGCTCCCTGTATCCGCATTCATGGAGTTTTGGTTGACGTATTCGGCGAAGGTGTTTTGATTATCGGCGAAAGCGGGATTGGAAAATCGGAAGCAGCACTTGAATTAATTAAGCGCGGCCATCGTCTGGTAACTGATGATGCGGTTGAAATCCGTAAGGTTAGTGATGACACGTTGATTGGTTCTGCCCCGGATGTCACCAAACATTTCATTGAACTTCGCGGGATTGGCATCGTAGATATCAAAACGCTTTTCGGGGTCTCCAGCGTAAAAGATATTCAGTCGATTGACCTTGTTGTCCATTTAGAAGACTGGAATAAAGAAAAACAATATGACCGTCTTGGTTTGGAAGAGGAATATACGGAGTATCTTGGCAATAAAATCGTCAGTCACAGCATTCCGGTAAGACCGGGCCGAAACGTTGCTTTGATTTGCGAGTCGGCGGCAGTAAACCACCGCCAGAAGAAAATGGGCTATAACGCAACCCAAGAGCTTTATCGCCGCTTTCAAGAATCAATGAAGCGAAATGAAGAAGATGATGGCAACGATTAAAAATAAGTGAAGCTGTAAATTGGCAACCTCCGAAAACCTAGTTTCACGCGATTTTAGCGGCGTAAAAATCCATATATCCAAGCTTTTTCCACCGCGAAAATCGGTTCAACTTGGGTTTTCGGAGGTTGCCAA
>Ga0082212_10006047_pt1 | contig 16356 bp, 6 predicted proteins | sample TergutNt197P3_FD_71548 | JGI IMG/M metagenome (GOLD analysis project Ga0082212, IMG submission 71548) | Neocapritermes taracua P3 segment gut microbial communities from Petit-Saut dam, French Guiana - Nt197 P3 | ecosystem: Host-associated > Arthropoda: Insects > Digestive system > Gut ... | reverse complement strand
GATGTGGTCGGAAATGGCGGCCAAGACCGCCCGGGCCGGGTTGCCGCCGGGGGCGGCCCGGGACAGGCGTTCGCAAGCTTCGTCGATGCGCCCCATGTCCTGGATCTTCAGGGCGGCCTTGAGTTCCCGGAGGGTCTCGGCGGGGAGGGTCTTAAGGGTGGAGGGGTTCCCGGACGCCTCGGTTTCCAGGCCGGCCCGGATGACGCTCTCCAACTGATCCAGGCCGGCGTTGAAGGGGCGAAGCCCCACCGCCAGGGCCGGCTGGTCGTTCCCCTTGGCGGCGGCCTCCAGAACGACCGCCTCCGCGGCCAATTTAGAGGCCCCGATGTTGCCCAGGGCGGCTTTCAGGGCGTGGAGATTGATGATCAGGGAATCCCGGTCCGCCTCCGGGGCCAAGAGCGGCCGCCGGCTCTCCAGGTCCCGCAAAAATGTGGCCAGGACGGCCCGATATTTTTCCGCCGAACCGCCCAGCCGGTTTTGGCCCGCCGCCGGGTCGAAGCCTTCTAGAGCCCCGACCGCGGCCAGGGGTTCGTTCGGAAAAGGCCGGGCGGGCTGATCCGGCGCCTTAAGCCGCCGCCCCGGCGGCACCAGGCGTTCCAATAGTCCGTTGAGGCTCTCCAGCTCTATCGGCTTGGACAGGTAGTCGTCGAAGCCGTTGTTGAGAAACATTTCCTTCATGCCGGCCAAGGCGTTGGCGGTCAAGGCGATCATGGGCGCCTTCCCCGGAGCGCCGTTAATCTGGCGCAGGGCCTTGAGAGTCGCCAAACCGTCCATGTCCGGCATCATGTGATCAATGAAGAAGAGGTCGTAGTCGTCTTTCTTAGCGGCCTCAATCGCCTCGCGCCCGCTGAGGCAGAGGGTCGTCCGCATCTGGTAGAGGGACAAGAGCCCGTCCGCCACCCCCAGATTGGTGGCTATATCGTCCACGACCAGCACCCGGAAGTCCGGGGCCAGGAAGGGCGCCGGCCGGCAAGGGCTTTGGTCCGGGCTGGGCCGGCCCGGTTTGAATTCACCCAAAAGGATTCCCGGGGAGGCGACGTCCTGCCGGATTTCGGCCAGGAAAGTGGTTCCCCGCCCATATTCGCTGGTCACGCTGATGTCTCCGCCCATGGCTTGGCAGAAACGGCGGGCTATGGGAAGGCCCAGGCCGGTCCCCTCGATCCGTTCACGGCTTGGCGCTTCCAGGCGGACAAAGTCGTCGAAGATGACCGCCGTCTGCTCCGGCTTCAGGCCCGGGCCGCTGTCTTCAACTGTGAAAAGGAGACGGAACTGGTTCCCGTCGGCCGGTTCGCCTTTCAGCGCCAGCCGGACGAAGCCCTCCGGCGTGTATTTGATGGCGTTGGTCATGAGGTTCATGATTATTTGGCGCACCCGCAACTCGTCGCCCACCAGTTCAGCCGGCAGGTTCGGGTCGGCCGAAACCGACAGTTCCAGGTCGCGGCCGCCCAGGGCAGACTCGGCCAGGACCATTATGTCGCTTAAGAGGGTAGCGGTCTTGTAAGGGCCGGGGTTCAGTTCCAGGCGGCCCGACTCGACCTTCGAAAGGTCCAGGATATCGTTGGCGATGGCCAGCAGATTATAGCCGGCCCGCCGGATCTCTTCCAGATCGCTCCGGCCCTGGGGCTGGCCGTAGTTCCGGAGGGCCAGTTCGCCCAAGCCGATGATGACGTTCAAAGGCGTCCTGATTTCGTGGCTCATGCGGGCCAGGAAGTAGGACTTGGAACGGCTCTCCTCTTCCGACCGCCTTTTGGCCGCGCTCAGGCGGACCAGGAGGTAGCCCAGGAGAGAGGCCAGGCTCAAGGCCAGGATGAAGATGACCGGCATCAGGCGGAAGGCCTGGCTGTAGTAATAATTCCGCGGGGCTATCAAAAGCAGGTGCCAGCCGTTTTCCAGGAGGCTGAAGAAAACGATGTTCTTCTCGTCGTTCTGGCTGATCACTTCCGTCCCCCGGCCGCCCTGCTTTCCCATGATCTCCCGGAGGTGGCCGAAGCCGGGCAGTTGGTCGATCGTCAGGCCGATCTGGCCGCTGTCCGGCGAGGTGAGCACTTTGAAGGAGTCGTCAAGCAACAGCCCGTAGCCGCTGCCGGCCAGCTTATAGTCCAGCACCATTTCGGCGATGCGGTTCAACAGGAAATCCACGGCCAGCACCCCGTGGCTCTCCCCTCCGCGGTCGAAGACGACCTTGGAGATCGAGCTGACGGCGTTGCCGGTGCGGGGGTCGATATAGGGCTTGGAATGAAACAGCCCGTTCTGGACTATGGCCCCCCTCAGCCAGGGCGCCTTCTTGGGGTCGTAGAATTTCCCGGGTATCCAATCGGTCCCGTCCAGGTAGTTCCCCTTCAGATAGCCGTAAACGGATACGAAGTCCTTCCGCAGTTCCTTTTGATCCTTGAAGAGCTTGTTAAGGGAGCTTAAAAGTTCCTGCAGATCCTCCGGCGTGTCGTATTTCCGTTCCATAGCCGTGACGACGGCGTCGGAGGCGTATTCCAGGGCCGCCTCGTGGGCCAGGATCAGTGACCTCAAGGTCAGTTCGTAACTGAGCATTTCGGTGTGGCCGAGCCGGTCTATCTGCCTTTTCATCAGGTCCCCGGCATAGAAATAGCAGGACAGGGCCATGATCAGAAAGGCGGCAAAAACGAAGGCCAGCTCTTTGTAGTTATTGTTGACCATGTCCCCGGGCTTATTTTTCTTTCCTGATCGTGAAGTACCGGTCGGGGATCTCCACATCGGTGGTGTTGAGGTAGCCGAGGCCCAGGATGTAGGTGTCCTGGTAGATCTGGAAGAAGTTTCGGATGGGCTTGCCCGTCACCGCGTCCGTATAATAAGAGCCGTTCCACTTGGCGCCCGGGGCAAAGCGGCTGAAGCTTTCCAGGAGCAGGTCGGTGTCGGCCAGCCTGGCCCGGCCCTCGACGACGAGCTTGCCGAATTCGGCCAAGCCCGCCGTCTGGCAAAAACCCAAGGGGTAGGCCCAGGTGCCCAGGCGGCCCTCGGCGCCGCGCCGTTTGACCTCCGCTTCGACCTGCCGCATTATTTCCGGCCAGTTCCCGGAGTCACTTTTGATGTCCAACTCCAGGGCTTCCGGAAAGCCCAGGAGCAGCGAGGGGAGGTCGGCCTCCACGAACAGGCCGCCGAGGTCGGCCACCTGGCGGATAAGGGGTTCGGTGTGGGCATCGTTGGTGGCGAAAAAGGCCGTCTCCGGTCCGTATTTTCGGAGCCATTCGGGATATTTTTTCAGTATGAACTCCTGGGCGCCCTCCACTCCGATTTTGCCGGTCGGGTCAGGAGCTTCCTCGTCGGCGAACCTAAGCCCGAGATCGTCGCAGGCCTGGGCCATGATAGCCCGCCGCCGGCCCATGCCTTCGTAGCCGAGGTGGCGGGGAAAGGAGATGTGGACCAGGTTTTTGGCCCCGAGCCGCCGGGCGGAGTGCGGGATCAGGTAGCCCCGGTTGATGAAGTCGGCGGCCACCACCAGGTCGGCGGCGGGGGCTATCTCGTCCGGGTCCTCTTGGACCTCCCCGGCCAGAAGGAGGATGTCCGGCCGCCGGGCCCTTATCTGGTGAAAAGCTTCGGCCGTGCCCGGAATGGCCTGGTTGACGACAATGACCTTCAAAAGGGGGTCGTCGGCCAGGCCGGCAATGACAGCCCGGGTCTTTTTCGGATCGTCCATGAATTGATCGGGATAGATGACATGGCGGATCAGGCCGCCCCGGTCCGCTTCGCCATAGATCCGGATCATTTCCAGGGCTCCCAGGAAATCGTCCGACCCCTGGGCCTCCTGGGTTCCGGACCCGGTGGCGATGCCGATGTGGAAGGCGGGGCTTTCCGGTCTTTTGGCCGCCGCCTTGTCCTGGAGCCGCCAATATTTTTCCGGGACCTTCAGTTCGGCGGCGCCCAGGTAGCCCAGGCCGAACACGTAGGTGTCCTGGTAGATCAGAAGATAGTTGCCTAAAGGCCGGCCTTCCCCGGGGTCCAGGTAGTTTTCGCCGTTCCACTTGGACCCGGGCGAAAATTTTTCAAAACAGTTCAAGAGGGCTTTACGGTCGTCCAGCTTGGTCCGTCCTTCGGCCAGGAGCTTGCCGAATTCGGCCAGGGCCGCCGTCTGGCTGAAACCCAGGGAGTAGGCCCAGGTGCCCAGGCGCCCGCCCGCGCCGGCTTTCAGGACCGCCGCCTCGATCCGGCGCAGGATCTCCGGCCAGTCGTCTTCAATGGCTTTTTCCAGGTTCAACCCCAAGGCCTCCGGGAAACCCAGGAGGGGCGAAGGCATGTCGGCCTCGACGAAATAACCCCCGTGGGTGGCGATCTGGCGGACGAGAGGCGCGACATGGGCTTCATTGGTGGAGAAAAAGGCCGTTTTCGGACCGTATTCCTCCAGCCAGGCCGGGAATTGGTCCAGAATAAATTGCCTGGCCCCTTCAACCCCGGCCGAACCCAAGGGGTCGGGCGCGTTCACGAAGACGAATTTCAGCCCCAGGTCGCGGCAGGCTTCTTCCATTATGGTCCGGCGGCGGGCCAGGCCTTCATCGATCATGTGCCGGGGAAAGGAGATATGGACGAAAGTCCCGGCCCCCAGTTTCCGGGCCGAATGGGGCAGAAGGTAGCCGCGGGAAACGAAGTCGGAGGCCACCACCAGGTCGGCGACCTCAGCTATGACCTTGATGTCCTCCTGAGGTTCTCCGGCCAGGCGGAAGATGTCGGGGCGTTTTTCCTTGATCAGCCGGAAGGCGTCCGCCGTGCCCGGCACAGCTTGGCTGACGATTATGACCTTCATCAGGGGGTCGGCCGCCAACTCCAGCAGCCTGGCCACGGTCGTTTCGATATCTTCCAGGAAATTGTCGGGGTAGGTGACGTGGCGCACTAAGCCGCCCTTGGCGGCGTCTCCGTAGAGACGGACCATTTCCTGGGCTCCGCGCAACTCTTCCCGGCTCTGGAGCCCGGTGCTGGTCATTATGCCGAGGCGAAAGGCGGGGGCGTCCTTGGCGGCACCTTCATCCGCGGCCCCGGCCGGCTGATTGAGCCGGCCCATGGTCAGTCCGACCAGCAGAAAGGCGATCAACAAGGTGTTGCGGTGAAATCTGGGCATATTCATAAATATTCCCTCGTTATAAAAGGCAAGAGTCAAGGCATCGGCTGATTACCGGGCCAGAAGCCTGTAATTCAATAAATTGTGCGAATATTATGGTATTATAGTGCCTTCAACATCTCTCGGTCAATACCCGCCCCAGAGCCTTTAGGGCGCCGCAATCCGACGCCGGGCCAGCATAATTTCCTCCGGGGAGCCGTCTTCCAGAACGGCCTTCAGATATTCAGCCGCATAGGCCCGATCCCGGCGAAAACTTTCAATGGTGGCGTCTTCGTGGGCAATACAGGGTTCAGCCGTGGTCACCTCGTTAACCCGTTTCAGGTAATCGTCCTTAAAGGCCAGGGCCTGGTTTGCGCCGGAACCTTGGGTTGGCTTATCTCCTCCGCAAAGAAGAACGACCAAATGGAACCCATGCAGAAAAAAGTTTATTCTGTAGCCGGGGCCGTGGTCGATTCTTAATTCCGAGACCACTTCCCGGCAAGGCCGGCAATTGCCGAGATTACCTTCGGCCAGCAGGTCCAGGCGTCGCAAGATTCTGACTTTGGCTTGGTGATCGTCCAGCTTGTCCAGCCACCGCTGGAACAAATCAACTCCGTCTTCGCTCTGATAGTGAACTACATTCATACCAAACACCGTAGCTTATGAGCGAAAAGGAGTCAATATCCGCCAATGCGCCGTTCTCTTAATTTGCTTTATACGCAATCCACGTCAACAAGCTGTAATACTTATTGTTTTGGCATTATTGACTTGTTTTTTGACTTGATGGTATAATATTAAATTAAGGTTCCCTTTATACCTTACAGCGGTCGCACGCCCGTAGCCGTGTTTTTTTCATTTCCCAGAAACAGGCACGGCCGGGTGTGGACTGAATACAATAACCATGTCTGGAATAAGTCCGCAGTCCTGTGAACTGTAAAGGGCGCCCGGCCTCTTTAAAATTTAGAGGCCATCCAGAAGACCCCTGGACGGTGCTCATGCCAGATTTGTCCCACAAACCCTTTGTCGATAAATCCCCCTTCACCATAAAGAGCTTTAAGCGTTTATTATGGGATTTTTGCGGGCAACGGCCGCTAATTGTCGTTCGTTTGTCAATCCCGCGAACCGGTGTTCAAGAATAGAGTTGAAGGGGGCTATGGATAGTAAGCCGAATTTTTTAGAGCGCCCGAGAATACAACGGCTTCTAAAGGAGGCCGCGCGGCACCCTGTGGTGATGGTTTGCGCCGGCGCGGGCTATGGCAAGACGAGGGCGCTGGCTGATTTTACGCGTGGGTCGGCGGCCACAATTGTCTGGGTCCAACTCACCGCGCACGACAACATCGGGACGCGTTTTTGGGAAAACTATATCAATACTGTGTCGCAGGTCAACCCGCCTTATGCAAAAGCGATAAGGTCACTCGGGTTCCCGGACACCGACGATAAGATCAGTCAATACCATTCCATAAGACAGGCCCATCTTAAAGTAAAGCCGCGCCTAGTGGTCATTGACGATTCCCACTTTATAGAAGACCCCGCCGTGACGTACTTCCTGGAACGCATGAACGCGGGATTGCCGCCGGGGACATCGCTTTTTTTTATTACCCGTTCGGCCGCCAATTTCAATATCACGGGCCTGGCGGCCGAGGGGCTCGTGTTCAATATCAGTGAAAACGATCTGCGTTTCACTGAGAGTGAACTCGGCCAATATTTCCGGCAGCAGGGGCTGTCGCTCCCGCCGGACGAACTGCGCGAGATATACGAGGACACGGGCGGTTGGGCTTTTGCGATCAACCTGATTGCGCGCTCCTATATAAAGGCGCCGGCCTATAAGGGCTACCTGCGCGATGCGATGAAGACGAACATTTTCAGGCTTATGGAGATGGAGAGTTACAGCGGGGCTTCGGAGCGCCTGCAAAACTTTTTTATCCGTCTTTCCCTCATTGAACACCTGCCGGTCGAGCTCGTCACGCTTTTAGCCAAGGGCGACGAAGGGCTCATATCCGAATTCGAGCATCAAAACGCCTACGTTCGCTTGGACTGTTATTCCAGCGCCTATCTGATCCATCATTTATTTCTCGAATTCCTTCGCGGAAAGCAGGCCCGGCTCACGGAGGAGGAAAAGCGCGAAACCTACAAGACCGCGGCGGATTGGTGCAACAGGCACGGGTTCAAGATCGACGCGTTTTTATACTATGAAAAGGTTGGAGACTACGAGTCGATCGTGGGCATTTTCTTTGAACTGCCGACGCATATCCCGCATGACATCGCGCGCTGCACGGCGGAAATATTCGATCGGGCGCCAAAGGAGGCCTTTGACCGGGTGACCTTGCTCGCGGCGATGCATGTGCGCGCCGTCATGCGCCTGGGGCTTTGGCGTGAAGCCCTGGCGCTCATGGAGCATTACGAGAACAGATACCTGAGCCTGCCGGAGGACGATACTTTCCGCAACCATACGCTCGGCGGAATTTATTTTTGTTGGGGCATCATGCGCACGTTGATGTGCACGATAGACGACCGCTACGATTTTGACGTCTATTACCAAAAGATGGACGAGTGCCTGACCCGGTCACCGCTCGACCCCGGGGCGAGCACCAGGCATCCGATGGGTCCATGGGTCTCATTGGCGGGCTCGGCCAGGAAGGGCGCGCCGCAGGACTATATCGAAGCTTTGGCGCGGGCGGAAGTCCACTTGTCCCATGGCCTGAACGGCACAATGACGGGCGTGACCGACCTGGCGCACGGCGAACTCTTGTTCTATCAGGGCAAAATAAGCGCCGCTGAGCCGTTCATCGTTCACGGGCTGGAGCGCGCGCGCGGACGCGAGCAGTTCGAGCTCGTGCAGACGGCCCTGCTCTACATCCTGCGCATCGCCGTCTATCAGGGCAATTTCGCCAAAGCGGAGCTGGCCCTGAAAGACATGAAGGAACTACTCGGCGAAAGTGGGTACAACATCGCCAACCGCTTCACCATCTACGATATCGCCCTGGCCTGGTATTATTCATATCTTAAGCTACCGGAGCGGATGCCGGACTGGCTCAAAGGCGGCTTCGCTCCCTTCGGCCACACGTATTTCATTGAAAACTTCGGGAACCGCGCGAAAACCTATTATTATTACCTCATAAGAAACTATCCGCCCCTTCTGGCGTATATACGAGAACAGCGGCAGCGGGAATCCGTGCTGTTCGGGCGCGTGGAAATGCTGGTGTTGGAAGCCTGCGTGCATCTTAAAATGAAGAACAAGCCGGAGGCGCTGGCCGTGCTGAAAGAGGCCTATGAGACCGCGGCGCCGAACGACATTCTCATGCCTTTTATAAGACGCGGCAAGGATATGCGCACGCTCTGCTCCATCGCCCTGAAAGTGCCTGGCCTTGGCCTTCCCCCGGACTGGCTGGAAATGATCAAGAGCAAGTCGTCGTCCCATGCCAAGCGGCGGTCGCACATCATCGCGGAGTATAAGCGGGTCAATCATATCGAGGAAGCACCATACCTCACTCCGCGGGAAATCGACATCCTCACGGACCTCTCACACGGACTTTCGCGCCCGGAGGTCGCGGCCAGCCGCGGCCTTTCGGTCAATACCGTGAAGATGGTGGTGAACTCGGTTTACGCGAAACTCGGCGCCGAAAACCTGGCGGACCTGATCCGAATCTCGGTCAAGCGCGACCTGATATAGATATTTGGTATTGGCCTGGGGCCTGAGGCCCTTTAAGCTTGCATGGTTAATATATTTAAATAACAACCATTTTTTAGACATTAAGGAATGATTAAGCCCCGGGTCGATATCGGGGCGTAATTTGCGATAACAATTTTTTCGTTTCAGATATTATACGCGCTTCTCCACCGCCTTATATTGTAGATGAAGAGGTGTGCGGAATGATTGCATTATACCAAATCACCACTATCCGACTGAAGCCTTATTTTTGTTCTTAGGCAAGATATTGCCCCCGGAAAGGGCGCCACCGATAAGCCATAAAATGGCGGGACGCGGATATGGATGGTGAGCGGGTTTTTTTAGAACGCCCGAGAATACAACAGCTTCTGGCGGAGGCCGCGGGGCATCCTCTGGTGATGATTTGCGCCGGCTCGGGCTATGGCAAGACAAGAGCGGTGGCTGATTTTGTGCGCGGGTCGCCGGCCGAAACCGGCTGGCTCCAACTCGCCGCGCGCGACAACATCGGCGTGCGCTTTTGGGAAAGCTATGCCAATGCTTTGATGCGGGTCAACCCGGCTTATGCAAAAGCCATAATCGGGCTTGGGTTTCCGGATACCGACGACAAGATAAATCAATTCCTTTCCATCTTGCGCGTCCATCTTGCGGACAGACGGCGCATCCAGGTCTTTGACGACTTCCACTTCATTGAAGCCCCCGCCTTGATGTATCTACTTGATCGCAGCCTCGGGAAATTGCCGCCCGGGCTGTCTATTTTCTTAATTACCCGTTCGGCCTCCCATTTCAATATCGCGGGCTTGGCGACCAAGGGGCTCGTGTTCAATATCAGTGAAAACGAATTGCGCTTCACCGAGAGCGAACTTGGCCAATATTTCGACCGGCTGGGATTGTCGCCCCAGCCGGAAGAGCTGCGCGAGATATACCAGGACACGGCCGGTTGGGCTTTTGCGGTCAACCTGATTGCCCGCTCTTATAAAAAGGCGCCGGCCTATAAGGGCTACCTGCGCGACGCGATGAAAACGAATATTTTCAATCTTATGGAGGCGGAGAATTACAGCGGGGGTTCGGAGCGCCTGCGGAATTTTTATATCCGTCTTTCCCTCATAGAGCACCTGTCGGTTGAGCTCATCAAGCTTTTGGCCGGGGGCGACGATGGGCTTATAGCCGAGTTTGAGCGCCAAAACGCTTATGTCCGCCTGGATAGTTATTCCAACGCCTACCTGATCCACCATTTATTTCTAGAATTCCTTCGCGGAAAGCAGACCCTGCTCACGGAGGAGGAAAAGCGCGAGACCTACCGGATCGCGGCGGATTGGTGCAATAGGAACGGGTTTAAGATTGACGCGTTTTCCTATTATGAAAAGGTCGGGGACTACGAGTCGATCGTGGGCATTTTCTTTGAACTACCGACGCATATCCCGTATGAGATCGCCCGTTATACGGCGGAAATATTCGACCGCGCGCCGAAGAAGGCCTTTGACCGGGTGGCCTTGCTCGCGGCGATGCATGTGCGCGCCGTCATGCGCCTGGGGCTTTGGCGCGAAGCCCTGGCCCTCATGGAGCATTACGAAAACAGGTACCTGGGCCTGCCGGAGGATGACACTTTCCGCAACCATACGCTCGGCGGGATTTATTTTTGCTGGGGCATCATGCGCACATTGATGTGCGCGGCGGACAACCGCTACGACTTTGACGTCTATTACCAAAAAATGGATGAGTGCCTGACCCGGTCGCCGCTCGACCCCGGTGCGGCCGCCGGGCACCCGATGGGTCTTTGGGTCTCATTGGTGGGCTTGGGCGGTCCTGGCGCGCCGCAGAAATATATTGAGGCCCTGGAACGGGCGGAAGTCCACCTGTCCCATGGCTTAAGCGGCACGATGACGGGCGTGACCGACCTGGCGCGCGGCGAACTCTTGTTCTATCAGGACAGGATAAGCGCCGCGGAGCCGCTTATCCTGCACGGGCTGGATCGCGCGCGGGCGCACGGGCAGTTCGAAATCGTGCAGACGGCCCTGCACTACCTCCTGCGCATCGCCGTCTATCAGGGGCGTTTCGCCAAAGCGGAGCAGACGCTGAAAGACATGGAAGAACTGCTTGGCGAAAGCGGCTACAGCATCGCCAACCGCTACATCATCTACGATATCACCCTGGCCTGGTATTATTCGTATCTCAAGCTGCCGGAACGGATGCCGGACTGGCTAAAAGGCAGGTTTGTCCCCTTCGGCCACTCGTATTTCATTGAAAACTTCGGCAACCGCGTGAAAGCCTGCTATCACTACCTCGTAAAAAACTTTCCACCCCTTCTGGCGTATATACGGGAACAGAGGCGACGCACGCCCGTTCTGTTCGGGCGCGTGGAAACACTGACTATGGAAGCCTGCGTGCACCTGAAAATGAAGAACATGCGGGAGGCGTTGGCCGCGCTGAAAGAGGCCTATGAGACCGCGTCGCCGAACGGCATTCTCATGCCCTTTATATTCCGCGGCCAGGATATGCGCACACTCAGTTCCATCGCCCTGAAAGAGCCCGGTCTGGGCCTTCCCCGGGACTGGCTGGAAATGATCAAGAGCAAGTCGTCGTCCTATGCCAAGCGCCAGGCGCACATCATCTCGGAATACAAGCGGGTCAACCATATAATGGAAGACGTTCCCCTCACGCCGCGGGAAACAGATATCCTCACGGATCTCTCGCACGGTCTTTCTCGCACGGAGATAGCGGTCGGCCGCGGCCTTTCGGTCAACACCGTGAAGACGGTGATAAACTCGGTTTACGTGAAACTTGGCGCCGCCAACCTGGCGGACCTGATCCGAATCTCGGTCAAGCGCGACCTGATATAGATATTGGGTCGGTCCCAAATATTCTTCAGACTTACATACCATATACAGGGGGGCGAAAAATATTAATATTTTTCGCCCCCCTGTAATAAGAACGTAATTTGCGATAATAATTTCTCCGTTCAAGGTATTATACGCGTTTTCCCGCCGCCTTATACTTTATACTCCCATCCAAAAATGAAGAGGTGTGCGGGAGCGAGGTTAGTTTATGTCCATCCCCCTCAAGCTAAAAGTGGCTTTGGCCATCAGCGGCATCGTGTTAGCCGTCACCGCGACCTTGACCGGGATAAGCATTCTCATGACCAAACGCAGCCTCGTGGAAACGACGCTGAACGATTTGTCGGCCATCGCAGGGATAGCCGGGGACTTCTTTGGGGCCAAAATCACCCTTTTGAAAGCCGATGCGGAAACGGTGGCCGCCAGGGCGGCCGACGCTTCGCCCGACCAATTGCCGGTGATTTTTCAACAAGCCCAAGCGCATTTCCCGGATTTTTTGGCCTTTACGGTTTTTGACCGCCAAGGCCTGGTCGCCACCTGGGGCGATCAGGCCACCCCGGCCGATTATCTGGGACGCAGTGAATATCTGGATAAAGCCTTCCAGGGAGAACGGGTCATATCCACGACCCGGGTTGAGTCAGAGAAGCTGGTCATTCATCTCTGCGTACCCATGGACCGGGACCGGGTCCTGTCCGTGACCATCAGCGGTTTGATTTTTCAGGATATGCTGGCCAGTTTCAAGCGCTGGCACACGGGCACCGTCTTCCTGAAGGACGAATACGGCACGTCCATCGCCTCGCCCGAACCGGACCGGGTCCTGACCCGTTATAATATCTATGACCCGAAAATAGGCGGGGACATCACCAAGTACGATGCTTTGCTCGCGAAAACGCTTCAGACCCAGCCGGGAGGAGTCGCCAGCTATACCTATAACGAGTATTCCCAGGAAGCGGAGGCTCTGTTGGCTTGGCAGACCCTGGACAGCACCACGGATGGCTGGGTGGTGGGCATCAGCGCCCCGCTCCAGGACAGCCCGGTGGCTAAAAGCCGGCAAATGCTGCTTTGGGCGGCCGCCATCTTCCTCGGGGCGGGCCTCCTCGCCTCCTTCTGCCTTTCCGGGTACGCGGCCCGGCCTTTCCTCATGATCGAGGCCCAGAATCGGCATCTTAAGGAACTCAATGACGCCCTGGCCGCCGCCGCCGAGGGCAAATCGATTTTCCTGGCCAACATGAGCCACGAGATGCGCACCCCGCTGACGGCGGTCCTAGGCCTGACCGAGCTGATGCTGAACGCGGAGGGAGGAGAATGGCCGCCGGAGCATGTTGAAAGCCTGGAAAAGGTTTACAACGCCGGTTCCACCCTCCTGGGCATCGTCAACGACATTCTGGACATATCCAAGATAAACTCCGGCAAATTCGAAATTGTTCCGGTGGAATACGATCTGCCCAGCTTGATCAACGACGCCGTGACCCAGAATGTGCTCCGCATAGCCGAAAGGCCCATCACCCTGGACCTGGAGGTCAACCCGGATATGCCCAGCCGCCTGTTCGGCGATGATCTTCGGATCAAGCAGATTCTCAACAACCTGATTTCCAACGCCTTCAAATATACCCACCAGGGCTCCGTATACCTGAATTTCACTTTTGAGCGGGGGGAGGGGGTCGAGGTCTGGCTGATCTTCACCGTCAAAGATACCGGCATAGGCATCCGGCCGGAGGATATGGAGAAGGTTTTCCTTGATTACACCCAGGTGGACGCCCGGGCCAACCGTCGGATCGAGGGCACGGGCCTGGGTCTGCCCCTGGCGAAGCAGTTGGCGGAGATGATGGACGGCGCCGTCACCGTGGAAAGTAAATACGGCCAGGGCTCCACCTTCAAGGTCCGGATACCCCAGAGAGTGGCGACCGAATTGCCGCTCGGCCGGGAAGTCGCGGAAAACCTGGTCCGGCTCCGCTTTCACAACTCCAAGCTCGACCGCAACCGAAAGTTGTCCCGGGTTTACCTGCCTTATGCCCGGGTGCTGGTGGTGGACGATGTGCCCACCAACCTGGATGTGGCCCGAGGCCTAATGAAGCCCTACGGCTTGCGGGTGGAGTGCGTCGAAAGCGGCCAGGCGGCCATTGATCTGATCCGGGCGGCCCAGGTGCAATATAACGCCGTGTTCATGGATCACATGATGCCGGGTATGGACGGGGTCGAGGCCACGCGGATCATTCGGGAGGAAATAGATTCCGACTACGCCCGGACGGTGCCCATCATCGCCTTGACGGCCAACGCCGTGGTCGGCAGCGAGAGGATGTTTCTCCATAAAGGCTTTCAGGGCTTCATCTCCAAGCCCATTGATACCATGCAGCTTGATTCGGTGATCCGCCAGTGGGTGCGGAATAAGGATCATGAGGCGGATGAAGAGGATCGACGGACGGCTTGGCCGGCTTGGGCCGAGTGGAAGATAGAGGGTTTGAATCTGGCCCAGGGGCTGGCCAGATTCGGCGGGGATATTGAGACCTACCTTGAGATCGTGGCTTCTTACCTCCGCCATACCCCGGCCCAGTTGGCCCAGGCCCGGGCCGTCACCCCGGAGACCCTGGCCGACTATGCCATTACCGTGCATGGTCTCACCGGCAGCAGCCGTAACCTCGGGGCCGAGTCCGTGGGGCACCTGGCCGCAGCCTTGGAACGGGCGGCCAAGGCGGGCGATTTCGCCTTTGTCCAGGCCCACAACCAGTTTTTCCTGGAGGCGGAGGAAAAACTTCTGGCCGCGCTCACGGCCAAGCTGGAAACCCTGGCCAAGCCCAAGCCCGACCAGGACGAACCGGCCCCGGCCCTCTTGGAAACCCTGCGCCAGGCCTGTGAAGCCTTCGATATCGAAGGGATGGCCCGGGTGATGAAATCATTGACCAGCTATGACTACCGCCCGGGCCCCGGGGCGGACCTGATGGCTTGGCTGGAAGAAAAAACCTATCGCCTGGATTTCAAGCTGATCGCCCGCCGTTTGGCGGAGTACCTGCCGAACCGGCCCGCGGCCTGACTTCAAAGTTTTAAAAGGCAATCGAGGTGATAAATGGCTATGGTTCTGGATCCGGAAGCCGGCCTGGAGCGAAAGATAATCATGCTGGTCGACGACAACGCGACCAACCTGGCGATCGGAAAAGAGATGCTCAAAGAGTATTACCGGGTGTATCCGATCCCCTCCGGGGAAATTCTCCTGGACCTTTTGGAAAATGTCCAGCCTGACCTGATCCTCCTGGATGTCGAGATGCCGGTTCAGAGCGGCTATGAAATCATCACCATACTTAAAGCCAATTCCGAGTGGAGGGAAATTCCGGTCATCTTCCTGACGGTCAGGACCGACGAGGGCAGCGAATTACGGGGGCTTTCCCTGGGGGCCATCGACTATGTGGCCAAGCCCTTTTCGGCGCCGCTCCTGATCAAGCGCATCGAGAACCATCTCCAGTCCGTCAGGCAAAAAAAGCAGCTCCAAACCTTCAACGCCGCCCTGGAAGAAATGGTGCTTCAGAAGACCTACCAGATCGTGAACCTGCAGAACTCCATTTTGAGCACAGTGGCCGACCTGGTTGAATTCCGGGACTTCAACACCGGCGGCCACATTTTTCGAACCCAGAAATACATTAAGCTCCTGGCGGAAAAGATGTTGGAGGAAGGAGTCTATACCGAGGAAGTTGCCGATTGGAACCTGGAGCATGTCGTCTCTTCGGCCCAGCTTCACGATGTGGGGAAACTGGCCATCAGCGACACGATTTTGAACAAACCCGGCCAGTTGACCCCGGAAGAATTTGAAGTCATGAAAGAGCATGTGGTCATAGGCATGCGGGCCATCCGGAAAATCGAAGACAACATGGATGGACAACTGGTTGACGGCTCTTTCCTGAAGCACGCCCGGCTGATAGCCGGGGGGCATCACGAAAAATGGGACGGCAGCGGCTACCACTTGGGCCTCCAGGGCCTGGACATTCCCCTGGAAGGGCGCTTGATGGCCATCGCCGACGTTTACGATGCCCTTATCTCGGCCCGCCCCTACAAGAGGCCCAAAACCACCGAAGAGGCCCGGCAAATGATCGAGAGCGGCTCAGGGACCCACTTCGACCCCCAGTTGGTAGGCGTTTTCACCAAAGTCGCCGACCAATTCGCGGCCGTGGCCCGGGACGCGGCCTATAGTTGATATCAATACATTCTTTCCTCTCTCTCTCTTGTTCGCTTGATTCATTATCTGTATAACATCGCGTACTACCTTCTATTTTTGTCATTGTTGACTTATTATATGACTTGTGGTGTAATTAGATCAGGGTTCCCTTTATACCTTACAGCGGTCACACGCCCGGCAGCCGTGTTTTTTTTCGTTTCCTAGAAACAGGCACGGCCGGGTGTGGACTGAATACAATACCATTCGGGAATAAGTCCGCAGTTCTGTAAACTGTAAAGGGCACCCGGCCTCTTTAAATTTAGAGGCCATACAGTAGACTCCTGGACGGTGCTCATGCCGCCTTCGGTCTACAAATTTTTGGCCTGACCCGCCCCCCTAGAACAAGTTCAAGTAATATTTATAGTGTGGATGACTAGGCTCTGGAGCTTAGAAGGACCCCTATGGGCTTTAAGGAATCAATGTTGTCGCAGGTGAACTTGACCATGACCATGGCCGGCACGGCGATGATCAGGCCCACCGTTCCCCAGAGCCAGCCCCAGAGAAACAGGGCCAGGAGCGAGGCGGTGGGGGCCAGGTTGACGTTCCTCTCCAAGATGAGAGGCTCCAAAATATTGCCGATGATAAACTGGACCACGGC
>Ga0082212_10006046_pt1 | contig 16357 bp, 12 predicted proteins | sample TergutNt197P3_FD_71548 | JGI IMG/M metagenome (GOLD analysis project Ga0082212, IMG submission 71548) | Neocapritermes taracua P3 segment gut microbial communities from Petit-Saut dam, French Guiana - Nt197 P3 | ecosystem: Host-associated > Arthropoda: Insects > Digestive system > Gut ... | reverse complement strand
TGGAATGCGCCTGAGTTTTGGCGTGTGCCGAACTTGGGTGGTACCGCGGAAGCAATGCCTTTCGTCCCTTGTATTAGGGATGGAAGGCTTTTTAACGCGCCTTAGGCGCGTAGGAACTAGGTAAACGCTGATTAAATCCCACCATCATCTTTACATCGTCTCTTTCCGCCCAGCCTTGCGTCTTTTTCGGTTAAATACTCCAAGTATTCGCCCTCAAAATCCACAAGACTGGACGAAAACATCCAATGCAAATCTGACGGCGCGATTTAATCAGTGGTTACCTAAAACTCCGCGTTCCCTGTTGTGCGCGGGAACGGGATCACATCGCGGATGTTCGCCACGCCGGTCAGGTACATTATGAGCCTCTCAAAGCCAAGGCCGAACCCGGCATGCTTTGTTCCGCCGAAACGGCGCAGATCGAAATACCACCAATACGCCTCCTTGTCGAGCCCGAGCTCTGCGACGCGTGCTTCAAGAATATCGATGCGCTCCTCACGCTGGCTGCCGCCGATGATCTCGCCGATACCCGGAGCGAGAAGGTCCATCGCGGCGACCGTCTTCCCGTCGTCGTTGAGCCTCATGTAGAAAGCCTTAATATCTTTTGGATAGTCCGTCACAAAGACGGGCTTATTAAAATGCTTCTCCGTAAGGTATCGCTCATGCTCTGTCTGGAGGTCGCAGCCCCACGAGACGGGGTAGACGAAATCCTCGCCGCTTTTTTCGAGTATCCCGATCGCATCGGTATAACTGACGGCTGCAAAGTCGGCAGCGGCAACCGCTTTCAGGCGTTCCAGCAGCTCCTTGTCGACGAAGCTGTTGAGAAACTCCAGCTCATACGGGCATGTTTCCAGCACGCACGATATCACGCTCTTTAGCATATCCTCCGCCAGGCGCATGTCGTCGCTCAAGTCCGCGAAAGCTATCTCCGGCTCTATCATCCAAAACTCCGCCGCGTGCCTTGGGGTATTTGAGTTTTCTGCGCGGAATGTCGGCCCGAAAGTATATACCCCTCCGAACGCCAGAGCATACGCCTCTGCATTCAGTTGCCCGGACACTGTGAGTCCGGCTTTTTTGCCGAAGAAATCCGCAGAATAGTCGACTGCTCCGCCGCTTTCCCTCGGAGGAGAGGCCATGTCGAGCGTTGTCACTGAGAACATTTCGCCTGCGCCTTCCGCATCGCTGCATGTTATCACCGGGGTGTGTATGTTCACGAACCCTCTATCCTGGAAAAAGCAGTGTATGGCATGCGAGGCGACCGAGCGTATCCTGAACACCGCTGAAAACAGGTTCGTACGAGGCCTTAGATGCGCTATCGTGCGCAAGTACTCTGTTGTGTGCCGCTTTTTCTGCAGCGGATATTCGGGGGATGATTCGCCCTCGACGAGCACTTCGTCCGCCGATATTTCAAACGGCTGCTTCGCGCCCTCCGTCAGCTTGAAAGTGCCGGCTACAATGAGCGCGGCGCCCACATTCTGCTTGACGACGCCGCTGAAGTTGCCGAGCCTGCCCTCTTCTATTACTATCTGGACGCCGTGAAAGCAGCTCCCGTCATTGAGCTCGATGAACCCGAAAGCCTTCATGTCTCGGATAGTCCTGACCCACCCGCGCACTGTGACCGCCGCTCCCTCATACTTCGACGGGTCCGTATATAAGTCTTTGATTTTTACACTCTGCATTCACTACTTCCTCACTCTACATTATAAACTAGCCACTTCCCCGTATCCCCCGTCCTCACTATATCCTAGTTCCTAACTCCTAATTCCTACGCGCCTAAGGCGCGTTACCCCTGTCCCCAAAATATCACGTTAAAACAACCGCTTTCCCCGCCGCCATGCTTGCCGGCACGTCCAGGACGCGCTGGTTGCGGCTGCCGCGCCATTTCATGGACAAGGTGCGCTCTGCGAGATTGAACGGCCCGTCGATGAGGACGTCCGTCATGTTCAGAAGTTCTCTAACAGGCTGCTCCACCTCCGCTTTCACCAGGAGCTCCTCAAATGTATAACCTGTGTACACCCACACGTTGAACCCTCTGCCGCGCGCGGCGAAGGCGAGCTGCGCACAGCCCGCCGCCTGCAGGAAAGGCTCGCCGCCGGACAATGTGAGACCGTCGGTTATTGGGTTTGACAGCATTTCCGCGATCAGGTCGGACACTGCTATTTCCGTGCCGCCGTCCAGCGCCCAGGTGCCGGGGTTATGGCAGCCCCGGCATTGCTTCTGGCACCCCTGCGTAAACACTACGAACCGAAACCCCGGCCCGTCAACTATTGAATCCTGTATAGCCCCCGCGATTCGCATACTTTACTTACTTCTCCTTCGCTACCCTCGTCCACACTATATCCTAAATCCTGGTTCCTAGTTCCTGGTTCCCCGCATCCCCCGTCCTCGCTAGCTCCTAAATCCTAGTTCCTAGTTCCTACGCGCCGCTGGCGCGTCACCCCTGCCCCCTAGTCCCTGACCCCTAAGACTTAATCATTACTCACAAAACTCATGCTTGATCCTATCCGACTCCTCCGCGCGCTTTCCGTTGTTGAAGCGCTCAAGCGTGCCTACAAGATAACCCGTTATTCGCCTAATGCGCTCGAAGCCGATTTCCGCATCTTCCTCGCGGCGCCCGCACTTGGGGCATTCGTCGCCGATCACGCCTGTGAACCCGCAAACAGGGTCGCGGTCTACAGGGTGGTTTACAGAACCGTATCCCACGCCGGTTTCATGCATATAGCGTATGATTTTCTCAAAAGCCTCAAGGTTGTCGAGCGGGTCGCCGTCCATTTCAATATAGCTTATGTGCCCCGCGTTTGTCAGCGCGTGGTACGGCGCTTCGAGGCGTATCTTATCAAAAGCGTTTATTTTATAGTACACCGGTATGTGGAAGCTGTTTGTGTAGTAGTCTTTGTCTGTGATGCCTGAAAGCGCTCCGAAGCGATGCCTGTCTATCTTGACGAACCTGCCCGACAATCCTTCTGCCGGAGTCGCTATCAGCGTGAAGTTCAGCCCGCTGTTCTTTGATTCGGCGTCGCATCTGGAACGCATGTGGCTGACGATCTCAAGGCCCAGGTTCTGCGCGCGCTCGCTCTCGCCGTGATGCTCGCCAATGAGCGCTTTGAGAGTCTCCGCCAGACCTATGAACCCGACAGTCAGCGTTCCGTGCTTGAGCACTTCGCGCACTTCGTCGCCGTACCCGAGCTTGTCGGAGTCGAGCCAGACGCCCTGCCCCATCAGGAACGGGTAGTTGTACACGCGTTTCCTGCACTGGATCTCAAACCGCTCGAGAAGCTGCTCGAACACGAGGTCGAGCTTATGGTCAAGGTCCTCGAAGAATCTGTTTAAGTCACCATTGGCCTTTATCGCGAGGCGCGGCAGGTTTACCGATGTGAACGAGAGGTTTCCGCGCCCGTTGCTTATCTCCTGATCCGCATCGTATGAGTTGGCAATAACACGGGTCCGGCAGCCCATATACGCCACTTCTGTCTCCGGCTTGCCCTCTTTGTAGTATTTTATATTAAACGGGGCGTCGACGAAAGAGAAATTCGGAAAAAGCCTCTTAGCCGAGCAGCGGCAGGCAAGCTTGAACAGGTCGTAGTTGGGGTCGCCGGGGTTCAGGTTGATCCCTTCTTTCACGCGGAAGACCTGTATCGGGTATATTGGCGTTTCGCCGTTGCCAAGCCCTGCCTCGGTCGCAAGCATGACTTTTTCCATCACGAGACGCCCTTCGGCGGATGTGTCCATACCGTAATTCAGCGTGGAAAACGGCGTCTGCGCGCCCGCGCGGGAATGCATTGTGTTAAGGTTGTGTATCAGCGCTTCCATCGCCTGGAATGTCGCCCGCTCAGTCTCTTTGACGGCGAAATGATACGCTGTTTTCTGCGCCTGCCTAATATTCTGTTCATCGCCGTTTAGCGAGAGCAACACCTCCAGCTCTTTTGCTGCGTAGTCGTCATTCTCCTTGAGCGTCGGCTGCAGGCCTGTTTCTTTGCGGATCTTCTCGATCATCCATTCTATGTCTTCCTCGGGGTCTTCGATGTCCGCCGAGAGCATCAGCGTTTTTGCGAGATTCTGGCGGTAGAGCCTGACGAATGTCTTCCTTACGCCGTCCGCCATGCCGTAGTCGAAATTCACGATGCTCTGCCCGCCGTGCTGGTCATTCTGGTTGGATTGTATCGCTATGCATGCCAGCGCCGAGTATGAGGCTATGTCATTCGGCTCGCGCAGGTGGCCGTGCCCTGTGGAAAAGCCGCCTTTGAACAGTTTTTTTATGTCTATCTGCGTGCATGTCGTCGTCAGTGTCAGGAAGTCGAGGTCGTGGATGTGGATGTCGCCGTCCGCATGCGCCTTCGCGTGGTCCGGCTTGAGTACGAACATGCTGTAAAACTGTTTCGCGCCCTCCGTGCCGTACTTCAGCATGACGCCCATGGCTGTGTCGCCGTTGATGTTCGCATTCTCGCGCTTGATGTCGCTGTCGCGGGCGTCGGCGAAGGTTATTTCCTCATATGTCTGCATCAGGCGGGTGTTCATCTGACGGCGGCGGGTGCGCTCGCTCCTGTAAAGGATGAACGCTTTCGCAGTTGTGATATACCCGTTGTCCATCAGCACTTTTTCGACAATGTCCTGGATGTGCTCGACTTCGGGCGTGTCATCCCCCTCGAGCTCCAGTATTGTCATGACTTCGTCCGCCAGCGTGGCTGATAAGTCCTCGCTGCCGGACCTGTATGTGGCGTCGAACGCTTTTGCTATAGCGTCCGCTATTTTGTCTATATCGAACTGCGTCGTCCTTCCGTCTCTTTTTCTGATGCTTGTAATAGGCATTTTGCCCGCCCTCCCCTTGATTTCCTTTGCAGGAGCTATATGCTGCGTAACACTATATATTGTGCCATATTTTTGCTGTGCGCTCTTGATTATACAACTGCTAGATATATAAGTCAATACCGAAAAACGTAATATTTTCGTTTTTTATCGTTTATCACCAATTTATTTAGCATTCGCCAAGCTTTTTATGATATACTGCAAGACAATGACTTATTTAAAGTTAAGGGAGAAAATTATTTATAGTGTCAGGTTTGGAGTTGAAGGCGTCGTCGCGAAAGCTGATTGCGGAGAACGCGCCCAAAATCTTTTTTATCAGCATATTATACATTTTCACCGCAACCGTCATATCGGAGTTTCAGTGGCGACTCCCGGGCACGTCGGTTGCGATAGACCGTTTCCTCGAACGCGTGTCCGAAGGCGAAATGGTGAGCTTTTCACTGCTGTATTCAAATTTCAGGCCATCCGGCGCGGCTCTTGCAGTTGTGCTGCGCTTCATGCTTTCTGTGCTTAACGCCGGGTACATGAGCTACTGCCTGAAGATAAACCGCGGTCAAAGCGGCGACTACAAGGACATCTTCGACGGTTTCCTTTTCTTTTTTAAGGTCTTGCTGATATCAGTCGTCTCCGCCATTCTGGTCATTTTATGGTCGCTGCTGCTGGTGATACCGGGGATATCCGCATATTACCGTTATAGCCAGGCTATTTATATTTTGCTGGACGACCCTGAAAAGAGCGTGCTTCAGTGCATCCGCGAGTCAAAGCGGCTGATGGCGGGAAAGAAGCTTGATTTGTTCCTTGTCGATTTATCTTTTGCGGGATGGTACTTTACGCATTTAGTTGTTTTGTGGCTTTTGCCGCTGCCTGTTTCATTTCCTGTCATCCAGATTTGGCTCACCCCGTACCATACCATGACGCGCGCAGCGTATTATAATAAACTTATTAAAGAATTGGTTATATAGGTCAGGAGCCAGGGGTCAGGGGTCAGGGGACGAGGGTTGCGGGGCAGTGAGGAGATAATTTGAAGAGAGATATGACGCAGGGCAAGGAGTGGAAGCTGATATTGCTCTTCACTTTGCCGATAATGGCGGGGAACCTGCTCCAGCAGCTTTATAACACTGTCGACGGCATCGTTGTCGGCAACTTTGTGGGCGAGACGGCGTTCGCCGGCGTCGGCACATGCCAGCCTCTCACCATGCTGTTCCTTGCGTTGGCTATGGGCCTTTCCGTAGGGGTGGGCATAGTCATTTCGCAGTATTTCGGCGCCGGAAAGCATGACGAGCTGCCCGTTGCTATCGACACAGCGCTGCTTCTGCTCGGGGCATGCGGGCTTATTCTCACAATTATCGCGCTCACCATCGCCCCGTTCATGCTAAGGACAGTGCTTAGCGTTCCGGAGGAAGTTATGCCGTTCGCTGTATCATATTTTCGCATTTACGCGCTGGGGCTCTTCTTCCAGTTCGTGTACAACGGCATGGCCGCGACGCTGCGCGGTCTCGGCGATTCCAAAGCTATTCTAATGTTCCTTGTGATAGCGACTGTGCTGAACACATGCCTGGATTTGCTCTTTATCGTCGTATTCGGCTGGGGCGTCAGGGGCGCGGCTATCGCGACTGTACTGGCTCAAGTCGTCTGCGCATCCGTTTCATATATGTATCTCAGAAAACGGTTCCCCTATGTCAAGTCACGCACGCACTGGGACGGCTCGATCGCCGCAACTATGGCAAGGCTAGGCATTCCCATTGCCGTGCAGCAGAGCCTTGTGGCTTTCGGGAACGGCTCGATGCAGCGGCTCGTCAACGGCTTCGGCGACGAGATGCCGGGCATTATCGCAGCCTATGGCGCGGGGAACAGGCTTGACAGCTTCATTTTTGTTCCTATAATGGGCTTCCAGTCCGGCCTTGCCAGCTTCGCCGGGCAGAACATAGGCGCGGGGCGGCTCGACCGTGTAAAGCGCGGGCTGCGTGTGACGCTTATTATGTCTGTTTCAACGGTGGTTGTAATGAGCGTCCTTCTGTACGCTTTTGCCTCGCAAGTCGTTTCCTTATTCGGCCTGACAGACAGTTCCCTGCTCATCGGCGTCGAGCAGATCAGATACCTGACAATGTTTTTCTGGATGTTCTCGGGATATATGACGCTGGGCGGGCTGCTGCAGGGCGCCGGGGATACGGTAGTCCAATCCGCCACGACCCTCACCGCGCTCGCGATGCGCATACTGACGGGCTACACAGCCGTCGGCTGGGGCTGGCTCGGCTACAATGCCGCGTGGGTGACGACGCCTGTCGGCTGGTGCTTCGCAATAGCGATCTCATACACTCGCTATTTCACCGGTGGCTGGAAGAAAAAAGCCGTAGCAGGCCAGTTATCGAAAAAGCAAAGATAAGGACTCAGATGACCACTAACCCCTGACCCCTAGCCCCTGGCCCCTGACCCCTGGTCACTAAACTGGAGATTGAACATGCGATATAGTTTTTTTGCGCTTGTTTCGAGGTTGAAGAATATTGCGAGATGGTCGCTTATGCGCAACAATGCTGCTGAGAACGTTCAGGAGCATTCGCATATGGTGGCTGTCATCGCGCATGCCCTTGCGGTCATTAGGCGGGATGCGCTCGGCATGGAGTGCGACCCCGGGCTGGCAGCGGCCGCAGCGCTTTTCCATGACGCGTCTGAGATATTCACAGGCGACCTGCCGACGCCTATCAAATACTATGATTCCGATATAATGTCTGCATATAAGCGGGTCGAATCCGCGGCGTCCGGCAAGCTGCTCGCTGCGCTGCCCGGGGAAATGCGCCCTGCCTATACCCCGCTGCTGTCGCCCGAACCCGGCAGCGACGTTGTTCAGCTCGTAAAGGCAGCAGATACGCTCGCCGCGTATATCAAATGCCTCGAAGAACTGAAAACGGGCAACCTCGAGTTCCGCTCAGCGGCAAAGCAGACTCTCGAAAAACTAGAGTCGATGCATATGCCCGAAGTCACTTATTTCATCGATCATTTCATCTCCGCATTCGAGCAGACCCTCGACGAACTTGACTTTTCGTTTGAATAGTTATGAATTAACATTAAGTTAACATATAATGTGTAAAAGTCTGATAGTATTGCTGTCGGGCTTTTTTCCGCATTAAAATGCACTCAAAAAACTTTATGCGAGGGGTAGATACTTTGCTGCAATTAAAGAACATTACCAAAAATTACAAGGCCGGGAGCACGACGGTGGAAGCGCTCAAGGGCGTCAGCCTAGAATTTCATGAAAATGAGTTCGTCTGCATATTGGGGCCGTCCGGGTGCGGCAAAACCACGATGCTGAACATCGTCGGCGGGCTCGACCAGTATACGAGCGGCGACCTTGTCATCAACGGTACGTCGACCAAGGATTACAAAGACGCCGACTGGGACGCCTACCGCAACCATTCCATCGGCTTCGTGTTCCAGACATATAACCTCATCCCGCACCAGAGCGTCCTGTCAAACGTGGAGCTTGCGCTCACGCTGACAGGCGTGTCTAAGTCGGAGCGCACAGCGCGCGCAAAAGCTGTCATCGAGAGCGTCGGTCTTGCCGACCAGACGTATAAAAAGCCGAACCAGCTCTCCGGCGGTCAGATGCAGCGCGTTGCCATCGCCCGTGCGCTTGTCAATGACCCCGACATCTTGTTAGCTGACGAGCCAACAGGTTCACTTGACAGCGAGACAAGTGTGCAGATAATGGAGATACTAAAGGAAATATCGAAGAACACGCTCGTCATCATGGTCACCCATAACCCTGATCTTGCGGATAAGTATTCCACCCGCATAGTGCGCTTGCTCGACGGTCTCGTCACGAGCGACAACGTATCGCAGGAGCCTGAACCGGCTGAACTGCCTGGTGATGTGAAGTTAAGCAGCAGAATAAAACGCCCTTCCATGTCCTTCTTCACAGCCCTGTCGCTGAGCCTCAACAACCTTATGACGAAAAAAACACGAACGTTCCTTACAGCTTTTGCGGGGAGCATCGGCATCATAGGCATCGCGCTCATACTCTCGCTTTCAAACGGCCTGCAAACATACATTGCCCGCGTCGAAGAAGAGACGCTTTCATCATATCCGATCACGATCGAATCCGAAGCTTTCGACCTGGGCAGCTTTTTCCAGCCCGATGAAGATGGCGACCAGCGCGGCCCTCGCCCTGCCTCCACTCCCGAACCGCGACCGCTGGATAAAATATACGTAAGCAGCATGATGTCCAGGGTCACGAACACGGTCAGAAATAGCGTGCAGTCTAACGACCTCACGAGTCTCAAGAAGAAGCTCGACTCAGACACGGATTATCTTGAGTCTCTCACTACCGCTATTTCATATGGCTACGGGCTCGGGCTCGATTTGTTCGTCGAGGACGGTTACGGCAGCGCGCATCAGGTGAACCCGAACCCCGTGTTCGAAGCGTTCAACGTAGGCGGCGGCATGGGCGGCGACGGCAGCGCATTCTCATCGCCGATGATGATGGGCAGCTACAGCACCTGGTCCGAGATGATCGACAACCAAACTTTTCTTGAATCCCAGTATGATTTGATTGCCGGCAAATGGCCAGCTGGGGCAAACGACGTCGTGCTTATCGTCAGCGAGAATAACAGGATCACCGACCTTATGCTCTACTCCCTCGGCCTTCGCGGGCCGTCCGACCTCAAAGAGTTCTATGAGGCGATTTTCAGCGGCGCGGATATACCGATCGACCGCAATTTGAGCTACTCGTATGATGAGATCCTGGACCTAAGCTATAGAATCGTGCTCCCCTTCGACCGATATGCCAAAACAGGCGACGGCTGGATCGACATGTCGGATGATTTTTCGCATATGCAGAATGTCTACGCAAATTCGATCGAGCTCAACATCGTCGGCATATTACGCCCCAGCCCCGACGCTGCCACTACAGCGCCCGGGGGTTCCATCGGATATACCACTGCGCTGACAGAGCTGATTATAAACAGGACTAACGACTCGGACATTGTCAAAGCGCAGCTTCGCGACCAGGACACCGACGTATTCACAGGCCGCACTTTCAGCGATCCCGGGGCTCCGGCGTTTGAGACCATCGAGGAGGTCGAAGCCTATGTGCAGAAACTGGGCGAAGACGCGCAGGCGCAGGCATTGGATGTAATGATGGCTATGCGTGAAGCGGGCGCGCCGGACGAAATAATAGTCGACCAGTTCAACCAGCTCGCGGACTCCGCTGGAAGCAGCGCCACATATGACGGTAATCTGCGGATTCTCGGCGTGACGAGCATCGATACTCCGTCCTCGATCAATATTTATCCCACCAGTTTTGAAAACAAAGAACTCATTATTCAGTATATTGACGAGTATAACGACAGCGTCGATGAAGAACACCAGATCACTTACACCGATTACGTCGGTCTGCTTATGAGCAGCGTCACGACTGTTATCAACGCCATAAGCTATGTCTTGATAGCGTTCGTTTCTATATCTCTCGTCGTTTCTTCGATAATGATCGGCATCATCACATATATCTCCGTCCTTGAGCGCACAAAGGAGATAGGCATACTGCGCAGCATCGGAGCGTCCAAGCGCGACGTCTCAAGGGTTTTCAACGCGGAGACTCTGATCATAGGGTTCGTCGCAGGCGCGCTCGGCATCGTTGTCACACTGCTGCTGTGCATCCCGGCGAATGCTATCATCCTGAGGCTGACCGAGATTAACAATGTCGCTATCCTGCCTCTAAACGGCGCATTGATCCTGATTGCGATAAGCATGATTCTTTCATTCATTGCAGGGCTCATCCCCTCCCGCGTCGCAGCGAAAAAAGACCCCGTCGTAGCTCTTAGGACTGAGTAGCAATGTGAGTATTGTGTGAGATTATTGTGAGTTTTATGTGAGTATTTTTAGGCATCGTGTGAGAATTGTGTGAGAATTTTCTTGCAAATAGACATTCTTGCTGCTATGCTGTGTGTTAATAAGCTAATGAGCCTAACGCACAGGATAGGAGATGTAGAATGGATACTGCTAAGAAAAGTTACCCTGTTTCCGCATATTTGAAGTTCATTATTTTCCCCTTGATCGGCATTTTCGCTTTCTTTATCAACTTCCCTCTGCGCGAATACACTGTAATGGGATGGACAGTGGCTCGCAACTCCACATTTCTGGTCAGCCACCTCACCGCACTGTTGAAAGCGCTGCTATGGGACGGCAGTTTCAAGATAATGCCCTATGTGGTTCTGGCAATTGCAGCTTACGGTTTGATAGACCTCATCATACGCAGGAAAAAGCATTTTTCTAACTCAGTCAATAAAACGTTCTCCATTATGCGGGTCGTCGGATGTGTGTTCCTGGTTTTTATGGTCTTTAACGTCGGGCCTGCGGTCATGCATGAAGCTCGCGATACGCTTAACGGCTCCAGTATCGCGAGTTTTGTTTTGAACGGCGTGCTTATCACTATATGCATCAGCATCCCGCTCTCAGCTATTTTCCTGCCCTTCCTGCTCAACTACGGGCTTGTGGAGTCTGTCGGTGTTCTGGTCCGCCCGCTGATGCGGCCTTTGTTCAATCTCCCCGGGCGCAGCGCGATCATTCTGGTGACTGCAAGTCTCAGCAATTTCTCTGTCGCGCATCTCGCTGTGGACGACCAGTATGCCAACGGCAATATGACTGAGCGCGAGGCAATTACCATAGCCACCTGCTTCTGCTCGTCTTCCATCGCTTTTATGATGATGCTTTCCCGTAATTCAAGAATCACCGACCACTGGAACGCATACTTCTGGTCGGTGATTCTTATTACCATACTCATATCGCTCGTCGGGGCGCGCATTTTCCCTCTTTCAAAGATCAGCGACGACTATGCACCCGGAGCCACGCCGCACCCGGAAATCGTGTATAAGCAAGATCTGTTCAAGAACTCGCTCGATGAAGGTTTGACAGTCTCGCAGGCAGCGCAGAACCCCGTCAGGGGCATAGGGCGCATACTGCTGGGAACGCTGGCGCTCCTTGCGAGCATTGTTATGGGCGCTGGTTTCTCCTCCTCCGTCGGAATGCTGTTGTACTTCTACACCCCGATTTTTGAGTGGATAGGCATAATTTTCCGCCCGCTGATGTGGCTCGTGCAAATGCCCGGAACAAAAGAGGCTGTGCAGGCGTCGACAGGCACCGCGATTTCGCTGTTGGAAGTGACTATCCCATCACTGCTCGTCAGCGCGGGAGACTGGTCGCCGCACATCCGCTATATGATGGCTGCGGTTCCAATGACGTCGGTAATATTTCTGGGGAGCTTCGTTCCGAGCATCCTCGGCACAAACCTCCCCGTAAAATTCTGGCACATGATGATAATCTGGGTGGAACGCATGATCCTGTCCGTCATCCTGACAGGCCTCTTTGCGCTGATGCTATTCGGTATACCTACTTAAAAAGCCCGTCTGATTTGAACAGCAGACAGCCGCCGCTGCAGTCGCCGTTTATGCTGCTGCTGCATTCGCTGCATTCGGGGGATGACGCCAGCGCGCAGGCTGGTCTGTCCACTGTTTGAATGTAATACTCAGCAAGATGCGTCAAATTGCGGAACTCATGTATATCCTGCTTTGTGTGCTCTGAAAGGCCGAAGCAGCGTATCGCCGTCAGGTCGGGCAGGATGTCGATCACGGGCGAACAGTTGTGTATCTCGCAGACGATAGCGCGGTCCCAGAACATGTCAGAGTACATATCTTTCAACGCGCCATAGAAAACATCTTTTGCAGGCAGCACGCTGTCGATTTCTTCGTCGGAAAGGACGCAGGGCGGGAGGAAGTTGCAGTCAAACCCAGTTATCACGCTCAGGCGTATCATGTCGCAAACGAACCGCATCGCCACAAGCTTCATCTCGCGGAAATAATCCAGCGGCGACTTACCTTTCAGGTCGCCCTTCTGCGGCACCGACACGGACAGGCGGACGACGTCGAAGTCTATTTGCTGCATGAGCGGGATCACATATGAATAATCAAAATCCGGCTTGTACAAGTTCACGCTGAGCCTGAACCGCCGCACGCCATTATGGTTATACGCAAAGTCAAGCAGGTTGTCGCACATTTTCTCAAATGCCGCATCGCCGATATCTTCCGGGGAATTGCAGTTGACGAGCATGCGGAACTTCGGGTCTTCCAGTATGTCTGCATCCAGCCTGTCAAGCTCGACCGCGTTCGTATAGATCATGACATATTCTGTTCGCGGATGGTTTATAGCATAGCGCATAGCTTCGTTGATATGCGAGTAGAGCAGCGGCTCCCCGCCGATGATGCCCACCTGCCGCTCGTCCTCGTCGCTCAGCGCGAAAGCAAGCGCTTTTTTAAAGTCGTCCAGCGACATTTCCTTTGGGTTTTTATTGACGAACTCCTCCGCAAAACAGTAGGGGCACCTGAGATTACACGCCTCGTTCACCATAATATTTGCCATTGAATTATTTCTCCCTTCTCTTGCGTCGAACACTCTATCACATAACGGAGTCAATATCAAGAATTGAGTGCCTCGAAGGGGTAGGAGATGGCATTAGTACACAAAACAGTCACTCTTGTCAAGTGAACAAAGTGACTGTTTGTGTATGGAGCGAATATTCGGTGGCGAACGAAGCGAGAGCCACGCCGCGCTTGCGTTTTGCAATGTTACTTGTTCTCACCGAGCATAGCGCGGCCTCTTTTCTCACATTGTGCTGTTGTTCGGCGGGCGTGTACAGCAACGGAAATGGAGTTGGAAATGCGATCAGTGCGCTTGTGTCGGTGAAAGCACCCGTGTCGCGGGATAAGCCCCGTTCGGCCAATACCGCGTCTATGCCCTTCCCTGTGGCGTATTCGACCCACTTGACCGCCATGCGGCAGAACTCCTGCCGCGTTATGACGCTGGTGTAGCCGCTTTGCAGACTTACGGGCACGAAGCCTTTCCCGATCGCGCTCTCAATACCGGGCCGCGCCCATTCGCTCGCTGTTTCAATGCTTGCCCCGGAGGCCGACGCGGGGATTGCCGACGCGGGGATGAGCCCTGCCAGCAGACACAGCGCCAGCGCAAGGGTCAATACTCGTTTTTTCATTTTGATATGTCCTCCTAATTTTTCAAGCATCCCAGTGGTACGACCCAAACGCCGTTTTCCATTTGGAAAGCGTACTGCGTTGCGGTAAGAACCATTAAAAAAGAAGGTTCGCTCAATCTGTCTGTGTCTATGTTTCTTTTCAACTTTAGTAAACTTTCAGAAGCGCTTTCGATTTCGCCCGCGCCCATTTTAACTTCCGCAGCGCCCCACCGCCCGTCCTCCAGTTGAATTACGGAGTCTATCTCTAAGCCGCTTTTATCGCGATAGTGGTAAACCCGTCCGTCGATGCTTTCGGCGTAGATTCGCAAATCTCTTATACATAGAGACTCAAAAAGGAATCCGAACGTTTTAAAGTCCGCAAGTAGTCGTTTCGGAGTTGCCCGAAGTGAAGCCGCTGCTATAGAAGGGTCGGCGAAATGCCTTTTTGCCGTTGTTCGCAGCGCCGTTTTTGAGCGGAGCTTTGCGCTCCAGGCCGGCAAATCCTCTACGACAAATATTTTTTTAAGTGCATTGATGTATTGGTCTATTGTAACTTGCGATAAGACCTCATCGTTTTCTCTCATATCGTTCAGTATAGTTGAAGTTTTTGCTTCGCATGATATGTTTCTTGACAAAGAGCGAATCAGACTTTTTACTCTTTCCGGATTTTTCTCAATGCCGTCCGCTTTGGAAATATCTTCATTAGCGACAGCTTCCAGATAGTCACTGACTATAGCCAGCGCGTTTTTTTCACTTTTTTCCAACGCTGCCGCAGGCCAACCGCCGCGATTTAACAGGAACGCTAATTGCTCTATGGAAAGCCTGGATATACCTTCCATGTCTTTTTTTCCGTCAAACAGCGCTTCGAGCGAAACGTCGCCGGTTGAGTCGCGGGACTCGTAAAGCGACATAGTGCGCATTTTCATACGAGCAATTCTGCCTGTGCCTGTATGCATGTCATCCGTCCTTGTAGGGATAACAGAGCCTGTCAATATAAACTGTCCGTTTTCTTTGCGTTTGTCAACGGCAAATCTGACTGCGTTCCAAAGCTCCGGAGCTACTTGCCATTCGTCCAGCAACCGCGGCGTATCACCTTCAAGCAACAGTGAGGGTTTTGTCTTCGCTGTTAATAAGTTCGCTTTTATTGTATCTGGGTCCTGCATATATAGCTGACTCTTAGCGAACACTTCCGCAGTGCTGGTTTTTCCGCACCATTTAGGGCCTTCAATCAGAACCGCGCCTTTTGCCTGCAGCAGTAGTTTGAGTTTTTCATCTGAAATACGACGTAGATACTCGTAACTCATATCATCATCTCCAGGTGCCATTCTATAGCGCGCTTCTGACTTTGTCAACATTGTACTTTTAACTTTGGCGACCTGTTACTTTTGACTTTGGCGGCCTGTTACTTTTAACTTTGGCATCCCTACGGCACCAACTTTTGAAGCTGACCTGCCGGGCGGTCATTTCTTTTGCGCCTGGCTTGAATTCTATACAGAAGCGTTTTCAAAGGTTACGGGCTATACGTAAGTGCCCGTCGTCAAAATGACGACGGGCACTTTTCCTTGTAAATGCAGGTTCTGAGTCAGGTTACGAATCCGGATTCCACTAACTCCTAACTCCTGACCCCTAGTTCCTAGTTCCTGGTTCCTAGTTCCTAACGCCCTAAAGCGGAATATCCCCAACGTTGATATCGGCTTCGGTCGTGTCGAGGTTGTCGAAGACTTTCGACTTGCCGCCGGCTTTGACTTCCAGCTTATACTTGCCGTCAGGCAGGTCTTCGAACCAGAAATCGCCGAAGTGGTCTGTCTTAGCCGTATAGGTCTTGCCGCCGCCGGTCAGCTTCGCGTCGCCGCCGATGTAGACTTCGTCCTTCTTAGGATCGAAGAGGGTGCCGGCGATGAACTTCTTGGGCAGGCCCTTGTAATACACGCGGGGCTTTGTGCCCAGCTCGGGCTTGAAAACTTCTGCTTCCTTGATGAATGCTTTCGCTTCCGCAGAATCTTCATCGGCGATCTTCACTGCGAGCGTCGGGCAGTTATCGGAGCACCTGGTCTCCTTCCAGCCATCGTCGAGAAGATGCGCGCAGCCGGTGCATTTCTGGGCAAGCTTCAGGTCTTCATTGAAGTAGATCGACCCGTACGGGCAGGCATCGACGCAGTTGCGGCAGCCTGTGCACTTTATCGGATCGATAATGACAAGGCCGTCTGTCCTCTTGTACTTGGCGCCGTAACGGCACGCTTCCATGCATGGGGCGTTGTCGCAGTGCATGCACATCTGCGGGCGGTATGCGACTTTGACCTTGGGCACTGTGCCGCGCACTTTTTGATGGAGCTTGAACCAGAACTGCCCGATTTCAGGCTGCGGTTTCGCTATCGGCATCCAGTCGTTCGTGACATGCTCGTCCTTACAACCGATCTGGCAGCTATAACATCCGTTGCACATTGTGCAATCGACTAAGAATACTTTCTTTCCCATTATTTGCATCCCCTTTCGACCCAGGCAGTGGCTTTAAGTCCGGAGGCTCTGTCATATTCGCGGTTCCAC
>Ga0082212_10006045_pt1 | contig 16357 bp, 13 predicted proteins | sample TergutNt197P3_FD_71548 | JGI IMG/M metagenome (GOLD analysis project Ga0082212, IMG submission 71548) | Neocapritermes taracua P3 segment gut microbial communities from Petit-Saut dam, French Guiana - Nt197 P3 | ecosystem: Host-associated > Arthropoda: Insects > Digestive system > Gut ... | reverse complement strand
AACGCAACACGCGCCCCTGCGGACCGTAAAAACCGGCGGCAGAGATGGTCAAGCCTGAGAGGGAGATGGGGGCAAAAAGTTCCAAAAGAGGGGGTGAATTGGGTGCAAAATAGGGGGCAGGCAGGCGCTCCGACCACTCCATATAGCGCACAAAAGCCTCCTCGTAATCCAATAGCGTAACACGGTCGCGATGGGCGTACCAGTTTAACAATCCGTCAAATCCAATCGAGATTTTGGAGGCGATGAACGAACCTATGGGGATATCGGGTTGAACGGCACCGGAAGTGCCCAAACGCACAATGCGCAACGAGCGATGCTCCTCTTTAATGGTGCGGGACACCAAATCGACATTGGCTAAGGCGTCTAATTCATTCATTACTATGTCGATATTATCTGCTCCAATTCCGGTGGAGAGCGCCGTCATCCGAACTCCCTTATAGAGTCCGGTTGCCCACGCAAACTCCCGAGATTGGTTTTGGCACTCCACAGTGTTGAAAAAGTCGGAGATGCGCCTTGCTCGTGCCGGATCTCCCGTTAAAATCACCGTATCGGCTAACTGTTCGGGACAAATATGGAGATGAAAAATAGAACCGTCTCTATTGATCATCAATTCAGAAGAAGCGATTGTGTGCATGATTTAAAAGTTAAACTGCAAAAATACGCTTTTCTTTTCATATTTTTGCATTTCAAAAAAACTCCTTTTCAAAACCATGATACAGAGAATCCAAACCCTACTCCTTTTTGGCGCTCTGGCGCTAATGATTCCCATGATTGCCTTCCCTTTGATTCATTTTCCCAACGGAGAGACCATCTATTGCTTTGAGACCTCCCCTTTGTTGATACTCTCCTTAGTTTCAATCGGAGATCTCGTTGCCACCATAGCGCTTTTCAGAGCGCGTATGGTACAGATTCGCATCTCCATATTCAATACGGTCATCTTATTGGGACTTCAGGGATGGATTGCCTACCACTACTTCTTTGCCCCCATTCCGGGTGCCACATTCTCTATTACTGCCATCTTTCCGGTTATTGCAGCCATTTTAACCCTTTTGGCAATTCGTTATATCGGTCGGGACGAGGCGATTGTAAGGGCGATGAGCAGGTTGCGGAGGTGAGCACAGCATTGTCAAAAATCTTTGGTACAAAACCGCCAAAGAGCATCCTCATTCTGCCGTTACACAAAATTTCTTGATGACACTGTAGGCGTCTTTGATCCCCAACTCGCCGGCGGTGCTGATGTCGATGCACCCTTTTTCTTTGTCTTTCAGATAGATTTGAATAAGACCCCTGTTGAAGTACGCCTCCGCAAGGTAGGGGTAGAGTTCAATCGCTTTTGAGTAGGCACCAATGGCATCCGGCATCCGATCGGAGAGGCAGTAGAGGTTGCCGAGATTGTAATGGGTGTAGGCAAAATCGGGGGCGATGAGGGCGGCACGCTCCATATCGTCAATGGCGGCGGAGTAGTCGTAACTTCTGCGGGATGGCTCCTGTACCCGCGCTCGGGTGGCGCCGGCATCGTCAAGGGTAAGCACCTGCACGGTGTTGTCCATGGAGGAGATAAATTCAATCATCTCGCTTTGGAGCGCTCCACGGTTCAGATAGAAAAAACTGTTGTCAGGCTCTTTGGACACAGCCTGATTGTAGTAGGAGAGGGCAGAGTTGAACTGTTTGTTTTGAAAGTCTATCACTCCTTTGGAAAAAAGGAGGTTGGAAGACGATTCCCGCCGTAGTTGCGACAGTAACGCTTCATCATCCTTAGCCAACGTTTGCGTTAAGGTGGCGGGAGATTGGCTAAAGAGGGCAACCGCGATGGGTTGCGCCTGAACAAAGCGCTCCATATTGGGATAGAAATAGGTGTGCTCCAAAGTGAGGGGCAATTCGGGATCCCCCGCCAAGAATTTGTAGAGCGGCTTGAGGCGAATGTCAACATCTCTGTATTGCAGCAAGTCGTTGTTAAAATCCCTCTTGGCAAAGTCTGCGTCAAGGGCTAATAGCCTGTCAAAGCGCTGGGTGGTATCGGCAAAGGCAGCATAGTTACCTCCCTCCTGCCCCACCTGTGTGCGGTGCTCCTGTACTTTTCTTTTGGCAAGGTCTCTATCTTCTTGAGCAGAAAGATATTGACCTAATTGATATTTGACGTACGCTCGGTTCAGGTAGGCATTGGCAAAGTCGGGATAGAGCTCTATGGCACGAGAGTAGTCCTCCATGGCGTCTCGGTAACGTCCGATTTCGATAAAGAGGGCTGCTCGATTATAGTATGCCAGCACATTGTTGGGGTTAATCTCCAAAACACGGTCGTAGTCGTTCAAGGCACGGTCATAATCCCCAATTTGTGTGCTAATCAGCGCACGATTGTAGCGGGTGAGGGCATTTTCAGGGTCAAAGTGAAGCACCCTGTCAAAATCAGCGATGGCTCCGTTAATATTCTTCGTGCTGTTATAGACCAAAGCCCTGTTGAAGTAGGCAAAGGTATTGGTAGTGTCTAAGGAGATGGCGTTGGAGAGGTCGGAGAGCGCCTCATCGTAGCGCTCCTGCAACACGTACACGTGGGAACGCCGTATATACCCCTCCGGGTCAAATTTGTTTAACAAAACGGCAATATTATAGTCGTCCAAAGCCTTGACGGTATCTTTCAGATAGAGGTAGGAGGCGCCGCGGTTCAAATACGCTTCGCTCACCCTCGGTTCAAACTTGATAAAACGATTAAAGTCCTCCACCGCTTTGTCAAACTGTTGAGAAAGAAGGTACGTAACGCCACGGCTAAAGTAGAGTCCGGTATAACTTGGACGCAGACTCACCGCCTCTTTTAAATCGTTTAATGCCTCTTCATATTTCCCAAGCCTGCTAAAGGTGATTGCCCTGTAGTGATATGCCTGAGTAAAAACAGGGTTTAGGCGCAGACACCTGTCAAAGTCAATTTGCGCCCCCACAAAATCGCCCAGATTATACTTGGCAATTCCGCGTAACAAAAACGCTTCATAGAGTGTAGTATCTAATCGAGCGAGCATATTAAAACTCTCTATAGCTTGAGAATACCTTCCCTCTATCAGGAGTTGTCGTCCCCGATAAAAAAATTGCTGCTTATCGTACTGTGCGTAAGACGAAGCAAAATATGCGAAGATAAACAGGAGTGAGAAGACTAATTTTTTCATATATTGGGCGCAATATAGCGATATTTTTTAAGTTCTCCCCTTATCAGTACAAATTTGATGCTAAAACCGCAAAGAGAGCCAAAAAATTTGTTCCTTTGCGCTCTGATGACAGCACAAATGCGCCACATACACCCTCTATTTTTTCTCTTATTCCTTTTATGCATTTCGCATACACTTGTTGGACAATGGTTTAACGATGACAGAAATTTGTCCGTCATCTCTCAGGAGAAATTGAAGACACACGTATATATGTTGGCAGATACCGCCACGCAAGGTCGTGCATCGGGTTCAACAGGAGCGGTCATCGTTTCAAACTACATCAAACAGTGCTTTGAACGGTTTGGCTTGCTTCCCTATAACGGCTCCACTTATTTTCAAAGTTTTCAGGCGGGAGATGTGGTGGGGCGTAATGTGGCTGCTGTGCTCAGGGGGCGCGACTACCCCACTGAATATATCATCATTTCGGCTCATTACGATCATTTGGGATTGATAAACGGAACCATCTACCCGGGTGCAGACGATAACGCCTCCGGGGTTGCCCTGCTGTTGCAGGTTGCCGAAGTGTTCGCCCAGCGCGCCCGCAAGGGGGAGCCTCCGGGTCGCTCCATCATTTTTGTTGCATACGACGCCAAGGAACTTGGATTGCTTGGGTCTGAATATTTTGCCCAAACGCTCCACATCCCCCCCCAAAGGGTAATGACCAACCTCAATATTGACCAAATCGGCTGCGTTTTGGAGCCGCCCAACAGGAATCCCGAATACGCCTTGGTGGTGGGTGCCGACCGCCTCACGTCCGATTTGCGCCTCATTATTGATGTGGCAAACAGATATTTCCGTATTGGCTTGGACCTTGACTACACCTATTACGGAAGCAAAAACTTCTCCGACCTCTTCTTTCAGTTGGGCGATCAAATCCATTTAGCAAAGAAGAATATTCCCTCTATCCTCTATACATCAGGAATTCACGCCTATACCTATAAACCCACCGACCTTCCAGCCCTCGTCAACTACGCCGTTCTGGAAAAACGTACACAACTGCTCTATTTGGTGGCGGACGACTTGACCTCCCGCAAGTCGTGGTTGAGGAGGTATTGACGAACAAGATAGTGGTTAGCGGATTTGTTTGGGATAGTTGCGTTCTCTGCCAAACCGCAACAAGTCATAGTTGAGGACAACCGCACCACGCATGGGGTACATTTTGTAGTCAAAGAAATCGGTGTCGGGAAGAAAAATATCTTTGAAGCCGGCGAGTGCTCTTATCCCAAAGTGCACCCTGTTAAAAATGCGTGTTTGATACCCCAAAAGTATGCCGGCGTCCCAAGTGTCGAGCGTGCCCGAAAAATCCATTATCATCGGGTCGGTAATCACACTCTCCACTACATCCGGAAGAGGTCCGTTAAATCCTTTTTTGGCAACACTTTGAAAAGAGGTTCGAAGGTTGTAGGCAAAATAGCCCCCCAGCATGACGCTATGCTGCCGGTTGTGCCCAAACATATATTTGACGTAAAGAGGCGCTTCAAGGAGGGTGAACGACATATTCATCTCTGCCGTTCCTGTAAAGTATTGAATCACACCCTCTCCTTTAAACTTCTGGTTGGTTACCCGAATATCGGCATCCATGCCAATGCGCTTGTAGGTAAGTTCCAAGCCAATATTCCAGCGATACTGATAGGTGTAACTCAACGCTATACCAATGGAGGGAGAGAGGCGGGGATAGGCGTTAATCTTCATTTCACCCGCTCCAAACGGGATGGGAACGGCTCCGCCGAGGTCAGTTCCCAACTGGGGAGAGATATTAAATTCATGCAGGTAGAGGGTGTCAAAAGGGATGGGGTGGTAGGGAGCGGGGATAACCTGAGCAGGAAGAACGCCCCATAGCAACAAGAGGGAGAGCAAAAATAAGGTATGAAAAATTTTCATCGAAAGAGACATTCTGCAAACAAAGGTAGTGTATTTGCGTGTATGCGGGACGAAAAAGACAAAAAGATTTTTGAAAAGCGTTGCAGGGTGCTCAAAAATGATTAGATAAAACTACATAATATCTTGATAATTAAGCGTTTATGCAATATGCAGAACTTTTTTCAAGGCGCGACCGGTGGGCAAATCATCTCGGAATACCAACTCCTCCGGTGTTCCGGCAAAGACTACCTCTCCACCCTGCGCTCCTGCGTCCGGACCAAGGTCAATGATCCAGTCCACATTCTTAATTACCTCCATATTGTGCTCTACCACAACCACCGAATGACCTCGGGAGATGAGTGCATGAAGAGAATCGAGCAACTTTTTGATGTCGTGAAAGTGGAGTCCGGTGGTAGGCTCGTCAAAGATAAAGAGGATTGGCTCGGCGCTCCCCTCTTTGGAGAGAAAGGAGGCTAACTTCACACGCTGACTCTCGCCGCCGCTCAAGGTGCTGCTGCTTTGTCCCAACTTTACGTAGGAAAGCCCTACGGCTTGCAAGGGAGACAATTTCTCCGCAATTTTTTTTGCCTGATGCCCCTTTTGCGACCCAAAGAATTGAATCGCCTCCTCTACCGTCATCTCAAGGATTTGACTGATGTCTTTCTCCTGATAACGCACCTCCAGAATATCGGGCTGAAAACGCTTGCCGCCGCACGCTTCGCACGTGAGGGTAACATCCGCCATAAACTGCATCGCTACCGTGATTGTCCCCTCTCCCTGACACTCAGGACAGCGACCGCCATCAATATTGAACGAGAAGTGCGAATGTCCATATCCGTTCTGTTTGGCGTATGGCTGCTCCGAATAGAGTTTGCGGATTTCGTCCCACGCCTTGATGTAGGTTACGGGATTAGATCTTGAAGAGCGACCAATGGGGTTTTGGTCCACCATCTCCACCCCACGGATTCGCAATAAATCTCCCTGCAACACACCAAAAGCGCTCTCCATCTGCCCTACCCCTGATAACTGCTTCGAAAGCAAGGGATAGAGGATATTTTTGACTAAGGTGGACTTTCCCGACCCGCTCACACCGGTAACGGCAGTGAGGGTTTGCAGGGGAAAACGAACGTCAATCTGCTTGAGGTTGTGCAATTCCGCCCCTTTGAGTTCAATGTATCCGCTCCCTTTTCGCCGGTGTGTGGGTGTTTCGATGCGCTCTATTCCGTGTAAATAGTTAAGCGTGTGCGCTTCCTTTGGAAAAACGGAGGTAGAGGGCGAGCCTTCAAATACCAACACTCCTCCTTCGCTCCCGGCATTGGGACCAATTTCAATCATGTGGTCTGCCGCGCGGATAATCTCTTCGTCATGCTCCACCACCAACACCGTATTGCCTAAATCTCTCAACTGTTTCAATACGGCAATCAATCGAGCCGTATCACGGGGGTGAAGTCCTATGCTCGGCTCGTCAAGAATATAGAGCGATCCGGTGAGGGTGCTGCCTAACGAAGTAACCAAATTAATGCGTTGACTCTCCCCTCCGCTCAGGGTGGAGGAGGGGCGGTTGAGGGTGAGGTAGCCCAAACCAGTGTCGAGTAAAAGATGAAGTCTGTTCTTCAACTCTTTAATAATCCGTCCGACAATCGTCCGCTCGTAAGAAGTCAGCGATAGTTCATCCACCCACAAAGCGAGCGCCACTACGGGCAAGTCAAGCAATTTGTCTATGGTAACTCCCGCCACCTGCACATAGAGCGCCTCTTTGCGCAAGCGAGCGCCCTGACACTCGGAACAACGTACTTTGCCTGTATATCGGCTTATCAAAAAACGATGCTGAATCTTATGCCTCTGCTCTTCGAGCGCCCGAAAAAAGGCGTCAATACCGGAAAGAGCATGCTCGCCGTCTCCTCCCCCTTTCCAAAGAAGCCCGCGCTGCTCCTCTGTCAAATCTTTGTAAGGCTTGTGGACAGGAAACGAAAACGCTGCCGCTCTTATGATAAAGAGTTCCTTAAAACGGCTCATATTCTCCCCTCGCCAGCACGCCACTCCGTTTTCGTACACCGACAGTTTGGGATTGGGTATGACCAATGCCTCATCTATACCTACCACCACGCCTGTTCCGCCGCAGCAAGGGCAGGCGCCCAAAGGGTTGTTAAAACTAAACAGGTGCTCAGAGGGCTCCTCAAACACCATTCCGTCTCGCTCAAAATCAAGAGAGAAGGAGCGAAATTGCCTGCTGTTACAATGATAAATAACGCAGCTATTTCCCCCCGCAGAGAGCGCGGTTTGAACAGAATCGGCAAGACGCGAGCGCTCATCCTCATCCCCTCCATACAACCCGCTTGTCTGCTCGGCTCCCTCTCTCGCCTCACCCGCTTGCTTGACTCCCCCTACCCTTTCACCCGCTTGCTTGGCATCCTCTACCCTCCCCTTCGTTTGCCCTGTTTGCCCTGCGTCCACAACCCTGTCCACAAAGAGTAAGAGATTCTTCTCCTGAAACAACTCCGGCTTAGACATCACCACGTCTATTCGGTATATCTGCTCTCCGTCAAAAAGGCGGCTAAACCCCTCCTCCCGCAAACGCAATAACCGCTCTGTCCGGTGCATTTTATCTTCCCAGCCCATCGGAGCCAAAATATACACCTCAGACCCGGCGGGCTGAGCAAAAATATGCGCCAACACATCCTCCAAACGTTCCCGCGTTACCTCTTCGCCTGTACGAGGGTGATAGGTCCTTCCGATTCGGGCGTAGAGAAGCCGTAAGTAGTCATAAATCTCCGTTGAGGTGCCCACCGTGGAGCGCGGATTTCGCGTATTCACCTTTTGTTCAATGGCAATGGCAGGCGGAATACCGGTGATAAAATCGACGTCCGGTTTGGTCATCCGCCCCAAGAATTGACGCGCATAAGCCGAAAGGCTCTCCACATACCTCCGCTGCCCCTCTGCAAAAAGGGTGTCAAACGCCAGAGACGATTTTCCCGACCCCGACAACCCCGTTACCACCACCAACTGATTGCGCGGTATCTTCACCTCAACGTTCCTCAAATTGTGGGTACGGGCGCCTTTTATATGTATGTAATTGTTCAAAATCAAATAGAAATGACCATGTAAGATGGTAGTTTATCGGGGGTATCCACACTCAAACCAACTGTCCGACCAAATTTTTGTCGGTCAGTAGTGATGTTTCAATAAACTCAATACCATTTATACCGATAATATCTAGCGTTTCTGACTTCACCAACATTTTAGTCGCAGAAACGTCATAAAAACGTTTCTGCCCGTTTACATACTTTAAAAATTTTTTCATTACTTTCTTTTTAAATAAGTTAATATAAAATCATAATAGGAAGCAATCCCAAACATTAATCCTCCACGTGGCGGAATAGGTTGATATACCGTCCCAGCAAAATAGACTTCCTGTCCATTTTTAGAAATATTCCAATCTTTTGCAAAATCAGGAAAATTACAAATGTCCATAATTTGACAACACACTTCGTTATGGGCGGATATAATAAGAGTAGTTGTATTTGTTTTGCTTTCATAAACAATCCAGCATTTCTTAGTTGAATAGGTTCGTCCCATTTTATTCCATTGCTCTTGAATTGGGTCTTTTATGAAGAGCGCTTCTTCTATTAAAGAAACAACTTCCGTAAGAAATTGTCCTTCCTCACAAGGGCAATCGGAATATGGAACGATGCCGTCTTCATTGAACCCTATGCTCAACGTACATGAAGCAACATTCCCAAGCAGTGTCAGCAATATAACTGTGTGTGTAAAAAATCTAAAATTCATAAAATCAGTGTTATTGTTTTAATAAACTCAATACCATTACTCCAAATTGCTTCCGCCTTTCTTCGGAAGCCTTTGTTTTATGCCGTCTCTTGGCGTTTTATAAAAATTTTGGTTTACGACATCTATCCTTACTCATCATTGACCGACAAAGATATTAAGAAAGCCTGATATGTCAAAAGAGACAATGATGAAATTGCCTCGAAATTGTAATTTTGTTGCTGTAAAACACAGTATTTGCATAAAATTTCTACCTTTGCACAGCATACATCACCTTTTATTTTATAAAGCAACATGAAAAAATTTCAACATGTAAAGACAATGGTTATTGTCGTATTCTTTTTGATTACCTGCTCATTGAATCTATGGGCACAACAGGAGAGCAAAGAACTTTACGCATCAAAAAAGTACCTGCTCGACTATCTAAATGAAGCGAATACCGTAAGGCGGTTTGGACTCATTTCAGACGCTATTTGGAATTATGCCGAATTGGGGATGCAAGAGACCAAATCGGCTGCTATTTTAATCAAGACCCTTGAAGAAGAGGGATTTAAAATTGAAAAAAACGTTGCGGGAATGCCTACGTGTTTTGTAGCGTCCTGGGGGTCGGGGAAACCTGTGATCGGCATCTTGGGAGAGTTTGACGCATTGCCTATGATTTCACAAAAACCTTTAGTTCCTTTTCAGGAGGCGCTGGTTGACGGAGCACCGGGGCATGGGTGCGGACACAACATGATGGGAACAGCCGGTATTGCCGCCATGATTGCACTGAAAAAGACCATGGAAACCTACAAAATACCGGGAACCATAAAATTCTTTGGATCGCCTGCCGAAGAGACCATTATCAGCCGACCCTATATGGTTAGGGCTGGGGTGTTCAAAGACGTGGATGCGGTGATCGACAACCACGCCTCCTCCGATTTTTCCACCAGCTATGGTGTGAATGGAACGGCAATTATGTCGGTGGTTTTTACTTTTAAAGGAATAACTGCCCATGCGGCAGGAGCGCCCTGGAGCGGAAGAAGCGCCTTGGACGGAGTTGAAATCATGAATGTTGCCACCAATTATCTGCGGGAACACCTTCATTACACGCATCGCCTTCATTATGTAATCACTGAGGGTGGAGAGGCGCCGAATGTAGTTCCCGACAGAGCGTCTGTGTGGTACTATATACGGAACACAGACGAACGGTTGGAGGAGATGTACGAAAGGGTGCTCAATTGCGCTAAGGGCGCCGCCATTGCCTCAGGAACTACGCTTGACACCGTAATTGTCCTTACCGCCACCCACCAAAGACACGCGAACAAAGCGCTTGCCGAAGCGATTCAGGCAAATATTGAGTTGGTTGGAATGCCTGTATGGACCGAAAGCGAGCACACCTTTGCCAAAGCGCTCCAAAAAGAGTTAGGTGTGAGAGAGAGGGGCTTCCCCACAGAGACAAGAAAATTATCAGGACCTCCTGCTGTGCAGGTAGGGGGAGGCTCATCGGATGTTGGAGAAGTTACCCTGGTTACGCCCACTGCCTCCATCAATTTTCCCGGAGTGGTGCCCGGAGCAATCAGCCACCACTGGTCATACGTTGCTTCGACTTTTGGCAGTGCCGCCTGGAAAGGGTTGAGCGCCGGAGCAAAGGCAATATCGACCTCAGCCCTTGACCTGCTCACCAACCCAAAACTCCTTGAAGAGGTAAGAAAAGAGTTTGACGATTACTCCAAAGAGCACCCGTACAAATCATTTCTTCCCCCCAACGCGCAGCCTCCATTGGAGATGAACAAACAACTTATGGATAAATACCGCGACTTATTGACAAAGATGCAGGTGGTAATGGAGGATTAATTGCCAACATCGCCTCCTCCATTTTGACACGAATCTCTTGGGTACAAAGGTTCCCCATGCTTCCGGTGTGGGTGTGGGACAGGTGTTTTTGAGGGGTAAATTCGCCCTGTTTTACCGTCTCTCCCACCTTCTGGTATGCCTCGCGAAAGGGTTGTCCCTCCAAAACGCGCCGGTTCACCTCCTCCACGGTAAAGAGGTAGTCATATTTAGCATCTTCAAGGATATTGCGGTTTACTTCAATGTGTTGCAGCATAAAGATTGACATCCGTAAACAATTACACAAATGTGTAATTGTCGGGAACAGAATGTCTTTCAAAAGTTGAAAATCGCGGTGGTAGCCGTGTGGAAGGTTGTGGCAGAGCAGGGCAATTTCGTTGGGGATGCTTTGGATTCGGTTGCACTGCCCTCGAATGAGTTCCCACACATCGGGATTCTTTTTGTGGGGCATAATGCTCGAACCGGTACAAAGCGATTCGGGAAAAGAGATAAAGCCAAAGTTTTGACACATATACATACAGCAATCGGCTGCCAATTTGTTGAGTGTCGTTGCAATGGAAGCCATCGCACAGGCAAGCGCCTGCTCTGTCTTTCCCCTGCTCATTTGGGCGGCAACAACGTTGTAGTGTAACGTGTCAAATTGCAGCAATTCGGTGGTCATTTGGCGGTCTAACGGAAACGAGTTGCCATACCCCGCCGCAGAGCCTAACGGATTTTGGTTGATGATTTTGTATGCGGCGTTCAACAAGTGCATATCGTCTATCAACGTTTCGGCGTATGCGCCAAACCAAAGCCCAAAAGAGGAGGGCATGGCAATTTGGCCGTGGGTGTAACCGGGCAAAAGGACGTCCTTGTGTTGTTCGCTCAAGGCTTGGAGGCAATCGAAAAGAGCCTGCACCTCGTGGGCAATCTTGGTGCACACTTCCCGCAAATAGAGTTTTATATCTGTAAGTACCTGATCGTTACGAGAGCGTCCTGCATGGATCTTTTTACCCGTTTCGCCCAACTTTCGGGTTAGCATAATCTCAATTTGGGAGTGGATGTCTTCTACGTCTGGCTCAATGATAAAGTTACCAGCAACTACTTCTTGTTGAATGGCGAGCAACTCATGGCTCAGGGTTTCTAACTCCTGAGGGGTGAGCAAGCCAATGGAGGCAAGCATTTTGATATGCGCCAGCGACCCGTCTATGTCGTGCTTGGCAAATAGGAGGTCAAACGTTTGGTCATTGCCTTGGGTGAATGTGGCAACTTTTTCGTGGGAGGTGTTTTGGGGGGACCAGAGTGTCATGTTTATCGTTTTCAGTTTTCAGTTGGGGGATAACGTTTCCAATAGTGTAAGGTAGCCGATAATGCCTGCTTCTATTTCGGAGAGGAGGATGTATTCGTCTGGGGTGTGTGAGCGGGAGGATTCGCCGGGACCCATCTTAACGGCGGGGCACCGGAGGTGAATCCAGTCGGAGGTGGTGGGGGATACGTAGGTGGGGATGTCAGCGGTACGGATGGCGAGCATCAGGGGGGAGTCGAAGGGGGTGGCGGAGGCGGCGTGATGGAGGGAGCGAGGGGTGAGGATGCTCTGTACGTTGCTTTGCAGCAATTCGTGGAGTTCGCGGTTGGTATAGACGTCTGTGGGGCGCATATCAATGGTAAAACGGCAGCGGTCGGGGATGACGTTGTGCTGCGTACCACCTTCAATTTGTGTTACTTGTAAATGCACCTTACCCATGAGGGGAGACTCCTTCTCAAAGGTAAGATTCCGAAGTGTATTGATGTCTTCCATGGCGCGATAAATTGCGTTTATGCCTTCCCCACGCGCTGCATGACCTGATACACCAGTGGCTTCTCCATCCAGCACCATCAAGCCACGCTCGCCAATAGCGGCCTTCATACCGGTTGGTTCTCCCACAATGGCCATGTCTATTGGAGGAAGATGAGAGAGCGCCAACGGCAACCCTCCCGATCCGGATACCTCCTCTTCGGCACACAATACAAGGATGAGGTTGTAGGGAGTTTCGATATGAAACAACCTCCTGAACACCTCAATAAGGCAAATCAACGCCCCACCGGCGTCATTGCTTCCCAAACCGTAGAGATGTCCGTTTTCGAGTAAGGGAGTAAAGGGATTGCGAAGATACCCCTGAACCGGTTTTACGGTGTCATGATGGCTGCACAATAACAAGTTGGGTTTCTTTTTTCGCGTAGCCGTCACTGCGGAAGACACAATATCGTGTTGGTATTCTCCTCCGCTTAAGACCGCCACATTATTGCCCATACGATGCGGAACAAACCCACTCTCGGTCAGATATTGAAACAAAATATCTGCCGTAGCCGCCTCCTGTCTTGAGGCAGAGGGAGTGGCAATGAGTCTCATCAACAGGTCAACAGATGTATCTTTTCCTCCATTTATCACATTCATTTTCAGGCAAATTTATTCATTATCAAAGTAATAACAAACTCTCTACATTATCGCCCAAATGGAGCGCATGTTTGATAAAGACCTCTTTGACTCCAGACTCAAGGGCACGAAAAGCGGTATCCAACTTGGGAAGCATTCCACCGCTCACGACCCCATCCTCTTTGAGTTTGAGATACGTCTTACGGGTAATAAGGGGAATCACGCTATCGGGGGCTTGGGCGTTAGACAACACCCCTTTCTGTTCAAAGCAATAGACAAGTCGGGTATGGTATAAGGGGGACAACGCAATGGCCAGTGTCGAGGCTATGGTATCGGCATTGGTATTTAGCAGGTGTCCCTGTACGTCATGCGTAATGGAGCACACCACCGGAACCAAATCTTTGAACATCAACGTAGAAATTATGCCCGTATTCACATCTTCGGGATAGACGTCTCCCACTTCTCCGTAGTCAATATCGGTTACGGGGCGTTTGTGGGCGGGAATCAGGTTGGCATCGGCGCCTGAAAGCCCAATGGCGGCACATCCACGCGCCTGAAGCCCGGCCACAATGTGTTTGTTGAACCAACCGGCATAGACCATGGCAGCCACCTTCAACATTTCGGGCGAAGTGATACGCCTCCCCTGATGCATTTGGGTGGGGATACCCAACTCTTTGGCCATCTTGGTAGCCATCATGCCTCCGCCATGAACCATAATCTTCTTCCCCGGATAGCGGGTAAAGAGGTCAAGAAATTGCGGAAGCGACTCAGGATTGTCAATGATGTTGCCGCCGATTTTTATAATGGTGATGTTCATGCAATATAGCCATTATTTCTCAAGCATCCTCTTCAGTACCACCTGCGCCGACACCACTCGATTGGCCGCCTGAGGAATCACAATCGATTGAGGAGACTCAATCACTTCGTCTGTAACAATCATGTTGCGGCGAACAGGAAGGCAATGCATAAAGAAGGCGTTGTTGGTGAGCGCCATCTTGCGAGAATCCACCGTCCATTGCATATCTTTACTCATCACTTTTCCGTAATTCGGGTCACAATAGGCCGACCAGTTCTTGGCATAGATAAAGTCAGCGCCATGATACGCCTTTTCGAGGTCATACTCCACCTTTGCCTTACCCACAAATTGGGACGCCAATTCGTACCCTTTGGGGTGGGTAATCACAAATTCATAGTCGGTGGCGTTCATCCACTCTGCAAAGGAGTTGGGAACAGCCTGTGGGAGGGCGTTGGGATGGGGCGCCCACGTAAGCACCACTTTTGGGTGGGGCTTCTTTTTGTACTCTTCAATGGTGATGAGGTCGGCAAAACTCTGCAAAGGGTGACGGGTAGCGGCTTCCATGCTGAAAACAGGTTTTCCGGAGTATTGGATAAATTGATTTAGAATGACTTCGTTATAATCTTCCTCTTTGCTTTTGAATTGTGCAAAGGCACGCACACCAATCACATCGCAATAGCTGCCCATCACCGGAATCGCTTCAAGGATATGCTCCGGTTTGTCGCCATCCATCACTACACCACGCTCGGTTTCCAATTTCCAGGCACCCTGATTGATGTCAAGCACAATTACATCCATACCAAGGTTGAGCGCCGCCTTTTGGGTGCTGAGACGGGTACGGAGGCTGGAGTTAAAAAATATCATTAAGAGCGTTTTGTGTTGTCCTAACCGGACGTGAGACAGGGGATTATTCTTGATTTCAAACGCTTCTTGCAGCGCTTTGTCCAAAGGACCGATGTCGTGGACGGAAGTAAATAGTTGCATAATTTGGAAGATTAATACGTAGCGAGGGATTCTATGGAAGATATGAATTGTTGCGCCTGAGCAAGGGAGAGGGAGAGCGGGGGAAGGAGACGAATGGTCTTTTTTCCGGCAGCGCCGGTAAAGATGTGCTCTTTAAAGAGGAGGTCATTGCGAAGCGTCGGGTATGAAGAGGGCACTTCAAAACCGATCATCAAACCTCTGCCCCTTACGCCGGAGATAGACGAGGATACAGGAGAGGACATTTGGGAAACAGGCGGAAAGAAAGAGGTGGAGTTGGAGACGTTACAGATGACAGACGATTCAACTGAGATGGAAAAGAGTTGCGCCAATAGAAAGTCGCCCGTCTTTTGGGCGTTGGAGATGAGCGATTCAGCCTCCATCACCTCCAGAACGGCTAAGGCTGCGACACAAGCAAGGTGATTGCCTCCAAAGGTGGTACCCAACTGTCCATGAATCGCCTTAAAGTGAGGGGATATCAACACGCCGCCAATAGGGAATCCATTGCCCATCCCCTTAGCCACCGTAATCAAATCCGGCTCTATACCCGTATGCTGGTGGGCAAAAAAAGCGCCGGTACGGCCATATCCCGACTGTATTTCGTCTAAAATCAGAAGCGTATCGTATTGAGTGCAGACTCTTCTCAACTCCTGCAAAAAATGATCATCCGGCAAAACAATACCCGAAACACCCTGAATGCCCTCTATAATTACGGCAGCATAACGTTTGGTAGCCAAAGCTTCTTCGGTTGCCTCCAAGTCGTTCAAAGGCACAAAAGTGACCGAGTCGGGAGATAGCGAGAAAGGAGAGCGTATCAAAGAGTTGTCGGTGCACGCCACAGATCCGGCAGTACGTCCGTGAAAAGCGCTTGAAAAGGCAAGTATGCGTTCTCTGCCGGTTTGGAAAGCGGCTAATTTCAGGGCGTTCTCATTGGCTTCCGTTCCGGAGTTGCAGAGGAAGAGCGACCAATCGGGATAGCCGCTCACGACACCCAATTTATGGGCTAACTCCTTTTGCAAACGATTTTGCACCATATTGGAATAAAATCCGATTTTATGTAACTGTTTCTCTACTCTTTCAACATAGTGCGGATGGCTATGTCCAATAGAGATGACGGCGTGACCTCCATAAAGATCTAAATAGTCAATGCCGTTAATGTCGGTAATCGTGCACCCGTGGGCAGAAACGGGCTCGATGTCAAGAAGAGGATAGACGTCAAAGATAGACATGATGGGAATTGGGAGTGATGAATTATGGGTGATGAATGATGATTTGAGAGGTTGTTTGAGATTTGTTTGAATTGCCATAGGGGTGCAAATGTACGAAAAAAGAGAAAACAGGCCACGCTTATTTTGCAAAGGTCTCAGTATTTGATAAATCAAATGTGGTTTTTCAAGTCCAAAAGTTACTTCTTTTTGTCAATACATCTATTCCACCGACTCTGTTTTCACTCGTTACATTCCTCTTTTTCGCTGCCTGCAAGGTATTCAGCAACAGCGAAACTCTGGTCATCGGCCCTAC
>Ga0082212_10006044_pt1 | contig 16359 bp, 14 predicted proteins | sample TergutNt197P3_FD_71548 | JGI IMG/M metagenome (GOLD analysis project Ga0082212, IMG submission 71548) | Neocapritermes taracua P3 segment gut microbial communities from Petit-Saut dam, French Guiana - Nt197 P3 | ecosystem: Host-associated > Arthropoda: Insects > Digestive system > Gut ... | reverse complement strand
TGCGGTGTAGATCTGCTGGAAGCGGCGTTCCAGGGCCGCGTCCTTTTCGATGTGCTTGCGGTACTCGTCCAGGGTGGTAGCTCCTATGCAGCGAAGTTCGCCCCGGGAAAGCGCGGGCTTCAATAAATTGCTCGCGTCGGTCGCGCCTTCGGCGGCGCCCGCCCCCACCAGGGTGTGAAGTTCGTCGATAAAGAGGATGATCCTGCCCTCCGACGCCTGTACCTCGTGGATCACCGCCTTGAGGCGCTCCTCAAATTCGCCCCGGAACTTTGCCCCGGCAACCAGCGCGCCTATATCAAGGGCAAGGAGTTTTTTGCCCTTGAGCCCTTCGGGTACGTCCCCGGCCACGATGCGCCGGGCCAGGCCCTCCACTATCGCGGTCTTGCCTACGCCCGGCTCCCCGATGAGCACGGGGTTATTCTTCGTCTTGCGGCTTAGAATATTGATCACGCGGCGGATTTCTGCATCCCGCCCGATGATGGGATCCATCTTGCCGCCGCGGGCCAGAGCGACCAAATCGCTGCCGAATCGCGTGAGCGCCTCGTAGGTCTCCTCCGGGTTTTGCGAGGTGACACGCTGGTTTGCCCGTACCTGGCTGAGCGAGGCAAGGATGGCTTCCTTCGTGACGCCGTGTTGCGCCAGAAGCTTTGCCGCGGGCGAGCCGTGTTCGTCCGCAAACGCAAGGAGAACATGCTCCACGCCGGCATACGCGTCGCCGAACCGTTCCGTCTGGGCTTGCGCGCGCGTCAGCAGCTCGCCGTAACGGCGCGAGGCGTACAGCCGCTCGCCGCCCTGCACGGCGGGCAGTTTTGCCAGGGTCGCATCAAGATCCCTGCCAAAGGAGGCGGTATCCACGCCCATCAGTTCGAGCAGCCGGGGAACAAGGCCATCCGTTTGGGCGGCCAGAGCGGCCAGCAGGTGCTCGCCATCCAGTTGCTGGTGATGGCGGCGTGTGGCGATCTCCTGCGATTCGGCGATGGCCTGCCGGGCTCTTTGCGTAAATTTGTTCATATCCATGGGGTATCTCCTTATTCGCCCAGCGCGGCCAGGCGCTCGTAAAGGGTTTTCATCTCCTGCGTCAGTCTCTTCGGATTTTGTATCGTCAGCTCTATGTACAGGTCGCCCGTGCGTTCCGCATCCTTAAGGCCCTGCCCCTTCAGGCGCAGTTTTTGTCCGCCTCGCGATCCGGCGGGCACCTTCACCGTATACGTCCTGCCCCCGGACTGTACCTCCACGCGCCCGCCCAGCGCGGCTACGACGTCGCGCACCGTGATCGCGCCGGGTATGAACTCGCGCGCCATGCGGTTCGCCGCCGTCGTGTAGAAGGTGTTGCCGGAAAAAAACTCTCGGGGCGCGCCCTCGGATACGACATTGCCGTCGAAGAACAGGGCGCAGCGGTCGGCGTGTTCGGCGCAGAATTCCACGTCATGGCTCACGATTACCACCGCCGCTCCCGCCGCCGTCAGCTTTTTCAGGATACCGGCGAACACCTGTTTGAACTCCGAATCCAAACCCTTCGTCGGCTCGTCGAGCAGCAGTATCTTCGGGCGCAGTAGCAAAACTTTGGCGAGCGCCGCCCTTTGCTGTTCGCCGCCGGACAGGTCGTAGGGGTGGTTGTCAAGCAGCCCTTCCAGACGGCACAGCGCGGCGATATTGGCGAGCCGCCGCTGCTTCTCGTCTTTGGAAAGCTTGCGCTCCGACAATATCTCCAATAAATCCTCCCGTACGGTTTTTTTGACAAACAATGCCTGCGGGTTCTGCGGCAAAACGCCGAGCAGCCCGTGAAACAGGTTCTGTATGTCCGCGGCGTTTTCGCCGTCTATTTTTACTTTCCCGCGGTACGGCGTGTTGAGCCGCGCCGCCAGCGACAGCGACGTAGTCTTGCCTGTGCCGTTGCCGCCGAGTATGGCGGTGATCTCGCCGTAATCCGCCTTAAAGGATAGACCCTTGATCACGTCCGGTTCGGACTTCCCGTATTTGAACCACACCTCGTCCCATTCGATAGCCGTCCGGGTTTCCGGCAAAGGCCGCGCCCCTGCCGGTGAATTTTTTTTATCTATTATCTTCCCGGTCCGCGAAGCGAGCCAGTTCGACCCGTCGCGGACGGTGACGGGAACCTCGCCGATCTTGGCCGCTTCCGAGTCCACAGCCGCCCACACGCGCATCGCGGTGGGCATGGCGAGAAACATCCCGTGTCCGCGCTCGCGGAGCCGCAGGGCGGCCTCACGGGGCGTACCGTACGCTATGAGCTTTCCGCCGTCCATTGCGATCACGCGGTCGGACAGGGGGAAGGCTTCCTCCAAGCGGTGTTCGGTGAGGATCACCGTCACGCCAAGCTCACGGTTCAGCTTGCTGACCGTAGCCAAAAACTCGCTTGCGGCAATCGGGTCAAGCTGACTCGTCGGCTCGTCGAGAATCAGCACGCCGGGCTGCATAGCCATCACGGACGCGAGGTTGAGCAGCTGCTTCTGCCCGCCGGACAGTTCGGTCACAGGCTTGTAGAACCATGTCTGTATGCCGAAGAAACTCGCCATCTCAGCCACGCGCAGGCGAATCTCCGCCGTCTTGACGCCGAGGCTCTCCAGCCCGAACGCAAGCTCATGCCACACCTTGTCGGTCACCACCTGGTTTTCCGGCGATTGCTGCACGAACCCGATCTTCGCCGCCGCGTCACGCGCCGTTAATTCGTCTATTGCGGTATCGCCAAAAAAAATCGCGCCGCTCTTGACGCCGTGTGGAGCCATAGACGGCTTTAACTGGCGCAGCAGCGTCGTCTTGCCGCAGCCGGACGGCCCGCAGAGCGTGACGAATTCCCCGCGCCCGATTTTGGCGTTGACATCCTCAAGCGCGGGTTTTTCCCGTTCGGGATAGGTAAATGTCAAGTTTTCGATTCGATAAACTTCCAAATCAAATCCTCTTTTATATTCACAATTAACGGCATCGCGCAAAGCGCGAGGTAAACAACAAAGATGCTGATCGCGTAGGGCGTTCCCCACTGGCCCTTGATGGTGGGGAAGTAGCGAAAGTACAAACCGTCCGTGACACTTCCGGCGATGATATACGCGGCGCAGGCGAGGATAAAAATGAGCGCGCGCCCGTCGCGTTTGTCGAAGCGGTAGATTGTAAACGCAGTGCGCCCCGGCAGGCCGTAGCCCCGGCTTTTCATGCTGTCCGCGCTCTCGATGGCGTTCTCCAAAGCCCATGTCGCCATGATGGACAGGATGATGATCCCGTGCTTGGCCTTTTGCAGTATGTTCCCGCTCCCCACGTCCCGCCCCACGCATTTTTGCGCGTTTGAGATCACCCTGATCTGAGCCTTGAAGCGCGGCACGAACCGCAGCGCCATGGCGAAAATCAGACTCAGCGCGGGGATGACGCGCCCGAACAGATAGACGATCTTGTCCGACGTGATGACCGCGTTGAAGCAGGAAAACCATGTTACCACCGTGACCAGCATCGCCGCCGCCGCCACGCCGTACATGATGCTCTCCAGAGTCAGGGGGTTGCCGTCCGGCAGATAGGTCAGGATCGTGCCGCCCTCATGGTTGAACGCGGGGTTCAGGAGCGCGGCGAATAAAAGCGTGGGGAGCATATATATCAGCGTGAATTTTACGGCTTTTTTGCCGTTGAGGTACACGGAATAGATAAACCCGCAGAGAAACGACAGCGCAAGGCAGACCGGGTGCGTGTATATCATGGCAAAGGCCAGCACGAATCCGAAGTACAGGAAACTGACAAGCGGGTGGTAACCGGAAAAGGTATCTCTATTGGTCATCAGCCGCCCTCCCTTGTCTCCGGTTTGTTGTACAATACCGCGCCCAAACAGGTGACCGTATTTTTCCCGTTACAATATTATCCATCGTCCTGGCTCCGGCCTCCGATCCATTCCTGTCCGAGATCGCGGCCGAGATCGCAGGTATAGTTCCATTCGATCGCGTCTCCGGGCTTTAGCTGATAACGGGAACAGCCGTAATTGGGATACCAGCCGTTGACGCAGTACATCCAGCCGGACAGCTCGCCCGCGTCGAACTCGTACAGGTTATTGATCGCCTCGATATACGCGGAATTGTAGATCGGCGTATTGCGGAACGTCATGTGGATCCGGTTCTGCTTCATCGTCCGCTGCAGGACGTTGAACACGCTCTCGCCCTCGTAGGCCGTGATGGCGGCCGTCGGGAAGATCACGCCGTCCTCCGGCACAAGCTCGTGTTTTTCCCTGTTCAGCCTGTTCATGTTGTTTAATATCGTGTCGCACCGCACCGTGAGCGTGACGGCAAACGAGCCGTCGCCCGTCACCGCGTCCTGCGGCTCCACAGGCAACGGTTTGCCGTCCGGTATCGGGTCGGTTTTGTATTTGTTCTGCGTCGATGCAGCCGCCGGGGGATCCGCAGGCGGCGCGGTCGTCTCCGGCGGGTTCGTCGCGGGGCTGCCAATAAAAAACCACGCGGCCAAAAGAGCCGCTGTGACCGCGGCTGCGGCGATGACTATATTCTTATGTTTTTTGAAAAACTGTGTAATCTTATTCACGGGTAATTCCTCACAATAGGTTTGCCTTGTCGAGCAGCCTGTACATCATTTCCGCGATCTCGCAGCGTTTGACGGCTTCCGTTGGCTTTATATCCAGCGCGTCGTCGTCGAGGATACCCGTGCCGTAGCAGAATGCGAGATCGGCCCGCGCCCATGTCGCGGACGTGCGGTAATCGCCGAACTGCGCCAGCGCGTCGCGTATCTGCGTATCGGTGCGCGCCGTATCCATGCCGCACAGCCTCGCGGCGCGGGCCACCATCACGGCGGTCTCCTGCCTCGTGATCGTGGCGCCGGGCGTAAACTTCGTCGCGGACGTTCCTGCTATGATCTCGTAAAAATACGCCGTGGCGACAGGGGTGACGTACCAAGCGCCGGCCGCCACGTCGCTAAACGGGTTGTGCGACTTAGCCGGCAGGCCCAGCCCCTTCGTCACGATGGTGGCGAACTCGGCGCGGGTCATCGTCGCGCCCGGGTCGAAGGATGTATCGCTCCTGCCGTTGATGATCCCCCGTGCGGCGAGCGCCTCAATCGCCGTCCGGTTCTTGTGGTTCTTTATATCCGCAAACGTCCTGCCGGGATTGGTCACGGGCACGAGCTTCACGTCTTCGTGCTTGCCGTACAGCGCCTGTTCGGTCGCCATCAGGTCGTTGCCGCTTACGCCCTCTTGCGTATGCTTGAAACTGCCGTCCGCGTTAGCAAACGACAGGATGTTGTCAATCAGTGTTTTGCCGTTTTTCACGAAACGGGCGTCGTCAGCCGGGATGCCAAGCTCGCACAGCGCGACCAGCACCTGAACGGTACTCTCAATATTGGCTTCATTCCAGCTTGAATAACCGCCGCCGGAATCCTGCGCTTTCGAGAGGAAGGATACCGCTTTGTCCGTCGCGGCCTTGACTTCCGGCTTGGATTGGTACTTCGCCAGAGCCTGAAGCGCCATGCCTGTCACGTCGGGATCGCCCGCGCCGCTGCCCGCGAGGTTCCACCCGCCGTCGTTAAGCTGGCGGCGCAGGATTTCCGCGATGTATCTGTCGCGCAGGCTGTTCGGGTAGTTCAGGCTGTCCAGCGCGATCAGCGCGAAAGTCGGCCCGTTGATGCCCTGCCAGACGGTTTTGTCGAAATCCTCCAGCGGCGCGGTCAGGTCGTAGCCCGCCACATCGCGCGGGTCGAAGCCCGCCGCCGTCAGGCCGAGAATTACGCGGCTGTATTCCGTGTACTTCACGTCGTGCAGTATGCCTTTTTTGTCCTTGACATACTTCTCGACCGTCCGGTAATAGTTCTCATAATACGAGTCCGGCACGCTGTAGCCGCTGCGGGCGAGGCCGAGCACGGCCCATTCGCCGCCCACGGAATCCACCTTCGGGTTTTTGACGGTGTTATATACATACGCCGCCGTTTTTTTCACTGCGGCGTCGAGCGCCGCCTTGTTCGCCGCTTGGACGGGCAGGACAAGCCCGGACACCATAACGGCGGCAATCAATGCTGAGATCAGTTTACGCATGAAAGCATATATATAATTCATAATTTCGCCCCTCACAGCAGCGGGGGGCGGTCATTTTGGCCGCCCCCGCGAGGCTGTTTTTACTATTTACACAATGTTTTCCAAGAACCTTTGGAATATGGCCGCAGCTTCCGCGCGCGTCGCCGTTCCCAGCGGCACAAGCGTGGTGAGCGTGCGCCCGTTTACCAAGCCGTTCGCCTTCGCCCATATCATGGCGTCCATGTGCCGGATTTCACGTCGTCGAATTTCATACCGCCTGTAAATGACGGGTTTCCTTCGAGGTTGTACAGGATTTGAACGATCATGGCGCGTGAGAGGTTGGTCTCCGGCGCGAAGGTGTCAATGCCCGTACCGGTCATCAGGCCTTCGCCTCTCGCAAAGCGTACGGAGCGGTAATACCAAGACGTTTTATTTACGTCGGCATACGGGTTGATCCACTCCGCCACGAAGAACAGGGAGAAGTGATCGGTTGTGAAGGTGATCTCGCCCGTCTCCGCGTTGTACTTCGCGTCTTTCATTTCCACGGGATCGCCGTTTTCGTCGATGCGGTAAATTGTCAGCAGGTCGTAGTCCTCCGGCTTGACGTTATTCGGGATTTCAGAGAGCTTCACGGTGACAGTTCCCTTGAAGTCGTGTATCTGTGTGTTTCCGACCCATACGGAAAGCTCGATCACCGGGTTGTTCCCGACAAGCGCCTGTTGTTTTGCTGTCAGGCTTGCCTGCGGGACGCTTTCGACAACGATCCTCACGCTCATATCCTCCGGTTTGCCCGCCGCGATTCCGGCGAGGGTTTCCTTGTCAAATATGATCGTGCCATTATCTGACTGCACCGTCAGGCCCATGCCGTTTCGCACAAGGTCGTTGAGCGATGCGACGATCAGGTTTAGTTCAATGGCTCCCGCTTCGTCCGTCTCCGTGACGGCCAGCGTGACGTTTGTCTTTCCGTCCTCTTTTGCCTCGCCGATAAGGTCTTTGATTGCGTCGGTTTTAGCTTCCGCAACCGTTTTGTCGTCCTTGTCGTCAAGGTTGGTTCCGCCGCCGGGATTGCTTCCGGGATTGCTGCCACCGGGATTGCTATTGCCGCCGGGATTGCCGTTTCCCTGTCCGCCGCCAAGCGAATGTATCAACAAGCTGCTCTTGCTGATGGCAGAAGCGGCCAACGCCGAAAAGGAAAACCGGGAAAAACCGACCGCGACAAAAGAAATGCTGCAAGAAACCGTCGAGTATATCAAGGACAATTATTGGGCGCCCGATTTATGCCTGGAGCAAGTGGCAAAGCAGTTCAACATATCAAAATTCCATCTTGTCAAAGTGTTCAAGGAGTACACGGGGATGACGCCGCACAGCTTTTTGATCACCGAAAGGGTGAACGCGGCGAAAATCCATTTGCAGACGACCGATTTGCCGATAGCAAAAATTTGAGGATCTGATTAAGGATTATTTTGAAATAATAGATTCAGACATTATTCTGCCTTCATCGTCGCTCGCGAGGATTGTCAATATCTGCATTTCCTGCGACCAGTGCCTGTCGTTGTCGCTGTAAACAAGTAGCAAACGTCCCTGCTTTGTGATTGCAATGTCCGGATTTTTTGTAAAACGCCCCGGGCTTTTCCAAATGTCGCAGCATTTGTCCGCAATGCTTCTTGTGTGAGAGTGTAATTTTTTCATGGCTTTTTTCCTCTTTTAAATTGTATTATTTTAACAAAACGGATTATTCAGATTCTTCCGAGCTCGTTCAGAAAAGCCAACGCTTCCGACGATTTGCCTTCAATCAAATTCGGGACGACTGAGCGTGTTGCCTCTTTTTTTGTCATGTTTTTTAGCAAATGCCAGTGAAATGAATTGAGCAGCCTGTCTATGAGCAGCATCTTTTGGGTCATGTCTTTTTCGATTGGGTAATATTTTACGAAATGCTCGAACGAAGTCACAGCCCCGCCTGAATTGAGCTGCTTGTCTTTTACGCTCCTGTAAAATTCCATGTTCGTGAACGAAAACCCGCACACAGGGCAGGTTATCGTCACTTCCTCCGCGCCTTTGTGGAATTTTCCGGCAAATGGGAGATATGTCTCTGTCCCGTCTTTTGAATAACACGAGTAACATCTGATGCCGCCTTTTTCTCTCGCTCTTTTCACGCATAATATATCGACGCACCGCAGATACAGCGTTATTCCGAGATTTTCGATTTTCGTCTCGTCGTCAAGTCCCTGAGCGTTCAGTTTGTATACTTCCCGAATATCATTTTTTTTGGCTCTCGAAGCCCATTTTATCATACAATACATTCCCCCGTTCAATTGCGTTTCTTTTCCTTGTTGAAATTATATCATGACGGTTAAACATTGTCAATCGGGGGCAGGGGTAGATTTTAACAGATATTTTCCGTTGACGGAGAAAATGTGCATGGAGTTTGTTTTTGTCAAATAAAAAAATAGCAGCTGGCGGCTTAATTAAATAATCTTTTCTGTTGTACGATTTTAATAGTATGATGGACATTGACCATCATTGACCATTGAAGACGGAGAAAAAAGTCGGGGGGGAAATCGAAAAAACAATACAAACGGCTCCAAATATGATATAATAATGTCAAGGGCGAAAAAATATTATTTGCCGTACCTGGAGATGGTAACGAGACCGACGGGGCGCAAGCTGCTTGAGATGAAAATTATAAAAAATAAACCGACAGGAGGATTTTTATGCCAAATAAAATTATTCGCGCCGTGGCAGAATGGGAGCGATACGCAAAAACTCTAAAGGATTGCAGACAAGTTATATTTGAATTGTTGCCTGACGATTCATTGGGAAACGATGGTTACGCTATCGTTTCCGATGATGTATTGACAACCGTTGCTTCTCCGACTGCGCGGGGACTTCTGTACGGTGCGTATGCTCTGATTGACGCCTGCCGTCAGAACGGCGGACGTTTCTCCGCGTTAAATATCCGCGAAAAACCGGATTTTGACTTGCGTATGCTGTGGTCATGGTCGCGTCTTAACGATACATACCTTCATTCTCCATATAGGGAACTGCCTTCAGTATTGTCGCATGATAACATAGAAAACCCTGAATCCAATGCGGAAGTCATGCGCTTTGTGCGACACATGGCGTCCATGCGTGTCAATGCGCTTACGCTCACTTATGACTTGCACATATCCGGATATCCATCGTTGGACCAGCATATCTACCGCCCGTTTTACGCGAAATTAGACAAGTTTGGCCGTTTCCTGAAAGAATGGGGAGTGGATTTGTATTTATATACCAGCGCGGTGCCGGAAAGGGATTTCAATCGAGATAACAAAAGGACGGACTGTCCATTTGACCCGATTATCAGGAATTTTTGGAATGAATATATTACTGAGATATGCGAAAAACTACCTGAAATCGGAGGTTTGCATATAGGGGGCAGTTTAGGCGGAGCCGCGGGCGGACTGTTATATGACTGCGGATGTCAATATTGCCGCGGAAAAACGCCAATAGAAAAAATAGAGGAGCAGATAAATTTTATCGCCGGTCTATTGAAACGCTATAATAAACAGTTGATTTACGATTTGACGACTGACGGACCTGTATTGATTCACCGCGAAGTTGAAGTGACCCTTGCGCTGGCTGACCGTATGCCTGACAATGCCGTTTTAACATTCAAGAATCATTTTCAGGATTATGAAGAACTGCGGTACCCCGAACACCCATTGTTTTCGCGATTGGAAGAAAAAGAAAATATTTATCCGGACAGACTTCCGGCCGCCGCTCAAATGCAGCTTTTCGGAGAAATGCGCGGCAAGGGACTTATCCTGTCCAATGTAACTGAGATATGGCGCGACGAAATCGCACGACTTCACGCTCTCGGCTCAAAATGTATCATAGGCGTAATTGAAACGCATCCCGACGACGCTCATCCCTCAATGGCGGAATGGTACTCGTGGGGTCGTCTCACATGGGATTTCAAACAACAGCCGCATATTCTGCTTGCCGAATGGACAAAAATGAATTACCCCGCAGGGGTCGCCGCAATACTTCCAGATTTACTACGCAATTCATATATGGCTGCGTCAAACACAATATACGCGGGCGGCCTGCAATGCGGCGCTCACGGTATGCTCTGCCCGTCGCCGCAATTTTTAAGAGCGGCATTAACCGAAACATGGTATCGCCAAGACCCCTATCCCTTTGATGTTCTCGGCACGGACGACGAACCTTTGCATTTATACACGGGCAAACGCCGGAATGAAATCATGAACAATCCTCGTATGTATTTGCTTACAAAAACGTATAAAATAACCGCTGATATTTATGACCGTTTAATGCGTGAAAAAGACGCGGCTGTGGCTCAGTATAAAGCGTTGCTTGCCCAGTGGCGCACCGCAGAGCCATTGTTCACACACGGGGATTACCGCTATCAGGCAATGTGCGGCATGTTGGAAAAAAACGTTGGGGACGCAATCCGTTTCCGGGCTTGCCTGTCTGTATTCTGGCGTTATCACATGGGCATTTTGACCGAACAGGATATTGACGAGACAAGGGAAACTCTGTTAAATTCTCACACGATATGTTCTATCAATACATGCGACGAATCCGTAACGGATTTTTTGAATCGTATTCGTATGCTGCTTTTAGGGATACCTTTTGACATATATTTCGACAACATGACTTCTCTGCCGCAAATCACCGTTCCCGGCTGGGAAGAAAAAAAATAAAAACATAAAACGGAGGAACATAATAATGCCAGATTTACCGGAAATATTAATAGTGTCATATATCTTTCTTTCTGCCATACGCCGACTCCTTTATCATTTATAAATCGCGGCAAATATACGCTGTTATTTTAGTTATACCATTTCGCTTGCTCGTTCCAAATATGGCTATACTCGCCATTCACATTTATCAATTCATTGTGTGTGCCGATTTCAACCGCTTCGCCATTTTTCATGACTATGATTCGATCGGCCAATTTGCATAACCCGACCCGGTGAGATATGATGATTGATGTTTTCCCCTTTGTCATACCGATGAATTTCGATAAAATATCATATTCGACCAGCGGGTCAAGCGCACTTGTAGGCTCATCAAGGATTATGATGTCGCTATCTTTGTTAAGCCCTCTCGCGATCGCTATTTTTTGCCATTCGCCGCCGGAAAGCTCAACTCCGTCAAATTCGCGTCCAAGCTGTGCGTCAAGACCGCCGACGCGCTTGACGATATTTTCGATATTCGCCGCTTCTGCGCTTCGCATTAATCTTGCGTCGTCATGTATGCGGTTCGGCATACTTATCCCTATATTTTCACGCATTGATAGATGATATTGTACGAAGTCCTGCGAAATAACCGAGAATTGGCGGTAAAAACTTTCGCGTTCAAAGTTTTTTATGTTTTGTCTGTCATATAACACTTCGCCTTTGTCCGGCTCATACACTCCCGCAATAATTTTCGATAATGTGGTTTTTCCCGACCCGTTTTCGCCCACGATAATTATGCGCTCGCCTTTATTAATCGTAAATGAAATGTTTTTCAAAACATCGTTTTCGCTTTGAGGATATGCGAACGAAAGATTGGTCACTTCTATTTTTTCATCAAATTTGTTATACTTCACATCGCCATTTGTTTCCGAGGATTTATCCAAGAAATCATAATAATCGCCTGCGGTTTTAGATACTTCTTTTTGCCAGACAATCATATTCATAAAGCCGAAAGCCGTTCCCTGCAATGCGATAAATGCCGCAATACACGCCGCGAATTGACCGACTGTAATCATATCTTCGGTTAAAAAATAAACAGAAAGCCCCATACTGAAAAATACTCCCGCCCACTTTATTCCGGTAACAATCATTTCCCATGTAGTCGCTTTCATCTCCACCCGGAAATATTCGTCATTCAATTCGTCGCGAGCTGCTGTCCATTTATCAGAAACATATTTTTCCGTATTCATTGTGCGTAATTCTTTTACGGTATTTTTATCTGTGAATATTCCCCACAAATAATCATGTATGCGGTATAAATAAGTCAACTTTTCGTATAAACCGCGCGTAGTTTTCAACATAAGCAGCCTTTGAACAAACGCGGGAACAATACTAATAACCGCAAGCGGTACGAAACTAATGTTGAACGATGCGAGAACACCGATTGTTCCAATAAGACGAAAAATATTCGGTAAGTAATCCATAACGCCGTTAAAATAATTAATCAGCCCTTTATTATATACGCACATTTTCGCGCGATGTAATTCGTTATGAAAATCTGCTTCTTCAAAACGAATCAAAGGCATGGAAACAACGCGGTTATGCAGTTTATGTATTAGCATATGATGTTTCCAGTTTACTTTCAATTCATCTATCGGACGTTCGATTATTGACAAAACTTGCGGTAGTGCCATAATTCCGATAAATGCAACACACCATAACAGAAGCGTATTACTGTCAGTTTCCCCCTCAAGAAATTTTCCCGCCATATCGAAAAGTGCTGCCGTAATATATACCTGTGCCGCCGCCATGAGAGCATTTAGGATTTTAAAGAATAATAATATTGTTATCTCAACAGGCATAATTTTGAATAAATCTTTTACTACCCGCCCAAAATACCGCATATTTGTTTTCTTGGCGGTTGGGTTTTGAGCGTCAAAGGGATTTGAACCTTTCATTTTCTGACCCGTCATGCCAACACCTCCCCGCTTTGTGCGCTATCGTCCTGATACCAACTGCTCTGCTCCTCGAACATGACTGCGTAAAGTCCGCCCTCTGCCATCAATTCGGCGTGATTGCCGACTGCGGCAACTTCCCCGCCCTCAATCACAATAATTTTATCAGCCATTTTCGCAGAAGCAAGACGGTGTGAAATAATAATCGTTCCGCGTTCGCTTAAAATTTCCGAAAACGCGCTATACATACGGCTTTCCGCAATAGGGTCAAGCGACGCTGTCGGTTCGTCAAGGACAACATAATTTGCTTTTGACAAAAACGCTCTCGCAACGGCTATTCTCTGCCATTGCCCTTTTGAAACGTCAATGCCTCCCTCATACAACCGCCCTAAATGCACATCAAGACCTTTTTCCAATACCTCGTCTGCTCCTGCCCGTTTCAATGCTTCACTTAATCGTTCGTCGTCATTAAGCGCGGATAAATCGCCGAAAGCGATATTTTCACGCAAAGTCATCTGATAACAGCCATAATCTTGAAATACTACCGATACCGCATGACGCACATCGTCTTGCGAAAGCGTGTTTATATCTTTGCCGCCGATATAAATATGCCCACCGTTAGGTTTATAAAGTCCGCACAATAATTTTATAATTGTGGATTTTCCCGCGCCGTTCACGCCGACAATAGCCGCTTTTTCACGGCTGTTTATTTTGAAGCTCACATTACGTAAAATCTCGCGCTGTGTGTTCGGATATGTGAAGCTCACATTATCGAAAACAATATTTGCGTCTTTGGAAATACCAACGCTGTCATTTTGTATTCTTTCCTCGTAAGACATAAATTCTTTGAAGAATTTCGCTTTATAAGCAACCCCGACCAATGAGGAATAATTATTCGATACCCCGTTTATAACCCCGAATAACATTCCAAGCGCGTTAATAACCGACACAAGCGTTCCAAGTCCTATATTCCCCGAAATAAAACCGAGAACGAGTGTAAATACCGCGAATGAAGTGTAGGATATTTTTAAAAGCGAAACGATACTTGAAACCCACAAATTTGTTTTTACGGTTTTTTTGTACCATACATTTAATTTCCTTGTGTTTTCGTGCCACAAATCAAGAAAATAATTTTTCGCCCTGAATATTTTTATTTCATAAGCCGAATGTTTGTCTGAAAATACGCCTTGCAGATATTCTCCCCTGCGCTGGTCGGTTGTAGTATCTCTTGACATTCGCGCTGATTTTTCGGCGGAATAGCTTTGCAGAATAGCTATGGGAATACCTATCAACGCCGCGCCTATGCCTATCCATAAAGAAGCGGCGAAAAACAATCCGAGAATACCTATTAATATTATGGATTCTTGTATAAAACAAAGAATATTTAAATATGTGGTATAAATAATATATTGCTGTGGGCGGTTGCCTACCCGCGCCGCCACATCATTGAAATGCTGTTCCTCAAAATTATGATATTCAATGTCGGTAAATTTCTTGATAACAACAGGCGGCAGCGTATTTCTCAAATTTCGGTTCATATACCTGCCCATTTTAGGTTGTATAAGCCAGAACATCGGAACGGAAGCCCATGCAAAAACGGAAAGCCCGCCCCATATTGCCGCTTGTTTTATATCTGCACCAGCGGTCGCATAAGCCGTGATACTATCAATTAATCTTTGTAAGCAATATATACTTAACGGCGTAAGAAATCCCGCAGTCAGAGCCGTAATAGTATATATGGTTGATACAACGGGCGCATACTTAAAAATAGTTTTCGCGGCAAAAATGCAGTTTGAAAATATATGTTTGCGCTTATCTTCATTTTGGGTGTTACTCAAATCAATTCACCTCCAATAGCATTATACCATATAATTTGCTCTGTTTTTTGCCGATGTAAGAATTGACGTGTTTGATGTAATAATTAGATTTACAGTTATTTCAAAAATTCCGTTTTCATCTTTCCAGAGCAGTTCGCCGCTATATTTGTCACAGATACGGCGTACATTTTTAAGCCCCATGCCGTGATGAACGACGTCGGGCTTGATTGTGGACGGCAGTCCGCTTTTTATGGTCAGTTCATGATATAACGGGTTTTTAAACTGGATGATAAGCGAATCATCGATTGACGAAATATGCAATTTGATATATTTGCCATCTTTATCCCGCGAGCGCAGATTTTCTTCAATGGCATTATCAAAAAGATTCCCAATAATAACGCACAAATCTTCCGCGTCTATCGTGTTGCGATAATCAATACGTTCAAATTCCATGACAATATCGGCTTTTTTCGCTTTGTGATATTTGTCGGCGATAAGCGCGTCGAGAATTATATTTCCGCTTTTGACGGGAAATGCGTTGTCGGCGATTTTTTTTGACAAAGAATTTATATAAATATCAAGTTCATCATATTGTTTATTTTCCGCAAGAGAGCGCATAGATAAAATATGATTGTTTAAATCGTGCCATAATTCCCGTGATTTTCTGTAATTTTCTTCGATAGTTTTAAGATACAGGCTGTTCTCATTCATGGAGAGTGGCAATTCGGATTTTATTTCTTCCTTATGTGAATATTCCGCGTAAAACAAATATGCAAGCAAAATAATTCCGCATATTATACCGGGCAGTGGCGTATTGTAAACGCAAAAAGATACCGCAATAACCATTAAATATATAATCGGGCTATAAACATTTTGATTGCCCCTAACCACGCTGAATGTATATATTATAAATATTTTTGAGGCGACAGAGCAGATTATATAAAACAAGATATTATTCCCGAACGATTCAATCAATCCGCTTGAAATGCAATGCGCAAACAGATTTATAAGAACCGAAAAAGCCGCAAAACGAAGCGACGGCAATATGCTTTTGATTCTTATAGTGATGAGTACAAGTAAAATAATATCTAAAGCAAGACTAATCAATAAAACTATCATCAATAAATCGCTCCCAAATTTGCCGAATATTTACGGCTTACGGGCAAAGATTCTCCGTTAGATAAAATAACCGCGTCTGCCGCTATACTGCGTATATGCCGCTTATTTACAAGAAAACTTTTATGAATACGTACAAATAACGGAGAAGCCTTTTCAATATCGTCAAGTTTTCCGTAAAATATATCTGTATTATTTTTCGCGTGAAGCGTTACTCGGCGCAAACTGCTCTCGAAATATAAGATTTCACGGGAACAGCGGCGATAAGTCTGCCTTTCAAATTCATAGATAAAATATTCGTTTTTCTTTGCGGAAAGTTCGGTTTCAATATCATTCCAAACCTTTTTTAGACCGTGAGATATTTGGCCTTTCAACAAATAGCGGAATGCTTTCACTTCATATCCGGTCTGCATAAATTCTATTTTACTCGTGATAAAAACGATAATCACATCTTCGTTGATTTCACGGAGTTCACGGGCTAGCGAGATTCCGTCGAAATCGGGCATTACGATGTCGAGAAATATGACGTCATATTCTTTCCCGCTTCGCACTGTTTCAAAGAGCAGATTGGGTTCTGTATATATCTCCATTTTTAAATCCGGCAAAGTATTGCATATATTTTTTATATGCAAAGGCTCGTCGTCACAAACCGCTATTCGATAATCCATTTTTTCACCTTTGAAAAATATTCATAAATTTCATATATGATATTATATATGAAAAATGTTTTGCTTTAAATGTTTTTTTGTGAATTTTATGGTCACGATAAAGGGAGTGTT
>Ga0082212_10006043_pt1 | contig 16360 bp, 2 predicted proteins | sample TergutNt197P3_FD_71548 | JGI IMG/M metagenome (GOLD analysis project Ga0082212, IMG submission 71548) | Neocapritermes taracua P3 segment gut microbial communities from Petit-Saut dam, French Guiana - Nt197 P3 | ecosystem: Host-associated > Arthropoda: Insects > Digestive system > Gut ... | reverse complement strand
TTCATGCGGGATGGGCTCGCCCTCGGTTTCGCCGCATTCCGAACATGTCTTCGGCTGTTGGTGCGTCGCGTCTACCCATACATGCTGGTGCTCGTCCACGGGTTCGACTTCCGCCGGCTCGGCGCTTGCCGCGCCGTCATCGCCGTCGTCCCCGCCGCCGCAGCCCGCGGACATTGCCGCGGCAAACACGAGCGCGAGCAGGATTGCCAGCAGGCGCGCCGGCCCATTTGCTTTTTTCGAGAATTTCTTTTTCATTTTTCCAACCTCCGTTTTATCATCTTCATGTTTATTCTATCATTTCGCGGCTGTCGAGAATCGTTTTACCTCCATCGTATTGACGTTTTGGGCCGTTAAGGTTTTGCGCGGCTACTTGATACTCACGGTCACGGTGATGACGGTGGGCTTTGTCTTTGCCGTGAACTTCGTGCCGGCGGCGTTCCATGTGCCGAGCGGCAATATATCGCCGTTTGCGTCGCGCAGAGGCTTGCCCGTGTCATCCAACTGATACGTCCCCTCGGCCCAGAGCTGCAGATCCAGGTTGTAGCTGCCCTTCAGGTTGCTGACTTTCTTGTAATCGCTGCTGAACGCCTTTGCCGGGCAGGCGCCGTCCTCAAAGTAGGCCGTCCATTCATATGGCCCGTTCTGCCTTATCTCAAACCCGTCCACCTGCTTGTAATAGCAATAGGTCTTTATGCCGCTTTTCGTGACGGCTATTTCCCTGTAACCCGGTTTCAGATTGCCAGAGGCGTCCTTCGCCTCGCTCTCTTCTACCTCTCTCGCGAAGCGCAGCGCCTTCAATTTCTTCATGTTCAGCTGCGCCTCGCCAACTGTCACGTTCGCGGGCTTTGTCAGCGTCACGCCGCTTATGGGAGAGCCTGTCAGCGGCTGCGCCTTGTAGAGCGTCGCCCCCGCCTTCCAGCCCTTCTGCACAGTCTGCACAGGCGTAATGGTGATGGATTTATCATTATAGACGGCCTTGCCGTTTTTCTTGCCCTGCGCCCAGGTCACAAGCTCCTGCCCGTTTTCAAGCACTATCTTCACCGCAAGGTTGTTCTTCACGCCCGGCGCAAGCGTCCTGTCCGTTTGCGCTATATCGAAGTACAGAGTCCCCGGAGTGAATACGGGCGCCAGCTTTTCAGGCGCTGCGTCCGGCGCCGCAGGGGCGTTCTTGCCGCAGCTCTCGAAAAGCTCGACCGCGGCTATCCCCGACGACGTGCCCGAAAGCGCCGCCTTCACCCTGGCCGCGCTCCGCGGGTTCGCGATGTCAAGCTTTGCCTTCGCGTCGACGCTCAGCTTGAGGCCGATCGCGCTCTTGACTATATTCAGCGTCAGCTTGAACGTCACGATCTTTTTTGCGGTTTTGTTAAGCTTGTCTGAGCCGATGTCCATCGTGTACTTCATGGCATTCGGGCTGGGAAAACTATCGTGTTTCGCGACCAGGATCGCAAGCTTGTCCTTATCCGCGACTTTTGCTGAAATACCGCTGCCATTGTTGTCGACAATAACCGCGCCTTCATAGACATAAAACATGTCTCCCCCATACCAATTGGGCGCTTTTGATTTCGAGTCCGCCTTTACATAGCCGATGATGTCCCAGTCTTCCAGCACTACATTTTGCGCATTGACGGCAATCGGGATGTCCTTGCCATCGCCTTCGCCGTCGGCCTTGTTGACAGTGACAGTCGTCGCCTTGTTTGTCGCTTTCAGGCCCGACGCCTTTATCATCTTCACGTTCAGCGTCAGGTTCCGGTAGAGCTTGTCGTTTGCGGGATTCTGCGGATCCCGGAAAATGACCTTGAGCCCCACCTTCGTCGGAATGCTCGCGGATAGCGGGCTTACCTCGATCCTGCCGCCGCCCATGTACTCCGCCTTCAGGTTTATGTTGGTTGAAACCACGTCCTTTACTGCGTACCAGTCCTCGAAGGCCGCCCCCTTCACGCCGGATACCAGCGCAAGCTGGACGGGCCTCAGGTCGCCTGTGTTGACAACCTCCTTTTCCGTTTCCGGGACCGCCGTGTAATACAGCGAGACAGAGCCGCGGTCAAGCTTTACCTTCGGCATCGCGGGCGCGATCGCTTTCACCTTGAAGCTCAGCGTCCGCGAAAAGTATCCGGCCTGCTTCACGGTCAGCTTGCCGCTCAGGGTAGCCTTTTTGTTCTGGACAGGTTTTCCGTCCGAAAGGACCAATGACAGCGTGCCGGCCTTTTTGTCGAAATTCACTTTCTTCTTCAGCGCGCTGTCTATATCGAGCGCTTCGACAGAAACCCCGCCCGCGCCCGTAACGGTCAGGGGCATGGCAACGGTCGGGAACCCGAGGTTCAGGTCCGCCGCCTTTATCGTGACCTTCGGGTAGGAATTGGACACCTTGATGTTGAACGTCCCGGTCGCCTTTATCTTGCCGAGTGCGGCGTCGTTCCACGCCGCGTTCCAGGCATTGCGCCGAGCCGTCGTGTTCAGCGGCAGGAAATCCGCCAGGTCGGGCGCTGTCGCGCCGAGCGGCAGTATCTGCAGGCTTGCCTTGTTCACGCTTGCCGCCTTTGAATTGAGCGCCCTTATCTCGATATACCTGTTGTCCTCCGGCCAGACGCGCACCTCGAAATTCTCAAGGCCCTTCGGCGAGGCGCCTGTCCCGCCTGTCACAAGCCTCATCTCCCCGACGCCTGTCGTCCCGGAGCTGTCTGAAAGGAGCCTGATCGTCCCGGGATCCTGCGTGATGGCTATCGGCACGAGCGCGCCCTGCTCCTTTGCGCGGTTAACCGCCACGGAAGCGCTGAGCACCTTCACGCCCGTCTCTGCGCCCGCCTCCGGCACGTCCGGCAATATCTCGACTGCGGCCGAGGCGCTATACCCCCCGTACTCAGCCCATATCCTGTACGCCCGGGGCGTCTTAAACCCATCCGCCGTCGCGGAAACCTCCACCTTGCCGCCGCCCAGATTTGCAAGGCGGAGCACCGCCCCCGCATCCGTGCCCCACCTGCCCGAGCCCTGGGAATCAAGCCCTTCCACGCTCCAATCGATCTTGCCGTAGTCAGCGATAAGCGAGCCCCCGGCAAGGCTGAACACAGCGCTCCTGTAGCCTTCGGAATCCGCGATCATGGCGTGGCCCGGCACGAGCCCCAGCGCGCTCAAAGGCAGATCCGCGTCAATGGGCGGGTTTGTGTCGCCTGCCGCGTATTCAATCCTTGCGTATTTGTGCACGGAACCAATCGTGAAACTGCCGTCGCTGACGCCGCCCTCGGTATCCCTGCCGGCCGTGTTGTCCGCTACCTTGTACCTGCACCACTCCGGCACGGTGTAGCCTTCGCCGGGGCCGCTGCGGATGGCGCGGGTTTCGCCTGTCGCCGCGACCGTGCCGCCGCGTATATCAAGGGCGCCCCCGCCCGTAAAGATGCCATAGCTCCCGCCGTTTGCCTGCCCGCTGCCGGTTGCTGCCAGGCTGCCGCCGCCGGAAATGGCGAGTCCGCCCGCTGAAAACACCGCCTCGGAAGAACCGGCGCCGCTGTACATGCTCGCAATCGTATTCGTGCCCACAAGCTCTATCGTCGTGCCGCCGGGCGTCTCCAGCGCCCTGGCGGCGGTAGTTACAAAACTGAAATCGGAAAGGGTGAGCACCCGCTCCCCGAAACCTCCGCTTACTGCCGCGGCCGACCCCATCTCCGCCGTGACGTCCGCGCCGCCCGAAGAGTTTTTGCGCAGCGTGCCGTCCGCGTCGTTGAGATAAAGCGTGTAATCCACGACGGGCTGTATTTTAGCGTATTTGTGCATTGACGTGATTTCAAAGCCGCCATTGCCTGTGCCGGCAAGAAGGCCTTCGCTGCCGGCCATGTCCCTTGCGGCCGTATATGCGTACCCGTCCGGCACGGTGAAACGCCCGGATTCGCCGGCACCGTTGTAAAGCGCGCGTACACTGCCCGTCGCCGTGACCGTGCCGTCGCCGCTGATCGTGACCTGTCCCGGGGCATCCGTATAAATGCCGTAAGCGCCTACAGCGGCCACATCCGCGCTGCCGCCGATAGTGACGCCTCCCGAAAGCGCAAGGATGCCGGCGCTTTTGCCGCCCGCACTGCCGCCTGCGGCATAAAGGCTGCCGCTGCCTGTAACAGCAAGGGCGCCCCCGGCGCTTATCCCGGCAGGCCTGCCTCCCGCGCCGCCATATGTGCTTACAATCATGCTGCAGCCCTCAAGCACGATCATCGTGCCTGCGGGAACGTCCAGCGCACGCTCATTGGTTGTAATAAAGCCAAAATCGTCAAGGGCAAGGATCCTCGCGCCCGGTGACCCGCTTACAACAGCGCCGGCCTTAGCCATTGCCGCCGTGACGTCTTCGCCGCCCGAAGAGTTCTTATGCAAAGCGCCGCTCGCGTCGTCAAGGTACAAGGCATAGTCAAGGCTGCCCGGCGCGGCAAGCGCTTCGAATTTCGCGTATACCGTCATATTTGAGTTCACGGGCGTATCTATGGAAAACGCCTGCGAGAATGATGCGTCCAGATACCAGCCCCTGAACATATAGCCCGCTTTCACGGGGTCGGCGGGGGGGACGTCCACAAAACCCGCCTTCTTCGGGACATCCACCGTCGCGTATGCCTGCGCGCCGACTTTGTATGTGAGCCTCCAGGAAGGCGCCGCCCCGGCTACCGTGACTGTCGTCTCCCCAAAAATCGCGTCGTTGTCAAGGCTGTAGGCATATATCGTTGCCACGCCCGGCGAGGCGCCCGTGACGAGGCCGTCCTGGTTTACAGAAGCGATGCTATAGTCCCCGCTGACCCAGGCTACGCCGCCCGTGCTCGCGTTCGCGGGCGCGACGCCCGCGGAAAGCTGCAGCGTCCCGCCTATAGCGACCGAAGCCACAGCCGGAGAGACTAGAACGTCAGTGACCGCTATATGCGGCGGCACCTCTGCTACATAGCCTTCGTGCATCAGACGGTTGTACAGGCAAAGGAAATACGGCCCTTTTTCATACGGGTCGCCGGTATGCCCGTTTATCATGGTTACCGCTTTGGGCAGATAGCAGCGCAGTTCATACGGGCTGTTGGATAAAAGCCTGAATGTCGACTGGCCATAATAAACATCTTCGGGGACATAGTGCGCGTAGTACAGGTTTTGCAGTTCGACCCTGCCTTCTATGGTTGCGGCCTTCTGCTGCCATTTACCGAAATTGTTGTACAGGTCGTCGATGACCGATTCCAGAATAAAGAAATTCCCGCTCTGGCCGAGGCAAATGGCGCGGAGTTCCTGCAGGTATTCGGTCGGCTGGTCTTCTTTGTAAAACTCGCTGTTGTGGAAGCCTGTGGCGGAAAACTTTGTCGGGTCGGATACGCCGAGAACCTGAACGAACATATTATATTCGCCGGGCATTGTGCCGTTTGTCACCGTACCAAGGATTGCCTTCGCCGCTTGACGCTCGACCATCGCGCGGTTTTCCGTGTCATGTAATATATCAATCAGCCGCGCTTCCTCGTCCAAATACGCGGTTATGTCCGCCGCGATTTTCCTTGCCTTTGTTTCCGCCGCCGCCCTTCCTTCCACGCTCGATGTGTCGCTTATTTCCGCTTTAACCTGCGGCATCATGCTCCTGTAATGATCACTGCCATGAAGCGCTGAGCCGCCTTGATAGTACCCTTCTGTTGTCGTAGAATCGAAGTATCTCGTACTGTCGTAATACCTGAAATTATCGCGCAGGGCGCAAAGCTTCTGCCATGTCTGCGCGTAGAAAGCAAGCTCCCGTTCGTAGTTGCTATTTTGCGTCTGGAATTTCTTGTATTGTTGCTGTACATAAGACTTGTACTCCGCGCCGTTTTGCTCCAGGGCGGCCTTATTCGCCGTAACGGTCCCATACGCCACCGTATTGATGTCCGCCGCGTCTTCCGCGAACACAGCCCCATCGCTGATTCCGTCTATAAAGCCTACACTGCCGCCGCCTGTCGCCATATTGCCGCTCGCGTTTGCCAGTAAGACAGAAGGGTTTTGCGCCGGCGCCAGTATAGAAACCCCATACTTCGTGGCAAGGGCCTGCAGGCCTTTCCATTTTGAAACCTTGCTTCGGTACTCTGAAAGAAGCTCGTCCGCGATAGGCAGAAGCTCTTCTATCGCGTCGGTTTTACGCGCGAAAGCCTCTATGCGATAGTCTATCGAGTCGAGATCCGCGTCATAAGCGTCACCCGCGAGCACAGCGTCCGTTGAGTGCCGGCTATAGTATGGGTAACTATATGTGTGTTCGCCTGTATAAAAAAGGGTATAATTGTTTCCGCCCGCGAAGTCTTCGTAGCCGACTTTTTTAACCGCGCCCGCCAATCCCCTGAACTTCGTCATATCAAAATCGCCAATCGAGACGACATGATCGGTTATATAAGCCTGAAGCTCCAACCTGACCTCTTCACGCTGTTCCGGGTCGTCGAAATTCGCGGTCGGCGCCCATCCGAAATCAAACGCGGAGATATTGTCCGGGTTTATCAGATCCTCATACCTGTCCGCGGTAGTGTCGTATCGCGCCTCTTCCATCCCCTGGTTGGTTTTGTCCATTTCCTTAAGCTGAGGGACAATCACGCTGATTTCGGCGAGCGCTTCGCGGGAGATCTGGGCCATCTCTTTCGCCGCTTCCTCGTTTTTATTTATCACTTTCCAAAGTTTATTTATTATCTCGGCAGGGTTTGGTTGTTTCTGACTTCCCAGCAACTCTGACAGATCCACGTACTCCGCGGTGACGTCTATCATTAAATTCGTCACGTCGGCAATAGCGCCCGAAAACTGCGCCGTCCCTCCGGGGACAACCGCGGGGACGAGCAAATTGTCCCTGATAATACCCAAAATCCCCGCCGACAGCCCTTTTATAGCTGTTTGGGTTTGAAGGACTTTCGCGCTTTTCAAAGCGTCGTAGCAAGCCTTGCCGTAGTCACGCGCGGTCACAAAACGCGTGAACTGCTCCATATATCTGTCGTAAAGCGGGTCCTGGTATGTAGCGGGGCTTTTAAAGCCGGCTTTATAAGTGTTTGACTGGTTCATCATCTGTGCCAATGTGATTTGAGTTTCGTCAAATTCAAGCACAATCTCATCCGATGGGTTTTCATAGAAATCATACAACTCGGGGAAGTTCTTTTTCGCGAGCCTGTTCTGCCAGGTCTGCGCGGCCTCCGCCCATTTAGTGTTCAGACCCGCCCAATCGGCGATATCCTTGTTGCCCTGGCCTCCGAAATGCTCATAGCGGTCCGTATAGTTGCCGTAGCTCTCAAAAACTTTGCCCTTGTCCTCATCCGAAAGCCACGCGAAAAGCTGCCGGTTCGCGGCAAGGTTCCCCTCGTTCGTCTTGAATATCTGGCCGTTCATTTCAATCTCGACATATGGCCGGCTGAACATCCCGCCCTTATGCTGCGCGACAACCCTCGCCCGCGGTTTGGCGCTATCCCCCTCCGCCAGCGGCAAAAGAGATCCACTATCGAGAGCCATTAAATCGAGGCCTGACAGGAATCCGTTTTCTTCGTCTGCCGGTTCTTCCCCATCATCCGATTCTCCTGCGATATCAGTTCCATCGCCATCTCCCGCGTCACCGTCTTCCGCTTCATCGTCAAACCAAAGGGGCGGTTCATCCGGACCGCCGCCTCCGTCGTCCGACCCATAAACCACCGACGGCATCATCGTCAGCGCAAGCGCCGCCATCAGCAAGCAGGATAATAGTATTTTTACCGGTCTCTTCTTCATTGTTGAAATCCTCTTATAATTATTAAATATTGGTTATTCCCCGCTAAAAACATCGCCCCTTCTATCTGATATTCACAGTTATGGTGATGACGGTGGGTTTTGAGGCTGCCTTACCGTTGCCGAGAGGTATAAGATCGCCGGCCGCGTCGCGCGCGGGGTTGCCCTCCCCATCCAGCTGATAAGTACCTTCAGCCCAAATCTGAAGGTCGGCCTTGTAACTGCTTCTCAGGTCACTGACTCTCTTGAAGCCGCCGCTGAACACTTTTTCCGGGACTATGCCGTCCTTGAAATACAATGTCCATTCTTCAGGCCCGTTCTGTTTTATTTCAAAACCGTCTACCTGTTTGTAATAAGCGCTTCCTACCTTCATCGCGCCGATATCGCCCGGATCACAAGCTACGGCAAAAGACAGATTCTTCAGTTTTTTCATATTCAGCCGCGCTTCGCCGACCACCACATTCGCAGGCTCGTTCAGCGTCACGCCGTTGACAGGGGAACCCGCGAGCGGCTGCGCCTTGTAGAGAGAGCACTCGGCCTTCCAGCCCTTCTGCGCGGTCTGTGACGGGCTTATTGTGATGAACTTGTCGCTATAAACTGCCTTGCCGTTTTTCTTGCCCTCTGACCAGGTTCTCAGTTCCTGCCCGTTTTCAAGCTTGATCCAAACGCTCAGATTGTTCTTCACGCCCGGCGCGAGCCCCTTGTCCTTCGCGGCTATATCAAAGGTCAGCGCCCCTTTAGTAAACACCGGCTTGAGTTTGGTATGTATCACATCCGGCTCCGCGGAAGACGTCTTGCCAAGGCTCTCGTATAGCTTGACATCCGCTATGCCCGAGGACGTGCCCGTGAGGTCCACCTTCACCTTTGCCGCGCTCTCCGGGTTCGCTATGTCGAGTTTCGCTTTCTTGTCAACTGTCAGCTTCAGCCCGGCCGGGCCCTTTATTATGTTGAGCGTAAGCCTGAACATCACATTCTTTCCCGCTGACTTATTTAGCTTTTCCGAGCCGATATTCATCACATAGCTCATGTTCTTTGCCGTATTATACTCGCCTTGCTTCTTTATCAGATTCGCGAGTTTTGCCTCGTCCGCGACCTTGACAGAAATGCCGCTGCCATTGCCTTCAATTTTCATCGCGCCTTCCCAATTATTCGCGCCGTAAAAATAGTCTCCGTACCATGAAGGCGTATAGGGGCCTTGCGCGACATCACCTACGCAATTCCAGTCTTCAAGCGCGAGGTTGTGAACATTAACGGCAACCGGAATGTCTCCGCCATGCCCGACACGGTCGTCCTTGTTTATGCTGATACTCATTGCCCTGTTTGTAATTTTAAGGCTCCCCGCCTTGACCATTTTCACATTCAGTGTCAGATCGCGGAATAGATTGTCGCTCGAAGCATCGGCGGGGTCCTTAAACACGACCCGCAGTTTTACCTTCTTTGGCACATTGTCTGAAAGCGGGCTTACTTCAATTCTGCCACCGCCTTCATACTCTACCTTCAGGTTCTTGTCCGTTGATACAACATCTTTTATCGCATACCAGTCTTCAAGGATTTCCCCCTTGGCGGCAGGCTTAAGCAAAAGCGTAACAGGCCTGAGATCATTTATATTTATTACATCATCGCCCGTCGCCGCTGTGTAATAAAGCGAAACCGAGCTGATGTCAAGTTTGAGCTTCGGCATAACAGGCGCAAGCACTTTTACTTTAAAGCCCAGCGTCTGCTCGTAATACCCGGCTTGCCTAATCGTCAGTTTGCCATTTAGGGTAGCCTTTTTGCTCTGGACAGGCTGTCCGCCCGAAAGGCGCAGGCGCAGGGTGCTGTCCAACTTGTTGAGCTCTACTTTTTCCGCCGTGGCCGTGTCGAGGCCCAGCAGGTCAACCGGAATTCCGCCCGCGCTCGTCACCTCTATGGGCATGGCTACAGTCGGGAAAGCCAGATTCAGATCCGAAGCCTTAATGGCTACTTTCGGATATGAGTTGGTAACCTTTATATTGAATGTCCCCACCGTCTCGATCAGGCCGGCGGCGGCGCTATTCCATGCCGCGTTCCAGGCGTCACGCCGCGCCTTGGTATCCAGCGGTAAATAATCCGCAAGGTCAGGCGCCGCCACACCGAACGGAAGGACCTGGAGGCTTACCTTGTTCACGCTTTTGGCGCCCGCGTTCAGGGCCTTTATCTCGATATACCTGTTGTCCTCCGGCCACACGCCAACCGAGAAGTTCTCAAGGCCTTTCGGCGACGCGCTCCCCCCGCCGGTCACAAGCCTCATGGCGCCGATGCCGGGTGTACCTGAATTGCCCGTATAAGAAAGGGGTTTGATCGTTCCGGGGTTTTGCGTGATGGCTATTGGCACAAGTGTACCCTGCTCTCTTGCCCGATTGACAGTTACGGAAGAATCAAGCGCTTTTACAATCGTCCCCGCGCTCGCGGCGGACAAGTCCGGTATTATCTCAATCGTCGCGGAAGCGCTGTACGCGCCATATTCAGCCCAGATTCTGTACGAGCGGGCGTCTTCAAGGCCTGCTGCCGTAACTGATACTTCAATCCTGCCGTTGTCCAGATCCGCGAGGCGCAGCATCGCCACGCCACCGCTTCCCCATAGGGTCGAACTCACCGGTTCAAGCCCCTCGACGCTCCAGTCTACAAGGCTATAATCTTTTATTAACAAGTTACCCGTCAGGCTGAACTCCGCGCTTTTATATCCTTCAGCGCCCGCCAGTAAAGCATGGCTCGGCAGAAAACCCAGCGAGCCCAACGGCGTTTCCGCGTCAACAGGCGGAGCAACCTCCCTCACCCGATATTCAATCCTCGCGTACTTATGCCCGGGCCCTATTTCAAACGCGCCGCCGCTCGTGCCATCCTGCCGAAGGGCCATACCTGACGTGTCCGCCGCGACTATATACTTATACCCGTCCGGCACGGTGTATATTTCCCCGTGCCCGCTAAGTATAGAGCAGGTTTCGCCTGTAGCCGTCACAATGCCGCCGCTGATTTCCAGCCCCCCGCCCGCGTTGATTCCATAGCTGCCACCACCGCTCGCCGCGCCGCCCGCGGCGGTCAGGCTGCCGCTGCCGGTTATGTTTATCGCGCCCGCTGAAAACAGCCCGGCGCTGGTACCGTCCCCGCTGTATATACTTGCAATCGTATTCGCGCCTGCGAGCTCAATCGTTGTCCCGTCAGGGACTTCCAGCGCGCGCACCGCTGTCGTTACAAAACTAAAATCCCGGATAGTGAGGACCCGGGCGCCCGCTTCGCCGCTTATCGCTGCTGACGTGCCCATTTCCGCGGTGACTACGGCGCCGGCGGAAGAGTTTTCGCGTAATGTGCCGTCCCCATCGTTGAGATACAAAGTGTATGTTTTTCCGGGCTGGATTTTGAAGTATTTGAACAGCGAAGTGATTTCGAAATTACCATCACTTATACCTGTCTCAGGGCTCACGCCGGCCGTACTTTCCGATACTATATACTCATATCCTTCCGGCACAGCAAAACCGCCCTGACCGCCCGCTCCCCCGTAAAACGCGCTGTCACAACCAACCGCCGTCAGCGAGCCGTCACCGTTGATCAGGATAGTACAGGCGCCATCCGTTGAAATACCGTACGCGCCCGCGGCGGTTACGGCCGCGTTTTCTATTACAAGGGCTGACGCGAGAATACCGGCGCTTTCCCCGCCGCCGCCGCTTACCGCCAGGCTGCCGCCGCCGCTGAAATACAGGATCCCGCCGCCGGACTTTATTCCCGCCCCCAAGCCGGCATTTTTACATGTACTCGCGATCGTATTCTCCCCGTTCAGCGCGACAGTCGTCCCCGCGGGGACATCAAGCGCGCGCTCCCCGCTCGTAATAAAACTAAAGTCGCTGAGAGTGAGTACCCACGCGCCCGCGGAGCCGCTTACAACCGCGCCGGACGCGCCCATTTCTGACGTTATATCTTCCCCACCGGAAGCGTTTTTACGCAATGTGCCGTCAGCGTCGTTCAGGTACAAGGTATAGGCGTAATTGCTCGCCACCGCGAGCGCGTCGAACCTCGCGTATAAAGTCAGATCCGAGTCCACCCTGGTCTCAGCTGAGAATTTTTCAGTGAAAGTGACGTCTGTATACCAGCCCATGAACATATAGCCTGCCCGCGTTGGATCCGCGGGCGGAATGTCTACAAACCCAACAGACTTGGGGACGTCTACCGTCTCGTATGTCTGTGCCCCGACTTTGTACGTGAGCCTCCATACCGGAATTGCCCCTGTAACCGTTACCGCCAACGAGCCAAATATATCACCATTGTCCAGGCTGTACGCGTATATATTCACCTTGCCCGGCGAAACGCCCGTGACAAGGCCGTACTGATCCACGGCAGCGATACCGGAGTTTTCGCTGACCCACACGACGCCTTTTTTGCTCGCGTCCGCCGGCGCGACATTCGCGGTCAGCTGCCGCGCCGCGCCTATGCCGACCGAACTATTAGCCGCGGAGACGGAAAGGCCTGTCACCGCGATATGTTCAGGCACATCCGGCCAATTCTCATCTTCATCATGAAAGAGCCGGAAAAACAGGTCGTCAAGATACGGGCCTGTTTCGTATGGGAGCATATCGTTACCATATACCATTTTCACTAATTTGCCTCTATAGCATTGTAAATCGTACGCGCCGCCTATACGCGTATACGGCGTTTCATCATACATGTAAGAAGGGATATATACTGTGTTATATAATTTTTGCAACTCTGCCCTGCCTTCTGTGGTTTTCACCTTTGCCTGCCACTTACCGAAATTGTTGTACAGGTCGTCTATGGTTGAGGCGATGATAAAGAAGTCCTCGCTCTCTCCGAGGCAGACCGCGCGAAGCTCCTGAAGATATACGGTTGGCTGGTCTTCCTTTAAGGATATGTCATTGTGGAATCCCGTCCTGTAATCGACTGTGAGTGTGGGGTCCGCGAGGTTCATGACTTGAGGGATTACAGTCGCCCCGTTTTTTACGCTCCGAATTATAGCGACAGCCGCCTGGCGCCCGGTATATGCCCGTTGCTCCGTATCGTGCAGGATTTCAAGAAGCCTTTCCTCTTCTTCCAGAAAATCGGATATCTCCTTCGCGATTTTTTTGGCCTTTGCCAGCTTCACCGCGTCATCGATTTTGTTGTCCTCGTCGCCGATTTCTACTTTTATCCCCGGTACGAAAACAGCATGGTGTTCAGGCTGAAGCTGCGCGCCCTGATAGTACCACTGCTGCATACCGGGGCTCCAAACCTTACCGCTATAAAACCTGAAGTTATCGCGCAGCGTACATAGCTCCTGCCATTTTTCAGCGTAGAAGTCTTTTTCTCTTTCGTAGTTGTTGTTAAGCGTTTCAAACTCCTGATATCGCGATTCAATATACTTCCTGTACTCTTTACCGTATTCTTCAATAGCGTCTTTGTTGGTTTCAAGAACCTCAAGGACATTTTCGTTCAATGAGACCGCGTCCTCCGCGAAGAGAAGTGTTTTGGGGTCGGACATTGCTGTGATAAGCCCTCTTTGGGAAGCGGGCGTAGTCGCGGTTGAAGTAATATTGTTTTTCGCGTTGCTCAATTTGCTGCCTACAGCATTGGTTATTCCATATTCGTTCCCCAGATCATTTAAGCCCTTCCACCTTGAAACCTTGTCCTGATAGTCGCTCACAACCGTGTCGGCCATGGGCGCCAATTCCGCTATAGCCGCGTTTTTTTGTTTCAAGTCGGCTTCGCGCTGCTCCATATTCTCTATTACCGTGTCATACGCGCCGCCCGCGAACGTAGCCTCATTTGAATGTATGGTCCCGTATGGGTAGAATGGGCTTTGCAGGTAAAAACCGGAACCGCTGTACCACCCCGGGCCGCCGATCAGCAGGGCTTCATCCGCCTTCGCCCTAAAGGCGGTCATGTCAAAATCGCCGATCAGGTCAAGTTGGTTGTTAATATAGGCCTGAACTTCGGCCCTTGCCGCGGCGGGGTCAGTTTCGTAATTCGCGGTTGGTGTGAACGTATAGTTCAGGGCGCCGATATTTTCCGGATTTACAAGGTCGGAGTACCCGGTCGCGGTCGCGTTGTACCGCTCGGTCGCTGCCGCTTTGTTGGTCTTCTCAATTTCTTCCAATTGAGGCAAAATCTCGCTTATTTCGGCAAGCGCCGCGCGGGCGATTTGTTCCATCTCCTTCGCGGCGTCTTCGTTTTTCTCGATTATCTTCCAGAGTTTGTTGATTATCTCTACGGGGTTTGGCGCTTTTTCAGTGCCGAGCAAGTCCGACAGGTCCACATACTCCTTCGTAACGTCAATCATGAGGTTTGTCACATCGGCTATCGCGCCCGAAAACTGAGCGGTACTGCTGCCGGGGGTGAGCGTGGGCACAAGCAGGTTGTCCTTGATTATTTCCAAAATCCCCTTGGAGAGCGCTTTTATAGCCGTTTGCGTTTGAAGCACCTTTGCGCTTTTTAGCGCGTCATAGCATGACCGCCCGTAGTTTTTCGCTGTATTAAAGCGGACATACTGTTCCCAAAACCGCTGATAGAGTTCGTCCTGATATGTTTCCGGCGAAAAAGACGAGACAGCAGAGTTCAGGGTGGTGTCGGAAGACATAAGCGCCTGCATTGTGATATTCTTCCCGTCTGCCACAAGCACGACTTCACTTGACGGGTTTTCATAGAACGCGAACAACTCGGGGAAGTTCTTTTTCGCGAGCCTGTTCTGCCAGGTTTGAGCAGCCTCCGCCCATTTTGTGTTCAAACCCGCCCAATCGGCGATATCCTTATTGCCCTGACCCCCGAAGTGCTCATAGCGGTCCAAATAGTTACCGTAGCTTTCGAAGACCTTGCCCTTATCCTCCTCGGTAAGCCAAGCGAAAAGCTGCCGGTTCGCCGCAAGGTTCCCCTCGTTCGTCTTGAATATCTGGCCGTTCATCTCGATCTCGACATATGGGCGGCTGAACATCCCGCCCTTATGCTGGGCTACGACCCTGGCCCGGGGCTTTGGCGTCCCGCCCTCTTCCGCAAGCGGCAAAAGAGATCCACTATCGAAAGCTATTAAATCGAGGACGGACAGGAATTCATCACCTTCGCCCGCGGGCTCTTCCCCGTCATACGATTCATCTACAATATCAGTCCCATCGCCATCTCCCGCGTCACCGTCTTCCGCTTCATCGTCCGGGGCCCCGCCATAGAATCCATAGTCATCACCTGAAGACCCGGTGTTCTCATCAGCCCCGTACACAGACTGGGGAGCGAGGCAGCAAACAGACAATAACAGCGAGGCAGCCAGCAGATAGGATAGTAGTCTTTTTGTCATTCTTTATCACCGTTTTTTCAATTATCATAAATAACGGGTATTTTATTTCATCTAAACAAAAATTAACCTGTACTTTGGTACAGGTTATTGTGAAAAATGAATAAGGCCAGCCCTTCAGTAGATATAACTTCGCAGCATCAGGTTTGTTAGCGCTGTCCGGTTTGTTACCCCTGTCTTGGCGTAGATATTGCCCACATGGTATTTTACGGTTCTCTCGACTATATTCAGTTCAGCGCCGATTTCCTTATTGCTCTTGCCGCCCACGAGCAGAAGCATTACTTCATGCTCCCGTTCTGTGAGTTGCTCAATCAACTCAAGCTCGTTTATCCGCTTCGTCTGCTCTTTTACTGGCATTTCAAGGAATGTGGTTAAATAAATATGGTTTTTCAGCAGCTTCGTCAATCTGCCGTGCAGGGGCGGCAGCATAATCAACGTAACGCACACTACGCCCAGCGCCAACAGGGTATGGGTTTGTATTTCTCCGCTGGAGGCGTCGATGCCGTTCCCGATAAGCCCTCCCAAAAGAACCCCCAGTACATTGGCGGCAAGCCCGATCCCGATGATTCTGGCGGGATTCTGGTAATGCTCAAGCATTTCCCCCAGTATGCTCCACCAAAACAGGTCATAAACCCCGCAAGCGGCAAGCAGCAATGTATTCACCACGAGATAGTCAGTTGATGAGCGCCCGAGCACGAGAAAAGCGATAAAAGAAAAACCAATCATTGCTATGGCGACATACAGGATATATGCCCGGTTTATCTTACGCGGCAGATTCCGCATGATGAACAACGCGGCGATATACGGCACGGCCCAATACCAGCTTGTCAAAAGCTCCATATGGGCAAACGCGGGATTCACCACCTGATACATCAGGCCCGAGTTGATCGCAATGACTACTATGAACAGGCAAAGGAAAGCAAGCGGGCCTATTTTGCCCGCGGAAACCGACCCGGGTTCTGAGCCGGACGGAACCGTGGATGCTTCCGTCCCGCCTTCTTTCGGAAGCCTGAGCGCGAACAAGAAAGCGGCGGCCAGCACCGCGATGGACAGCGCCAGGCCGATTCGCGGCGAAATATGTATTGCCGTAATATTCAGCAATATCATCAATAGATTGGAGAAAATAAGACAGTCGGCTATCGTTTTCAAGCGGTCTTCTTTTAGCGTACAGCTCTTGAAATAAAAGCCCCACGCCGCTACGCAGGCGCCTACAAGAAACGCCGCCGAAAATAACACGGCTGCCCACAAAAACGAGGGCGGTGAGAAAAACACCCCGGTAGCGGCGGCGCAGAAAGCGATTGAAAACAGTATCAGTTTTTTCGCTGCCCTCATATTCCTGACAAAAAAACCGCAGGCGACCAGACCCGCGAAATGAGCCGCCATCGCCCC
>Ga0082212_10006042_pt1 | contig 16364 bp, 9 predicted proteins | sample TergutNt197P3_FD_71548 | JGI IMG/M metagenome (GOLD analysis project Ga0082212, IMG submission 71548) | Neocapritermes taracua P3 segment gut microbial communities from Petit-Saut dam, French Guiana - Nt197 P3 | ecosystem: Host-associated > Arthropoda: Insects > Digestive system > Gut ... | reverse complement strand
CCCTCCGTAATACCGACTATATCATCACGGTGTTATAATATCAATAGTTAGTTGAAGCCGCGCGGGACAGTCCCCACCGCGGCTAAAATGTGGTATAATCTACTGGGCAGAGCCCCATCGAACATCCGGCTAAGGCTGCGTCCCATCGAACATCCGGCTAAGGCTGCGTCCGCCATGGATAGAGGGCGCAGCTTATCTTAGGAGGCGAAGAATTGTTTAAGCTGCTTATCAAGGCAAAACGCTATCTGCCGTCTATCGTGATAATCATGTCGCTGCTATTCATCATCGCGTTGTGCAACCTTATGCTGCCGCGCCTGATGGCGAACCTGATTAATAACGGCATTAACCGGTCGGATAACGACTATATCATGCGAACAGGCCTGATGATGCTGGGAATCGCGGTATTTGCCGTGATATGCCAGATCGTGTCTACCTACCTTACGTCCCGGTCTTCCACCGGTTTCGGGCGGGACCTGCGATCGGAAGCCTTCCATAAGATTACGAACTTTTCCATGCAGCAGACGGATGAGTTCGGGACCGCCGCGCTCATTACCCGGACAGCCAGCGACGTCAGGGAAATGCAGATGTTTTTACAGATGGGCTTAAACAGCGTGGTCAGCGTCCCTTTAAACATGATCGGCGGCATCGTCATGGCTCTTTCGATGGACGTCAGGCTCGGTTCGGTTATCGTGGTCGCCATGCCCGTCATGCTTATCATCATCATTTACTATATCAAATGGGTGCGCCCGTTATTTGAGGCTATGCGCGACAAGTTTGACGGCGTCAGCCGCGTGCTCCGTGAGAATCTCGGCGGCATACGGGTCATCCGCGCGTTCAATACGATAAAAATGGAGCAGGAACGGTTCAACGAGACTAATCTGGAGTATACGAATATCAACCGGACGGCCCGGCACCGTATGGCCCTGCTCAATCCCCTTACGACAATCGTCATCAGCGGCGCCACTGTCGCCGTCTATTGGTTCGGACAGTTCAGGATACTGGCGGGCGCAATGAGCGCGGGGGACATCATGGCTTTCTCCCAGTATGTGACGCAGATCCTGGGCGCCGTGATGGGCCTGCAGATGATGTTCAGCCAGATCCCCAGCGCCATTACCGCGGCAAACAGGCTGAACGGCGTGCTGGACGCCGCCCCCCTGATCGAGGATCCCGAAGAGCCGGTTTCGCCCCCCGGGGAGGTGCGCGGGGAGGTACGCTTCGACGACGTCACCTTCCGCTATCCCGGCGCGGAAAAGCCGGTTTTGGAGCATATATCCTTTGAAGCCCGCCCGGGCGAGACCACGGCCATCATCGGCGGCACGGGTTCGGGCAAGTCGACTCTGGTATCCCTGATCCCGCGCCTCTATGATATTCAGGAGGGCGCCATCTACTTCGACCGCACCGACGTCACGGGGATGACCCAGCACGACCTGCGCAGCCGCATAGGTTTCGTCACCCAGGAGGCGCAGCTCTTCACCGGGAGCGTCGCCGGCAATATCAGCTTCGGCAAGGCGGACGCCACCTTTGAGGATATCCGGGAAGCGGCGCGTATCGCCCAGGCGGACGGTTTCATCGAAGGGATGAGCGGCGGATACGGCTCATTCGTGTCCCAGGACGCCACGAACCTGTCCGGAGGCCAGAAGCAGCGCATATCCATCGCCAGGGCCATCGTCCGGAAACCTGAGGTGTATATATTCGACGACAGCTTCTCCGCTGTGGACTACAAGACGGAAGCCGACCTGCGTCGCGCGCTGAAGAACGTCACCCGGGACGCTTCCGTCATCATCGTCGCCCAGCGGGTATCCACCGTGATGGACGCCGACCGCATCATCGTACTGGACGAAGGCAGATGCGCCGGACAAGGCTCCCATGAGGATCTGATGAGGAACTGCGACGTGTATCAGGAAATCGTCCGTTCGCAGCTGAGGGAGGAGGAAATCGCATGAGTGAAGGGAAAGCGGGCCGCAATCATCACAAAGACGACCGTTTCGCGGATATCCCGGAACAAAAGTATAAGCGCGATAACGAGCCTCCGCCTCAGAACCGTTTCGTCGGCATGCCCCTCGGCGGCGGCGGAGGCGGCGGCCCGGGCGCGGGAGGCAGGATAGGCATGGGCGGCGGCGGCGGCCCCGGAGGCGGCGGCATGATGGGCGGCCACGGCATGCCGACGGACAAAGTCCACGATGTGAAAAAAACTTTGAAACAGACCCTCAGATACATGTGGCCCCTTAAGTGGTCGCTGCTGGCTATCGTGGTTTTCTCCGGCGCGACCTCCCTGATCGCCGTATGGGTCCCCGCCATATCCCTGCACATCATCGATAACCTGAACGACGCGGCGAAAGGCTTCCTTAACCACAGCGATCTGATCCGCTGGATGCTTCTGCTGACTTCCGTGTACATGGCTAACGCCCTGTGCGGCCTTTGCCAGCAGTGGATATCCGCCAACGTTACGCAAAGGATCGTTTATAAATTCCGCTACGACCTGGAAAGCAAGCTTTCCCGGCTCCCCCTACGCTACTTTGACGGCCGCACCCACGGTGAAATACTCAGCCGCGTCGTATACGACGTGGATACCATAGGCCGCATGATGCAGATGAGCATCACCCAGGTCATCACTTCCGTTATCACCGTGACCGGCGTCCTCATTATGATGCTCAGGCTCAATCCGCTGCTCACCTTGATCACCATGAGCGTCACGCCCCTTTATCTGCTGGTGGTATATGTGATCGCTCCCCGCTCCCAGCGCTACTTCGTTGGCCAGCACCGTTCTCTGGGAGATCTGAACGGCCATATCGAGGAGATGTACAGCGGCCAGCGGATCGTTAAACTGTTTAACTACGAGCAGAACTCCGTCGACGAGTTCGAGGAGATCAACGATCGTTATTATCATTACTCCCGTAAGGCCCAGTTCATCTCGGGCCTGATCAACCCGCTGGTACTGTTTCTCGGTAACCTGAGCTACGTACTGGTCTGCGTCGTGGGCGGCTTTTTCATGACCAGAGGCGCGGCAAGCCTGGGCAGTATAGCGGCTTTCATGCAGTACGTCCGTCAGTTCAACACGCCGCTGGCTCAGGCCTCCCATATCGCCGAGCATATACAGTCGGTGCTGGCGGCGGCGGAGCGCATCTTCGCCGTATTAGATGAGGAGGAGGAGATACCGGAGAAGGACGACGCGGTGGAGATCTCTGATCCTAAGGGCGCTATCCGCTTTGAGCACGTAGTATTCGGCTACACGATGAATAAAATATTGATGTCGGATATGGATATCGACGTGAAACCCGGACAAACCGTAGCAGTGGTGGGGCCCACCGGCGCGGGCAAGACCACGCTGGTTAATCTTCTGATGCGTTTCTACGATGTGAACGCCGGACGGATCACTGTGGACGGGGTGGACATCCGGGATATGGCCAGGGGCAGCCTGCGCACTATGTTCGGCATGGTTCTACAGGATACATGGCTTTATAAGGGCCCCATACGCGACAATATCGCCTACGGTAACAAGAGCGCTACGCAGGATCAAATCGTCGCCGCTTCCACGGCCGCGCGTTCGGATCACTTCATCCGTACGCTGCAGGATGGATATGATACCATCATCAACGAAGACGCCACTAATATCTCTCAAGGACAGAAGCAGCTCATCACCATCGCCCGGGCGTTTCTGGCGAATCCGGCCTTTCTGATCCTTGACGAGGCGACCTCCAGCGTGGACACGCGTACGGAGATACTGATTCAGGGCGCCATGGAGAATCTGATGAAAGGGCGTACCAGTTTTGTCATCGCCCACAGGCTCTCCACCATACGCAACGCCGATATCATCCTTGTGATGGACGAAGGCGCCATCGTTGAAAAAGGCGACCATCAAAGCCTGATGGACGCCGGCGGGTTCTATTTCGACCTGTATAACAGCCAGTTCGCCAGGGAATCAAACGCGGCGGCGCAGGGGGTAGGAAGCGCTTAGCGGATAGTCCGCGTTATCCGGAAGCCTGCAACGCCAAAATGGAGGAAGCCCGAGATGAAGAAGATAACCATGTTCGTGATGGAATCATGCCCGTACTGTAAGCAAGCGTTGCGTTGGATGGAGGAGTTGTTCGCGGAAAACTCCGCTTATACCGCCATCGAAATCGAGAAGATAGACGAGCTGGTTCATCCCGATATCGCGGACCGGTATGACTATTACTACGTCCCCACATATTACGTCGGGAGCGAGAAGCTCCATGAGGGGGCGGCGAGCCGAGAAATCATACGCGGCGTACTTGACGCGGCGATGAAATGAGCGTGAACTGAGTGGGACGCCGGCTGAATGAGCGGATACACATGGAAATAAAACGCGAGGTGGGATGAATGATGAAACGGTATAAATTATATGGCGCGACGGCGTTGGTATTATGTGTTTTGATTTGTTTCCTGGGGGGCTGCGGGGCTTCGTCCGGAGCGGGTAACAGCCCCCCGGCGCCTGAGCCTGAATCCGCGTCGCCGCCGCGGTCCCTGGAGGAGTTGACTTCGGATACCATGCAGGCGACCATCACCATGGAGGACGGCGGCGTCATCGTGCTTGAGCTTTATCCGGATCTGGCGCCCCAGTCTGTACGGAACTTCGTCTTCCTGGCGCGGGATGGCTTTTACGACGGGCTTAAGTTCCACCGCATCATGAAGAACTTCATGATACAAGGGGGCGACCCGGACGGCAACGGCGGCGGCGGGCCCGGCTACAACATCAAAGGCGAGTTCGCTGAAAACGGGATCGCCAACGACCTTAAGCATACCCGGGGCGTGTTGTCCATGGCCAGGCGCAATGAGCCTGATACCGCCGGTTCCCAGTTTTTCATCATGCACGGGGACAACGCCGGCCTGGACGGTAAATACGCGGCCTTCGGGCGGGTACTCAGCGGTATGGACGTCGTGGACCGGCTGGCCGCGACGCCGAACTCCGGGGCCAACGGCGCGGTAGCCGAGGAAAACAAGCCGGTCATCCGCTCGATCACCATCGACGACGACAGGGAACTGCCCGAACCGAACCGGTTGAAGTAGGGCCTATTTATATTTGCCATAGTCCCGCAAGGTCTCAAACATGGCGTTCACATTCTCGATGGGGGCCTCGCCGAAGCTGTAGCCGCCTTCGAATATATAGCCGCCGCCCGGGGCGCATATGTCCAGGGTGCGCTTCACTTCGTCAATGACCTGCTGCTTCGTCCCGTGTTCCACGATCCATACCGGGAACCCGCCGGCGATGCAAGCGATGTCCCCCAGCTTCTTCTTAGCCTGGACCAGATCCACATTTTCAAAATGATAGACGACCATATTGGGATCCACTTCCGTGAGATGGTCTAGGCGGGTGGTGTAGCCGCCTTCCGTATACACGTAGCACTTGAAGCCCGCTGAGGTGATCTCGTTGATGATCATACGCAGATGCTTCCAGTATAGGTTCACGTACTGCTCTTCGTTCATGAAACCGTCCATGCCCTTGTGCAGGATGAGGTGCCCCCATTTGCTGTCTTTCAGATGGGCGTTCGCTTTCACCGCGGCCCGGACGTTGGCGAGGACCCTCTCGATGCGCTCGTCGATGAAGCGCTCGATAACGCCCCTGTTTTCATACATATCCACCATGCTGTCCAGGGTGCCTCGCAGGAAATCGCTGTAGCTGTCAAAGGGCACGGCGCCGCCTATACCCGCGCTGAAGGAGGGGTAACCCATCTTCAGCATTTTTTCGGATCCGTCGGCGTGTATTTTCTGGACTTCCTTATTCATGTCGTCGATTTTCCACAGGGTTTCGATCACATGGCGCATCTCCGGCCGGGATAAGTGGGCGGCGAGCATGCTCGTATCGTAGCTGACGCCAAGCATGGAAGTGTTCCAATCCGCGAAGGGCTCCAGCAGCCCGGTGACCTTGGGATAACCCTTCTGGAACAACCAGCCGCTGTAATCCCGTTCGAAGAAGGGCATCTCCTCTTCCAGCAGGACGGGGAACTCGATGAACTGATGATAGGAGTTATCCGGGACCCGCTTGTCCGGCGCCCCAGGCCAGGCGCAGGCTTTCGGGCTCATCAGCTCCAGCATGGGGCCTTTACCCGCGTTGGTGTAGAAGCCCATGGCTGCGTCGGGCTGGAACTCATTCAGATACTTTTCCGCCACCTCGACGCCGATCCGGGCGTCGTAAGTGAGCTCCGCCATGGTGTGGCCGTAGTAGTCCACCGCGAAAGGCGTCATCCCCGGCATCACCGGTACTCGATCCGGCTCCTTGTTGGCGGCGGCCGTCATTACCCGCTGTACCCGCGCGTCGTAGGCGGCCTTGTTTTCATTCGTTGACATATCCTTCACCCTCCTTCTTTGTTCTGACAAAATATACGTCCGGTAATATGATATTGCTTTCCATCCCGTCATCTTTATCACGCCAGGCGACGATGAAGCGGATCTTTCCCTGGTTGGGGGCGTATCCTTTCCGCCGCAGCTCGTCTATCCTCTGAATAAAGCCCTTGGAGAAACGCAGGATTTCCCGCGGCCCGCGAGGCGTCTCGACGGATAATCCAGGCGTTGCGATCTGTTCTTCTGAATGATGTTTATGATTAACAGTAACGACGAGGTTATCGCCGCTCCGGAGCTCTTCTATCGCTTTAGACCTGTTTTTAAAGAAACCCAGATTTACATCCCGATGGGAGAGTCGGGCTGCCAGCACTTCCGGCAGAGGGTATGTATCAGGATCGAGACGCCTTAACGCGCCTGGAGCGGCGAAACCGTCGAAGCAGCTGCCGTTATAGTGAATAAACAATGCTTCTTTTGCCCGGGTCAAACCGACATAAAGCTGCCTTTTTTTCTCATCGGTATCGCAATAAAACTCATTAAGCAACATGAAAACGTTATCGAATTCACGTCCTTTGGCTTTGTGGATAGTGGATACGACAACTTCATCCCGGCCGAAGCGGTGAAAGTCTTCCAGCTTGGATTCCCGGATGAATTGCTCCAGATCGGATCTGTACCGTCGGCCATTCACAACATCGAAACCTTCCAGCAGGTTGAGACAGTATTCCAGGTTTTCACTCCGGCTGAAAGCGTCCCTCAGTTTGCCAAGCGCCGATTCCCATTCGCTGTCGCCGATGACGGATGAGAGGCTTTCCTTGCTGAGATTTTCCATGAAAAACCGGAATTCCGCCAGATCGCAGAGATCAAAGCCGTCGTTTGATTGGATGAGTTTAGCTTTGATTCCTTCCTTGAGCAGCAGGCCCGTGACCACCAGCGCTTCATCGTTGGTTTTCGTCAGGACGCAAACGCTTTCAGTTTTATAGACGGTTTTTATCTGTTTAACGATAGGTATCTCCAGATTCCTGCTTTTGTATTTTACGATCTCGATTATCCCGTCTTCCTGCCGATGGGCCAGCAGGGGGCGGCTTTTCAGCCTGTTTGAAATCGTCCCGGCGAAGTTGTTTGCTAATGCTACGATGTTTCTCCCGCTTCTGTAATTCTCAAGCAGTTCGTATACCTTAGCCCCGTAATCGGTCGCCAGAGATTTGAGATACTTTGAATCCGAGCCCCTGAATTCATAGATATTCTGATCGTCGTCGCCAACCGCGATGACGCGCATTTCATCGTTTTTACTCATTAGCGCTTTGATCAGGCTGAATTCGTCTTCAGACATATCCTGAGCTTCGTCGATGACGACGACCTTTTTCGTAATACGCCCGGTTTCCGCGTCGCCCGCTTTAATTATTTTTGCCGCTTTTTTAACTACTTCATCTGCTTCTTCCAGGCTCCCGATTCTGCCCAAAAGATCGAAGCAGTAGGCGTGGAATGTCTTGATTTCAACAAAATGAGCAGCGTTTCCTATGAGTTCGATAAGCTGCCTCTTAAACTCCGTCGCCGCCGCCCGGGAGAATGTCAGCATCAGGAGTTGTTCGGATTTGACGTCATCCAGCAGGATGAGAGCGGCAAGCTTATGGACCAGCACCCTTGTCTTTCCGCTGCCCGGTCCGGCTGCCGTGACGATATATTTTGACGCGGTGTCGTTGATGATCTCCTTCTGTGCGCGATCGAGACTGCCGAATACAATCTCGTATTTCTGCGGGGTAATATTCCGTTCGATTTCTCTTGCCCGCTCCTCCTTGAAGTATTTCGCGATGAACTCTTTGTAATCCATCCGGAAATAATCATTGACGAAACCCAGCGCCTCGTCGTAGTCGCGGGTCATCATATTCGCGTATTCGCCGACAATGTGGATCTGTTGGATTCTGAGCTTATAGAATTCGTTGAGGGACTCGTAGTCAGCTTCCTTATAGACTATTCGGTTATTTAGCTCAAGCCTCTGGATTTCCATGGCGTTATAAAGAACCAGAAAACCGCCTTCCAGCGTAAGGGCGCGTACCGTTGATAAGTATAATAACGCGTCTTCCACATCGGAAATATCTGTCTGGCCCGGGCTTTGAAACAAGCGGTTATCCATGTCGTAAGCGACTTTAAGCTCTAAAACGGAAAAAGGGATAAGTATCCCTTTGCTGAACGCGTCCGCCTCGACTTCGCCTGAGGTGACCTTGCCGAATAAATACCTGACGATGAATTCCGCCAGATCCGAACGTTTTTGAAACCTGTCCAGAAAATCGCCTGCATTTATCTCCGGTTCGATCTCTATATGGTCGTCCGCCATCGACAAGGTTTTCTTAATATATCTCCTGATGATCCAGAAGTAAAGGATCGTCTTGATGGCTTTGACCGACGAACCCTTCACATCCGACTCTTCGGCTGCGCCGTTTACTTCCTTGAGGTTTATTTCTTTGTTTTCGCCGCCGATATAAGAAATCAGGAACCGCTCCAATAGTGTAAAACCCCGCAGGGCGGTAAGTGATTTGTTTTGCTCTTTATCCCCTTGGATAAAGGCGCTCATATCAGACGAATCAGCAAGGATCCCTTCTTCGCGCATCAATCCGACGGCTTCGATCACCTGCTCCATCGAAAGGCCAAGCAGGTCGGCGATATAGTCGACGCGGGATTCGGCGTCGTCCTGCCCGGCTTTAGCCCGGCTCCTGCTTGATATTAAAAGGGAAATGATTCGCGCCGCGGCTTGTTTTTGGGTATCGTTTAGTTTAGTTGAAGCTTGGATAGCGGATGATGCTTCTATCATTGTTTTGACAGATATACTCGTCGCGTAAATCTGCGGCATGTTCATCCCCCGCTTAATATATCCCGCTGTCTCAAGAGCGGCGACGGCGGTTTTGACCCTCGTTTCGACGTCGAGAACGCCTTCGTCCCAACCCGCTTGACGGGCGATTTCCAAGGGGGAGCGGCGAAGAGTGTTTCGGTATCTTGTCATGTCTTTGATTGCCCGCCAAACCTGTTGAATCTCGCTTATGCTTAGTTTCGTCTGGTTCAGTAATATAAAGTGTTTGTCTAAATCGTCGTCATGAAACAGCACATAGCAGTCGGCCTGAAGGGAAGGGTCCCGCCCGGCCCGGCCCGCTTCCTGAACGTAGCCTTCCAAAGAATCGGAAATGTCGAAATGGATAACCAGGCCCACATCGCTTTTGTCTACGCCCATGCCGAAAGCGGTCGTCGCGACGATAATCTGCGCTTCTCCGCTGAGGAAAGCTTCCTGATTGGCGATTTTGTCCGAGGAATCCATTTTGCCATTGTATGGCAGCGCGGAAAAACCGTCGCTCACAAGCCTCGCCGCTATTTCTGCCGTACGGCTCACTCTCGATACGTACACGATAGTGGAGCAATCCTTCCGAATGATGATGTTTCGCATAGACTCGTATTTATCGTTGTCATCCTTTTTATACAGGACTTCGTAGCGGAGGTTGCTTCGCTCGGCGTTGGTGGTGAACATTTCAAGCTCTATATTCAACTTCTGTTTGAAGTAGTCTTTGATGTCGCTGATGACTTTTTGCTTCGCCGTGGCGGTGAAGCAGGAGACGGGTATGGCGGTTTCGGGCCCTTTTTTCTGCAGCAGCTCATGGATAAAGTCGCCGATATAAAAGTAGTCGACGCGGAAGTCCTGCCCCCAGGATGAGAAGCAGTGGGCTTCGTCTATCACAAACCGGACGACATTTCTGGATAACAAAAGCTTCACTATCGTTTTGGATCGAAGGGATTCCGGCGATATATACAGGATGGACGCGAGCCCGCTCTCAACCCTGGCGATAGCTTCCGCCCTCTCGATCTGGCTGAGGAGGCCATTGATGGTCACCGCGTCGGCTATACCCAGAGCGGAAAGGTTGTCCACCTGATCCTTCATCAGGGACTGCAGAGGCGAGATCACGATGGTCAGCCCTCTCGACGCTTCGCCCGCGATTAGCGCGGGAAGCTGAAAGGTCAGCGACTTACCGCCCGCCGTAGGAAATATGACGAGCAAAGAGCGGTTCTTAACTGCCGCTTGAACCGCTTTTTCCTGTAGAGGTTCACCGTCGTATGCGCGGAATGCCTCATAACCGAATACCGTTTTGAGCCGAACGTGAACGTCCAGTTGGGTATCGCAATACAAGCAGCCCTCCTCACAAGGATCATTTCGAAGAATCCTGACGACGTTTTCTATATCCGGAAAGCTTTTATAGACCCACGGTGGAGTCATAGAGTAACGGTCGTCGGCAGAGATGAGAGCAAGGCAATAGGCCAGTTCCACAGGGCGTTCGTTGATGATTTCCGCCAGGGGCGCATGGCTGCAGATTCGCCCGTTGAATTCAATTCTAATCATCGCTTCGGCTTTTTCTGGATCCGGAGGGTTGCCCGCGAGAGGATTCCGGAAAAGGTTTCCGGCGCCCTCTTCGTCGCTTTTCATGTATTGGAAAAAGCCCGAGAATTGCGCTTGCCCGTGAAGCAGGGCATAATAAATGCTTTTAAGGTTGCCGTTAAGGCACTCAAAAGCGTTTACTTCATCAAAGAATAAATCCATAGCCTTAATCGCGTCGCTTAATGGATTATTTAGTTCTTCCGACTGCAGTTTATCGTCCTTGAGCAAAGCGTGATATGGTCTTCTGGGAAACAGCAGGGGCGAAAGGCAGAGGGTGTCGACGAGGGATGGCCCGGTAGTCCCGGGGAAGGAGACGTCAGCGGTATCGCCGGAGATCAAATCCCGGATATAGTTAATATCGTGCCCGAGGATATTATGCCCGCAGATGAAACGCGCGCCGCTGATAAATTGCGTGAATTTAGCGCCGACGCCGGTTCGGCACTTTGAGCGGTCAGGTTTGACCGCTCCCAAGTCAAGGAGCGTCCCATTATGCGGGTCGACTTCCGCGTCGACGAAAACTATATTTGGCATCTCTGTGCTCCGGGTACTTGCGCGACGTGTTGTGATCATCTTGCTAACTCCGGGTACTTGCGCGACGTGCTGTGATCAAACCAAGTATAGCACAGGCCGGACAACGTCCACAACCTGTTGGCTTTATTCGGTTCCCTAATTTGCCTGTTGACAAACCCGGCTGTATGCTTAATAGTAATATTATGGATTCTATACGATGCATCGTCAATCGCATAACTTATACGAACGAAGAAAACGGATACACCGTACTCCGGACGAGGGCAAGCGGCTATAGCGAAACCGTTACCGCCGTCGGTATCATGGGCGCGGTCAAGGTCGGCGCTGTCCTGACCATGCGGGGCGAATGGAAGACGGACGCGAAATACGGCCGTCAATTTGCCGTAGCGGAATATGAGGAGACGCTCCCCGCGACGGTACGCGGTATCGAGAAATACCTCGGCTCAGGGCTGATCAAAGGCGTCGGCCCCGTCCACGCTTCGCGCATTATCAAGGCTTTCGGCGCGGACTCCCTGCGAGTGATCGAGGAGACGCCGGAAAAGCTCGTCGAAGTCCCCGGTATCGGCGAGAAACGGGTGGAAATGATCATCAAAGCCTGGCAAGAACAAAAGGAAGTTAAAAACATCATGCTTTTCCTACAGGAGCATGGAGTCGGTACAACTTACGCGCATCGGATATTCAAGGAGTTTGGCGCGGACAGTATCGCCGTCGTCAGGGATAATCCCTTCAGGTTGATTGAGATTTGGGGGATTGGCTTTCGCACGGCGGACGCCGTGGCGCAGAAGATGGGTTTCGATCAGGAGAACTCATACCGCTGCCGGAGCGGGATACTCCATGCGCTGAACGAATGCTCAAACGACGGGCATTGCTTCATGCCCCGGGACGAATTAATTCATCGGGCCGCCGACATCCTCGGCGTCGACGCGGAAAAGCTGGAAACAGTCGTCGACGCTATGCTGGCAGATTCGGCTTTGATCCTGGAACCGCCGGACAGTCTGTACCTGCCGCCGTTGTTTTTCTGCGAAAACGGGACGGCGAGGCGTATCCGAACCTTACTGACGGAGAGGACCGCTATCCCCCGCGTAGAGGAAATCATCAGCCGGGTGGAAAAAGCTACCGGGATGCGGTATGACGACGTACAGAAAGACGCGATCCGCATGGCGGCGACTTCCAAGGTGATGATCCTGACCGGCGGTCCGGGGACGGGCAAGACGACCACAGTGAAGGGCGTCATCGCCGTTTTTCGCGAGGCGGGTAAACGCGTACTGCTGGCGGCGCCCACGGGCCGGGCGGCGAAGCGCCTGAGCGAGACCACGGGCATGGAAGCCGGTACCATACATAAGCTGCTGGAAGCCAAACCGCCGGATGGTTATCAGCGCAATGAGGAAAATAGGCTGGAAGGCGACGTTTTGATCGTCGACGAGTCCTCCATGATCGACGTCGTCCTCATGTACAATCTGCTGAAAGCCGTCCCCGACGAGATGACCGTACTCTTTGTGGGCGATGTGGATCAGCTGCCCTCCGTTGGCGCGGGAAACGTGCTACGGGATGTGATCGACTCCGAAGCGGTCCCGGTGGTAAAACTGACGCGTATATTCCGCCAGGCGATGGGCTCGCGGATTATCCTGAACGCTCACCGTATAAACAAAGGCGAGTTTCCGGACTTGAAATCGGACAAGGAGTCGGACTTCTTCTTCGTGGAACGGCGAAACAGCGCGGATATACCCGCTACGATCATCGACCTGTGCAAAAAACGTCTGCCGGAGTTTTACCGGATAAAGCCGGCGGACATACAAGTACTCTGTCCCATACATCGCGGCGAAAGCGGGGCGCAGAATCTCAACGCCCTTCTTCAGGACGCCATAAATCATTCGAAAGTCATACTGAGCCGCGGCGGGACGGAATACAGGCTCGGCGACAAGGTAATGCAGATAAAAAATAATTATGAAAAAGAGTGCTGGAACGGCGATATCGGTCAAATCGTCCGCGTGAATAAGGATGAGCAAACCATTAGCGTTTCTTTTGACAGCGAAAAGCCGGTCGACTATAATCTGTCGGAACTGGACGAGCTTGTACTTGCGTACGCTACAACTATCCATAAAGCTCAGGGCAGCGAATACGACGTGGTCGTGATCCCGGTGACGACGCAGCATCGCGGGATGCTGCAGCGGAACCTGCTCTATACCGGCGTTACCCGCGCGAAAAAGGCGGTGGTGCTGGTAGGTTCTGCCGAAGCGATTCATATAGCCGTCGACAACGACAGCGCGGCTCGGCGAAATACAGGCCTCGCCACCAGGCTGGCAGGACATAATGCCTGAAGCAATGCCAATTTGATGCTACAGACTGCTACAATTTATGTAGCTCTACATGGGATTTATTGGGATAAAAATATCAAATCGTTGACTTACAGAACTACAAATCCTTTACCTACGGAACGTCAAATCTTTTACTTATAAAGCGTCAAATCGTTGACTTTCAAGTTTTTTCCTATATAATGTACCTATGAAAAAGCAATATGACCGATTAATCGAACCTTATCTCAAAAACCTGATGCGGGAATTCCCCGCAATCGCTATCGACGGATTAAAAGGCGTGGGCAAAACGGTATCGACGAAACGGCTTGCCGCTACCGTTTTCGAGCTGGACAGGCCGAGGGATTTTGAGCAGATTGCGAATATCCCCGATATTTTATCAACTGAAAAAGCGCCGATACTGATCGACGAGTGGCAAAGGATTCCTTCTGTTTGGGATTATGTACGCCGCGCGGTCGACAATGGAGCGGGACCGGGAGCTTTTTTATTAACGGGCTCCATCGCGAATTCCGATATAAATATTCATTCAGGGGCAGCCAGAATCATCCGCAGAAAAATGTTTCCCCTATCCCTCGCAGAACGCGATATCGAGAAACCATCTGTTTCAATAGGTGAATTGTTTTCCGCGGCTAAATCTTTTGAGACGGTCATTGCCGGTAGAACCGAAGTTTCATCATCCCAGTATATTAGCGAGATCGTTGCGTCGGGCCTTCCGGAGTTTCGAAAGCTGTCTTCGGAAAGCAGAAAAATCGCATTTGAATCCTATTTCGCGAATATGCTTTCGCATGAATTCAATCAACAGGGCTTACGGCTACGCCAGCCCGAAACAATGCTCCGTTGGCTGAGAGCATACGCCGCAGCTATTTCTACCGACGCCGGATATACAGAGATACTGGACGCCTCTACTGCGGGCGTGGGGGACAAACCGGCTGTTAAAACAACGATAGCGTATCGCGAGGCGCTGGAAAATTTATGGTTGCTTGATGAGCTAACGCCGTGGATTGAAGGGGAGGATTACTTTTCCGGATTGAAACGTTCATCAAAACATTATCTTGCCGACCCCGCTTTCGCCGCGTATTTACTCGGACTTGATGGTAAAGTATTAACCGGAGCGAATGGCTGGCCTTTGCGGGCGGAAAGATTCGACAGTAAGTACGGCAGCATACTTGGCAGGTTATTTGAATCGCTGGTGCATCTCAGCTTAAGTACATATGCCGGCGTTAACAACGCGAAGCTCTTTTTTGTCAAAACACACAGGGGGGAGCGAGAGGTGGACTTCATCCTGCAAAAGGATTCGAAGGTGATAGCCTGTGAGGTGAAATTTTCACCACTGGTCGCGCCGTCAGATGGGAAGCATCTCAGATGGTTTGCCAACAAGGTCGGAAACGAATGCTGCGACGCGATGATCATTACCGCGGGAGCTGCGGCCTATCGGCGTAATGACGGTATCGCCGTCGTACCCGCCGCCTTGCTTGGCGCATAAGAGAATTCAACAAGCGACGCGTTCCAGCCGAAAGTCGCTTTATTACACCACTTACGGCTGATATAGGCAGCTCGCCGTCAATCAGCAAAGCGTTTTATTCCATGGGGATTTCCACGATCTGCTCGTATAGCAGGATATACTTCCGCATCAGTATCCGGTTATCATGATAATGCCCGAAGAACCAGTATTGAAAATCACAGCGCCCGCTGATCGTCTCAAAGAAATCTGTCAGCCGGTCGCGTTGATACATCCCGCCGCCGATGATATCCGATAGGCTTGAGGGGCAGCAATGGGTGACGATATAGTCGACTTTCCATCCGCATCCGTCCAGATTCCGGAGGGCGGTATCATACTCCGCGTCGCCCGGTAATTCTTCTTTCCACCAGGATACATGATTGACGTGATACAACGCGCCCCGCCGGTCAAGGCGCTTTCGCTTATTACGGAAATCCGGATCGTCCGGCTCCAGTATGCCGTCGTCGATATCATGGGAAGACGCTCCGCCCATGGTGAAAAAGCTCTTGCCAGCGATGTTGAACACCTGCCCGCGTCTCAGATGGATGACACTATCGCGAATGAACTGGACTTCCCCGCCATGCCAGTCGCTGACCGGGAAACGCGAGAGCCGTTCATAATTCGAGTGGTTGCCTGTGACGAATAATGTCGTAAAAGACTTATCATTCAGCCAATCCAGTAAATGCTTCTCCTGCTTGGATTCATCCCATATGCCAAAGTCGCCGCATATGATAACATAGTCATCCTTCGTCATCCCCTTCTGCTCCGGGAACGATTCGGTAGAGAAGCGTGAGAATTCCCTATGCGTGTCGCCCGTGATATAAAACATGACTGAATCTTTCCTCATCGTTTTATCAGTATTGTCCAGCAAAATCCGGTTTTATGGACGCAGACCTTTTTCCTTCAGCCATTGATCAAATTCTTTGCCGATGATCCGCTCGCCGTACATGCCGTCAGCTTCGGGCGACGCCATAAAAAGGATGACCTCGTTAAGTATATCCGGCGGAAGTATGCCGGGCCTCCTGGGGAGCTTACGCAGGTGTTCCGGCATGAGCCCCGTATCCGTCGCGCCCCCCGGCAGGATAACGTTCACCATGACGCCGGAATCCTTAAGCTCGCCGGTCATGATCCTCGCCATCGCTTCCGCCCCCGCCCGGGCCGGGCCATACGGGAGCTGCCCCTTCGCCGTCATTGTGGGAATGCTTGTGGAGACGTTGACCAGCCTGCCGGCGCCCTGCCTGACCATCATCGGGACGAAGGCGCGGGCGACGAGGAAGTAGCCGATAAAGTTTGTCTCGACGATATCGTAAAACGCGGCGGG